>Ga0164308_10000563_pt1 | contig 20212 bp, 14 predicted proteins | sample Whisoiple_246_MG_FD_109983 | JGI IMG/M metagenome (GOLD analysis project Ga0164308, IMG submission 109983) | Soil microbial communities amended with fresh organic matter from upstate New York, USA - Whitman soil sample_246_MG | ecosystem: Environmental > Terrestrial > Soil > Unclassified >...
CCACATCATGAGGTAGGTCGCGTCCCACCAGTCGCCCGACTCCGGCACGTCGGTCTGGTCGCCGAAGACCTGCGGGCTGGCGACGGGCAGGTCGGCGTACCAGTCGTAGAAGCTCGTCATGACACCGCCGATGAGCTGGATGAATCGGGTGCCGACGCAGTGCGACACCATCGACATGGCCGGGATCGGCGAGAACCCGGCGACGCGGTCGGGGCCGTACTCCTTGATCGTGTGGACGTGCGCGGCGGCGGCGATCTCGACGGCCTCGCCCCACGAGGCGCGCACGAGGCCGCCCTTGCCGCGGGCGCGTTGGTAGCGGCGACGCTTGTCCGGGTCCGTCGTGATCTCGTGCCAGGCCGCGACGGGGTCGCCGAGGCGGCCCTTGGCCTCGCGGTACATCTCGAGCAGGACACCGCGCACGTACGGGTAGCGGACGCGCGTCGGGGAGTAGGTGTACCAGGAGAACGCGGCGCCCCGGGGGCAGCCGCGCGGCTCGTACTCGGGGCGGTCGGGGCCGACGGACGGGTAGTCGGTCTGCTGGGTCTCCCACGTGATGATGCCGTCCTTGACGTACACCTTCCACGAGCACGACCCGGTGCAGTTGACGCCGTGGGTCGAGCGGACGACCTTGTCGTGGCTCCAGCGGTCGCGGTAGAAGACGTCGCCTGCCCGGCCGCCCTCACGGAAGACGGCGCGGCCGTCGGCCGACTCGTCCCAGCGCGTGAAGAAGCGGCCGGCGCGAAGCAGCGCCGCGGACGCCGGCCCGTCGATCGACGGCACCCGGTCACCTCCGCCGCGCGCTCCCAGTGGCGAGGTGGCCCGGTCTGATGCCGTCACGACGTTCCTCCAAAGCCGACGGTGCGAACCTTCCGAGGGGGCGCGCGGGCGACCACCCGGCGCCCGGTCACGAGGCCAACGTACTGCGGATCCCCCTCGTGCGCCTGCCGGTTGCGCCGTGTTTCCGCAAGGCCGATCGTTGGCCCCCGTACCGGCGGCCGGCGGGGGGCTATCCTCCAAATCAACGAAATCGGAGGAGCCATGCACAGACGACCCACGCGGGAGGTCGCACTGCCGGCAGCCCGGCGCGCCGTGCTCGACCTGCTGCAGCAGCAGGCCGTCGCCGGCGGCCGACGGTCCCCGGCGATGACCGCACCCGAGGTCGCCGGCGCACTCGACGTCCACGTGACGACGGCGCGCTTCCACCTCGAGCTCCTCGCGGAGCACGGGCTCGTCGCGTCCTCGTTCGTCAGGGCCGGGGTGGGCCGGCCACGCAAGGTGTACGTCGCGACCCCGCCCGACGCGCTCGTGTCGCGCGAGGCGTTCGAGGCCTTCGCGCAGCTGCTCGCCGCGTCGTGGTCCTCCGCGGGCCCCGGCGCGGACGGCACCTCGGAGGAGGCCGGTCGGCGATGGGTCGCGGGCCGCACCGCCGCGGATGCGCCGCCGCCGGCGGTCGCCACGAGCCCGGGCGCCTGGCTCGGCAAGGTGGGCCGCACCGTCGACCTGCTCGACGAGTGGGGCTACGAGCCCGAGGTGCGCACCACCGACCGCGGACGCACGGTCGTGCTGACGCTCCACGACTGCCCGTTCCTGGCGATGGCCCGTCAGCACCCCGAGGTCGTCTGCGGCATCCACCGCGGGCTCGTGCGCGGCACCCTCGCCGCTGTCGGGGAGGCCGACGCCGACGTCGACCTCCAGCCGTTCGTCACCGACCGCTCGTGCGTCGCCCGGCTCACGAGCGCAGCCGTGCCCGGCGCTCCTGCCGGCCGGCGTCAGCGGGACCAGCGCGCGGAGGCCTGACCGACACCCCGGCCCGGGTGTGGGGCATCCTTGGAGCCGCACACGACAGGGGCTCGAGGATGGACGACGCAGACAGGACACCGCTGCAGGGGACGGATGCCGCCGAGGACACGTCGGCGGTCGCCGTGCCGGCCGCCGAGCTCGGGGTGCTCGTCGCGAGCCTGGCCGCCGGCTGGCTCGCCGGACGCCGCACGCCGGGGTTCCGGCGCCTCGGGGTCGGACTGGGCCAGATCGAGGCGGGTTTCGCCGCGCTCGAGCCGACGGTCCGGGAGGGAGTGTGCTCGATGCAGCCGCGGATGAGATACGACCCGCACAGCCGCGCCGTCGAGCTGGACGAGCAGTCGCGGCGTCGTGGACTCGCCATGCGGTACGTCACGACCGAGCGCAGCCTGGCGCTGTACCCGCTCATCACCTCGGAGATGCCGCACGTGCACTTCGGCCCGGTGCCGTGCCAGCTGATGGTCATCGACGACCGGACGGTCGTCATCGCCGGCCCCCAGAGCGAGACCGGCCAGCCCACGGCGTGGCTCGCGACCCGGGCCGACGTGCTCGAGCGATCGCGGTCGATCTTCGAGGCCACGTGGAGCCGCTCGCGACCGGGGGTTCCCGAGGGCATGGACCCGCCCTTCTCGCGGCGCCAGTGCGAGGTCGCCCGACGCATCGTGCGGGGCGCCAAGGACGCAGGCATCGCGCGCGAGCTCGGCATCTCGGTGCGCACCGTCGCCGCCGACGTCGCCCAGCTCATGCAGGGCGTCGGAGCGGCCTCCCGGGCCGGGCTCGCGATGGTCCTGCTCGGAGGCACCGACCTGCCGCGCTCGCCCAGCCCCCGACCGCGGGCCGAGCACGGCTGACTCCGGGCGCCCGAAGATCCGGGCACCCGGAGATCCGGGCACCCGGAGATCCGGGCGCCCGGTCGCAGGGCTGCGGGGCTCAGTGCTGGTAGGTGCCGTGGAGGACGGCCCGGGCCAGCGTCTTGAACGCGAGGTTGAACGAGACGACGGCCGGGGTCACGGAGTCGTCGACGCCGAGAGTCGGCTCGGAGACGGCGTGCACGACGAAGAAGTAGCGGTGCGGCTGGTCGCCCTCGGGCGGCGCCGCGCCCATGAAGCCCGCCTGCCCGGCGTCGTTGCGCACGTGGAAGGCCGAGCCGGGCAGTGCCGCCGAGGCGGCCCCGGTGGCCAGCGAGGTGACGTCGGCGGGCAGGTCGACGAGGACCCAGTGCCAGAAGCCGGAGGGCGTCGGCGCGTCGGGGTCGAAGCACGTGACGACGTAGCTGCGCGTGCCCTCGGGCGCGCCGTTCCACGACAGCTGGGGCGAGGTGTTGCCGCCGGAGGCCACCTGGGCGTCCGACAGGGGCTCGCCGTCGGTGACGTCGGAGCTCGTGACGGTGAACGACGCGACGGCGGGCAGCAGCTCGTACGGGTTCGGGGTGACCGGGCGGTCGAGGCTCATGCAGGGCTCCTCGGGGTCGGGGCGACGGCGTGCAGGCACTCCGCCGGGGCGGCGGTGGTGCCGCCCCTCCTGCCGACCCTAGACCGGCGGTCGCCACCCCGGCAGGGCCGCCGGACGGCTCGTGCGAACCGGTGGTGGGCTCGCGTGCCCGCGGCTACATTCGAGGCACGCGACCGCTACGGCCGCGCGGAGGTGCGCATGGTCGAGGAGCACGGGCCGTGAACGGCGCGGACCCGCCCGGGCAGACGGTCCGGCGACCCGTCGGGGTCACCGTCGTCGTCGTGCTGACAGCGCTCGCGGCGCTGCTCGACCTCGCGATCGGGGTCCTCGTCCTCGTGTCCGGCCGGCTGCCGGCCGAACCGGTCCACGACCTCCGGGCGGCGCTCGCGGGGCTCGACGTGCCGGTGGCGGCCGTCGGGTGGGTCTTCCTCGCGATCGGCGCGACCCAGGCGCTGCTCGTCGTGCTGCTCCTGCGGGCGGCCAACACCGCGCGGCTCGTGCTCACCCTGGTGCTCATCGTGCGGCAGGCGTACGCGTGGGCCCTCGTCGGGGAGTCCGCGGGCGGGACGCTGCTGGCGGTCGCGACGCTCGTCGTGAGCCTCGTCGTGCTGGCGCTGCTGTGGTCGCCCCCGGCCACGGCCTTCTTCGTGCGACGCGACGAGCGCGCCGTGTCCGACACGGTGGCCGGCCTGGCGCCCGGGGCCCGCCCCGACCTCGGCACGCGGCTGCTCGACTTCCTCTCGCGCCTCACCGTGCTGGCCCTCACCGTGGTGCTGACGCCCGGCGTCTCGGTCGACAACGGCGCGGTGCTCGCGCTCGCCGTCGTTGCCATCACCATCGCCGGCTGGCTCCTCGTGCCCGTGTTCGTCCGGGTCGCTGCGCTCTTCGGGTGGGCGGGGTCGATCGCGCTCGCACTGTTCGCCAACACCGCGGTCATCGGCCTGGGGCTCTGGCTGACGCCCGGGGTCACCGTCGACAACGTCGGCGCGGTCATCCTCGCATCGTGGGTCTACGGCGCCGTCATGGCGTTGCTGACGTGGGTCTTCTCGATCAGCACCCGCGACTACCTCACCGTGCACGCGGTCCGCATGGCACGCGCGGCGGGGGAGGGGCGCGTCGATGATCCCGACGTGCCCGGGGTGGTCTTCGTGCAGCTCGACGGCGTGCCGGCCCCGTTGCTGGAGAACGAGATCCGGTCGGGCAACCTGCCGACGATCAGCCGGTGGGTGCGTTCGGGCACCCACACGTGGACCGAGTGGCGGGCGCGGGTGCCCTCGACCACGCCGGTGAGCCAGGCCGGGCTGCTGCACGGCTCGACCGAGGGCATCCCGGCCTTCCGCTGGTTCGACCGGGCCGAGGGCCGGCTCGTCGTGGCCAACCGCCCCGAGGACGCCGCGCTCATCGAGCGGCGGATCTCCGACGGCCGCGGGCTGCTCGCCGACGACGGCGTCAGCATCTCGAACCTCTTCTCGGGCGACGCCCCCACCTCGCTGCTGTCGATGAGCGGCCTGCGCGACAAGGACGTCGGGCTCGGGCCGTCGAGCTCGTACGCCGCCTTCTTCACCCACCCTGCCGGTTTCGTGCGGGCGGTCGTCATGTCGCTCGGCGAGATGGTCAAGGAGGTGTTCCAGGCTCGGCGCCAGGAGCGGCGCGACGTCCGCCCGCGGATCCACCGGGGCGGGTCCTACGTCGCGCTGCGGGCCGTCACGAACGTCCTGCTCCGCGACCTCAACGTGGCCCTCGTCGTCGAGGCGATGATGCGCGGCTCGCGGTCGGTGTACGTCGACTTCGTCGACTACGACGAGATCGCCCACCACGCCGGGGTGACCCGGCCCGAGTCGCTCGCCGCGCTCTACGGCCTCGACGAGGTGCTCCGCACCCTCGAGACCGTGGCCCGATCCGGGGCGACGCCACGCCGCTACCACTTCGTGCTCCTGTCCGACCACGGCCAGAGCCAGGGCGCGACCTTCCGCCAGCGCTACGGGCAGTCGCTCGAGGAGCTCGTCGCGACGTACCTCACCGACGGCGCCGGCGTCGTCGCGTCGACGCATGAGGTCGAGTCGTGGGGGCCGGTCAACGTGCTCCTCGACCAGCTGTCGGCGCAGAAGAGCGTCACCGGCCAGCTGACTCGACGGGCGCTGGGGGACAAGGGAGCCCGGGTCGGGGCAAACGACAGGACGCAGACGCACGCCACCCTCGCGACCGCGAGCACCACCGACGCGTCCGTCACCGACGCAGCTGCCGCGTCCGGCCGGCCCGAGACCGTCGTCGTCGGCTCGGGCAACCTCGGCGGCGTCTGGTTCGCCCGCAGCCCCGAGCGCCTGCGCCTGGAGGACCTCGAGGCGCAGCACCCCGGCCTCGTCGAAGGCCTCGCCACCCACCCGGGCATCGCGTTCGTCGTCGTCGGCAGCGGCGCCGGTCCGGTGGCCATCGGCGCTCACGGGGCCCGCGTGCTCGAGACCGGGCTCGTCGAGGGGACCGACCCGCTCGAGGCGTTCGGTGCCGATGCCGCCGCCGACTTCCTGCGCGTCGCGCGGTTCGACAACGCGCCCGACCTCTACGTCAACTCCCTGCACGACCCCGTCCTCGACGAGGTGGCCGCCTTCGAGGAGCTCGTCGGTTGCCACGGCGGTGTCGGCGGCTGGCAGACCCGCCCGCTGCTCGTGCACCCGGCCGAGTGGGCCGTCGACGCCGACCTGCTCGAGCGCGACGGGCTCGTCCACGGCGCCGACCGGGTGCACGTGCAGCTCGTGCGGTGGCTCGAGCGGCTCGGCCACCGGCAGCACCTCCCGGCGCCGGGTGGCGCCGTCGCCGAGGCCGTCAGCCCGACGACCACCGGCTGACGGCCCCGGCGTCCTCGAGGGCGTCGTAGACCGCCTCCATGAGGAGGGTGTGGCCGCTCGCGTTCGGGTGGTCACCGTCGTCGAGCAGGTCGCTCGTCGGGTCGCGGTCGCCGGCCTCGCCCTTGAGCGGGGTGTACGCGTCGACGTACACCGCGCCGGTCGCGGTGGCCACCTGGTCGACCGTGCTGTTGACGACCTTCGTCAGGGCGTCGCTGCCGATGACGAAGGCGTTGCCCTGGGCGCGGCCCACGGCCCCGTCGACCGTGACGTTCCAGTACCCGACGACCGCGATGCGCAGGTCCGGGTTGGTGTCGACGGCCTTGATCCCGTCGACGATCCGGGTCAGGCCGTCGTGCAGGCCCTTGAGGGTGTCGGTCCAGCACGGCGAGCTCGCGGCGGGCAGGCACGTCGGGTCGTCGACGCGGTTGAGGTCGAAGTCGTTGGCGCCGACCTCGACGACGACGAGGTCGGCGTCTGCGAGGTCGCGGTGTGTCGAGGCGGAGTCGATGTCGCGCTCGACGTCGCTCGTCGTCCAGCCGCCGACGGCGTCGTTGTGCACGACGGCCGCGCGGCCGGTGGCGGTGCCGAGGCGGGTGCCGAGCTGTTCGACGTAGCCCGCGCAGCCGCAGGTGGTGGCCGAGGGCACCGAGTCGCCGAGTCCGACGACGACGAGGGGGCCCGCGGGCGTCGTCGTGCCGGTCGTCGGCGCGGCGCGGCGAACCGTCCCCGCGGCGCTCGGCGTCGGTGCCCCGGTCACGGCGCGCACGAGCGTGCCCGGGCCGACGCCCGCGGCGACGGCGACCGCCACGAGCGCGGCCGCGCACGCCGCCACGACGAGCCCGATGACGACGTGGTGCGCGCGCACCCCGAGGTGTCGGTGCGGCCGCGGCGACGCCGGGCCCCGCCCGCCGGGTCCGGGCCGGCCGCGGTGGCGGCCGGCGTCAGCCACGGAACCCCGGCAGGGTCTGGCCGAGCCACACCATCGAGCGGCCGACGTACGGCATCCAGATCTGGTCGCGGTGGCCACCGGTCGCGAGCACCGTGGCCGAGACGTCGAGGGGCGGCTTGGCGACGCTGAGGAACTTCGAGGTCGACGGGTAGGACAGCGGGTCCTGGCGCGAGGTCAGCACCCACAGCGCGACGGGTGGTGGGCTGGTGCGGGCGAGCCGGATGAGGTCGTAGGCCTCGGTGCCACGAGTCGTCAGGGGGTCGTAGCCGGCCGTGAAGTCCGGGCGGAAGTAGCCCTGCATGACGACGGCCGCGCCGAAGACGTCGGGGTGACGCATCGACAGCGACGCGGCGCACCACGCGCCGTAGGAGTAGCCCATGAGCGCCCACGACGTTCGGTCGCGACGGGCGTGCAGGTGGGTGACGACCCACGCGGGCAGGTCGCGTGAGAGCCACGTGTCGGTCTGCGGCAGGCCGGGTGCGCCGTTGACGCACTCGGTGTCGAGGCTGGCCGGGGTGTCGATGCGGGGCATGACGATGATCGAGGGGGCGAGCCGGTGCTGGGCCACGAGCGCGTCGGCGGTGGTGAGGAAGTTGAGCCGGGAGAAGGACTGCGGGCTGCCGGGGAAGCCGTGCAGTCCCTCGATGACCGGGTACGTGCGCGACGCGGCGGGGTCGTAGCCGGCCGGCAGGTACACGAGCACCTGGCCGGACGTGCCGGTGTGGGGGTCGGTCACCGAGTAGGTCTGCAGGCGCGAACCGGGCTGCGGCAGCACGTAGCTCGTGCGTCCGGTCGCGTGGGCCAGCCCGGGCCCGATCACCTTCGCCTCGACGACCTGGTTGACGCCGCCACCGTGGTGCAGCTGCACCTCGGCCGAGCGCGACCCGAGCAGGTCCGACCAGCTGGAGTAGAAGAGGTACTGGTCGTTGAGGCCGGCACCGGCCAGGGCGACGACGATGACGTTGAGCAGCAGCACCTGGCCGCCCCGGACGGCTCCGCGGGTGAGGCGACCACCCCAGTGCGGCCAGCCGACGACGACGAGGGCGAAGAGCGCGAGGGCCAGGACGACGAGCAGGACGATGAGGCCGGGGTCGGTCAGCTCCACGACGGGGACTCCCGCTTCTCGCTGGGCCGCGCCGGTTCGGGGCGCACGAAGGGGAAGGTGAGGACCGACCGGATCGAGGTGTTCGTCAGGAGCATGACGAGCCGGTCGACGCCGAGGCCGAGGCCGCCGGTCGGCGGCATGCCCAGCTCGAGCGCGTGGAGGAAGTCCTCGTCGACCTCCATCGCCTCGGGGTCGCCGGCCGCGGCCTTGAGCGACTGCTCGGTGAGCCGTCGACGCTGGTCGACCGGGTCGGTCAGCTCGCTGTAGGCCGTTCCCACCTCCATCCCCGCGACGACGAGGTCCCACCGCTCGACGAGCCCGCGCTCGGTCCGGTGCGGGTGCACGAGGGGCGAGGTCTCGACGGGGAAGTCGGTGTAGAACGTCGGCAGCACGGTGGTCGGCTCGACGAGCTCGGCGTAGAGCTCCTCGACGACCGCGCCCCACCCGGCCCCCTCCGGCGTCGTGACGCCGTGCCGGGCCGCGACCTCGAGGAGCACGTCGAGGTCGGTGTCCGGCCCGACGCGCAGGCCGACGGCGTCGCTGACGGCGTCGAGCACGCGGACCACCGGAAAGGGGGCGCTGACGTCGACGAGGTCGACGCCGTCGAGTCCGGCACGGACCCGTTCGGGCGTGGGCAGCGGGATGACGGGTCGCCCGTGGACGGCGACCGCGGCCTCGCGCACGAGGCGCTCGGCGAGGTGGCGCATCGTCACGTAGTCGGCGTGCGGCTCGTACGCCTCGAGGGAGGTGAACTCGGGGTTGTGGGTGGCGTCGGCCCCTTCGTTGCGGAAGCTGCGGCCGAGCTCGAAGACCGGCCCGATGCCGCCGACGAGGAGCCGCTTGAGATAGAGCTCCGGCGCGATGCGCAGCGACAGGTCGGTGCCGTAGGCGTTGATGTGGGTGCGGAACGGCCGGGCGGTCGCGCCGCCGTGGGTCACATGCAGCATCGGGGTCTCGACCTCGAGGAAGCCGCGGTCGGCGAGGGTGCGGCGCAGGGCTGCCACGACGCTCGAGCGGCGACGCAGCAGCTCGAGCTCGCCCGGGTGCGTCAGCAGGTCGGTCGACCGCCGGCGCACCCGCGTCTCGGGGTCGGCCAGGCCCCGCCACGGCACCGGGTGCAGCGCCTTGGCCTCGAGCCGCCAGTCCTCGACGAGCAGCGTCGGGGTGCCGGTGCGGGAGCGACCGGTCTCGCCGGCGAGCCGCACGAGGTCGCCGGTGTCGACGTCGGCGGCGAACCGGTCGACGGACCGTCGCCCGGTGCGGGAGGACTCGAGCAGCGCCTGGGCGCGCACCCCGGCGTCCTCGAGGGTGACGAAGACGACCGCGCCGTGGTCGCGCAGCCCGCGGATGCGGGCCACGACCTCCACGGCGTCGCCCTCGCGCCACACGCCGCAGCGGACGCCGGGCACGAGCGCGAGTGGCGTGGCGGTGCCGCCACCGACAGGGTACGGGTCGAGGCCGGACGCGCGGAGCCGGTCGAGCGTGGCGAGCCGGTGCCGTGACTCCTCGCTGCGCCGCGGCGCGAGTCGTCCCGCGTCGACGGGCGGGCCGGCGGCCTCGATCGCGGCGACCTCCGCGAGGTGCTCGGCGTCGAGGACGCCACTCGTCGAACGGTGCCGGGCCGGCCAGGGCACGAAGCCCTCGAGGGCCGCGGCGGCGAGGGCGATCTGCGGCAGCGACAGCCCGTCGTCGTAGCAGAGGAAGCGCGGGGTCCACTCGGGGTCGTACTTGTCGGTGGCCCGGTAGAGCCGTTCGAGCTGCCAGAACCGGTCGAAGAGCCCGAGCACCGACGCGTTGAGCCGGGTCAGGGTGCCCGAGCCGAGCCGCGCGGAGCCGGCGAAGACCCCGCGGAACATGCAGAAGTTGAGCGACAGACGCCCGACGCCGAGCTCGTCGGCACGGGCGAGCACCTCGGTGACCATGAGCTCGGTCGTGCCGTTCGGGGCGTCGGGGGAGCGGCGCATGAGGTCGAGGGAGGCGCCGCCGCGGCCCCAGGGCACGAAGGTGAGCAGGCCGACCTCTGCTCCGTCGGGGCCCGTCGCGAGGACGTGCAGGACATGCCCGTCGGCCGGGTCCGCGGTGCGTCCGAGCGCCATGGAGAACCCGCGCTCGGTGTCGCTCGAGCGCCACTGCCGCGCGAGGGTCTCTGCGCGGTCGCGGTCCTCCGGGGACAGGTCGGCCTGGCGCCGGATGCGGACGGTGACGCCGGCGCGCCGCGCCCGCGTCGCGGCCTGCCGCACCCGGGTCAGGCGGGCGCTGTCGAGGTCGATGCGACGCGGGTCGAGGACCGCCTCGTCGCCGAGCGCGACGACGCGCATGCCGCGCGAGGCGTAGGCGCGCGCACCCTCCTCGCTCGCCGCGATGACGGCGGGGAGCCAGCCGTACTCTCGGGCCTCGGCGCGCCACGCGTCGATGGCCGGCAGCCACGCCTCGCGCGGGCCGATCGGGTCGGCTGCGGCGAGGGAGACCCCGGCGGCGACGGCGTACGTCACGGCCGCGCGCCCCTCGCCGTCGAAGACGGACGCCTTGTCGCGCCGGGTGGCGAAGTAGCCGAGCGAGTCGCCGGCGCCGGTGCGCGCGAGCAGGCGCCGCAGCGACACCTCGCGGTCGGGTGACCACCGGTTGACGGGCCGCGCCGAGGCGAGGAAGAGGGCGACGGCCACGAGGATCGTGATGCCGATGCACAGGGCCACGACGTCGACGACCCAGTCGGGGGTGAACCCCCCGCGCCGCGGCGACACCCCGCCGAGGACGGCGAAGACGGTGCCGACGACGGCCCGGGCCTGGGAGCGCGGCACGCCGGCCGCACCGAGCAGGACCCATGCGACGCCGAGGGAGGCGACCGACCCGACGACCAGGGCGACCGCAGCGAGCCATCCCGAGCCGCGCTGGAGGCGTCCGGTGAACTGGCCGCGCAGGCGCCACAGCCACCAGCCGGCGGCGAGGGCCACGACGATGCTCGCGATGTCGACGACGCGGCCGAGGTCGCCGCGGGTCTGCCACATCCACACGAAGGGGCGGCGCGCCGGCGGCAGGACGGCGGCGAGGCCGATGAGCACGCCGAGCGCCTGGAACGCAACGACGAGCCAGAGGCCGATCCGTTTGCGGCCGAGGAGGGCCCGCGTCACGATCGCGAGCACGACGACGGAGACGAGGGTCGGCGCGACCGGCACGTTGAGCAGCCCGAAGACGACCTCCGTGGGGGAGGGCCCGGGGCGGCGCGGGTGCGACAGGGCGAGGATCAGGGCCGCCACGGTGGCGACGGCGTAGATTCCGGTGAGGACGCGCGCTGCGCGGGGCGAGCCCGGGTCGACCGGTCGGCGAGTGGCCATGCCACGACGATGGACCGCGGCGCTGGACGTCCGCTGGACGTCTCCTGTGGACCTGGTGACGCGCAGGGAACTCTCAGGTTGTCCCGGTGGCCTGCCGGGTATCGCCATGGAGGAGCGCAGAGGCGGCCGGGTGGGCCGCCGCGACCGGGAGGAGCGGGCAATGGCTGGTGCGGGACGCGCGGGACGGGTGGGGCGGGTCGGTGCCCTGCTGGGCGGCGTCGGCGCAGGCGTCGCAGCGCTGGCGACGTGGGACCTCGTGCAGCGCAAACACACGATCCTGCGCCGGTACCCGGTCATCTGCCACATGAGGTACCTGCTCGAGGACATCCGGCCCGAGCTGCAGCAGTACTTCATCGAGCGCGACTGGGACGGCCGCCCCTACGACCGCGACACCCGGTCGGTCGTCTACGAGCGGGCCAAGGGGATCCACGGAGAGCGGCCCTTCGGCACCGAGCTCGACGTCAACGAGGTGGGCTACGAGTACCTCGTCCACTCGATGGCCCCCACCGACCCGCCGAAGCAGCCGGCCCGCGTCACGGTCGGGGGTCCCGACTGCACGAAGCCCTACTCCATGGCCCTGCTCAACGTGTCTGCGATGAGCTTCGGGGCGTTGTCGGCCAACGCGATCCGGGCGCTGAACAAGGGCGCGGCGATGGGCGGCTTCGCCCACGACACCGGCGAGGGCGGGCTCTCGCCCTACCACCTCGAGAACGGCGGCGACATCGTCTGGGAGATCGGCACCGGCTACTTCGGCGCCCGCACCAAGAACGGTGACTTCGACCCTGACTCGTTCCGCGACAAGGCATCCCATGACGCCGTCAAGTGCGTGTCGCTCAAGCTGAGCCAGGGCGCCAAGCCCGGCATCGGCGGCGTGCTGCCCGCGGCGAAGGTGACCAAGGAGATCGCCGACATCCGCCAGGTGCCCCAGGGTGAGAAGTGCGTCAGCCCGTCCTCACACCGGGTCTTCCACACGCCCGTCGAGCTCGTGGAGTTCATCGGCCGGATGCGCGAGCTCGCCGGCGGCAAACCGACCGGCTTCAAGCTGTGCGTCGGCTCGCGCGTCGACGTGCTCTCCCTCTGCAAGGCGATGCTCGAGGTCGGCACGACCCCCGACTTCATCGTCGTCGACGGCTCGGAGGGCGGCACCGGCGCCGCCCCGCTCGAGTTCGAGGACCACGTCGGCATGCCGCTGACCCACGGCCTCATGACGCTGCACAACGCGCTCGTCGGCGTCGGCCTGCGCGACCGCATCCGGATCGGCGCCAGCGGCAAGGTGGCAGCGGGCAACGACATCGTCAAGCGCCTCGTCCAGGGCGCCGACTACACGAACGCCGCCCGCGCCATGATGATGGCCGCCGGCTGCATCCAGGCGCAGCGCTGCCACACCGACAAGTGCCCGAGCGGCGTCGCGACCCAGAACGCCCGCCGCGCCAGGGCGCTCGACGTCGGCGACAAGAGCGTGCGCGTCCAGCGCTACCAGGAGGCCACGGTCGAGTCGGCCATGAAGATCATGGCGGCGATGGGTGTCACCGACCCGGCGCAGCTGAACCCGCACCACCTGCGCCGCAACGTCACCGCGACGACGACGCACTCCTACGCCGAGCTCTACGAGTGGCTCGAGCCGGGCCGGCTGCTCGCCGAGCCGCCGCAGGACTGGGCCGCCGACTGGGGCATCGCCACGGCCGACCGGTTCGCGCCGCACGCCTCGCCCCGCCACCTCTGAGGAAGGACCGACATGACCACCGTCGCCGAGCACGTCGTCACGGCGCTCGCGGACGCCGGCGTCACGCAGGTGTGGGGCGTCGTCGGCGACGCCCTCAACCCGCTGACCGACGCCATCCGCACCGAGGAGCGCGTCGAGTGGGTGGGCGTGCGCCACGAGGAGGTCGCGGCCTTCGCCGTGAGCGCCCAGGCCCAGCTGACCGGCACCATCGGCGTCTGCATGGGCACGGTCGGGCCCGGCTCGATCCACCTGCTCAACGGCCTCTACGACGCGAAGAAGTCGCACGCGCCGGTCCTCGCGATCTGCGGCCAGGTGCCGAGCGAGGAGATCGGCACCGACTTCTTCCAGGAGGTCGACAACGACACGCTCTTCGCCGACGTGTCGGTGTGGGCGCACACGCTGACCTCACCGAGCCAGCTGCCGCACCTGCTCGAGCAGGCGGTCAACGCCGCGTACGCGCACCGCGGGGTGGCCGTGCTGACGCTGCCGGGCGACATCGGCGGCCTCGACGTGCCCAAGGGTGTGGCTCCCGCGTCGTTCGCCCCGGCCGGGGCGCCGGCGCCGGCGCCCGACGACCAGGTGCGGGTCGCGGCGGAGGTGCTCGGCGGCGACGCGTCGGTGACGCTGCTCGTCGGCTGCGGCGCCCGCGAGGCGCGCGACGAGGTGCTCGAGCTGGCCGACACGCTGGCCGCCCCGATGGTCCTGACGCTCAAGGCCAAGGAGGGCCTCGAGCACGACAATCCGTTCGAGGTCGGCCAGTCCGGCCTCATCGGCAACCCGGCTGCCGCCAAGGCCATGGACTCGTGCGACGTGCTCCTCCTCGTCGGCACCGACTTCCCCTACCGCGACTGGTATCCGACGGGCAAGACGGTCCTGCAGCTCGACGCGCGCGGCGAGCACATCGGGCGCCGCACCCGCGTCGACCACGCCCTCGTCGGAGACGCTCGCGCCACGCTGCGCGCGCTGCTGCCGCTGCTCGCCCGACGCGAGGACCGAGGCCACCTCGAGACCGCCACCGAGGCGTACCGGTCCTGGCACGAGCGGCAGTCCGCGCTGCTCGACCCACGCCACGACGACTCGCTCCTCGGGCGCGCCCGGGCCGTGCTCGACAACCCCGACGAACGCATCCGACCCGAGGCCGTCGCCGCGGCGGTCGACCGGCACGCGCCCGACACGGCCATCTTCACGAGCGACACCGGCATGTCGACGGCGTGGCTCGCCCGCCACGTGCGGATGACCGGCACCCGCCGGCTCGTCGGCTCCTACAACCTCGGCTCGATGGCCAACGCGATGCCGATGGCCCTCGGTGCGCAGGCCCTGGACCGCACCCGTCCGGTGGTGGCGTTCGCGGGCGACGGCGGGCTCATGATGCTGCTCGGCGACCTCCGCACGGCGGTCACCTACCGGCTGCCGGTGCGTGTCGTCGTCTTCGACAACGGCCGCCTCGGGATGGTCAAGCTCGAGCAGGAGCAGGGCGGTCTGCCGGAGTTCGGCACGCAGCTGGACAACCCAGACCTCGCCGCCGTCGCCTCCGCGATGGGGCTCACGGCCCGGCGGGTCACCGACCCCGCCGACCTCGACGACGCCGTCCGCTGGGCCTTCGAGGCCGAGGGCCCGGTGCTGCTCGACGTCGTGACGAACCCGGACGAGGTGGCCGTGCCCCCGAAGCCGACCCTCGCCCAGGGCTGGGGCTTCGCCATCGCGAAGTCCAAGGAGGTGCTCGAGAGCCGTCGATGAGGGTTGGGACCCCGGCAGGGCGCTGACGCCGCGTCCGCCACGTCTTCGAGGAGGCCACCGTGTGCCGACTGTTCGGTCTGACCGCCGGGAGCACCCGCGTCCGGGCCACGTTCTGGCTCCTCGAGGCACCCGACAGCCTCGCCGAGCAGTCGCACGCCAACCCCGACGGCACGGGACTCGGCACGTTCGACGCCGACGGCCGGCCCGTCGTCGAGAAGCAGCCGCTCGCCGCCTTCGACGACGCCGCCTTCGCGAACGAGGCGCGGGAGCGGGTCAGCACGACGTTCGTGGCGCACGTGCGGCACTCGTCCGGTGCCGCCGTCCGGCCGGAGAACACCCATCCGTTCGACCAGGACGGTCGGCTCTTCGCCCACAACGGCGTCGTCGAGGGGATGGACGTCCTCGACCGCCACCTCGGCGACGACCGCCGCCTCGTGCGCGGCGAGACCGACTCCGAGCGGGTCTTCGCGCTCGTGACGCGCGAGACCGCCCGCGCCGGTGGTGACGTCGGCGCCGGGATCACGGCCGCGCTGCGCTGGGTCGCGGACGAGCTGCCCGTCTACGCCGCCAACCTCGTGCTGACGACGGCCACCGACCTGTGGGCCGTGCGCTACCCCGACACCCACGCCCTGTGGGTCCTCGAGCGGCACCGGCCCCGGGGCCGGCTGCACCACCGGTCGCGGGCCGGCACCCGCGTGGTCTCCGACGAGCTGTCCGACACCCCGAGTGTCGTCGTGGCGAGCGAGCGGCTCGACGAGGACCCGTGGCGGATGCTGGAGCCCGGGGTCCTGCTCCACGTCGACGAGGCCCTGCGGGTGACCGAGGAGGTCGTCGTCGACCACGCGCCGCGGCACCGGCTCACCCTCGAGGACCTCGGGGCGGCCGCCGCGTCACAGCGTCCGACGGGTCACGGCTGACGGGCCCACGGCACACGACGGCGCCACAGCTGCGTCGGGTTCTGCGCGCTGGCGCAGGCGACGGGTTCAGCCGCGGACGGTTCAGCCGCGGACGACGCGGCGGGCGAGGTCGGTCCAGCCGGCGAGGATGCGGTCGCGGTCGATCCCGAGGTCGAGCTGCTGGCGCAGGATGGGTACCTCGAGCGGGGCCAGGAGCGCGGTGGCCAGCACCGGCAGGTCGCCCTGGACGCCCGCCGACGCGAGGAGCACGCGCACGTGCGCCGTGTGGAAGGCGGCGGCCGGCAGGGAGCGACCATAGCGGCCGACGGCGGCCACGACGAGGTCGCCGTGCAGCAGGTTGCGGTCGAGGCGCGACTCACCGAAGGCGATCAGGCGGGTCAGCGGTGGGGCTCCCGGCCCGAGCGGTGCCGGCCCCGAGATGACCTGCTGCTGCCAGAGGGTCTCGCTGTGGTCGAGCAGGGCCGCCATGAGCCCGGCCCGGCTGCCGAACCGGCGGAAGACCGTGCCCTTGCCGACGTGGGCGGCGGCCGCGACCGCGTCCATCGTCACGGCGTCGACTCCGCACGACTCGACGAGGCGGTGCGCCGCGTCGAGCAGGGCCTCGCGGTTGCGTGCGGCATCGGCCCGCTCGGCGCGTTCGGGGCGCAGCCCGAGGTCGACGGGCTGCCCCGGGCGGCGTCCGGCGGCGACGGGCGGACGGGTCGAAGGCACCCGCCGATCGTAGGGGGAGCGGTGGACGGCGTCCGCCGGTTTTCGGGGGATGGGGAAGGTGACGCGCGGGAATAGAAGCGGACCGGGGTCCGTTTGGCTCGTCATGACCAACGCTGCCACCCCCCGCACCCGCGTCGCCGTCCTCGTCGGGAGCCTGCGCACCGACTCGGTGAACCGCCGCATCGCCGAGGCCCTGCGCGACCAGGCGCCCGAGGGCGTCGAGCTCGAGATCGTCGACGGCCTCGGGGCGCTCCCGTTCTACAACGAGGACGTCGACGGTACCGACGTGCCCTCCGTCGTCGCCGACCTGCGCCGTGTCGTCGGCTCGGCCGACCGCGTCCTCGCCGTGACGCCCGAGTACAACGGCACGATGCCGGCCGTCCTCAACAACGCCATCGACTGGCTCTCGCGCCCCTTCGGCCAGGGCGCCATCAAGGGCAAGCCGTTCGCCGTCGTCGGTGCCACGCCGACCCCCTACGGCGGCAAGTGGGCCCACGAGGACACCCGCCGCTCGGCGAAGATCGCCGGCGCGCACGTCGTCGCCGACGTCGAGGTGTCCCAGACGACGATCGACACCGACGTCCTCGGTGACCCCGCCGTCTTCGGTCGGCTCACCGACGCGCTCGCGACACTCGTCGCGGCCGACGCGTCCGTCGCCGCCTGACGCGTCCCCGACGCGTCCGCTTCCCGACCCCCTCCGTAATCCCTCCGTCCGGGCCGGACCGGCACTGCCGGTTCGGCCCGGTGCGTCACGGTTCCCCGGCGCGAGAGGCCCTGCGGCGTAGACTCGAACCGGCGCACGATCGCCAGGGCGACGCGGCCCCGACACACGCGGCACGACCTCTCCCGACCCGTCGGGAGCGTCGGGGCGGGGTCACCCGTGACCAACGGACCAGGAGGTGCCATGGGTGACAACATCGGACTGTGGGTGCTGCTCGGCGTCGTCGTCATCGTCGTCGCGGGGGCCGCGTTCATGCAGAGCCGACGCGGGGGCGACAACGACACGCTGAACCGGCACGCCGACGACACCGCCGTCGAGCGCGACCACCACCCCGAGGGGGCCGAGCGCTCCCACCTCGTCGGCAACCCGCCCATCGACACCATCACGACGCAGGGCTGGGGCGTGGCCCAGGCCGGCGAGGGCGCCGAGCCGGAGCAGCTGCCCGAGGACGTCCACCCCGAGTTCCACGAGGACCCGCGCCACCGCCGCCGGCACTGACCCGCCGTCGAGCCGACAGCCGCTCGACCGCACCGGGGGCCGCGTCCACACGCCGGGACGCGGCCCCCGTACGTCGCGACACCCCCTCTCCCGATCGACTGAGCACCCGGGCTCACCCGCCTCATCCGTCCCACGATGCTGCGGGGCGGAGCGGGAGCGCCCACGGGACGAGCAGCCGCGGCGGGGCGGGGCAGACTGGGCGGCATGGCGAGCGTGGAGACGAACTGGGCCGGCAACCACACGTACACGGGACGCGTCGAGCGGCCCGGCACCGTCGAGGAGCTCCAGGAGCTCGTCGCGCGCGAGCCGCGCGTCCGCCCGCTCGGATCGCGGCACTCGTTCACCGATCTCACCGATAGCGACGGCGTGCTCGTCTCGCTCGAGGCCCTGCCGACGAGCGTCGAGGTCGACGCGGACTCGCGCACGGCGACGGTCCGGGGCCGAGCCCTCTACGGCGACGTCGCGCGCGTCCTCGAGGGGCACGGTTGGGCCCTCGGCAACCTCGCGTCGCTGCCGCACATCTCGGTGGCCGGAGCCGTCGCCACCGGCACCCATGGGTCGGGCGACCGCAACGGCTCGCTCGCTACCGCGGTCCGCGGCCTCGAGGTCGTCGGCCCCGACGGCGGGCTCCGCACCATGACGCGCGAGGACGCCGACCTGCCCGGCAGCGTCGTGGCCCTCGGCGCACTCGGCGTCGTCACCGGCCTGGTGCTCGGGCTCGAGCCCACCTTCCCGGTGCGGCAGGACGTCTACACCGGAGTGTCGTGGGAGCGTCTCGCCACCGACCTCGACGCCATCACCTCCGACGCGTACAGCGTCAGCCTCTTCACCCGATGGGACGACGCGGGCATCTATCAGGCGTGGCGCAAGAGCCGCGAGGGCTCCGCGCCCGGCACGTTCTTCGGGGCGCCCCGCGCCGACCGCACGCTGCACATGCTCGAGGGCGGCTCCACCGAGTCGGTCACCGGCCAACTGGGAGAGGCGGGCCCGTGGCTCGACCGGCTGCCGCACTTCCGGATGGAGTCCACGCCGAGCCGCGGCGAGGAGCTGCAGAGCGAGTACCTCGTGCCGCGGCCCTCCGCCGCAGAGGCCATCGAGGGCCTGCGTGCCCTCCGCGACCGGATGGCGCCGGTGCTCCAGGCCAGCGAGCTGCGCACGGTCGCCGCCGACGACCTCTGGCTCAGCAGCTCCTACGGCCACGAGGTCGTTGCCATCCACTTCACGTGGGTGCGCGACGTTCCGGCCGTGTACGCCCTGCTCCCGGCGCTCGAGGAGCTGCTCCTACCTCTCGGCGGCCGACCGCACTGGGGCAAGTGCTTCGTCGCCACGGCGGCCGAGCTCGAACCGCTCTACCCGCGGTTCGCCGACTTCCGTGCCCTCCGCGACCGCGTCGACCCCGAGCGCGTCTTCGGCAGCGCCTTCCTCGACCGCGTCGTCGGACCGTGACGGCCGAGGACGCAGCGAGCGGGCCTAGCCGGCCCGGGGTGCGTCGCCGACGGTCGGCAGCAGTCCGTCGCGCAGGGCGCCGGCGAACGAGGTGATCTCGGGCAGCGCGCCGAGCAGGCACACCTGGTAGGCGTGGTAGACGTCCGGCTTGCCCTGCCACACGGTGCTGGCCGGCTGCAGCGTCGGTGACAGCTCGTGCCGCCACGAGCCGAGCCGCTCGTCGACGAAGTGGTCGCGGGCGTGCGTCCACCACGTGTCGTACCACGTGCCGTACGTCGGGTCGCCGGTCACGAGCTGGAGCGTCCGGGCCGTCGCGATCCCCTCGGCGACGACCCAGTGGAGGCGGTCGCGCACGACCGGCGTGCCCTCGAAGTCGGTCGTGTAGACGAACCCCTCGTGCCCGTCGACCGACCACCCCTCGTGGACGCCGACGTCGAAGAGCGACCGGGCGTCCTCGAGCAGCCACGCCGGTGCCGCGCCGTCGAGCCCGTGGCGCAGGTGCAGGCACAGACGTGACCACTCGAGCAGGTGCCCCGTGGTGACGCCGTAGGGGCGGAACGGGTCGGCGGGCCGGTCGCGGTTGTAGCCCGCGTCGGGCACCCAGTCGGGGCTGAAGTGCTCGGGCAGCCGGAAGCCCCAGTCGCGGGCGAAGGCGTGCACGATGCGCTCGACGACGCTGCGGGCGTGGTCGAGCCAGCGCGGGTCGCGCGTCACGTCCCAGGCCGCGAGCATCGCCTCGACCGTGTGCATGTTCGCGTTGGCGCCGCGGTAGGGCTCGAGCTCGGACCAGCCGCGGTCCCAGACGTCGACGACGAGCCCGTCGGTGTCGCGCCAGAAGCGCCGGTCGAGCACGTCGAGCGCGGCGTCGAGCAGGTCGTCACCGTCGGGGTGCCGGGCCGCCGACGCGGTGGCCGCGGCGAGGACGACGAACGCGTGGTCGTAGGCACGCTTCTCGGTGACCTCGGGCCGGCCGGACGCGTC
>Ga0164308_10000565_pt1 | contig 20193 bp, 10 predicted proteins | sample Whisoiple_246_MG_FD_109983 | JGI IMG/M metagenome (GOLD analysis project Ga0164308, IMG submission 109983) | Soil microbial communities amended with fresh organic matter from upstate New York, USA - Whitman soil sample_246_MG | ecosystem: Environmental > Terrestrial > Soil > Unclassified >...
CTCGGTCGCCTGGACGTCCTCTATCAGACGGCCGGCAACTGGCAGGAGCTTTTGAGCGTTCTCACGCGCGAGGCCGAGCTGACCGCCGATCCGGAAGAGTCGGTCGGATACCAGTATCGCGTCGCTCGTTTGCACGAGACGCGCCTCGGTGACGTCGAGCGCGCCATCGAGCTCTACCGCGAAATTCTCGGCATTCAGACGGACCACGAGGCGGCCCTTGCCGCACTCGAAGAGCTCCAGACGGGTACTGCGAGTCCGCTCGCAGCCTCCGCCGTGCTCGAACAGGTCTACGAAGCTGCCGGTGATGCCGAGCGCCTGGTGCGTGCCCTGGAAGTGCAGGTCAAGCACGCTGAGAGCCCGGCCGTGGCGGTCGAGCTTTTGCAGCGCATTGCGAGCCTAGAGGAAGAAGGGCTGTCCGCTCCGGAGCGAGCATTCTCGACCTATGCGCGCGCGGTGGCGCTCGACAGCCAACGTGGCGAAGTGCTCGAGAGCTTCGAGCGTCTCGCGACGCTATCCGACGGCTGGCGTGCCGTCGCCCAGACATACGACAAGGCCCTAGCTGGCCTGGAGGACGCGCCGGAATTGGTCGTCGACTTGGGGCTGCGCGTGGCGCAGGTCTACGAAGTCCAGCTCGAAGACGTCGAGAGCGCGATCGCGCGCTACCGGACGGTCACCGGCTCGGAGCCGGAGAACACGGCTGCTCTGGCTGCATTGGATCGGCTCTATCAACAGACGGAGCGCTATGCCGAGCTTGCCGACATCTTGGCACGCGAAGCGGAGATCGGGTCCACGCCCGACGAGATCCTCGACTTCAAGTACCGCCTGGGACAGACGCTCCAGCATCGACTGGGGCGCACCGGTGACGCCATCGACGCCTATCGTGAGGTGCTGGCTGCCGCGCCCGAGCATGAGGAGTCACTCGCAGCACTCGAGACGCTCTTCACCAGCGGCACCGAGGTGCTGCGCATCGCCGAGGTGCTCGAGCCGCTCTACCAAGCCAGCGGCGAGTGGGAAAAGCTGCTCGACCTGCGCGAAGGCGAGCTCGGCCAGGTCAAAAAGGCGGACGACCGCGTGGCGCTCTACCGCCAGATGGCGGAGGACGCCGAGGTCAAGCTGGTCGACGTCGATCGGGCCTTCGGTTACCTGATTCGCTCACTCAAGGAGGCTCCGAGCGCGGAGCAGACGGTGGACGAGCTCCAGCGCTTGGCTCCGGCAGCCGATGACGGCTGGAGCACACTGGCGACTGCGCTCGCGGGCGTCATGGAGAAGCCCGGCACGTCCCCGGGCGTCGTGGCACTGATCGGTGCGCACCTCGGACGGATCGCCGAGCAGGAGCTCGACGATCTCGAGCGCGCTGTCCGCACGTATCGCTTCGTCCTCTCCGCCGCCGCGACCGATGCGGTGGCGCTCGAGAACTTGGACCGCATCTTCACCGAACAGGAGCGGTTCCACGAGCTATCGCAGATCCTGGAAGCGCGCGCCGCGGCCGCGGAGGACGAGTTCGAGAAGGTCGATCTCTACCTACGGCTCGGCCACACCTACGAGGAGAAGCTGGCCCCGCTCGGTAAGGCTGGCACGATCGCACCACCGGCGGAGGTCGCACCGCCGCCGCCGCCGAAGGCAGTTGTGGAAAGCCTTCCGCCCGAAGAGATCGAGCCGTCGCTCGATGATCTCTTGCCTGCGGACGACGACGACGCACTCGAATCATTGGTTCCGCCCAGCGACTCGGAGGAAGACGTCGGCGCGCTGGCGGAACCGGTCTCCGAAGCTCCGCCTTCCGAAGCCGAGGCCGAGGTCGAGGAGATCCAGTACCACCCCGAGCGGCTGCAGGACGCCATCACGGCCTACCGCGTCGTGTTCGATACCTTGCAGAAGGATAACCAAGACGCCATCGAGTCCCTCGAGCGTTGCTACGACCTCACCAAGGAGTGGAGCCAGCTCGACGTCGTCTACCAACGCCAGCTCGACAACACCGCTGGCGACTCCGACGAGGCCGACGTGCGCGCGAAGCGTGCTCGCTTGGCGGCGACCCATCTGGGTCAGGTCGATCAGGCCGTCGAGGGCTGGAAGCGCGTCCTGCACCTGCGCGGGGAGGACCCAGAAGCGCTGCGCGAGCTGGCCTTCCTCTACGAGAAGCAGGGCAAGTGGAGCGAGCTGACTGACGTCCTCGAGCGCCACTTCGACATCGCCGAGAGCGATGAGGACCGCGTGCACGTGCTCACGATGCGGGCACGTTTGTTCGACGAGCAGCTGAATCGCGACGACGAAGCGCTCGAGAACTATCGCCGCGTCCTCGACATCGACTTCTCCAACGTGACGGCCCTACGCGCGATCTCCAAGATCTGGCGCCGGCGCAAGAACGACGAAGAGCTGGCGCAGGCTCTGCACGCCCTGGTCGACCAGGGCGCCAGTCAGCTCGAGGAGCGCGAGCTCGTGGAAGCGTTCCGCGAGATGGCCAAGCTGCACCAGGACAAGCTGGATCAGCTGTACGAGGCGACGGAAGCCTGGCGGCGCTTGCTCGAAGTCGGGCCGGGCGACTTCGAGGCGCTCGGGCGGCTGGAGGCGATTTACCGGACGGACGAGCAATGGCCCCAGGTCATCGACGTCAAGATGCAGCGGGCCGCGGCGCTCGCCGAGACGGCCGACAAGGTGCGAGAGCTCTTGGAGGTCACCGAGCTCTGGAAGTCGACCGTCCGTGAGTACGACCGTTCGGTCGATGCCTACGGCAAGATCCTCGAAGCGGATCCCGTCCACGAGCAGGCGTTCAAGGAGCTCGAACGGCTGCACACCAACGCTGGACGCTGGGAGCCACTGATCGAGGTCTACCTGAACCGCCTCGAGCACCTCGAGGAGGTTCCGCAGCGGAGCGACCTGTTGCGGCGCATCGCTCGGGTGTTCGATGAGCACCTGCACGATCAAGGTCAAGCTTTCGACGCGCTCGTCACCGCCTTTGCCGACGACTACTTCGACGACGAGACCGCCAACGCCTTGAGCAAGGCAGCCCAGGGCACGGGCCGCTGGGGTGAGCTTTTGACCACGGCCAATGGCTGGCTCAGGGACGAGAAGGACAAGAAGACGAAGGTCCAGCTCAGCCTGCGGCTCGGCAAGTGGTACGGCGAAGACCTCGGTCGCCCGAGCGACGCCATGGCCTACTACCACGCGGTGCTCGAGATCGACCCGAGCAACATCCGCGTGATGCGGCAAATGGCGGCGATCGAGCGTTTGGCCGGCAACTACCCGAAGGCCGGGCAGATGCTCAACAAGGCGCTCGAAGTCGCAGTGGCCAACGAAGATCGCAAGGTCATCCTCGGCGATCTCGGCGAGATCTTGTATCGCAACCTCGATCAGACCGAGCAGGCGATTGGCTACTACAAGCGCGCTCTCGACGTCGACGACGCCTACATGCCGGCGCTCGTCGCGCTGGAACGGATCTACGACGACAAGAACCAGATCCCCGAGCTGGTCGAGGTATTGCAGAAGAAGGGGCGAGCGCTCGACCGGCCGGAAGACGCCGTGCCCGAGAAGCTGCGTCTGGCCGAGCTCTTGGAGAATCGCCTCGGCGACAAGGCCGGCGCGAGCAAGGTGTACCGCGAGGCGCTCGATCTCGACGACTCCAACCTGGCCGCTTTGCGGGGCCTCGAGCGCACGCTCACTGCCCAGTCGCAATGGGGTGATCTGGTCGAGGTTCTCGAAAGGCAGCTCGACGTCATCGATACCGAGCGGGATCGCGTGACGGCACTGCTCCGTCTGGCCGACGTGCAGGAGAACCAGTTCCTCAAGGCCGACCTCGCTGCCCAAAGGCTCGAACAGGCGCTGGCCATCGATCACACTCAGGAAGGTGCCTACGTCTCGCTGGCTCGCTGCTACCGCCGGCTCAAGCAGTGGAACGACTTGGTCGAGGTCTACCGCCGCCATTTGGACGAGACGCTCGATCGTACGACCAAGGTGGAGCTCTATGCCGCGATTGGCGGGGTCTACCGCGATGAGCTGGTGGATCTCGATCAGGCCATCGACGCGTTCCAATCCGTGGTCGATGCCGACGAGAGCAACATCCCGGCCCTCGAATCGCTCAGCAAGCTCTACGAAAAGCAGGGCGAAGCCGCGCGCGCCATCGAGATGATGACCCGCGTCGCCGAGCTGACCGTCGATGGTGGTCAGAAGATCGACATGTATTTCCGCATCGGTCGCGCGATGGAGGAAAAGCTCAGCGATCGCTACGGAGCGCGCGAGAAATTCGAGCTCGCACTCGATCTAGATCCGAAGCATTTGCCCTCGCTCGCTGCCCTGCGCACGATCGCGGTGGATGAGGCGGACTGGGACGGCGCTTGCCAATACCTGGATCAAGAGCAGCGCAACACCGACGCTCCAAGACAGCGGGCACGCCTGCTCGTCGAGCTGGCCAAGATCCGGGACGAGATGCTGAGCGAGCACGAGACGGCCATTGCCGCGTACGAGCAAGCGATTGCTCTAGATGCCGACTGCGAGGAAGCGGCATTGCCCTTGGTCCACGAGTACAGCTCACTCGGGCGCTTTGCGGACGCCGCACCACTCGCGGAGATGCTCACCCGCAAGTCCAAGAACCTCGAAAAGGGCGAGCAACAGGCGCTTTACAAGCTGCTGGGCTCGGTAATGGCCAAGCTGGGCGAGCACGACAAGGCCCTCAAGGCCTATCAGACCGCTCATCAACTGGACCTGACGGATCAGGAAACCGTGCGTGGCATGGCCGATGCAGCCTACTCGCTCGAGGACTGGCCGACGGCGCTCACCAACTACCAGAAGGTGCTGACCTCCGTGGGTGAGGAGGACATCGAAGCGAGGACGGACGTCTACTGGCGCCTCGGCAAGATCAAGCAGGCCCAGGGCCAGGATCGCCAGGCCATCAACAACTACGAGAAGGCGCTGGCACTCGACGGTGAGCACCGCCCCTCGCTGGACTCATTGATCGAGGTGTACGGCAAGGCTGGCGACAACAAGCTGGTGGCCGAATACAAGCGTCAGATCCTCGACACCATCTTCGACGGTGAGCAGCGCTTCACCATGCTGATGGACATCGGCGACCTGTGGGCGGGCAAGGAGAACGACCCGCTCAAGGCCCTCGAGGCCTACGAAGAGGCGCGCGACCTGAAGCCCCAGGACCACATCCTGCTCCACAAGATGGTGCAGAACTACCAGAAGGCCCAGGAGTGGCAGAAGATGGTCGACGTCCTCGATGCCATCAAGGAAGTCGAGGAGCGCCCCAAGCTCAAGGCGAAGCTCATCAACACCCAGGCGCAGATCTACCGCGACATGCTCGACGACAAGGCTCGAGCGGTGGAGCTGTTCAACGAAGCGCTGGACCTGGATCCGGAATTCTTGGAGGCCTTCGAGCGCATCAACAAGATCCTCACGGCCGAGAAGAACTGGAAACAGCTCGAGCGCTCGTACCGCAAGATGCTTCATCGCATCGCTGGCAAGGGCAAGCAGGACCTCGAGCACGAGCTCTGGCACCAGCTCGGCTTGATCTATCGCGATCGCACTGCGCAAACGCAGGAAGCAATCGAAGCCTTCCGCATGTCGTCGTCGCTCGTGGCCGAGGCCCCGCTGCAGCGCAAGATCCTGGCCGAGCTCTACGAGGCGTCGGAATCTTGGGACGATGCCATCAAGGAGCAGCGCGTGCTCTTGCGTTCTGACCCGCTGAACATCGATCCCTACCAGGCCCTCTATCGGCTCTACCTGCACAAGCAGGCCTATGACGAGGCTTGGGCACTGGCGACTGCCATGTCCTTCATGGGCAAAGCGGACGCCGACCAGGAGCGCTTCTTCCAGGACTACCGTCCGCAGGGGATGCTGCAGGTCTCGGGACGCCTGGCCAACGAGCACTGGGAAAAGGCCATCATTCATCCGCACGAGAACAGGCACATCTCGGAGATCTTCAAGTTCATCGTGCGTCCGGCGCTTCAGGCCAAGCTCGCCCAGCTGAAGGGGCAAGGAAAGCTGCCCAAGCTGGACGAACGCTTCCGCCAGGACCCGGCGACATCGACGGTGACTTTCGCCAAGACGTTTGGCTGGGCGTCGCAGGTGCTCGGTATTCAGCCTCCGGCGCTCTACGTGAGAAACGACGTGCAAGCGTACATCGGTGCCGTTGCGGCCGAGCCACCGGCCTGCGTGGCGGGGCAGCTCGTTTTGAGCGGTTTCCAGCCGCACGAGCTGACCTTCATCTGCGGCAAGCACTTGTCGCTGTATCGCCCGGAGCACTACCTGAAGGCGCTCTTCCCGACGCAGGCCGAGCTCACCATCATGCTCTTTGCCGGCATCATGCTGGTGGCGCCGCAGCAACCGCTGCCGCCCGACGTGGAGCAACCGGTACGTGCCACCGCGCAGGAGCTCGGACGCCACATGCAGCCCGTGGAGCTCGAGGGCCTCAAGCAGGCGGTCAAGGCGTTCTTGGCCGCAGGCGCGAAGGTGAACATCAAGCAGTGGAGCCACGCGGTGGAGCACACTGCGTGCCGCGCCGGCCTCATCCTGTGCTGCGACCTGAACGTGGCCAAGAAGATCATCGGCGCTGAGCAACAGGCGCCGGGCGATCTGACGCCCCAGGAGAAGCTCAAAGAGCTGCTCGTCTTCGCGACCAGCGTCGAGTACTCGGCGCTCCGCAAGGCGATGGGCGTCGCCGTCTACGCGTGATCCGACTCGGTTCTCCGGCTGGGGACGGGGGAGCCCCCGAAACCAGCCGGAAACTAGCGCTGGTTTAGGTAATCGGGAGACCTGCGGGGCGCACGATGAACGACCTCTTCCTGGTGCTTCTGACGACTGCGATGACGCTCGGCTTCGTCCACACCGCTCTCGGCGTGGACCATTCGCTACCGTTCATCGCCTTGGCTCGAGCCCGGCATTGGTCCCTCCAGCGGACCATCGCCATCACGGTCGGTTGCGGCACCCTGCACGTCCTGTCTTCCGTGCTCATCGCGGGCGTTGGCCTCGCCGTCGGCTCCGCCGGACAGAAGCTCCTGGTGATCGAAGAGACGCGAGCGAACTTCGCCGCGTGGCTCTTGGTTGGTCTCGGTTTCGCCTACGCTGCGGTGGCGTTTTGGCGCTCGCGGGCGCCGCGGCTGGAGGGCGGAGAGCCTGGTGCGGACCTTGCTGGCTTGTCGTCGGGGCGGCTGATGCCGGCACTGTTCATCATCTTCGCGCTCGGACCGTGCGAAGCACTGTTGCCACTGCTCACGGCCAGTGGCATCGGCCTCGACCTCGGGCAGAGCACCGCCATTGCCGTGGTGTTCTCGCTCACGACGGTTCTGACCATGGTGGGCCTGGTCGTGCTCGGCTACCTCGGTGCGCAGCGGCTCTCGCGCGTCATGGGCTCCGGCTTGCTCGCGAGTTGGACGCCGCGCCTGCGCCACCACGCACACACCCTCGCTGGAGTCACCCTCCTCGCCAGCGGCCTCGGGATCCGCTTGCTCGGGCTCTAGCGTCCCGGGGCTCTACCGTTTCGGCAGGAGCGTCCCGGGTTCTACCTTCCCGAGCTCTACCTTCCCGGAAAGTCGAGCACGATGCGCATGCCCATTTGGAAGCGGAAGCTGACGCCGCCCGGGTCCTGTCCGGGGGGCGCTTGCCAGAAGCTGCCCGCGCCGAGCTCCAGGTAGGGGCCGAGACCGAGGTTGCGCAGGGCATACCAGTCGCCTCCGAAGGTCAGGCGCATCCACTCGATGCCGAGGTAGCTGCCCTCGCCACCTGGGGCGACGCCGGTCTGGCCGATGGCACCGATGCCGTAGGAGGCCCACGGATCGAAGCGGAGTCCCTGCACCAGGTGGTAGCGGACGGTGAGGCCGAGGCCGTACGAGATGGGCGCGCAGTCGGCGCAGTTCGCGAGGCGATCGAGGACCAAGAGATCGCCGTAGGCGCCCAGGGTGACCTCTTCTGCGATGCCGAAGGTGAGGTCCAGGCCGTAGCCGGCACCCATCCCCGCCACCTCGAGCTGAGGGGTGCCTTGAGCGGCCCAGCCAAACGGAGCCACCAGGCCCGCTCGGGCGCCGAGGCGTAGGTGCCCCCGGTTCGAGCTCGGGGGCCGGGCAGGCGTCGCGGGGGCGGGAGCCGGGTCCGGAGCGGGCTTCTCGGTGGGGGGCGTGGCGGCGCTCGCCCCGAATAGGGCGCCGGGTCCGGAAGCCGGCGGTGCTTCGGCTGGAGGCGCCGCCGTCTCGGGCTCCTCCGGCGTCGCAGGCGGCGGCTCGGCCGGGGCGGGGGACGAGGCCTCAGGGGACGAGCCCGCCGGCGCGGCGCTCGGCTCCGTCGGTGCGGGGCTGGCAGGCGCGGGGCTAGCGGGGCCGGGGCTGGTCGGCGCCGGGGCGGCGGCCGGAGCTTGGGCGACGGCCAGGGGGCTCGAGGTAGCGATCGCCAGGGCGATGGACGGCCAGAGCGGCTTCATGGGCGGGCTGGTTACCACAGATTCCTGGTCAACGAAGGGCGGGCGCGGCCGATAGGAGTCCCATGAACGAGACGACGAAGACGCTCCCCGTGCAAAGTCCACCCCGGCGCTGGCGCCTGCGTTTCTCGACGGGCCAAAAGGAGCGGATTCGGGTGGTTTCCGTGGGCGAGGCCCTGCTCGTGGGCAGCGGACCGGACGCGGACTTGACCCTGGAGGACGCGACCGTCAGCGCGAGCCATTGCCGGATCGTCGTCAGTGCTCTGGGCGTGGAGGTCACGGACCAGGGCAGTAAGAACGGCGTGTACGTCGGCGGGGGGCGGGTCCAGGTGGCCCTCCTGGCGCACGACGGGGCGACGTTTTCGATCGGTCACACCACCGTGCTGGCAGAGGCCAAGGGCGCCCCCGAGCCCGAGGCCGATCAACTGGGCCTCCTGGGTCGAAGCGAAACCATGGCCCGCGTTCGTGCCGAGATCCGTGCCGTCGCACGCCTCAGCGCACCGGTCTTGGTGTCGGGGGAATCGGGCACCGGAAAGGATGTCGTCGCTCGGGCCATTCACCGCCTCTCCGGCCGCAGTGGTCCCTACCTACCGCTGAACATGGCCGCGTTCAGCGAGGGCCTCATCGACGCCGAGCTGTTCGGCCACCAGCGCGGCTCGTTCACGGGCGCAGAGGCGACGCGGGCCGGGGCGTTCGAGCAAGCGCACGGGGGCACCCTTTTCTTGGACGAGATCGCCGACTTCTCTTGGGCCGGCCAAGCCAAGCTCCTGCGGGTGATCGAGGACGGGATGATTCGCTCGGTCGGCTCCGCGCAGCCGCGTCACGTCGACGTCCGCTTGATCTCCGCCACCTGCGCGAATTTGGGGGACCGGGTGATGGACGAGCGATTTCGACACGACCTCTACCATCGCTTGTCGACTCTCGTCGTTCAGGTGCCGCCCCTGCGCCAGCGGCAAAGTGACATCCCAGAAATCGCCGGGGCGCTCTTGCACCGGATGGCGGGCGAGGTCGGTGAGAAGCACTTGTCGCCCGCAGCGCTCGACCGACTGATGGGCGCGACGTGGCCGGGCAACGTCCGCGAGCTGGGTGCCGTGCTCTATCGCGCGGCGGCGCTGCACCCGGGTGATGTGATCGAGCCCGGGCATCTCGACTTGGGTCGGCAGGCGGCAAAGAGCGCGCGCTTGGACTATCGGGCGGCGGCGGAGCTGGTCGCCTCTCACGGCAGCATCAGCGCGGCGGCGCGGGCGGCAGGCGTTCCCCGAACTACCCTGCGTTCCGTCCTCGAACGCCACGGCCCAGCTCGACCCAGCGGCACCGCGACCTGAGCGCTGGCTGACGTTCGGGCCGGGGCGGGTTCGCTCGGCGGCCGTTTCGCACGGTGCCCGTTTCGCGCTAGATCCGAGCGCGGTGGGTCGGGCAGCGCTCAAGAGATTCCTCGGCCTCGGCAGCCTCGCGCTCGCTTCGCTCGGGGTCATCGTGGGGCTCTTCCTCTGGCTGCGCGGGTCCGGGCCGAAGCCACCGGCGGGGCCGCCGCCCAAGCCCAGCGCTCAGGTTGCGGCTCGGGGTCCCACCCGCGCGGAGCTCGTCGCCGAAGCCGATCGGATCGCCGTGCAGGCGGGTCGAGAATCGGGCGCACTGGCGCAAACCCTCGCGGCCCGCGCAGCGATGCTGCGGCAGACGGCCTACCTGCTCGAGGGACGTCGCCTGGACGCGCTGGAGGCCCAGGAGCTCTGGGCCGACGCGGGCGGCTCGGCCAAAGCGAGCTGCGCAGACGCCCTGAGCTGGCTCGGGCTCCGGGCCTATCTCGAGCCCGACCCCTCTCGCCAATACCGCGACCTCTACCTCTTGCGTGTGCGCTCCGAGGACCTGGAGTGCCGGCGTCGCATCGATCGGGCGCTCGCGGCGCTGGCGGCGTACCGGCCGAGCGAGGAAGAGCTGCTCGCCCTGCGGCAACAGGCTGCGGCAGGGCCGGCCGCGGCCCCGCCCCAAGAGGAGGCGACCGAGGGCACGGTCCACGTCGTCATGCCGGAGCTGAAGGCCGTCCTCGACGGGCCCACCAAGATCACCAAGGTCGAACCGTTCGGCGCCGAGCGTACGGCGCGGGTGGTCGTGCGGGTCACCAATCCAACCCGCTTTTCGGTTGGAACGGTGGAGGCGGCGGACGGTCGGGGTCCTCGACTGTTCGTCGACATCCAGCGCGCCACCTTCGAGGGTGCCGAAGCCTACGATGGCTCCGGTCTGCTCGAGCGCGTGCGGCTCGGCGCGCAGAAGGATGCGACACGCGTCGTCCTGGATTTGCGGGAGGCTGCGTACCACCGCGTCTTTTACCTGCCCGACCCGTTCCGCTTGATCATCGACCTCAGCGTCGAGCCGACGGAGAAGGTCACCCAGCCCCGCGACGTTCGGCGCATCGTGCTCGACCCAGGCCACGGGGGGAGCGACCCGGGAGCCATCGGTCCCAATGGCCTGCGCGAGAAGGACGTGACCCTCGACGTAGCCCACCGCGCGGCCCCAATCTTGGCGCGTGAGGTCGGCGTTAGCACACTGCTCACTCGCGACGTCGACGTGTACGTGCCGCTCGATGAGCGGGCTGCGCGCGCGAACGCCTTCAACGCCGATCTGTTCATCTCGATTCACCTGAACTCGAGCCCGGACCCCGATGGTCAGGGTGTCATGACTTTCGTGCTCGATTCGTCTCGTGACGAAGCCGCAGCGCAGGTCGCGGCGCGCGAGAATGCGTCCACGGCCGCGGCGGCCGCCGAGCTCGCCAACGCGCTCAGTCGTGTCGAGTCTGCAGAACGGCGGGCTGCATCGGAGCTTTTCGCACGTTTGCTCCAGCGATCTGCCGGGGCGTCGCTGCGTCAGGTCTACCCTGGAATCGAAGACCACGGTGTGCGAAGGGCCGGCTTCTACGTGCTCGCGGGGGCGTCGATGCCCGCGGTCCTCTTCGAAGGGTCTTTCATCTCGCACCCGGTCGAGTCGCGCTACCTCGACACTGGCTCCTACCGGCAGCGGCTGGCCGACAGCATCGCCAACGCCGTCCGCGCCTACCGGGAAGGCCGCTGAGCGGCCGCCCAAGAAAGCTGAGCGGCCGCCCAAGAAGCTGAGCGGCCGGTGAAGAGAGCCCCCTGAGAATGAGAGCCCGCGAGAATGAGAGCCCGCTGAGAGAAGGAGGCTGGCATTGACGCCCCGGGACGCGGGACTTATCTTAGGGGGCTTCCGTTCTGGACGGACCGGAACGCAGGCGACCGCTCGCCGACCATCAGCTGCGGCTACGACGAGGGCCCCATGATGAACAAGACCCATCTCAAGAAGTTCAAGGATCTGCTCGAGGAAAAACGCGAGGAGATCCTCAAGCGCGCACAGCAGACTCTTTCCGAGGACATGACCCTCGACCAGGACGATTTGCCGGACGAGATGGACCTCGCGTCGAGTGAATATCTGCAGTCGTTCACCTTTCGTTTGCGCGGCCGGGAGAAGGTCTTCTTGGACAAAATCCAGAAGGCACTCGATCGGATCGAGGACGGCAGCTTCGGCAACTGCGAGGAATGTGGCGAGGAAATCTCGCTCAAGCGCCTGGAAGCGCGCCCGGAGACGACGCTCTGCATCCGCTGCAAAGAGGATCAGGAGCGAGTCGAGCGGGACTTCGGTTGACTCGCTAGCGGCTGACTCGCGAGCGGCTGACTCGCGAGCGGCTGACTCGCGAGCGGTTGAGCCTCCGGCGCTGCCTCTTTGCTGGAATTGCGCTCTTTGTTCGGCTCACGCAAGGCGAGCGGGCGCGCCGCGCCTGCGTTTTGGCCGGTGCGCACCGACCGTCCCGTCCAGGGCCGACCGGCTTGTCTTTCGGCGATGGCAGCGAGGATGTCCTTGAGCGCTGCGCCGGTGTGACTCTCGGCGACCTCGGCGACCTCGGCGGGCGTGCCTTCGGCGACGATGCGGCCTCCGCCATCACCGCCCTCGGGACCCATGTCGATGACCCAGTCGGCGCACGCCACGACCTCCAAGTTGTGCTCGATGATGACGATCGAATTGCCTGCTTCGCGCAGATCGAGGAGCGCCTGCGTCAGGTGCTCGATGTCCGAGAAATGCAGGCCTGTCGTCGGCTCGTCCAGCACGTAGAGGGTGCTCCCCGTCGCGCGCCGGCTGAGCTCGAGCGCGAGTTTGACGCGCTGGGCTTCGCCGCCCGACAGCGTGGTCGCCGGTTGCCCGAGCGTGACGTAGCCCAAGCCCACCTGGCGTAGCATGCGCAGCTTCTCGAAGATGCGTGGAATGGGCTCGAAGAGCTCGAGCGCGTCCTCCACCGTCATGTCGAGGATGTCGGCGATCGACTTGCCGCGGTAGCGAATTTCCAGGGTTTCCCGGTTGTAGCGGCTGCCCCCGCAGGCATCGCAGGTGACGTAGACGTCGGGTAGGAAGTGCATCTCCACCTTCACCACGCCGTCGCCCTGGCAGGCTTCGCAGCGTCCGCCTTTGACGTTGAACGAGAAACGCCCGGGTTTGTAGCCGCGCGCGCGTGCGTCGGGCAGGCCGGAAAAGACCTCGCGCAAATCCGAGAAGATGCCCGTGTAGGTGGCCGGATTGGAGCGGGGTGTGCGCCCGATCGGTGCTTGGTCGATGCTGATGACCTTGTCGATTTGTTCGAGACCCTCGATGCTTTCGCAGGGGCCGATCCAGCCGCTCGCGCCGTAGAGCTTGCTGCGCGCGGCGGCGAGCAGCGTGTCCACGATCAGGCTGCTCTTGCCCGAGCCGCTCACGCCCGTCACAGCAGTCAAGACGCCAAGGGGCAGGTTGACCGTGACGTCTTTCAAGTTGTGGGCGCTGGCTTTGACGACCTTCAGCGCCTTCTTGCTCGAGGGCTTTTTCCGCTTCGGCGGAGCCAGGTACTTCTCGTAGGACAGGTACGGGCCGGTGACGGAACCCGGGTCGTCCATGATTTGCTGGGGTGTGCCCTCGGCAACGATTTCGCCACCGTGGATGCCGGCACGCGGGCCCATGTCGACCACGTGATCGGCGGCCAGGATCGCATCCCGGTCGTGCTCGACCACGATCACGCTGTTGCCCTTGTCGACCAGCCGGCGCACGGCTTCGAGCAGGCGCCGGTTGTCCCGAGCGTGGAGCCCGACCGACGGCTCGTCCAGGACGTACAGGACGCCGACCAGCGAGGCGCCGATCTGCGTGGCGAGACGGATGCGCTGGCCTTCGCCGCCCGACAAGGTCGCTGCGGAGCGATCCAGGGACAGGTAGCCCAGGCCCACATCGATGAGAAAGCGCAGGCGGTCAGTGACGGCCTTGATCAGGGGCTCCGCGACCGCAGCTTCCTTGCTGGAGAGGAGAGTCGACGTAGCGATGGTGAGCAGCTCCTGGCGCAGGCGCGTGAGCGGGAAGCGGCACAGCTCCCCCAGGGTAAAACCGCCGAGACGCACACTCAGAGCCTCGGGCCGCAGGCGCGTGCCACCGCAAGCGCTACACGGCTGGGAGCTCATGAAGCGGCTCAGATCGTCGGGGCCGACGGCGCCTTCCTCCGGTTCCTCGCCTTCGATGAAGTCGCCGTCGCCCTGCAGGGCGAGCAGGTGGGGCACGACGCCCTGATATTTGTCGTCGCCGAACAGGATCGCATCGCGCTTGGCCTTGGGCAGTTTGTCCCAGGGCTTGTCCGGGTCGACCTTGAGCGCTTTGACGACGCGCTGCACCTCTTTGGCGTTGGCGTCCGATCCGCGCCTGCCGAACGCGGCGACGGCACCTTCGCGCAGCGAGCGCGTTGGGTCTGGGACGACGCGGCTCGAGTCGATGGATGCCTTGCGTCCGAGGCCCGCGCACTCTGGGCACGCGCCGTGGGGGCTATTGAACGAGAACAGTCTGGGTTCGAGCTTGGGCAACGTGATGCCGTGCTCCCAGGAAACGAGCTCCTCGCTCATTACCGTGAGATCGCCGCCTTCCATGTCGTCCAAGAGGACGGTGCCGTGGCCGAGCTTCAGCGCCAGCTCCACCGAATCGGTCACGCGTCCTTTGATGTCGTCGCGAATGACGACCCGGTCCACCACGACGTCCAAATCGTGGGGGACGCCGGGATCGATGCGCAGGTCGTCGCCGAGGTCGATGTTTTCCCCGTCCACGCGCGCACGCACGAAGCCATCGCGGCGCAAACGGCCAAGCGTATCGGAAAGGTCGCCCGTTTCTCCCCGCGCCACGCGAGCGAGCAAGGTCAGTCGCGCGCCGGGCTCGCGCTGCATGACCGCGTCCACGATCTCTTGCACCGTGTAGGCACGCAGAACGACGCCCGAGATGGGGCAGTGGGGGATGCCGACCCGAGAGTAGAGCAAGCGCAGGTAGTCCGCGATTTCGGTCACGGTCCCGACGGTGGAGCGCGGGCTCTTGCCGAGCGCCTTCTGCTCGATGGCAATGGCGGGACTCAAGTCTTCGATGCTTTCGACTCGCGGCTTGGGCAGTTGATCGAGGAACTGCCGCGCGTAAGCGGACAGCGATTCCACGTAGCGTCGCTGACCTTCCGCGTAGATGGTGTCGAACGCGAGTGACGACTTACCCGAGCCGCTCGGTCCCGTGATGACCACCAGCCGATTCCTCGGCAAGGATACGCTCACGTTCTTCAGATTGTGCTGTGCCGCTTTGGTGACGACAAGACTATCCATGTTTGCGCGCTCTAGCACACAGTCGCCGGGGTCTGCAGAGGGCGTCGAGACCGGCCCCGCTCGGCGCCGCCCTGCCGGCGCGGCACGGTTCGACCTCTCGCCTCGGCGCCGCTCACATTGGAAACACGGCGCCCGTGCTCAGCGGGCGGGCCTGCTATCGGCGTGAAACTGCTATCGGTGGCAGAGCGCGGCGCCCGTCGCCCAGCACCCTGGTCGCAGCCCCGGCCGAGGGCAGTTGCTCAAGGAAGAGGCATCGACTAGGTTTTGCCCCAGCGCCATCCGGGGCCTATAGCTCAATCGGTCAGAGCCCCCGGCTCATAACCGGGCTGTTCCTGGTTCGAACCCAGGTGGGCCCACACAGAAATCGTCATCCAGCCTGTGAGTATTCGAGATCAGATCGCAACCTTGAAATCCCTCTCGGCGCTCGACGCCGGGATAGCCGCGATTCAAGCGGATCTGGACAAGGAGCGGGCGGGCATCGGTGAGAAGGTCGGCCAGATCCAGGGACTGGGCGCCAAGATTGAACGCCTGCTCGAAGGCGTACGCGCCATGGAGACCACGCGGAACGAGCTTTTGTCGGAGATGCGGCAAACCTCGACGCTGCTCGAGCGGTCGCGCGAGAAGATGATGCGCTGCCGCAACGAACGCGAGGCCAATGCCGTTCAGCGCGAGCTCGAGGAGCTCCGCCGGCTGTTCCGCGAGCGCGACGTCGAGACGCAGAAGCTGGTCGGCCTCATCGACGAAGCCCGCTTGGACTTGGACAAGTCCGCCGCGGAAAGGGACGAGATCACGACCCAGCTCGGCCAGACGGAAGGCCACAGCAGCGGTCGGGTCAAGGACCTCGAGCTGCAGCTCGCCGCCGAGCTCGAGAAAAGGCGGGAGCTCCTCGTTTCTGCCGACAAGATCCTGATTCGTAAGTACGACGCGGTGCGGCAGCGGCGTGGGAGTGGGATCGCCATTGCAGCCGATGGGCGCTGCTCGGCCTGCAACATCTCGCTGCCGCCCATGCTCTATCAGCGCATCATGCAGGTGGCCGAGCTCTACCAGTGCCCGAGCTGTCAGCGCATCCTCTACTTCCGCCCCTCCGTTGCCGCGTCCGCCGACGACGCCTCGCCTGCCGACGAAGCCGAGGGCGGTGCTGCAGACGACGCCGCGAGCGGCGCTACCCCCTCAGCCGGCTGAAGCCAGAGCTGGGCGTTCGAAGGAGCTAGGCGCTTGAAGGCCTGCCCGAGCTGCGGACGCCTGTATCCCGAGGATGCGGGCTTCTGCCCAGTCGATGGTGCGGGCCTATCGCGCGCGAGCCGTGCGCCCGTCCTACCGGCGGACGATGTCCGCGTGGGCCAGGTGCTCGGTTCCCGCTACCAGGTGCGGCGCGTGATTGCCGACGGCGGCATGGGTCGTGTCTACGAGGCTCTGGACCTGGCCGAGCATCGCAGCGTTGCGGTCAAGGTGTTGCATCCGAGCGTGGCGGCCGACCCGATTCAGATCGAGCGCTTCGAGCGCGAGTTTTCCACCAGCCGGGCCCTCGGTCACGCGCGCATCGCACAGGTTTTCGACTTCATCGACCTCGGTTCGGGACAGCGAGCCCTCGTGATGGAGTTGCTCTACGGCGAGGAGCTCCGTGATGCGCTCCGCCGGGAGGGGACGCTCGGTCCCGCGCGCGTGGTGCGCATGGTGAGCCAGGCTTCGCAGGCGCTCGATGAGGCTCACCAAAGGAACATCGTTCACCGCGATTTGAAGCCGGCCAATCTGTACCTCTGCCAAACGGCCGAAGGCGACAACGTGAAGGTCCTGGATTTCGGCTCGATCAAGGATACCGCCCGGGGCGCGCGAAAGCTCACGGCCCTTGGCACGACCATCGGCTCGCCGGACTACATGTCGCCCGAGCAGGCGCAAGGCTCGGCCGCGCTCGATCATCGCGCCGACGTGTGGGCGCTCGCGGTCATCACGTTCGAGGCGCTTACGGGTGGGCTCCCGTTCACCGCGCCAGCGCCTGCCCAAATGCTCCTGGCCATCGTGAGCAAGAGACCGCGGGTCCCGAGTGTGGTGGCGCGTGAGCTTGGCCGGAATCTTCCGAGCAGTCTCGACCGCGCCCTCGAACAGGCGCTGCGCAAAGCACCGAGCGGGCGCCACGCCTCGGCTGGAGCCTTCGCCGACGCGCTCGGCCACGCATTCGGCCTGCCGGGTGCTCACGACGACTGGGCCAGCTGGCCCGAGCGTCGCCTCACCGCTGAGATCGAGGCCCGCCTTCCCGAGCTCTTGGCCGAGGCCGGAGCCCCGGTCGCGTCGGCCGCAGACGACTTCTTCGGCGAAGCGGGCGCGCTCGAAATGAAGGCTCAGGCGCCGCCGCCACTCAGCCTTCCCCCCAAGCCGGGAGTGACCGCGCCACCCAGCCCTGTCTCGCTCCTGCCTTCCGTGCCGGCTGGGGTGCCTCGCCAGGGCGCGCTGCGCGGCGGGCTCCTTTGGGCGCTGCTCATGGGGGTCGTCGTCTTCCTCGGCGCACTCTTCTTGGTCTTTCGCTGAAGTCGGGGCGCCCCCTCGTCCCGCGGCCGTTCCCTGCTATCGATGCGGGATGCGAGACGGAACCAAGAAGACCGGAAACGTGGGGCTGCTGCTCATGGTCGGAGCGCTGGCGATGGGTTGTGACTCGTCCTCCAGCGAAGCCAAGACCACTGCCGTTGCCGCGGCGGTCCCGCCTCCAGCTGCGGCTCCTCTGGCTTCCGCTCCAGCAGTGGCGACCACGCAGCAGAGCTACAAAGAAGCGGAGTTCGCCGTTTCCTTCGATGGCCCGACCTCCGGCAAGTCGGGCGAGACGCTCGCGCTCCAGGTGACGCTCCAGGCGGCGCCGGGCTACCACGTCAATCAAGAGTACCCGATCAAGTTTCAGATCAAGAGTGCGCCCGGGGTCGCGCCGGAAAAGGACACGGTCAACAAGGCGGATGCCGCCATCGACGAGCATCGCGCTACTTTGCCGGTCAAGGTCAAGCTGGAGAAACCGGGCTCCTTCGAGCTCGGCGGGCGCCTTTCATTCTCCGTGTGCAAGGAGGGCGATGCCTCGGTGTGCCTCCTGGAGAAGCGGGAGCTCGGCATCAAGCTCGACGCCAGCTGAGGCAGGGGTAAGATCCTCGGCATGAGCAAATCTGCCGAGGAGCGACTGCTCGACCTGGCCCGCGAGGTGAAAACCTCGTTCGACCAGCAACGGCGGGTTCTGTCGTTCGACCAGTACCTGAGCGAGGCCATGGCGCGGCCCAAGGTGCTGTGCCGTGACGCCGGGCGCTACGTGAAGGACATGCTCGAGTTCTACGGCCAAGAGCGCGTCGTAGGCGTTCGCGGCGAGGAGCAACGCTACCGCCTGTTCGATTTGCCGTTCCTCCCAGCCGGGGAGGGCGAGTCCGACGGCCTGGTCGGTCAGGAAACGGTGCAGGGCGAGCTCGTGCGCGCCCTCGGCAACTTCGTGCGTGTTGGCGCGCCCAACCGGGTGATTCTCCTGCACGGACCGAACGGGTCGGCCAAGAGCACGACCGCCGGCTGCCTGCTCCGGGCGCTCGAGCACTATTCCAATCAGGACGAGGGCGCCGTCTACCACTACGACTGGGTCTTCCCCAAGAAGCGCACCGTGCGCGGCGCCATCGGCTTCGGCGGGCGCTCCTCCACGCCCACCCTGGAGAGCTACGCTCACCTGCCGGACGAGGAGCTCGACGCACGCGTCCGCATCGAGGTGCGGGACCATCCGCTCTTTCTCCTGCCTCACGAGGCGCGGCGACGCCTCTTGGTCGACCTGCTCGGCTCGGAGTCCGCGGTGCCACGTTGGCTCCTCACCGGGAGCTTGTGCGACAAAAGCCAGAAGATTTTCCAGGCGCTGCTCGGCTCGTACGAGGGCGCCATGGAGGAGGTCCTACGCCACGTACGCGTCGAACGCGTGCTCTTTTCGCGCCGCTATCGCGTGGGCGCCGTCACGCTCGGGCCCGAGCTCAGCGTGGACGCGCGCGAACGGCAGCTGACCATGGACCAGAACATGGCCGCCTTGCCCGTTTCCCTGCAGGGACTGTCCTTGTTCGAGGCGACCGGGGAGCTGGTCGACTCGAGCGGCGGCATTCTCGAGCTGTCTGACCTGCTCAAACGCCCGCTCGACGCCTTCAAGTACCTGCAGATCACCGCCGAAACAGGCGAGGTCGCCCTCGGCTCGCAGAACCTGCTCGTCAACTCGGTGCTGCTCGCTTCCGGCAACGATCTGCACCTCGCCGCTTTCCGCGAGCATCCCGAGTACGCGAGCTTTCGTGGCCGGCTGGACTTGATCCGTGTTGGCTACCTGCTCGACCACCGACTCGAGAAGAAGATCTACGACCGCCAGGTGGCTGCCCGTGTCGGCACGCACGTCGCGCCCCATGCCATGGATCTGGCGGCCCGCTTCGCCGTGCTCACCCGCCTGGAGAAGCCGGACCCCGACCGCCACGAGCAGAAGGACCGCGACATCGTGCGGCAGCTGACCGCCTGGCAGAAGCTCGAGCTCTACGCCGGTGGCAACCCGGAGCTCGGCGGTCGCAGCTCGGCGGTCTCGATGGCCCAGCTCAAAGAGCGCCTGGCCGGCGAATGGGACGCGAGCGAAGCCTACGAAGGTGGCGACGGGGTGAGCCCCCGCACCTTGCGCACCCTCTTGCTCGACGCTGCCCAACATCCGCAGTTCGGCTACCTGTCGCCGTTCGCCGTCCTTTCCGAGCTCGGCGAGTTCGTGGCGAAGAAATCCGACTACTCGTTCCTCAAGCGCAGCGTCGAGGGCGGCGGCTACCACGACCACGACGCCTTCTTGAAGAAGCTCCGCAGCTGGTTGCTCGATCGCCTAGAGGAAGACTTCAGCCGCGCCAGCGGCCTGGTCGAAGAGCAGAGCTATGAAGACTTGCTCGGCCGCTACATCGAGCACGTCAGTGCATCAGTGAAGGGGGAGAAGATCAAAAGCAGCGTCACCGGCCGCAGCGAGGCCGCCGACGAGGCTTTCATGGCCGAAGTCGAGGGCATGCTCAGCGTCGACAACGCCTCCGGCCTCGGCGGCGCGGTAGGTCGTCCGGTTCTGCTCGGTCGCATTGCTGCCTGGGCGCTCGACCACCCCGGCGAGCGCGTCCGCGAGTCGGACCTCTTTCGAGATCTCCTTCA
>Ga0164308_10000566_pt1 | contig 20123 bp, 25 predicted proteins | sample Whisoiple_246_MG_FD_109983 | JGI IMG/M metagenome (GOLD analysis project Ga0164308, IMG submission 109983) | Soil microbial communities amended with fresh organic matter from upstate New York, USA - Whitman soil sample_246_MG | ecosystem: Environmental > Terrestrial > Soil > Unclassified >...
AAGGAACATCCGAAAAACTTAATGATAAGCTTGAGCTAATGCTGGGCTATCATGAGTCAATGTTTAATCCTAACCCACATGATAAAGGCTGAGGCACAGTATTTTATCCAGGAAGTAGAAGTCTGGATAACCAGAGAAGGACGAGGAGTAGTAGAAGATAGACACGTAACACAATGGAACCATGACTACTATAAAATTGTCGGACGGGAAAAGCGTTACGTTATTAGGCACTACGTCCAGTCACGACAAGAGCCGAAGGCTTTATATGAAAGACCTCTGGCCAATGAAGCATATTTCGCGTCTGGCTGTTGTAACGCAACCCGTCATTATAGAAGGGAAATTGATAACACTTTCTTCCGCTACTTTGACGATGCCGAGGAAGTATTAAATAATATAATCTCATTCATCCAATGGTTACGGAACATCAAGGGCCTGAACAAGAAGCAGATGAAGATGATCCACGAGAAGAACGATTATCTTCTCAAGGATCGTCCCGCTTTTCCAGAGATGGAGTTGATTCGTCAATCTCAGATTGGCTTGCAAGTAAAGAGAAGAAGCGATCTGAAGGGGCTGGCAAGATTCAACCAGGACGAGGAAGACTTAATAGAACGAAGCTAAACCCCGTAAGTAAGAAAGGAAAGCAGAGACAGCAAGAGTATAAGAAGGCTAGAGAGGAACACTACTCCAATGAAGCCAACCAGAAATGCTTCCTCTGTGGATCAACATCCAATCTCTCCATCCACCACATCAGAGGCAGAGGAAAATATACGAGTGATACATCTACTTATCGGACGCTGTGTTTGGTTGGATCGTATATGGATGAAGCTTGGCCTGAACTCAACTCAAGTGGAGGGACGGGCTGTCACGGGTTCATCCACGCCAACCCATCATGGGCCAGAGAACACGGACTACTAGAATAATTAATATTAATCATATGAAACTAAACCAACTAGAAAAAGCATCAAACGAAATTGATACTCAAGACGAATACAATTGCTTCCGATCCGCTGAAGAAGCAGCAGAAGAAAGAGGATTGCGTGTGGTGTATCCTAAAGACAATGAGATTCAGATTGATATTGATAGTGAAGAACAGTTCACTGAGTTTCATAGAAGGCTATCGTTCTTCGATGAATTCTTCTGGGGTGGTGGTAGGACCTATGATATTAAGACTACTGAATCATCTTCAGGCTATCCAAGGCGTCATATTACAATGACGTTCAAGGATAGGACGTTCGATCATTATCAAAGGATGGTTTACCAGGCCGCATTGAATGACGATCCAAAGAGAACATTCCTTGGTCTTGCAAGATTGTTTGCTGGGAAATCAAACAATCCACCAACCACACTATTCGAACCAAATGAAACATAATGCACCACCGATAGTGGGAAGCATGGACTTCCTCGCAATGCAGAATGAGTTCATTCTTGTAGAGATGGATAACAATGGTGACATCTTCCACCTACTAAGAGAACCTCTCAGCGGAAAAATTAATATTAACTTTTCTGCTGCACTTGAACTAGAACAGACTCCAGACTTCGACTTCAGCAGGACTGTGATCGTCAAGGCTAAGTCTGTCTACTCAATCTTCAACGCAGTGAAGAGTATGCCTCCAGAGTATGCTGCTGCATATGACTATCTGATAATTGACAGGATAGATATGATGGATAATGAGTTAAGCCCTAGAGAAAGAGGAAGTCAGCAGGCGGCTTTCATATCTATGATTGCAGCACCTCAATTCCTCAAGGGTAAGAATGTAATCGTCACATCTGCTAATAAAGAGTTGTCAATAAGGAAGCGGGCTAGCAGCTTCTTTGACCTACGTAATTTCCGGGAGCAATCCCAATCCTGAGTAAAACAAAAAACAAATAAGTATATGTCTGTATCACAACCGCGTGCATCAACGAATAAGAATCCAGCCGTTAAGTTTCTGCAATGGAAAGGCGGAGACGAGCAAGGGTTTTTTCAATGCTATGATAGGGAAACCAAGAAGAACATCCAAGTAGAGCTAACCGAGTTCTGTATTTTAGACAAGGATTTGTTCGGAATTACCGGATATGTCAACAACACACAAGCCTCCATCATCTCCAATGAAGTCCGGTCTATTGACGACCATCTCATTGTGAAAGCGTGGAAGGATAAGAAGGGTGAAGTGGTTCTGAGTGGATCGTATCGTGATCTCAAGGAAAAGATTAAGGGTAACAACTCCTACAAATATACTAAGTGTGTTTACATTCTATTCCAAGGTGAACTGTGCCACCTGCAATTGTCAGGCGCATCGTTCGCATCTTGGCTCAAGGATGTAGAGGGCAACACGGATCATGAACGCTGCTTCATTTCCTGCGTAGGATCTGAAGACGGAAAGAAGGGTAACGTCAAGTATAAGTATGCAGTCTTTGAAGTCGGCAAGCCAGTGGATAAAGCTACATGGGACAAGATGATCCATGTTGATACCAATGTTCTTCAGCCTTATCTCACTGCATACTTGAGTGGGAATGGTGGTTCTACCGCACCATCTGGAGAGACTCATGAAGCTGATCCTTCGTATAACACTGAAGACTGGCGTAACTTCGCATCACTCGATGGCAATCCACTTGGTTCCTTGAATCGTCATGCGATCATTGAGCTGAGTCAGCATCTCATTGAGGATGGACAAGAGGACTCCGAGCTGTATGCCAATGTTGGACAAGCCATCTTTGATTATCAAACCATCAGCAATACATGGGGTGAGAAGAAGAATCAGGCTGGTAAATTCATCAAGGACTACACTGAAGCGGAGTTGAAGGATGCATTGAGTAAGGTGCCGCCTACCCACAAGGCTCGTCAGATTCTTGAGATCGCTAAAGAAAATATGTTTCCCGAAACTGCATCAGTAGCTATGGATATGGCAGACGACACATGCCCATTCTAAAATAATTAATATTAATTTGTTGACTTCATCCTAATTATGGGATAAGCTCTTATCAGTTCGGGAGAGCATAAAGATACCGAACAACCACCAAAATACAATACTATGAACAAGCTAGAGAAAATCGTTATCGAGAATGAAGCAGGTGAGCAAGCGGAAGTCCTTCGCAAGGACTACATTGCACACATCGTTAAGGAGAACAACGTTCAGCCTTTCGTTTCCGAGGCTAATGGAACCACTGCTCCTGATAAGCTGGTTTCCTTCATCCTCAAGACTATTGAATCCGGTCAAGACATTGATGACTCGGTTGCTAGCGAGTATGGTGAAATCATCCTCATCATCCAAGCAGACGTGACCCGCACTGTTGAGAACACGGTTGATAAGAAGGCACAAGCTGAAGCCGCCAAGGCTAAGAAAGCTGAAGAGAAAGCTAATCTTGCAGCCGAGAAGAAAGCCAAGGAAGAAGCTGTCATCGCTACTCAAACCGAGTTCGCCAAGAGCGCGATGGCTGGAGCTGACCAAGCTGCTGAAGAGTTCTCTGAGGAACTCAAGGATCTTGCCGGCTCCCTGCAAGAAGGCGTTAAGGTCATTGCTCAAGGAACTGGCTTTGGACTTGAGTTTGCTACTGATGCAACCAAGGAAACCGTTGGCTCTACCCTGGGCTACCTGTTGCAGAAGTCTCAGAACTCCACGTTCATCGGCAACCAGATTCAATTCTGGATTGGTGACACGATCAAGCTTGCTGTCGATCGTGGTATCTATGCTACTGCATCGGAAGCTGGTAAGCATATTGCCAAGGTGATTAGCGAAACCACCGGCAAGGACGTGCAGCCAATCAGCCTTGACCAATACAAGCGTATGGCAGAGCGCACCCCTATTGAGTATCGTAACCCCAAGGCAGATCAAACTGCTTACCTTGCGATCACTCAAATGAAGACGCCACGCAAGGAGTCTGCTGAAACTGACGATGCATTCAAGGCTCGCCTCAATGCATTCGAGGAAGATCGTGCTAGCCTGCAACAGAAGCTTGCAGTTGGTGAGATTACAAAGCGTAAGGACATCATTCCACTTCGTGATGAAGTTGCTATCAAGCACGGCATGATGAAGGCTCCTAGCGATGAGCCGCAGATCAGCCTGGGACAACAGTTCCAGATGTTCTTCTACTCCATCTATGCTCTTGAGAACCTTGTCGGTGTTCACAAGCCAGACGTTGCACAGTATAAGGACGGTAGCGATATTGTTACCGTGACTCGTGAAGAGCTTGAGGGAATCAAGGCATCTGCTCTTGCTAACCTGACCAACATGCTCTACACGGATGAGAAGAGCGGGCTTACCCCTGTTGACTTCTCTCGTGGTTACGTCATGAAGATGGCTAAGACTGAAGTTGCCAAGGGCCAAGATGGCAAGCCCATCTATGAAGAGTCCAAGGTCAAGTCCCTGGTCTTCCCTCGTGTATTCTTCACGCCTCCTGCTAAGGCTGCTGAACCTGCTGCTGAAGCGCCAGCGGACGAGGCTCCCAAGAAAGCGAAGAAGGAACCGGCGATTGCCTAATGGTTAATTTAAGGGGGGTTGGGCAACCGGCCCCCCTTATTAATTAATATTAATTATGAATGTTTGTATCGACTGTGGATCGGACTACAAATACGATTCATCGAATGCCCTAGGGGCTAGCAGTATCCGATGCGCCAAGTGCAGGAAGCGTGACACCAAGAAGCAGAAGAGGATCAGCATCCTAATGATCGCCGGCAACGGTGTCCTTCAGTGCCGTAAGTGTGGGTATAGATCATGCAGTGACGCGCTTATTTTAGTAGATGGCGTATCATCTATTGACCAACCAACTTCTCAAGAAGAGAAAGAACGCAGGGCCAGGTCACAGTTCCTACTATGCTTGAATTGTAGTGCTGAGATCAACTCAAGTGAGGTTGAGTTCAAGGTAACTGACTCTAAGTTCTATCCTATCAAGGTAGAGTTCTACGCAAGAGAAGTAAGGATTGTTAAGACAAAGCTAGAAGCAGTAGTAAACTACAACCGAGAATTTGAAGATGTCGAAGTCACAACAGACGGAGCAGAGACAGAAAGAATTGTCCACGAGAAGAAAAGATTTATCGAACAATCCCCGATTGATGTGCCCGCATTGTAAGTCAATGGAGAAACAAGAACTCCTAGATTGGTTTCAAACACCTGCTGTCTGGAGGTGCAAGGCGTGTATGAAGTTCTATAAGTATGAGTCTATATGTTGAGTGATGCGATATATGTAATAACAATGATTGGAGTATTAATCTTTGTGATTATGTTTTTCATTAAGGATTAAAGAAACCCTGCCTTACATATGCAGTAGAATATGTAACTTCAAATCAGATCCCATCCATAAATCCGGCTGGTTGATTCATACCCCCCTAAGAATCTACATGGATGGGATTTGATTTGTGGTAAGGATACAAGGACGTGCAGGTGTTCCGTTGCAAAGCGGTGCTGAGTCCGGGCTAGAAAGCCAACATCATATCCAGCAGTCCACACGCCTGACCCTCGTAAGGGGTCACTACTCTTATGGACACAGATATATTCATCACGGCAGGAAAGAAGAAGGAGACTGGCCTTTATCATGGGTATGCATACATGAACATGAATAACAAATGGCAGCTTCAAATGTCAGACGAGCGTGGCTGGCCAGATCCAGAGACAGCTATCAATGAGCTTAGGAAAGTGATGCTGCCCGGCGAACCTATTGCTAAGATTTATGAAAACGATATGCATCAATAATTAATATTAATTAATAAATGATTGATCTACTTAAACTAGCACAAGCAATCCCTGCGGATGTAATCAAGAAGATTTCATTGTATGATATTGATAGGATAACAAAGAACTATAATAAAAATATGAAAACACTATACCTTAAATTCCATGGTCCTACTACCTATCATAAGAACGGATACTATGAAGTAGAAAATCCTGAAGATGAATTTGCATTGCGGCACTTTAATAATGGAGGCTTCAGATTGTTGTATGAAGACAAGGATGAATTCATCTATGTTGCAGGTCTGCATGGATGGAGTGTTGTAATCAAACGGGAGGCGGGGGAATGATAACAGCGCAAGAAGCAAGAGGGCTTTCTGGTAAGACAGTTGAAGAGTGGGCCGAAGACTTTGAGCCGGCCATTCGTAAAGCTGCACAGGATGGCAAGAGAAAGATCTGTCACTACCATGGAGAGCTAGAGAACGAAGCGTATTCCAACACTGATCGTTGGAAGGCTTTCGTAACCTATATGGAATCTATCGGATATAAGGTATCTCTATACTATATGGAATCACAATTCGTTGATATGCGTATCAATGTATCATGGGAATCGTAATCAATAATTAATATTAATTATGACACGGCTAAAGAGAGTTCAGATATTATCAGACAATCTTAATAAGGTTATCAATAATTCTATTCGTGAATTAGATTTAACTTATATTGAATTGATTGGGACTCTTCATATGAAGATTGCTGCATTGGAGGACCAAGCATTACAAGAACAAAAAGACAAGAACAAAGGCAAATGAGAGCGGACATAAACATAACAGCAAAGGTAATTGCAGATTCAATTAATAGATTCGGGAACAGGCTTACAACATTCGCCGTAACCCACCCAAGGATTCTTCTGGTTGATATTCTAAAGCATAGGGAGTTATCTATTACTACGGTATCTAATCCACGGCTATCCGAGAACGTAAAAGCTAATACATATTTCCCTTCTGCTGTAATTAGATCTGAATCTACAAAAGAAGTAGACGCAGAGATTGAAGATCGCTTCAGGCAGGAGTGGCTGCTTGGCGCTTCAGTGATGTGTGGCATCGTTGAGACAATGGATAAGATGTCCATTAGTAAGAGAATCTCTAGTCGCCTACTTGAATCGTTTCAATACGTTACCTCACTAATTACGGCTAGTGAACTTGCGAACTTCTTCTCAGTAGCGTGCTCTAGTCCTCAACATGAAATGCAGGCTCTCGGATTCAAGATGCTAGCTGAGTATGTTAATGGCTTGCCAGACTCAGCAGACGACCACATTCCCTTTGGTAATCAAATGGACTATGGGCTTTCATCTGAAGAGAAGAAGCTAGTTGCCTGTGCACGATGCTCAAGGATTGGGTATGGCGCTCTCGATGCTAAAGAGGATCTTAGATTAGCTAATGAGCTGATTCATAATAAGAACTTCAATCCATTCGAGCATGTAGCTAGGGCGCATATCAACGATACATTCGTCGGAGGATACCGAGGCTGGATTCCTTACCGTAAGCAGATCCAGGGAGAGCATGTAGTCTGGATTGACTATGAGAAACTTCTTTTGACTAGACCAAGTTTCGTATAATTAATATTAATGAACTCATATAGCAATTACCGAGTGTTTATCCTAGGTTCATGGATTAAGAACGGCCACGACGACATCTGGCCATACGAAGGAACCTGGGCCGAACTGCTTAATGATCCAGACTTCATCACGTTTAGAGAAAAACATTCAATCACAGATGAACAGCTTGTGTTTATCAAGCGGGGTTTTCATGGGCTAGAATTAGAAGAGCCTGAAGTTAAGGAAGAGATAGAACATAGCGATGATAAGTTTCCTTTTGGAACCCATGCCGGAAAACCACTGCACGAAGTTCCAGATAAATATTATCTCTTTCTACTCAATCAACCATTCATTATTAAGTATCCTTCAGTCCTGAACTATGCAAAACAAGTAAGAAGCAGAATGAACACTGGCGCTGCCAGTCCACAAGAAGTAAAACAAATACTACACAAAATATTATGAATACACAACTAGACGAATTCTCATTAACGCATTCGAATGGCATTTACATGCCACATTTATCTCCATCAACAGTAAGCAACTTCATTGAAAATAAATGGGGATGGTGGAACTCCAAGGTTCTCAAGACTCCATTCAAAGGAAATCATCATACGAGCCTCGGGCAAGCAGTGGAGCATGGCGTGAATGTTTGGCTGGAGAATCCCGGAAAGCAAATGGACTATCTGCTCCATGCTAATGAGAAGTATGATGAACAGATCAAGGATACTGGAACTCCTAGAGATAAGGTAATGGAGTATCGTAATATGATTCCTGGAATGCTTGAGCTTGCTCTACGTCACTACAAGCGGACATTCGCTGAGACTGGTGCTCTTACTCAACAGAAGATTGAGACTGGCCTAGATGGCGTTAATCGCACAATGTTGGGATACCTAGACTTCCTCCAAGATGGAAAGGCAGTCCGAGATTCCAAGGTGGTTGGTCGTTCTCCAAGCAAGCTAAAGCAGGCATACGTTCTTCAAGGTGCAGTGTATCGCCGAGCAACTGATCTTCCAGTGTTCTTTGACTTCTTCATTACTAATAAGACTCCAACCCATAAGGAGATTGAACTATCTGATGAAGAGTTTGAGTTTGGCATTTCCTATATCACTCGTGGCTCTCAAGTTCTTGAAGAGCTGGAAGAGTGTGAGAATCCTAAGCGTGTTATGGAGCTTATGACCTTCCCTAACCTTGAGTCATTCTACTCTGGCGGAGAAGCTCTGGCTGCTGCTAAGGCATGGGGAATTAAAACACCACTTGGATACTTCGATAAGTAATTATTCTCCCAAACAAAACAAACATATGATTAACCGTAATATTGTAGCAGAAGAATTGTATACCGCTTATTGCAAAGCAGTTGGTGGAGTAGCCTTTAACGGTGATCCACTTCCATCATGGGCTGAGTTCTCAGCAGATCCAAGCAAAACAAAACAAAGTAATGCCTGGCTTGAAGCTGCTGATCGTGCAATGCAGTTGCTTATGTAATTAATATTAATTAAATGAGTGCATTAGATGACCTGAAAGCTGCGCTTGGCGACCATGTCTCCCACTTTACTGATAGTGATCGTGAAGAGATTGCAACATCAATGAACAAACTATCTGAAGGTGAGTATGTTTCAATGCATCATTTGAAGTTCATTATCAAGTATCTCCAAGAAGAGAACGATAGGCTTAGGTCAAACTACCAGCACAAGCTAATGAAGATTGCAAACCTTGCAGTCATATCAATGGAGCCATAATAAATATTAACTAAAATACAAATGAATATCAAGCATGACGAAATGGTAAAGGAATTAGCCAAGAGTGGAGAAATTATTGCATCTGAAATTAATGGTGAAGATGCTCACATTCTTCACATGGCAGTAGGTATTTGCGGTGAAGCTGGAGAGTTGATTGATGCAATCAAGAAGCATGTAATCTATCGTAAAGATCTCGATATGGAGAATGTAATTGAAGAGCTTGGAGATCTTGAGTTCTACATGGAAGGGCTTAGACAAGGGCTTGGAATTACTAGAGAGCGATGTATCGAAGCTAATATTAATAAGCTTGGAAAAAGATATGAGGGCTTTAAATACTCGGACAAACAAGCTCATGATAGAGCTGATAAGTCAGATTAATTAATATTAATAATAGTATTAAGCCTGTCAGGTATTTCTTTTTAAAGATTTTACTTGACAGGCTTTCTTATTAATCATAGTATTAACCCGTAATAGAAATGGCCAGCTACTCCGACTTAACTATTCATACTGTCTTTGAGACGATCTGGGAATATTGGATAAATAAAGAAGGCGAAGCGTCATCACTCAAGGCTGTTACTTTCTTTCTAAAACAGGATAATAAGAAGGAAGACCTCCTATCAGCATGTGAAGCATACGTGTTATCAGTTGCAGGTGAAGATCCTAAGTTCACTTACAAGCTGTCGAACTTTATTAACATGGAAAATTACCTGGATGTCTTGGAGTTGAATAACCTAAAAAACCTAGGAAGAAGAAAGAAGAGGCTCTTCACTTAATCAATAAATGGAACGAAGCTTGTCGTCCGCATTGGTTGCGATCCCAAGCAATCGAGATTAGAATCCCACTAGCTCAGAGGGCACTAGAGAATAAATACTTCAGAGAGAATTGGGTTGAGGCATTGGGTAAAGCGGTCAAGATATTTGCCTACCCATTCCGTGAAGGCGATCCAATGGGAAAATTAAAATTAACTTTCAAATGGTTTGCTAATGTGGATTCTGATAAGCATACTTGTCTTAGGATTATGGAAGGCGAATTTGGGTCGGCTCATAATGAAAGGGTTATCAAAGTTGTGGAGACGAAACCGATAGACCATGAAGCTCGACAGAGATTAGCTGAAGAAGTTAAGGCGATGTTTCCAGATATGAAATTTAAGAAGATAGAGAAAGAAAAGATACAACACCCCAAACTAATAATCTCAGATGAAGCCAAAGAAATCGCAAAACAAGCAAAGTCCCAGCTTGGGAAGCGGCCTTTTATCAGACGCGACAACAACCCCGTTGAGAAGATCGTTAGCGAAGTCACAGAAAACTTACCAGAAGGATCTTCAGAAGAAAGCGGCGAGCCTGACCCTTTTGCCTTTGACTAAGATTGTTGCTGTGGACTTGAGTTACCGCGACACCGGGGTATGCGTGCTGTCTAATGACGGTGAGGTAACTATACGAGATGCATTCTCTATTCAGAATCCACCAATGGAACCTGGGTTTGATGGGTTGAAGAGCATGACCAAAAGGATGGGAGCTACTGTCAATGAGATACGCAGCACAGCTCTGCATCATAATGCTAATGTTATTGTTGTAGAGATGCCGTGCTTTTCGCAGAGTGCTAAGGCTGCTATTGCTATTGGGATTTGCTGGGGCGCAATCCAAAAGCTTGATTGCTTATTTGTTGAGCCGGAATTCCTAAAGCTCTGGAGCGGATCGAAGAAGGGGGATGGTAAGTCAGAGGTGAAGGAGAAGGTGAAAAGGTTTTGTGTTCTTGAGAAGAACCTACTGGCCAATGATAATATAACAGATGCTATTGGCATAGGCCTTGCATTTTGTGAGCTTATTAACCAACAATAATATGAATCCAATACAAGACCCATTAGATAGATTTATGGATAAGATATTTAAGCATCCTAATGGATGTTGGATATGGATAGCTGGAGTAAATCATGCTGGATATGGTTATTTCAGGTATGATGGTCAATGTAGGCTTGCTCACAGATGGAGTTATGAATATCATAATGGATCACTAGGGGGATTATATTGTTTGCATAAATGTAATAATCCAGCCTGCGTTAATCCAGAGCATTTATATGCTGGTAATCAATTCTCAAATATGAATGATTGTGTAGATTCTGGAAATAATGTTAATGCTAATAAATTATTTTGCAAGCATGGACATGAATTTACTGCATCAAATACTTTGATTATTAAAACAAGCCGTCACTGCAAAGCATGCGCTAAGATAAGATATGAAAAATTTTACATGAAGCAATCAATTCCTGTATTAAATATTGGAACAAGAGAAATTAATATTAACTAAATGAACTTAACGAACACTTCAATATGTAGCCTAAAAGGCAGCCTGCTAGGATCGGATGAAAATGATCTATATGTAACCGCCAATAGGAGAGCACTTAAAGAAACGCTTGAACTAATGGAAGATATAGTCAACCAACTAAGGAACTCACAAACTATTATGATTGGGCTTGGTGGTGATAACAGACTTACTGCACAAAGGAAAGTAAATCAGAAAACAATTCAAGCCTACGTTGGAGAAGAGAACGTGAGAGAGCTGATTAACAAACTAACTAGACAATGATACCAATTCATAATCGCCTTATCTTAAGGCCAAGCGATTCAGCAGCAAGAGGAATGATCTTCATTCCTGATATTTACAGAGACGCCGCCACTTCATGTTTGGTGATTGCAGCAGGAGAAAAAGTAAATCCACTCATCAAACCTGGTGATGTGGTTTTTTGTCAGGTAGGGCTTGGAAGTAGGAACGCCGGGATGTTCGAGGGAACTCGTGACTTTCTTTGTCGTGACTCGGACGTGTATGCGGTGATTCGTAACCGTAAGATATTCCCGTTTGGGCGCAAGGTTCTTATCCGTAGGGATATTGCAGATGAGTATCATGGTTCGATAGTCGTCCCTGCTAATCGTAGATACCAATCCTTATTCGGAACCGTTGAACGATTGGCAATTAGTCGTGAACCGTTCAAGACAATTGGAATCAGGCCTGGAATGAAGATTCGCCTTACGGAATGGATGGAACATTTCGTTGAAGTCGAGTTGGAAGATGGAGCTTTTGGTTTGATCGTAAATGAACAAGATTTGCTGTGTGAAATAAATTAATATTAACGAAACCAAAAACCAATACCACAAAACCAAATGACACTAGTTACCGTTGAAATATGGACAGGTTCCAATTTCATAGACTTAGTAAGAAAGATTTCAGAAATTAATACAGAGACAACGATTCGCATTATTGGAAAGCGAATCATCATTCAGGATCACTATGTAAATTATTATCAAAACATTGTGATCGGAGATATGGTTGAGATACCAATCTATCCAGAGTGTCTCATCTGTGATGAGCTTGAGGAAGAGATTGCCCTGCAACCGAAATATACCCAAAGTGACTGGGACGTAGATGCCAAGATGAAAGAGTGGGGACTTCTTCCCCCGTAAACTGGGGGCTGCTCTAATGAAACCAACTGGTAAATTCCTACTCTTCCTAGCTACACTCACACGGTCCATCAACCCACACCGCGGACCGTGCTACTCGTTACTCTATCGACTAACCCCTAAATCATTTCCCCTATATGAACCGTAATAAAAAGACACTACCACTAGATGACATTAAAGACGCCAAAGTTCAAATGCCAACCAACCATCGTAACCACCAACTGAAAATGTGGGAAGAGCAAGAGGCAAAGAAGCTTCGGAAAGAAGCTCATGATCGCCGTCGCAGAATCCCAATCCGTAAATACAGCGGCCAACTCTACTAATTTATGACAAAAGAACAAATCATACTAGAGTTCATTGAGAATGAGTTTGGAACAAGAATGCTATGGGCTATCGGCCTTAAGCTTGGTGAAGAATCGGGTGAAGTGCTGAGAGAAATCATTAAGCTAGAGGACGAGACTTTCACCCAGATCCATCTGGCAGATGAGGTGGGCGATGTCCTTGTGGTTCTATCCCAGATAGCGGCAATCATGGATACTACCCTTGAAGATCTTAGAGATAGGAGATTCAAGTTTATCATGCAGCGTGCTGATAACCTACACTCAAGAGAGCCGTAATTAATATTAATTAAAAAGCCCGCTTACCAATTAAGGTGAGCGGGCTTTACTTTAATTAATGTTAACGAAACCCGGCGAAGTTAATTCCGGACTTCTTAGGCTTCTTCGCTTCTTCGTGAATCTTGGCCTGTTGTGCTTCGGCAGTAACGCCACGCTTAACCATGGCATCCTCTACCTTATCAATTTCCTTTAGAGCCTTGTTTACATCAGCAGGAAGCAGGCCAGCTGTTGCGGCAGCAGATAGGAAATCCGTGTAGTTCCAGTCTTTTGTCCCTTGGTATGCCCCGAATGCTTCAGCAACATGAATCTTTGCAGCATCAGTGATTGAGCCATAGACCCCAGGCAATCCGAAGCCTTGAGTGTTGGAGTATGTAAGTGGAACATACTCGATTGCATTAATCATAGTTGCTTGCTCAGTAAGCCGGGCAACTTTCTTCAAGTCTTTCTTTTCTCTTGCCACTTTAATCTGGCCAGCAAGATCTGCTTCAACTTGCTTCTGTCCTTCTCCTGCAATCCCTTTCATAATCTCATCAGGAACATACAGGATAATGTTTTGAATGCCTTGGCTATTGAAGCCCATCCATGCAGAGCCGGAAGCTTCACGAATGGAAGAGTTGAACCAAGATTGCATGGAGCTTTGATTGGAAAGCTTAGCCATCAAGGAGCGGACGCTCTTTGCATTGGCTAACTCTGTTTCAGCTTCGTTAATCTTAATTTTCGCTTTCTCTGAACCATTGCTTCTCTTGCGAGCAATCTGAACCTTGGTTTCCAGTTCTTCAATCTTGCCATCATCATCGTCGAACAGCTCTTGAACAAGGGAGATGATAAGCTTACCTGCAAGGGCCGCCACTGCGAATCGTGCAGAGTTAAACATAATTCCTTGTGCTAGGATTGCCCCAATAGTGCGGACCTTAGAGGCAATCTCACCTGCTGGTGCATTGGTTCCTTTCAGTTCTACAAGATCCCGGATAGCAAGATTGACCTGTGTTGCGAGGTTAGATCCATGAGAAGCAAAGGCAAAGAGAAGGTTACGAACAATCGTAGTAGACATATTACGATCTGAGAATAGATCAGATCTTAATGTCTTGTTTGAAGTGTTGATAATTCTCTCGGCATTGAGAGTAGCTTGAGTAAGAAGCTGTCCTTCAGTTACAGTGAAATCAATGTCTCCTACATTTGCAAAGCTGTATCCCTTTTCTTTTCTGAGGCGTTGATACTCTGCAAGTATAGTTACCTTAGACGAGAAGTTATCTCCTAATCGAAGAGAGGTAGTGATGATATGGCCAGCCCCTTCATGGAACTTGTTCAACCATTTAACTACCGGGTGATTCAAGATTCCCTCTTCCTCTACTGGAGTTCTTGAAGCATCGAGTCCCAATGTCTCAGTCGCTGAACGATCACCAGTCCAACGCTGATTCTCATTCAACCACTTATTCACCTTGTCAAAGTTGGAAGCATAGAATGAAGCGGCTTGCAACCAGCCAGTAGCATTACCAGTTCTTATTCCGTAGTCTGTAATAGCCGATACGTTCTGGCTGACAACGTGGTGAATTCCGCTAAGAGCGCCTTGAGCATAGATCTTAGTTGCTTTGCTTAGAACTTGCACGATAGCATTCTGCGGAGTGCCGGAGGATGTAGCGTTATCAACCACCTGCATTACTAGGGATTTGATATAGTCCACTCTCTGTTCATGGAACTCATTATCCTTTGATTGAGTGATGATCTTGTTAAGCTCTCCGCCTTTCTTTAGACGAGCCTTAATGATGGACCGCTCTACAAGTGTAGCATGATCTACTGAGAGCTTCTCTACATTCCTTTTAAGTGTGTGCTCGTTGTTGTAAGAATAGTAGCCATCTTCACCAAGAGAAGTTTGGCGTTCCTTGTAGTGCGCCTGTTCGGCAGTGAGTCCTTTATCTCTTGAGTGATCTTCTGGTCTTGAAGTATCATCTAGTTCTCTAGGCTCTGGATCTCCACCTTCAAATGCTCTGCGAACATCATTAGGAATATAGGCAATCTGTTGATTGAATGTCTTACCAAGCAGACCTTCGGAAAGAATCCTTGAGGCAAGAGTGTATCTTGCGAAGATCTCTTGAGTCTTCTCTACGAGCTGCCTACGTTGCTGGCCAGTCTTCTCATCCTGTGTCCCCTGAGCACGAGCATCGAATGTATCCATGAAATGAATCATAGATCCTTCACCGTATTCTTCTAACCCCTTAACAATTCCTTCAAAGAGTGGGGAAATTGTCATGCGGTATTGCTTACGAGCATCAGTGGTAGTTGCGTTGTTAATCTTGTTCTGGATTGATTCACGCTCCTTCTTAATGTTTCTCAGGAGTGCTGCATCTGGATCTTCACCAACCTGACGCTGAGGAAGTCTGCCCATGATGGCACAAACAATCTTATCCTCTGCGGTAGATTCTCTTCCTAGTAGCTTATCACGGAATGCAATATATTCATCAGTGAAGGATAGCTTTTGGTTATTGGCAACACGGATGATGCCATCATAGAATCCACCAAGAAGTTTCTCTTGGAGGAACCGGCGTGCAGTTTCGTATCCTGTGATACGTTGCAGCTTTGTCTGGTGAAGTTCGGCAAGTTTATTAACCTGATCCAAAGCCCTCCACATCCGGCTTCTCTCAGTTACAGGATCACGGAATTGCGTAGTCAAGCTCTTAATGTCATCCTGAACGTCTCTGAGCTTTCCAATATGCTCAGCAGTAAGATCCATTCCTCTGAAGTTACCATCTAGGATATTCTGAAGAGCAAAGGAATGTTGATACAGCTTCTTAGATTCAAGCGCATTGACATCTGCTGTCATTGCGTAGTCATAGTGGAAACCTAAGAACTCCTTGAGTGATGGGAAGTTGTCTAGCTTTTGGCCATAGATAGATTCGATTTCCTTGATGTAGTTGTCCTTATCTACGAAGCGAGCGGTGATGCCTTTCCTAAGATCGCCACACAAATCTCTGAACTGTTGGTAGATCTGTTGAGTCCTGGCCTTTGCGGCAGCAGATTGATTCTGTCTCTTCTGAACATCGGCAACCTGTTCCTTCTCCATGTAATCATTCACCGCTTCCTCAACAGCCCTACGATTATCAAGGTCAATGTTAAGCCCATCGAAGTCAATGACTGAATCAAACTTTTGAATCATGTCATTGATGCGATTTGAATCAACGGCAATCTTAACAGCGGTAATGCGTTGAGCCATCTCTTCAGAATCAATTCTGATTTGTGGATTGGCTACACCCTTACGTGATTCGTAAATGTTATTGACCAGCTCAAAGAAGTAATCTTGGAGATTATTAGGAAGGACGTGAATATCGCTAGGCTTTATGTCTTTGAGTAGTCCAATAATTCTCTGTGTAGGAGTGTCGATCTTATCAGTGATATTGCCTTTGGTGATAGCGTCGAACCGGCGATAGCCGTTGGTGAGTTGTTGAGCGCGGGTTTGGGCAGGGAGATAATTAATATTAACTTCTGGATTCGTTATCCCCTGATTCATCTGATTGGTCAGGGATGCAAGCGCATCAAGCGGAGCCTCAAGATCAGAGTGGGAAATTTGATCCTGAAGTTGACTCTGCATATTCTCGGCAACAGTAGATGCCGGTCCAGCATTGATTCCATTTTCAAGAATCTTTTTATTATTCTCCCATTGTTGACTCAATTCATTATTTGTTCTTGATAGATTGCCAACTCCATTCTCATCGAATCCAAGCTTGTATAACTCTTCAGGCTTAATGCCAGACTTCTTAGCTGCATCGAAAAATGCTTTAATCTTTTCTCCGATATTTTGATACAGAGCATAGCGTTGCATTCCAAATGCAATAGCCATGTTTCTTCCTGCGGCTTGAAGCGGTGTAAAAGATTGAAGCCTTGAGTATAGAGCGGCGTAAGTCGCGTCAAGAAGTTTATTATACTGTTTGGCTTTACTTAGCTCCGGTTCAAACGCAGCAGATAGTTCGGCATCTCTAAGGCTAATTTCTTTTCCTTCTTTCTTTGCTCTTTGCTGAATGGCGTGAGTTACATTTTCTCTATCTTGATTTGCAATTTCTTGTTGTAGCCTGCCGGACATAATATTATATCCGGAAGAATGTCTTTCAATCTTATCAGGAATAGAACCAAGATGTTCCGAACCAGCACGGTGAGCAAGATCGCCAATGTGCTCATATGTGCTGGATCGAATACCAGTAGCGTATTGAGCAATTGGTTGAAGATTCTTTGGAAGAGAAGACTGGATCGTTGCATAGATCTCTGGGTATCCACGCTGCATTCTTTGGGAATCATTGAGAACTTTCTGCTCAAATGATCCATCTTGAGAGCCTCCTCCGATTCCAACACCAAGATCTGGATGTCCCTCTAGCGGATTACTTGGGAGATAATTAATATTACTTTCTTGGGATTCCATTTTATTGATTCCCCAAGCGGCTTCAGCCTCATCAACATCATAACCTTTGCGAGCTGCTGATTCCATAAATGCTTCCTTCTGACCACCAGCTCTCGACTCGCTATAAACCTTGGCAATTCCCATAAGGACATCTTCTCTATCCGGGACATGAAGAAGAATACGATCCATACTAACTCCGCTAGTTTCTCCTGTTGGGAATTTGACTGAAATTCTTGCAACTCCATCCTTGCTTGTAAGATGGCTTACAAATTTTCCTCTTCCTCCTGTAATTGTCCATACATCATCTCCGACCTGAAGATCAGTCTTTAAAGATTCATCCATTTTTTGCTGAACCCTCTTCTGTAATTCTTTTGCAAAATCTTCTTGTCTCTGGTTTTCAGGAAGATAATTAATATTACTTTTTTCAGAATCAGGATGGAACAATGTTATCGCATCTTCAGGAGCAATATTCTCACTAGAGTATGGTGCTGTTGCGGCACGCTGCTCTGGCGTCATGTCCATACGAGCTTGGACATCACGAGATTCAATCTCGCCAGAGATCCTGGTATAAAGCTCGTGAGCCAAGTTAAAGGTGTTCACTGCTTTCTTGAATCCTTCATCACTATTACCTGCATTTGTAATTACTGATGTGTAATTAAGAATGGACTCCGTTGCTTGTGTCTCTTTCTTCTTGGCCTCTTCCTGCAAATCCGAAAAAGATTTAGCATTCTTAACCGCATATGCTACATCCCAATTTTTGAGTTGATCGCGTGGATTAATTCCAGCAACCATTAGTAGGGCATCCTGAGCGTTAGTATACTCTTCATATGAACGCATCCTTTCAGGATTTGATGCATCATCGTGAATTCTTGCAAGCTCTAAAAATCTCTTGCTGGCCTCTTCTACACTATTTGCCGCTTGATTGAATTCATCTGGATTGATTGTTTTAGTAAACTCAATGAGATCTTTAGAAGATTGTAATTTCTTATTTGCTGATTCTATAAGCTCATCAGACTTGGCTTTCATTTTCTCTACTGCCGATGCCTTCTGCTCAGGACTAAGTTTGTCTACCGCAGTGCTTAGATTTCCGCCTTGTGCGAATCCTTCAATTCCTTGAATGCCATGCTGAATCTCATGCAGCATTGTGCTAAGAGGATTCCTTGCGTTTGGAGTAATGTTAAGTGTGTTTGTCTTTGGATTAAACCATCCTTGTGTTCCACCAAAGAAATCCATGAATGCGCTTTGCTTTGTAACGCGAATGTCCTTTAGCTGTGGATAGGCTTCAAATAATTCTGGATGATCTATTGCGTCACTAAGAAGAATAGACTCTGGATTATTATCCATTGCTCCACTATTTGGTAGCGCGTCAAATGCTTCTGTGGTTTTAGAATTGGCATCTGGAATTTCCCACCTAAGTTTACCATCATATGGGCTTACAAACCATCCAGTGAATGAGCGTATAAACTCTGGAGACGCTCCAGCGGAAGACATGCCACGAGCATTGTCAAGCGCATCACTCATGAATTGTGATGTCTGCGCTTTCTCACCACCAAACAGATAATTAACATTACCTTTTCCTGGCGCGGTCCTTGTATCAATGATCTCACGAGTTGCAGCAAGAGTTGCAACCAAAGCATTCTCACCATCGCTTCTTGCCAGGAGGTCTTGACTTGCAACACCACGCATCCATGCAAGACCATTGCGAAGTGTATCGACAATGTGTTCCCACAGAGACGATCCTTTGTATGGAATATTAGCAAGCTGTTCTTGGAATGATTGGAGAGTCATAGCGCCAGCCACAAACTCATCGAGCGTGGTCATGGCGTAAGCCTCTCCAGTCATTGTCTTGAAGAGGATCAGGTTCTCTGCTTTCTGCTCAATGCCTACAACACTTTCTTGTCCAAGTTTCTTGGCGGCTACTTGATAAACATCAATCAGAGTCTTAATGTGTGCTGGTGTTGCTGGATCTGCAAGAGCAGCAGCAAGTTGTAATTTATGGGTGGCCTCTGGACGACCGCTAACCCAACGACGAATATCAGCTTGCGTGAGAGAGTGAGTTACTTCATGAGCAACAGTTCTGTAATCTAAATGATTAGGACTAATATAGACAAGATTCTCACCACCATCGTAAAGACCGGCAGCGTCGATCGGGTAGTCGCCTCGGTCCATTGTAAACCTAAGACGAGGATTCTTCATCTTAATGTCTTGCAACATTTCCTGAAATGCTGCAACCTTATCAGGAGGAACGATGTGGCGAACGGCCTTGAAGAATGCATCTGGCGTAGATTTGCCAGGCTTTACAACTGGTGCCACCGCTGGTGCAGCTACTGGCGCTGGGATTCCAGAAGTATTTACTTCTTGTCCAGCTACTTCTGTAACTGCTTGTGATGGTGTGGTGGCGAGCGGCTCTCCAGTTACAGCATCATGTGTCTGGCCATAATTAATTTGCCATTCATTAAGAGCTACTAGACCTGCATCATATTCAGCACTTTCTTCTGGAGTGAAATTCTCAGAAAAAGTAGGAACAGGTGGGCGCGGCTCTACTTTTTGCAATCCTTGGACTGGAGCGGCAGCAGGTTCATTGGAAGGCGTAGCCAATCCTCCTTCGGTAACATTAATTATTGGAGCGGCGGTTGCGTCAGTAGCTTCCGTTGCTTCTGGTTCATCCACTGGATGTCCGAATGCGCGCTTGACA
>Ga0164308_10000567_pt1 | contig 20112 bp, 13 predicted proteins | sample Whisoiple_246_MG_FD_109983 | JGI IMG/M metagenome (GOLD analysis project Ga0164308, IMG submission 109983) | Soil microbial communities amended with fresh organic matter from upstate New York, USA - Whitman soil sample_246_MG | ecosystem: Environmental > Terrestrial > Soil > Unclassified >...
CGCGTGAGCCGCACCAGCACTGGGCGCTGCAGCTTGTGGGCGGCCAAAGCAGCGACCGCGGCCCAGGTATTGGCTTGGGTTTCTTTGCCGCCGAACGCGCCGCCCATGCGCAGGCACTGCACGGTGATCGAGTGTTTGGCGACGCCCAGTACGCGCGCCACGACCTCCTGCGTTTCGGCCGGGTGCTGGGTAGAAGAGTGGACGAACATGCCGCCCGCTTCTTCCGGCAGCGCCAACGCAGCTTGCGTCTCCAGGTAGAAGTGCTCTTGGCCGTTGATGAACAGCTCCCCTTCGAGATGCTCCGCCGCGCTGCTCAGTTCACGTTCCGGTTCACCCCGCCGCATTCGCTCGGCAGGCGCGTGAAAGCTATCAGCGGCGATCGCGGCTGCGATCGAGGTCAACGCGGGCAATGGCTCGTAGACGATGCGCACCTGCTCCCCAGCCAGTCGCGCCAGCTCCAAGGATTCGCCCACCACCCACGCCACCGCCTGACCGAAAAAGCTGACCTCTCGCGGGAAAAGCGGTTCATCGTGACGCACTGGGCCGACGTCGTTCTCTCCAGGGACGTCTGCCGCGCTCAAACAGCAGAGCACGCCCCGCATGCTCAGCGCTGCGCTGAAGTCGATCTCGTTCACGTACGCGTGCGTGTGCGGACTCTGGATCGGCCAGGCGTAGGCGACGTTTGCGGCGCGCGTTGCCAAATCCTCCACGTACGTGGCGCGGCCGCTGACGTGCAAGGTCGCGGACTCGTGACTGACTGCTCTACCCACGGCGCTCCCATCATGCGCCCCGGACCGGCTCATTCGGCTGCCTCGGCCTGTAGCCGGGTCTCGTAGAAGAACTTCTCGATCAGCTTGCCGACCATCGCTCGGCGATACTCCGCGCTGCCGCGCAGGTCGCTTTGCGGCGTGCCGACGCGCGCGGCTTCGGCCAGCATCAGCGCGAGCGTCGCTTCGTTCCACGGCCGGCCCAGAGCGACCCGTTCGATGGCGGGCGCCGAAAGTGGGGTCGCGGCAACTCCGCCTAGCCCCACGCCGAATCGCGTGACGTTGCCCGCCGCATCTAGCGCGAGAGCAAAGCCGGCAGCGACCGTGGAAATGTCATCGAACACGCGCTTGCTCACCTTGTAGAAGCGCTGGAAGGTCGGAGTTGGCCGGGCGATGTGCAGCGCGCGAATCAACTCGCCTGGGGCGAGCGCGGTGCGGCGATAGGCGACGAAGAACTCCGAAAGCGGTAGCCTGCGCGCACCACGCTCACTGACGAGCTCGAGCTCCGCCCCGAGCGCCAGCAGAGCCGGCGCAAAATCCCCGATCGGCGATGCCGTACCCAGATTGCCGCCGAGAGTTGCGCGGTTTCGGATCAAGCGAGATGAAAACAGCGGCAGCACCCGTTCGAGCAATGGCAAGCGCGCATTTGCTTCGTGCAAGGCGCGCTCGATGCGCGACAAGGACAGCGCAGAGCCGAGCACTAGCTCGTGATCGTCGAGCGTCAGCTGCTGCAGCTCGCTCAGCGCCTCTACGGAAACGAGCGCTGGGAAGCGCTTATACCGTTGATTCGCGTACACCATCAGATCCGTGCCCCCGGCGATCAGCTGCGCGTCCGGGTGCGCAGCGAGCAGCGCGAAGGTTTCCCCGAGCGTCGTTGGGCGAAAGAAGCGCTCGGCGGGCGTGCCGCCTTCACACGCGCTCAGCTCCGCCGCGCGCGTGCGGAGACGAACCAAGCGCGGGTCGGCGTAGGGGGGCGCGGGCAGCGCGCGCGCAGCGTCCGCGATCGGGCGATAGCCGGTGCAGCGACAGAGATTGCCGCTGATGCTTTCGGGATCGAACTCTGCCCGGCCCGGCCGGTAGTACTCGCAAAACAGCGAAACGACGAAGCCCGGCGTGCAGTAGCCGCACTGCGAGCCGCCAGCTGCCACCATGGCGGCCTGCACTGGATGCAAGCTCCCGTCTGTTTCGGCGATGCCTTCGACCGTGGTCACCTCTCGGCCCTCGATCGCTGCGAGCGGTAACAGGCAGCTGTTGAGCGACTCGAAGTGGCTGCCCAGTTCACCCGGCTCGCTCTTCAACACAGCCACCGCGCACGCTCCGCATTCTCCTTCGGCGCAGCCCTCCTTGGTGCCACACAGGCCCTGGCTGCGCAGCCACTGCAGCACGGTCAGGTGCGCGGGCCCGTCTGCGGTGACGGCTCTTCCGTTCAGCACGAAGCGAACGCCCATCCTTCTACGTTACCACGCAAGCGCGCCGCGATTGTTTCATCCGCGAACCGGCCGAGAAATATGGACGAAGCGCAGCTCTTGGCACATTCTATCCATCGTGCGCGATGTCGTTGAGGCTCTGCTCGAGCTGCTGGCGAGCCGTCAGCGCGGAGCTCTTGCCACCGTAGTGCGAACCTCCGGGTCGACCCCCCAACGCCCGGGCGCGCGGCTCTTGCTGCGGGAGGACGGCAGCACACTGGGCACGGTCGGCGGTGGAGCGATCGAGCATGCGGTGCTCGAGAGCATGCAGCTGGCCCTTCGCTCCGGTGAGCCCGAGCTCTTGCTGCGTGACCTGGCCCACGACCTGGGCATGTGCTGCGGGGGCAGAATGGAGATTTTCGTGGAACCCATACTACCGGCTCCTCGGCTATGGCTACTCGGCGCGGGCCACGTTGCGAAACCGACCGCAACCCTCGCGCGCAGCGTCGGCTTCGAAGTGCATGTAATCGACGAGCGCGAGGAGCTGAACACGCTCGAGCGCTTTCCCGAGTGTCGGCTCGTGCTCGGCGATCCGGGCGATGAGTTGCGCAAAGTCTCGCTCGATGACGCAGACTGGGTCTTGATCATGACCCATGACCACCAGCTGGACGAAGCGGCGTTGCTGGCGGTCGCCGGCAAGAATCCACGCTATGTGGGCCTGGTAGGCAGCAAACGCAAAGTGTTGCGCCTGGTCGAGCGGGTGCGCGAAAAACGCGCTGGCGATTTTTCGTTGCAGCGCGTGTTCGCGCCGGTGGGGCTCGATATTGGCGCCGTCAGCCCGGAAGAGATCGCGGTCAGCATCGTGGCCGAGCTGGTGGCGCTCCGTCGCGGGCAACCTGCGCCGCACCTGCGTGCCCTCTCGGATGCCCGCTCGCAACGCGGGCTGGAGCGGCAAATCACCTAATGACCATCGACGATATTTCGAGCGCCGGCCTCGCCGAACTCACGCGCCGAGTCCGGCACGATTTGGAGTTGCTCGACTACCCGCGCCGCGCCTGGCTCACGCCACAGCGCACGCTCTCGGGTCAGCCGGTATACGACGTCGTGATCGTCGGCGGCGGGCAGAGCGGGCTGACCGCCGCGTTCGGTTTGCTGCGCGAGCGCGTCGAAAACTTGCTCGTGCTCGATCGCAACCCGCTCGATCGCGCGGGCCCGTGGCTCAATTTCGCGCGCATGCGCACCTTGCGCACGCCCAAATATCTGACCGGTCCGGATCTCGGCATCCCGAGCCTCACCCCGCGCGCCTGGTACGAAGCGCAGTTCGGCCATGGCAGTTGGGAGGCCCTGGGGCTCTTGCCCAAAGAACTCTGGGCGAGCTACCTCTCATGGTACCGCCAAACGCTGCGTATCCCAGTGCAAGCGGACACCAGCGTCGGCGCACTGCAGTACGACGACGAAGCACGTCATTTTTTGCTGCCCTGTCGAGGGCCGAGCGGAGAGCGCACGCTACGAGCTCGCCGCGTCGTGCTCGCCACCGGCATCGACGGCTCTGGTGAATGGCGCATCCCATCGGAGGTTACGCAGGCCTTGCCAGCTAATTTGTACGCGCACACGCGAGACGACATCGATTTCGATGCGCTGCGTGGCAAGCGCATCGCGATCCTCGGTGCCGGGGCGTCGGCTTTCGACAACGCATCCACCGCGCTGGAACGGGGAGCAGGCGAGGTACACGTATTTTTCAGACGGCCGCGGCTCGTGAACGTGAACGCTTACCGCTGGGCCGAATTCGTCGGCTTTTTGAAGCACCATGCGGATTTGCCGGATCCGGAACGATGGCGCTTCATCTTGCAGATCCTGCGCATGGGCCAGCTCCCGCCCAAGGATACGTTGGCGCGGGCTCAAGAACACGCGGGCTTCCATTTGCACGCCGGGGCGAACTGGAAATCACTCACGGTGCAGGGCGAGACCGTACGTCTCGAGACTGAATCGCAGCGCTTCGAGGTCGACTTCGTGATTGTGGCCACGGGCTGCGTAACCGACCTGGCAGCGCGCCCGGAGCTCGCGTGCTTCGAAGCGCAGATCGCGCGCTGGGCCGATCGCTACACGCCAGCCGCCCACGAAACCCACGAGGATTTGCTGCGTCACCCGTATTTGGGCCAGAGCTTCGAATTTTGCGAGCGCAATCCCGGGCAGGCGCCGTACCTCTCCCATTTGTACAACTATACCTTTGGCGGCCTGCTGAGCATGGGCTTCGGCGGCGCGAGCATTTCGGGGTTGAAATACTCTGCGCCACGGCTGGTTGCCGGCATCACACGATCGTTGTTCGCCGAAGACAGCAGCGCGCACTTCGACAGCTTGTGTCATTTCGCGGAGCCAGAATTCTAATGGCAAATCATGGCTACTTCAGCGAACGTGTGGTGCAGCCGAGTGGCATTGGGCCGGCAACGATTCTGCTGGATGGTGAACGCATCGCCGAGGTCGTGCCCGGCCCCGCAGCGGTAGCAGGCGCCCTGGACTTCGGAAACGCGGTGATTGGCCCGGGACTCGTCGACTGTCACGTCCATATCAACGAGCCCGGACGCACCGAATGGGAGGGCTTCGAAACCGCGACCCGCGCAGCGGCGGCAGGAGGAGTGACGTCGCTGGTGGACATGCCGCTCAACTCGCTGCCGGTAACGACCACGCGGGCCGCGCTCGACGCAAAGCTCGCAGCCAGCAAGCACAAGTGCTTCGTCGACGTCGGTTTCTGGGGCGGCGTCGTTCCCGGCAACACGAGCGCGCTGAGCGAGCTGGCCACGGGTGGCGTGCTCGGCTGCAAGGCGTTCCTGGTGCACTCCGGCATCGACGAATTCCCCAATACGAGCGAGGCGGATCTGCGGGAAGCCATGCCCGTGCTGCGTGACGCCGGGCTGCCGCTTTTGGCCCACGCCGAGCTGGATTTGGGCGCAGAAGAGCTGCTCTCGGATCGACGCTCGTACCAGCGCTACTTGGCCTCGCGCCCCAAGCGTTGGGAGGACGAAGCGATTCGCTTGCTGGTCAAGTTGTGTCGCGAAACCCGCTGCCCGGTGCACATCGTGCACTTGTCTTCGGCGTCCTCGGTACCTACTCTGCGCGCCGCCAAGGCCGAGGGTTTACCGATCACCGTCGAGACCTGCCCGCATTACTTGTGCCTCGAAGCGGAGAACATCCCGGACGGCGCGACGCTCTACAAGTGTGCACCGCCCATCCGCGAGCGCGAAAATCGAGAAGGCTTGTGGAGAGCGCTGTTGGACGGCGTCATCGACTTCGTGATCACCGATCATAGTCCCTGCACCCCCGCGCTCAAGTTGGCGGAACTCGGTGACTTCGAAGACGCTTGGGGCGGGATCGCCTCCCTGCAGCTCGGCCTGCCCGCGGTCTGGACCGAGGCGCGTCGTCGAGGCGCGGATCTCCGCGCGCTGTTTCGTTGGATGAGCGCCGCGCCCGCAAAGTTCGCTGGCATCGCCGCGAGCAAAGGCCGGATTGCCTCGGGCTTCGATGCCGACCTGGTGGTCTGGGATCCGGACGCGAAAATCGTCGTCGAGGCCGAGCGCTTGTTCTTTCGGCACAAAGTTTCACCGTACCTTGGACGCGAACTACGAGGCTTGGTGCAGCACACGGTTCTGCGCGGAAAATGTGTGTACGATGGCCGACACCACCCGGAGGGTCCCGTGGGACGACACCTCCTCCACCGCAGGATGGCATCTTGAGTGAAGTGAACACAGCAGGGGCGGGTTTCAACGGCCTGGTCGACTTGGCCGCTTCGTCGATTGGCGGAAAAGCGCTGGCGACCAGCGATGACTTCTTCGCTGGTATGGAGAATTTGCTCCTACCTGGCCGCGCCGTGTTCATCCCCGGAAAGTTCACCGAGCGCGGGAAGTGGATGGACGGATGGGAGAGCCGTCGCAAGCGTGGGCCCGGTCATGATTGGTGCCTGCTCGCGCTGGGCGTGCCTGGCTCGGTGCTGGCGTTCGACATCGACACGCAGCACTTCGTGGGCAATCACCCGGCATTCGCCGCGGTCGAAGGCATTTCTGCGCCGCGAGGGACTCCGATCGCAGAGCTGCTCAGCGCCCAATCTCACGAGCTCTTGCCGCAAGTGCCGCTGTTGGCCAATTCGCAGAACCTTTTCATCGCCAGCAGCGGCCCGGTCGTGAGTCACCTGCGATTGAACATCTTCCCTGATGGCGGAGTCGCCCGCTTTCGTGCTTATGGGAAGGTATCCGCGGCCTGGGCCGCGCCCGAGCTGGACTCGCTTTCGGCGACGCACGTACCGCCTGATTGCTTCGACCTTGCAGCGCTGGAGAACGGCGCGGTGGCGCTGGCCTGTTCGGACGCGCACTTCGGCGGCATGAACAATCTGCTTCTGCCCGGTCGAGCGGAAAATATGGGTTCTGGTTGGGAAACTCGTCGCCGGCGCGGGCCCGGCAGCGATTGGATCTTGATTCGGCTCGGCGCGCGCGGTCTGCCGCGCGTGCTCGAAATCGACACCAATCATTTCAAAGGCAATTTCCCGGATCGCTGCGCGGTGGAAGTGATCGACGCAGCGGGCGCGCGGCCTACGGATTTGATCGAGAGCGGCGCTTGGCGACCACTCTTGGCCGAAACCAAGCTGGCCGCTGACACGCGACACTTCTTCGCCAGTGAGCTGCTGACGGCGTCGCCGGCGACACACGTACGCCTACGTATTTTCCCCGACGGCGGCGTGAGTCGCCTGCGCGTGTGGGGCAATGGCCGTGGCTGAGTCACCCGAGCCGGCACCGTCGCTCAACGCACTCTCGCGCTCGGAGGCGGCCGAAGCGCTGACGCGCTGCTGCGGGTCGACGCGCTGGGTGCAGGGGATGCTGGCTCGTCTGCCCTTCGCTTCGCAAACCGCGATGTTCGCGGCGGCGGTCGAAATCTGGGCGCAACTCGGCCCGGAGGACTACCGCGAGGCCTTCGCGCATCACCCGGAAATCGGCTCGAACCTGGGCGAATTACGCGCAAAATTCGCCAAAACTGCGGACTGGGCCGAGACCGAACAGCGCGCCGCGTTGGGGGCGAGCGAGGCCACGCTGCGAGCGCTGCGCGACGGCAACCGCGCCTACCGTGAGCGCTTCGGCTTTTCCTTCATCGTCTGCGCAACCGGCAAGAGCGCGGACGAGATGCTGGGGCTGCTTCGAGCGCGACTCAAACACGCGCCGGATCTCGAGCTCGACATCGCTGCCACGGAACAGGCCAAGATCACCCATCTTCGGTTGGAGAAGCTCGAATCATGAGCGCCATCACCTCTCACGTACTCGATACTTCCCTGGGCCAGCCCGCAGCAGCCGTGAGCGTCAGCCTCGCCATACTCGAGGACGGCGCATTCGTGGAGCTCGGCCGCGGGCTGACCGATGCAGACGGACGGATCAAGCAACTGCTCGGCGAGCGCGCGCTGACGACTGGGCTCTACCGGCTGCGCTTCGAGACCGGTGCGCACTATCGAGCCGTGGGCCAAGCCGCGTTCTACGAGCGGGTGGAAATCCAATTTCACGTCACCGATCCGAACCAGCACTATCACGTACCGCTGCTTTTGAGTCCGTTCGGTTACTCCACCTATCGCGGAAGCTGAGCCATGAATCTGACCACGTTAGCGGCCTCGCACTTACAGTCCTTGAGCCTAGCCAACCGGGCTTTTTCCGCGGTCTATCCGGGCGATCGTCCCGTGCGCCAGCCGGTGCACACGGTTTACGGCGGCGCCCAGCTGTACAAAGCGGAGACGACTCAGCGCCTGGGCGAACTCGCGCTCGCCAACTTCGAAGCCTACGCCCAAAACGCCCTCGAGCTCGCAACCGGAGTCGGCTTCCTGTCGACCTCGGCGCTGGTTGGCCTGGACTCGGTCACGCTGGCCGAGCGCTATCGAGCAGATGCCGCGGAACTCCGACGGTTGAGTCCCCAAGGCTGGCTCGCGCAAACCGTGTACGAGCGCGTGAAGGCCAAACTAGTCCGCGAAGCGGTGGAGGATTTTCGAATCGATTTCGAAGACGGCTTCGGCGCCCGCCCCGACGCGGAAGAAGACGAAACCGCGCAGCGCGCGGCGATCGAGCTTTCGCGCGCGATGAAAGAGCAGCGGACTCCGCCCTTCATCGGCATTCGCATCAAGTCTTTCGGCGAAGAATGGAAAATGCGCGGCGCGCGCACGCTCGAGATATTTCTCGACACCTTGCTAGGCGCCACCGGCGGAGCCTTGCCTGAAAATTTCGTGGTTACGCTGCCCAAGGTCAACATCCCGGAACAGCCCCGCACTTTGGTTCGGCTGCTCGAAATCCTGGAAGCTCGCCATGGCTTGCCGCCAGGCACGCTGCGTTTCGAGCTGATGGTCGAGACCACCCAGGCCCTGATTGGCCCAGATGGCTACTGCCCGCTGCCCAGCTTGCTCGCGGCTGGAGAAGGCCGCTGCGTTGGCGCCCACCTCGGCACCTATGATTTCACCGCCTCGTGCAACATCACGGCCGCCTACCAAATGATGGATCACCCGATGTGCGACCTGGCAAAGGGCTTGATGTTGCTCGCCTATGCCGGAACCGGGGTGTTCCTGTCGGATGGAGCCACCAACGTGATGCCCGTGGCCCCGCACCGCGGTAGCACGCTCTCGGCCGAGCAACTGGAAGAGAATCGCGCGGCAGTCTACGGAGCGTGGCAGCTCGCCCATCGTCACATCCGCCACTCGCTGGAGGGTGGCTTCTACCAAGGTTGGGATCTGCATCCCGGGCAGCTGCCCGCCCGCTACGCCACCTGCTATGCGTTCTTCCTCGAGGGCTTGGCCAGCGCTGGCGAACGGTTGAAGAACTTCATCGAAAAGGCAGCGCAAGCCACGCTGGTCGGTGAAGTGTTCGACGATGCGGCGACCGGTCAAGGGCTGCTCAACTATTTTTTGCGCGCACTCAACTGCGGCGCAATCGACCTCAGTGACGTCGAACAGACTGGTTTGACTGCGAGTGAGGTCGAGCTGCGCTCTTTCGCGAAGATTCTGGCCGCGCGCCGAGCCCGGTTGAGCGCGGGTTGATCGATTTGGCCGAGAGACGTGCTGCTTCGACGAGGCTTTGTCAGCCGAAGTCACACAGCCCTTCGACGTAGTCCTTGGAGCCATCGCGTAGCCAGCCATCCAGTTGAGCCACATCCTTCAGCTGCTGGCCGCGCGGACGTGGCACACAGAAGAACTCCACGGAGATGTCGGGCAGCGTGCTCATGTCACCCCACAACTTTTCGAACTGGGTGACCGGAAATACGTCTTCTTGCGCGTTCCCCCAGCGGCGTTTGACTTCCTTGAGCGTGATGTAAGTCGGCAGCCGCTGCGCCAGAGCTCTCACTCCCCTGCGCACCGCGCGCTGATCGCGAAGCTCCGCACGCGACAGGCCGAAGTGTTTCAGCAAGGAATCGATGCAGATGAACGTCGTGAGCGAGTTGTAGTACGTGAGTTTGGCTTCGTCCTCTTCACGAGGCAGCGCCAGGCTCTCGACCAGCCGCGGGCGGCCGCCGACGCGAGCGAGCCCACCGCCGCGATCCTCCAGTCGTCGCTCCACGACCTCCACGCTCAGGCAGGCGCCGCTCCGAACGTGACGACCGAGCCAACTCGGGTCCAAGTCCGCACCCAAAGTGTCGATGTTGTGTAGCATCGCGTATTTGAGCTGGGGATGGCTGTCGAGCAAGCGCGCGAGCGTGCCGTTCAGCAACAGATTCGCGACCTCGTACCAGTGGCCGACTGGATGCAGGCACTGCGCGGCGATGTTGTCGCGATAGTCGCTGGCCTCGCCGGTGCGCACTGCCCAGTCAATCAAGGCAGCGCGGGCGTCGTCACGGACTTTTTGTTTGCGTTCCTCGAGCTTCTGCTCGCGAGCGTTCGCCCAGGCGAAGCGCAAATCACTCGCGGTTGGCACCAAACGCAGGCCGATCGAGCGCCCTTCGGAGAGAAACACCGAATCACCGAGCCCGTAGTTCTGCTCGCGCTCGAGCAGGCGCGCGATTGGCAGGTGAGTCAGATGGCTGGTCGTGATCACGTGCGGCAGGGTACTTCCGAACTCTCGACCGCGGCGCCGCGTCTTCGCCAGATGCACCTCCAAGAACGTTCGAAAGCGATCCTTCAACTTGGCGAACGGGTAGATCGCCTTGACGGTACCGGCGCCTTGAGTCCAGCGCGAGCCAGCGCCCGCCGCCAACGTGATCACGAACACCTCACCGCGTTCGAGCGCGGCGCGGCCCGCGCGCTCGTCGGCGGCGTCGAGGGTTTGACGTTGCACGACGTCACCCGGACGAACGTCTTCGATTGGCGTATCTGCCGGGAGTCGGTTCTTGGCGAGGCCGATGCGTTCAGCGCGCAAATCAGCGCGGATTCGTTCATGTTGCTCGGAGTCGAAGCCGTATCGATCGAGCAACTGGGACAGGGAGTCCTCGGCGTCCGACCCCCGTGCAGCGGGCAACAAGCGACCGAGCAGTAGCGGACCTATTCGCTCGGCGCGCGCGCCGCGCAGGTGCAGCTTCGAGAAGCCGTCGAGCTCGCGTCGCCGGGTTTCGGAGAAGGATCGAGAGCCCTCCTGCAACCAGCGCGGCAACATACAAAGATAATACTCGGCCGACAGCAGCGCGCTCGATCCAGTCAAGAGCTCGGCGGAGGTGCCGGAAGAGTTGATCCCAAATCGGTACACGACCGGATCCATTGCGAACGGCAAACTTGCGGCGAGCTCGTGCTTGCGCCTCCGCATGATGGTCAGCATTTCCCGCTCCGCTTCGGCTTTCACGCCCGGATCGAAGATGAAGCCCATGCCGCCGCCGGACATGCCGCCGAGCATCCAAAAGCCCCAGAAATCCTGGCCGAACTTGCTGCGTGCGTCGGCGATCAAGGACTCGGTATAGAAATTCGACACCCAGGGGATGATGGTCGCGAGCGGGCCCTCGAAGATGCGTGTCGTGAGCCGCCCGAGCTCTCGCATGTCGCCAGCGGAAAGCGCCTCTACTACGCTGTCGAAGGAGCGCAGCAGCTCCTGCCGTGCGTGCCAATCGCGAGCGGTGCCGAGCAAGAAGCGCTCGGTCACCATTTCCAAGATCGGACCGACGTTGGCAGCCATGCCGCCGTGTACGACGACCAGCGATGCCTCGAGCTTTTTGCGGGCTGCTTCCGAGATGCGATCGTTGCCGAGCAAAGTATGACGGGGCAACAGCCGCCCCGTACTGGAGCCGAACTCCACGTCGGTCTCCGCCGCCGGCACGCCTTCGATCAGCTTGATGCCGGGCCAGACGCCACCGCTGTCTTGCCAGCCCCCACCCGAGCCACCGAGCCATTCACCGAGAATGGCGCGGCTCGCCACGATCCGCCGCTCCGGCTCACTGAGGCTACCGGTGAGAGACTCGATCTGACCGGTGGCCCGCATGCAAACGGCGATCAACCCACCGAGCAAGTTGGTAGACACCGCGAGGCGACTCCCCTTCGGGATGTCGTTCACCTGACTCGCGAGCTCGATACCGCGGCCCGGGCCCACCAATTTCTCCAACACCAACGACAACGATTGGCCGGACCCCTCGAGCGCGGCGGGCACGAGGCCCGAGGCGATTACCGCAGCTTTCAGCAGACCGAGGTAGTCGCTCGCGTAATTGAAGACCTCGGATGTCTCGCGCAGATCGGAAGCCGCATCCAAATCGATGCTGGCCAGCCTGAGCACCGGTTCGTCGATGATGCGGAAAAAGCAAGTGATCGGCGGTGCGGTCTGCTCGTCACGTTCGAACACCGCAAGATCGATGGAAACGTTGATTACCCGGGCGCCCTCCGGATAATCCATGCCCAAGAAGAAGATATCGCTCCACCCGCTGTGCGTCAGGTCCATGCGCACCGGCGTACGTTCTACGAGCACCGGGTAGACGCCGTCGGCGTCGGGCTGCTTCAGTTGGTCGCGGACGCGCAGGGGGTGGTCCAAAGCGTGCCCCGTACGGAACATCCAGCGATTGCCGCGCTGAGTGCGAACCGAGCGCTGCACTTGCTCGGCGAGGATCTGAAAACCGAGACCGTGATACGCGGCCGCAAGCGCGCTCGAAAGCGGATCCGACAGTCCGTGCTCGTCCGCATCGGCCAGGAAAGCGTCCGTCGCCGCGGCATAGTGGCGATCGAGCAGCAGCTCCTGCCCCTCATGAGGGATCCTGCCTGCGCGTGGCAGCTCGGCGCGCGCGGGGATCAGGTAGCGATAGAGCGCGTAAGTCTGAAAGATCGCCCGCACGCGCTGGTACAGGTTGTGGTTCGTGTCACGCGCGAAAGCGTCCAGCGCCCGCGCTGCGGTGCATAGCTCCTCGAAGCTGGCAGAGGCGCCGAACTCTTCGAGGACGCCGACGCGTGCTTGCTGCGAAGGATCGGTGATGGCCGAGAGGAGCCGATGGTTCAATGTGTGCCTCGCTTTTCGGGCGTACGCGCCACCTCTTCCAACAATAGCCGCAGTACTTCCTCCCGCCTTTGGCCGTAGAGCGCGAGCGCAAGTTGTGCTCGCAAGAGCCCGAATGGACTCTCGAGGTCGATTCGCTGACCGTCCACCTCGAGCGCCAGGTACCTTTCGCGCGCTGCCAGCAGCGCGAGCGCCTCGGTCAAACCGAGCTTTTCGCCCGCTTTGAGCTTGCGTTGCTGCTCGTGCAGTAGTTCGAACACTTGCGGTGTGAGCGCGTGCGTGCCGAACAAGGCGAGGTACGTTCCTTGGCGAAGGCCGGGGATGATACAGCGCTCTTCAGCGACAGTGGGCGTCGGCTTCTCGATTACGGTTTCGATGCTGTATAGACGCGCCGCAGCTTTCACTCGCGAGGCGCCAATGACACCGAAATAGGGCAGTTGGCTCTCGGCGTTCACCTGCACGGCCGATACGGCGCACTGCTCGCTCGCCGCGACCTCGACCAACTGATGTGTACACGATGCCGCAGCGTGCGTGATGAACACGTGATCGCAGACTTGCACGATGAACGGCTCACCCGCGATCCAAGCCTCGGCACGCAGGATTGCATCGCCAAAACCGCGCGGCTCCGGCTGTTCGACGGCGACCAACGCCGAGCCGAACTGCGCTGAAAGTTCCTCGAACACGCGCCGATTCTGCGGCGGGACGATCAGCGCCACCTGCTCGATGCCAGCCTGCAGCAGCTCTTCGATTTGCAAAGCAGCCACGCGACTCGTACCGCCGTCTCCGGTCGTGACGTGCTGAAGTGGAAGATCCCCGTGTATCGGCCGCCCCATGGGGATGATGGCCTTGCTCAGTCTCAAGCTCTATTCTCCACGTGCATGCTCGCGGAGCCTACATTTTCGCGTGGCGATTGGCGATAATCTCCAGGTGTTCGCTCGCTCGGGTCGCGGCCCCCCGCGCGCGACGGCAGCTTCTTGCGCGCAACAATCCCAAGTTCAGACGCGAAACCGGCCGGAAAAGCCGCTCATTTGCGGGAGCGGAGGGGTGACGGGGAGGAGATGACTGGCCCGCGGGCCCAGTGGCCCGCGGCTCACGCGCTCAAGGCGACGGCTTCCACGAGCACAACTTCCCGTTCGCGCCGACGACGATGCGGCCCTTGACCGCGATCGGCGAGGTCCAGCGCTGGACACCGTTGCACGAGCCACTACCACCGTCGAACACGCTCTCACCGCTGTCTCCGTCCACGCCCTTGAGCTGTCCGTTGTTCACGTACCAAACGATCGCATCCGTTTTGCCGTCGGTCGTCGTCGAGATCGGAGCCGACGGTGGGTTCGGTCCCGGCGCGCACCAAGCCACGTCCGCGGTCGGCGGCGAACCGCCGGTAATCTTGACGCTCATGACCGCTCGACCGGTCACGTTGTTCGGGCAGTCCGGTGCACTCTCCACGGTAAACGCAACATAGGTGCCCTTCGCCGTCGTGTACGCGGTCGGGGAGGTCTTGACTCCGGTTGATGCCGGCATCGAAGGGTTGGCCACCTGAAGAGCTGCGAGCTGTCCGTCGCTCCCGCCCAAGTTGCGTGGGTCGACCAGGTAGATCTTTCCGTCTTTTCCAATCGCGACGAGCACCCGCTCCGGCATGGAAGCACCCGGAATGCGAACCAACATCGAGTTGGAGCTGCCGAGATCTACATCCGCCGAGTCCATGGACTTCCACGCCGCGGGGTAGAATTCGTTTTCTTTCGACTTCTGAAACTGGGCAAGCCCTGCGATCCGCAGGATCGATTCGCTATTGCTCGAGTCGCGACTCGCTGCCTTGCCGTTTCCGGTAACCGGAAAGATACTCGTACCGTCCGAAGCAAAGCCGCCCGATGCCCAAATCGCTTCGCCCTGTCCAGCAGTGGCCCACGCGCCCACCTTGGACGGATCCGTCGCATCGATCGCGACGATCCAGCCATGATAGTCGTCACAGTCACCAGCGAAGCCGCCATAGCCGACGTAGACGATGCCGTTGACGAGAGACAGAGCGCTGCGCTGATTCTGAAATTTCGTGTTGAATGAGAGGTTGCCCGCCTTGATGCCACTGACATTCACGGGCCAGCCCGGACGGGATGCGCCGTCCGCAAGCGACAGCGCGTGTACTTCTTGGCGCTCCACGCCGTTGCTGCCGATCGGCGCCGCCACGTAAATCGTGCCGGACTTCTCGTCAATCACCGGCGTGCCGAGAATGCCGACTGGATCGAAACCGACGCCGCACGCCTGTCCTTTGATGCCGGGGGCCGTACCGACCGTCTTGGCCCAGAGAGTGGCTCCCGTGAGCTCATCGAGGGCAGTCACTACGTTGTCCGCGCTCACTGCGATGAACGCGCCTTTGCCACCCGGCCCGTGCTCGACGTACAGCGGTGAGGCGTACATGTTGCCTTGGAACGGCGCGTTGAAGTCCGCTTCGAGCGTCATTTTCGCCGCCGCAGCCTTGGTCAGCGTCGGCTCTAACCAATGACTCTCGCGCGTAGGGCCGCCATTGCGTTCGAGCACGCTCGCGCCACTCGTGATTGACGCGCCAGCACTACCGCCACTCGCACTACTTCCTCCCGCTGCACCGCCCGCGGCCGTCGGAGCGCCCCCGTTGGCGGCACTCGATCCCGCGCTGGGCACTCCGCCTTGGCTCGCGCCATCGCCGCCGCTCGCGGTCACTCCGCCCAGGCCGCCTGCTCCGGAGCTCGTACTAAAAGCGCCTCCTGAGCTCGACGTTTGACCGCTTTTTCCGCAAGCGGTTACCAAAAGAAATAAGCCCAATAACCAGCGGGGGCTCGAGTTACCCGCGCCGCTGAGCGGGTACGGTCGCCGCAGCTGAGCGTTTGAGAATCCAAGCGTCGACCCGATACACCGAACGTAACCGAACATATCACTCACGGTTTATTTTTCTCCCAACAACGGTTCACGCTGCGGCCATGTCACAATTGCAAATCGCGTCGCGCTCGATGTCCTCCACAACGGTAACCTCACGCGGCAATATCCGGCAGCTGTTGCTCATGTCACTTGCGATTGCTGGCTCGTTCGCTTGCAGCTCTCCAGTGACCAACCATTCCGGGGGTCCTTCAGCGGGCGGTAGCGCTGGCATGAACGCCTCATTGGCTGGCGCGCCCAGTGGCGGTCCGTCGCCGTCCGGCGGTGCGCAAACGGGAGGCACGGGACCAAGCAGCGGTGTGGCAGGCGCGCAGAGCGGCAGCGCAATGGCAGGCTCCTCGGCCAACAGCGGCAGCAGTGGCTACGTCCCCAACGGTCCGTGCAGCCCGCCGCTGGACATCAAACAGCCGGTCGAGAAGCTCAGCGCAACCGGTTGCATGTCGTCGAGCGACCCGCGCAAGCTGGCAGAGATCGTGATCCCGTATGACGTGAACAGCCCGCTCTGGTCCGACTCGGCGCTCAAAACGCGCGGCATGGTGATCCCTCAGGGACAAAAAATCCATGTCCTGAATTGCACCGCGAATCCAGACGAATGCCGGTATGGTCCCCAAGACGACGGCCGCTGGGTTTTCCCCGTGGGCACGGTACTCGTGAAGAACTTCATGTTCGACGACAAGTTGGTCGAGACCCGCTTGTTCGTGCGGCGTGATTCCAAGACCTGGGTTGGCTACGGCTACCAGTGGAATGAAGAACAAACCGACGCGATCATCGTCCCGGACGAAGATCGAAGCGTGATGTTCGACACCGGCAAGCGCCAAGTTCCTTGGACCTACCCGAGTCGATACAGCTGCATGCTGTGTCACAACAAGCTCGGTGGCTCGACGCTCGGTCCGGAGACACGCCAGCTCAATCGGGTAGTCAATGGCGAGAACTTGCTGGACAAGCTCGAACGGCTCGCGCTGTTCGATGCGCCGCTGTCCAAGCCGTACCTGCCGCCACTTCCCACGCCGTACGAATCTTCGGAAGGCAAGCCACCACCGGGGGCTACCAACGAAGAGCTCGCCCGATCGTACGTTCACGCAAACTGCGCGTTCTGCCACCGCGCGGACGGAAACCCGGGCACGCTGGACCTTCGCTATGGCGTCCCTCTAGCCAACACCGGCGCCTGCAACACGCCGCCGATGAAGGGAGGGGCCGGGCTTACCACGTACACCCTGCTCACGCCCGGCAAGCCAACGGAATCGGTGCTCGTCGCCCGCATGCAAACGCTCGACGACAAAAATCGAATGCCGCAGATCGGCACGTACGTCGTCGATCAACCCGGCGTGAAGCTCGTCAGTGACTGGATCACTTCGCTGCAATCGTGCCAATAATCCTCCGTGCTTTGCCTTGGGGGGGGCGATCGAGTTCCAGCACAGCACCTCGCAGCGCGCTCCATTCCCCGCTCGGCCGGCTGCGAGACTTCGCATATTCCGGAATCGCCGGTCCCGAGTACTGAGAATTACCGTAAAAGCGAGTGCTCCGCAGCACGCCCCAGCACTCGAGCATCGCGTTTCACAGCGGATATTTCACGGATCATTAACGGCGTGCAGGGACGCGGCGACCAGCGCGAGCTCGTTTCCCGCGCCGTGGCGATCTTGGCCACGGCAAGAACCGCAGCCTTTGTTTGACGGGACGGACGAGGCGCGCACACTGCGTGGGCAGAGTTCCGGAGGTTGTCTGATGCTCTCTGCGTTCAGCGCTGACCGGTGCCCGATCCCAAGGAATTAGTCCCCATGCGTGTGCTTGCCATTTGCACCGCCTCCCTGGTCCTCTTTGCGACCGGCTTGGCTGGCTGCTCTTCGACGCCCGAGACGCCTTCCGGAGCCGCGGGAGCGCGCGAAACCGGCGGCACGAGCGGTAACGGCAACGGCGGGATGCCCGTTGCGGGCCGCGCGGGCGACAGCGCGGGCTCCACCTCGACCGGTGGAGCGAACACGACCGCCGGAGGCACGGCAAGCGGTGGTTCCTCGGCTGGCGCGACTACCGCGATCGCAGGTTCGCCGTCGGCGGGGGGTGCGGCGGGCTCGAGCGGCGGCAGCGCTGGCTCGAGCGGCGGCAGCGCTGGCTTGAGCGGCGGCAGCGCTGGCTCGAGCGCCGGGACAGCCGGGAGCGGCGGAACGTCTGGAGCGACGACGCTCGTCACCTGCCCTGCCCTGCCTGGAGCAGTCGCGAGCCCGCTCTATTCGGTGACGATTGGCGGCAAGCCTTTGTTCGTGGAGAAGCTCAGCAAGTTCGCACCGGAAATGCAGGTGCACTACGCCCACGGGTCATTGACGGGCACCGGCACGGCTCGCGTGGCGGTGACCGTGAGCGAGACCTTCAACTCGTATACGGTCAGTCCCAAGAGCCGCAAGCTCGCTGTCTCGAAGACCGGGAACACCATCACATTCGACACGGGGCCCAACTACCTCATCCTGAAGTTCGATTCGAAGGAGCTGCTGTTCATCCTGCTCGACGCAGAAGAGACCGCCCTGCCCAAAGTCGGTGACGCCAACGTCAAGAACCTCGCGGACTACGGCGTGGACGACACCGGAGCCTCGTTGATGACGTCGAAGGTCCAGTCGGCGATCGACGCGGCCTCAGGGGCCACTCAAAACATCCTGTATGTGCCGCCGGGTAAGTACAAAGTCGGCGAGTTGTGGCTCAAGAGCAACATGACCCTGTACCTCGCCTGTGGCTCGGTACTCTACGGCTCGGGTGCCACCAGCGACTTCAACACCGGCAGCGGCGGGATCGACATCGAGGGCATGCAGCACTCGTTGATTCGCATGTACCAGGTCAAAAACACCAAGATCTTTGGGCGCGGAGTGCTCGACGCCAATGGCCTGGCAATCCGCGCCGCTGGTCTCAACACCAGCCTGATGAAGATCGAACAAAGCTCGAACATCACCATCGACGGAATCGTGGTCCGAGACTCGAGCTACTGGAATACGCTGATCTACCGCAGTGATCAGGTCACGCTTCAGAACTACAAGGTGATCAACGGTCGACCGACCACCACGACCTACAACAATACCGATGGCGTGGACTTCGACGAATCCACGAACGGAACGCTCTCGAACGCGTTTTTGTATACGGGTGATGACGCCATGGCCACCAAGAACGAGGAGGCGACTGGCACCGTCAACACCAAAAACATCATCCATCAACACATCGTGCTCTACAACAACTCGGCAGGTTGCAAGATCGGGACGAAGACCATGGGACAGTCGATGGATAACATCGCGTTCAAAGACATCGACGTGGTCAAGGCCGGCCGCGGCTTGGTCATCGATGGTGCTGACACGGCCGTGGTACAGAACACCACTTTCGATGACATCCGGATCGAGGCCGTCGACTCCTCGCTCGTCGACGTGCAAAACAACAACCTACCTTCCTGGCGCACCGCCGCGGGTATGACCCTAATCAAAGAGACGTTCTTCACCAACGTCGCATCCGACGTCAGCAAGGCCATCAACCTGCACGGAGCGTCATCGAGCGTCACCGTTACCGGGGTCCATTTCAAGAATTTTACGGAGAATGGCAAGCTTGTCAGCCAAAGCAACCTGAGCACCAATTCGTACGTGTCGGGCATCACTATCCAGTAAGTGCCTGTCCCTAAATCAGTCTGCCCGTAAGCGTGCCCGTGCCCGTGCCCGTGCCCGTGCCCGTGCCCGAAAGCAGGGCAAGGTTTCCGTCGGAAACGCTGTGCACATGGACGACGAGTGGCACAGCATCGACAGCGCGATCAGCCGAGCTCACCAACACGCCCCTCGACGCTCGGGTGTACCCCTTGTGTCTGAGATGCCCGAGGCATGATCGTCGAAAGTTTACCGCTTATCCGCCAAGATCCTGCCCTCTCGGCCAGCCCACTTTCCCGTTGCCTCTTTCGGGCGCGGGCACGCCTACGGGCGGCCTGAGCAAGACAGGGACAGGCCCTAGACCGTGGCGATCGATGATGGCGAAGCTTTGCCGCCCCCGCTCTGAGTGGTGGATAGCGCGCACCTGTCACGCGCTGAGTACTGTGGCGTGTCGAAAGCACCCAACCGGTTCGCTTCGAGGCAACCTCGCGCCTGCGTGGATAGCCGCTCGAGCGAGGGCTCTCGTCAGTCGGGTCAGGCGCGCTCGGCAGGCTCTCACCCGCTGCTCGTGGCGTGTGCTTTGCATCGCACGCGGACGCCGGAGACGCGGTGTCTCTGGTGTCAACGGAGGTGAATTCATGGCCGAAACCAATCAGAAAGAACCCGACCGCGTCGCCGTCAGCAACACGAGCACCGGGACAGGGACAGGGACAGGGAACGAGACCTCCTCGTCGAGAGCCGTTCACCCCTACCGTCAGTCGCTCGTCTCCGGCGGGTCACCCCTGTCCCTGATGCGTCGCATGATGGGAGATATGGATCGCTTGTTTGGCGCGTTCGGCAGCTCGTCGCTCTTGCCGACCTTCGACGAACAGTTCGAGCGCTCGTTCTGGTCTCCACAGATCGATGTGTTCGAGCGAGACAACCAGCTCGTCGTGCACGCCGACCTGCCCGGCCTACGCCAGGAAGACGTTCGCGTAAACGTCGATCAGGGCGTGCTCACGATCTCCGGGCACCGCACCCAGGAGCGAGCCAA
>Ga0164308_10000568_pt1 | contig 20108 bp, 18 predicted proteins | sample Whisoiple_246_MG_FD_109983 | JGI IMG/M metagenome (GOLD analysis project Ga0164308, IMG submission 109983) | Soil microbial communities amended with fresh organic matter from upstate New York, USA - Whitman soil sample_246_MG | ecosystem: Environmental > Terrestrial > Soil > Unclassified >...
CGGTGGCCGCCGCATCATTAAAAACAAAGACGAGAACTGCAAAGGGTTGCAGAACTGCGGATCGGACGTGACGCCTACCACGGCTTGCACCCCTCGAACCGTCGACTTGACCGGCATGTCGGTTCAGCCGCCCGCAAACTTCGTGCAGCCACCGACCAACAACACCTGGCGACCGCAGTGGATGTTGATCGGGGTGACTTCTATCACCAGCACGTAAGCCTCTCGTTAACGCCGCGACACGCGCCGAATCACCTCACCGTCTGATCCCCTTTCTTCGTTCGATACCGTCAATAGGAGACTGAGTTTGATGTCGTCGCGTTCGCGGCTGTGTGCAGCTTGCTTTCACGTCTTGGCATGCCTGTCGTTTTTGACGGCCCTGTTTCTGCCGCGGAGCGCGCACGCGGAGAAGGTGCTTGTCAAAGGCGACAATTGGGACGTGTACACGGACGGTCGCGGCAGCGCGTTACTCAGCTGGGTAGTCGGTGACGGCGCTCCAGTCGCGAACAAGAAGATAACGCTCCCAGATGGGAGCGTCGTGCCCGAGGTCATCAACGGTGGCCAATGGCCAGTGAATGCCAAGCAAGACAGCGAGACATCGCAAGGTACTGTTAACTCGATGCGCGTCCGCAGCGGGTTCATCGGCAACGTGCTGGGCTTTGGCGTGCGTACTGAACTATGGCCGAACATTAAGGCATCGGCCTACGTCCAAATGTGGTCTTTCGTCGAAAGCGAAAGCAGGAGAAAGGACTACCCCAATCCCGTCGATGTTCGGCAGGGCTATGCCAAACTCGAGGGGCCGTGGGGAAGCTTCATCGCGGGCCGAACCAGAACCTTGTTTTCGCGCGGGGCGACGGACATCAACACGCTCTACGCTCACCGCTGGGGCATCGGTTTTCCGAATCAGATCGATTCGAAGGGTCCCACCCAGGGAATGGTCGGTTTCGGCGTCCTGGGCAGCGGTTTCGGCGCGGGTTTCATCTATGGCAGCCCAGTCCTTGCAGGCTTTCAACTCAATGTTGGGCTCTTCGATCCGGTTCAATTGGGCGCAGCCGGCTGGTCTCGCACGCAGCTCGCCCGGCCCGAGGCTGAGCTGACCTTCGAGCGACCTTTCGGCAGCTTGGGCAAGGTCGTCTTGTTCGTGAACGGCGCCTATCAGAAGCTTTACAAGCCCGGCTATTGCGTGCCGTCGCCGTCAACCGGGCCGTGTGACGAGACGGCAGAGGGTGTTGGATACGGCGGACGACTGGAGGTCGGTCCGGTGCGTCTCGGGGCGGCAGGGCACTACGGCAAAGGGCTGGGGCTCAGCTTCGCGCTCGAAAACAGCTACGCCGCGTTGGATCCGGCAAGCAACCTGCGCACCTTCGACGGCTACTATGTGCAGAGCCAGATCGTGGTGAAGCAGTTCGATCTCTTCGCCGGCTACGGCATTACGCGCGTCTTCTTGACGGACCTCGACAAGACGCTCCCGCAGTACAGCAACATCAAGAACCAAATCGGCATCAACGGCGGCGTTGTCTACAACATGACCGAAAACGTGCACTTCGATTTGGAGTACATGCGTGCCGAAGCGAATTGGTGGCTGGGCGAAAAGCAGGTCTTGCACAATTTCGCGACCGGCATGACCGTTAATTGGTAGCCGCGGAATTGCTCAGGTCGGACTAGCCGATGCCTCGCGCGTCCGAATTCGTCGGTCGATACCGCTGGTTGATCTGCCTACTGTTGTTCTTAGGCACATCGATCAACTACATCGATCGCCAAATCCTCTCGCTCCTGAAGCCGATCCTCGATGATCAGCTGCATTGGTCGAACGAGGAGTTTGGCCGAGTCAACGCGGCGTTTCAGGGGGCTTACGCGATCGGTCTCTTGCTGTTCGGGCCGTTCGTCGATCGAGTAGGCACCAAGATCGGTTACGCGGTTTCGATTGCCGCTTGGAGCTTGGCCGCGCTCGGACACGGATTCGTCGGCAGTGTCGGTGGCTTCTTTCGGGCGCGCGTTGCGCTCGGAGTGAGTGAGGGCGGCAACTTCCCCTCGGCCATCAAAGCGGTCGCGCTTTGGTTTCCGAAGCGCGAGCGAGCGCTTGCGACCGCGCTGTTCAATTCAGGGGCCAACGTGGGCGCCGTGCTGGCGCCGGCGATCGTGCCCTTCGTTGCCGCAACCTGGGGCTGGCAGTCGGCGTTCGTGCTCGCGGGCTGTGCGGGGCTGTTGTTCCTCGCGCTGTGGTTGCCGCTTTACGACCTTCCGGAACGAGCCAAGCGCTTGGGCGCGAGCGAGCTCGCATACATCCAAGCGGACAGGGACGAGGCGCAGGCTGCCACCGCCTCGGCGCCGAGCAAAGAAGCGTCCAGCGCGGGCGCGCAGCAGTGGTTTTCGCTACTGCGCTATCGACAAACCTGGTCATTCGTCGTGTGCAAGCTGCTCACCGATCCGGTGTGGTGGTTCTTCCTGACCTGGCTGCCGGACTATTTCAAGAAGACTCGCGCGCTGGATCTCAAGGCGAGCGCGGTCTACTTGGTTTCGATCTACTCGATCGTGACCGTGCTCAGCATCTTCGGCGGTTGGCTCACTGGTTACCTGGTAAAACAGGGCATTGCGCCAGTGCGCGCGCGGAAGCTGGCGATGTTCGGCTTCGCGCTGTGCGTGGTGCCGATTCTTTTCGTGACCAAGGCCAGCACTTGGGGGGCTGTCATTCTGATCGGCGTCGCCGGTGCCGCTCATCAGGCATGGTCGGCGAATCTGTTCACGACCGTGTCGGACATGTTCCCGAAGCGCGCGGTGGGCTCGGTCGTTGGCCTCGGTGGCATGGCCGGCTCCCTCGGCGGCATTGCGTTTCCGATCGTCGCCGGCAAACTGCTCGATCACTTCACCAAAGCCGGCGACGTAACCTCGGGTTATGCGTTTCTGTTCGCCTTCTGCGGCTTCGCGTACCTGCTCGCGTTCGGCATCAGCCACGTGTTGGCGCCGAAATTCGCGCCAGTCGCTAATCTGCAGTAGACGCGCTTTCCGTCTTCTTTGTTGATGGTCAATCAACACGTCGCGGCGCACCCAGCCTTCGGCGTCGCGGACGAGTGAGATGGAAATCGAGCGCGAATCGCTTCCTAGGGACCGCCAGCTCGCGCAAGCGTCGTCCGGAGTTAGCTCGCGGACGAACCCGGGCTCGTCCGGTCGTTGCGCTTGGCGGCTCGATTCAGGGAGCGCGATGCGCCAGGAATTCAGCGCGATGTGGGGTGCGATGCTGGAACGCGATCGCCCCCCAATCTTCCGATCCGTCAGCGACCCATCCAGCCGCCGTCGACGGTGAGCACGTGGCCCGTCACGTAGCGCGCTGCTTCCGAGCAGAGGAACACAGCGGCGCCTGCGATGTCGTCGGGTTCGCCCCAGCGGCCTGCGGGAATGCGTTCCAAGATTTGTCGGCTGCGGTTCGGATCGGCACGCAATGCTTCCGTGTTCTTGGTCGCAATGTAGCCGGGCGCGATGGCGTTCACCGTGACGTTCTTGCTGGCCCATTCGTTGGCGAGCGCTTTGGTGAGTTGGGCGATGCCGCCCTTCGACGCTGCGTAGCCCGGCACCAGAATGCCGCCTTGAAACGAGAGCAGGGAGGCGATGTTGACGATGCGACCGCCGCCTTGCTCGATCATCAGCTTGCCGATGCTGCGCGAGAGCCGAAACGGCGCGGAGAGATTGACCTCGAGCAAGAAGTCCCAATCAGCGTCCGAGTAGTCGACGGCGGGTGAGCGGCGAATCGAGCCGGCGTTGTTCACGAGCAGATCGATGCGACCGAACGCAGCGACTGCATCGCGCGCAAAAGCTTCTTGCGCGGAGCGATCGGCGAGATCGGCCGAAATCGCGACCGAGCGCGGGCCGAGCTTGCGGATCTCTTCACTCGTGGTTTGCGCTTCGTCACCGCGGCCGTGACAGATGACGTCGGCACCCGCACGCGCGAGGCCTTTGGCGATCGCGGCGCCAATGCCCGTGCTCGAGCCGGTAACGAGCGCGACCTTGCCTTCGAGATTGAACCAATCGAGCGCCATGTCTTACTTCTTGCTCGCTTCCAGGCCAGAGCCGGCTTGATCGAAGCCTGGTTGCACGTTGACCACGCCGAATTGACGATCTTCTACCTCGCGGTGCGCGGCCATCATCCAGATGAAATTGATGCTGTGACCGGGCGCCGCGACGTTCGGGTGATAGCCGGCGGGCATCAACACGGCGTCGCCGTCACGCACCAAACTCACGAATTCCGGCTGATCCGGCTTCGTGTACACGAGCTGAATGCCGAAGGCAGGCGCGGGCATGTCGAAGTAAACGTAGACTTCTTCCAGCAGCTTCGTGTGCTCGTGCGGGGGCCAGCTGGTCCAGTTGCCCGGCTGTGAGCGGGTGAAGCCGGCCAGAATGCGGCCAGCGTTCACGTTCTTGCCGATGATGATGTTGAGGTCGCGCGTCGTCGACGCTCCGCCCGCGGTGAACTTCAACGCCGAGTTCTGTTGGACGTCGGCGTAGCGCACGATTTGCAGCGGGTAGTCGCCCTCGACGTCGGCCGAGCACTCGACGAGATCGACTTCAGAGCTGGTCGAAACTTGCACCGCCGAGCCACGCGGCACGTAGATCGCATCGTACGTGTCGAGTTCGTGCGGGGTGCCATCGACCGAGACGCGACAGGCTCCCTTCATGCACAAGAGCGCCGTCTCGCGCTTCCCGGTCTCGAAGCTGACGTTCGGCGCGCTGCGGTCGAGTCGAATGCGACCATAGGCCAAGTGTGCGAGGCTGCTGTTCTCGGGGGTCACGGAGATGACGCGGCCGAGTTTTTGGGCGGTTCCCGAGAAGATCAACTTTTGGGGATCGAGGATGACGTCGTTCATGGCGAGCTACTTTCGTCTAGCGGCGGGCGCGGCAGTCTATCTCAATTGCGCGCTCGTTGCCTTGCTCGACGAGGAACGATCGTGATATTTCCGAGCCCGAAAGCGGGCCAAATCAATGATCAGAGTTCGATACGCCTTTTCGTTGTCGGTAGCGGTTTCTCTCGGCACGTGTGCGGCAGTTGTGCTCGCTGCGCCGCCCGCGCCAGGCGCTCCGCCTGCTGCCAAGCCTGTGGAGACGAAGCTCACCGCTGCAAAGCCGGCCGAGCCCAAAACCGCCGTGCCAGGGGGCAATCTCGTCACCGTCACGGCCGCCAATCCATCCGCGTTCCCGCGCGCCCGAGAGACCATCGCGCTTTCGGGGGCAGAACTCGCCAAGCTCGCTTCCGGATTCGAGCTCAAGAAAGCGGTGCTCGTCGACGCTGGCGGACGCCCTGCTCTTTCACAGTTGGTCGACATGAACGGGGACGACGAGCCGGACGAGTTGGTGTTCCAAGCCGACTTCGCGCCTGGCGAAGTGAAGCGCTTCAACGTTCGCCTCGGCGAGCGCCCTCACGCGGTGGCTGCGCCCGAGTACAAGGTTTACGGTCGCTTCGTGCGCGAACGTCATGACGACTTCGTGTGGGAAAATGATTTGGTCGCCCACCGCATGTATGGGCCCGACCTGGAGACTTTCGCCAAAGATCCGCTGGTATCGAGCGGGATCGACACTTGGGCAAAGCGCACCAACAAGTTGGTCGTCAACGAGTGGTACATGACCGACGACTATCATCAGGATGCCGGGCAAGGCGCTGATTTCTACGGCGTCGGCAAGTCGCGCGGTTGTGGGGGGCTCGGCATTTGGGCGGGTGGAAAGCTTTACACCTCACGCAACTTCACTCGTTCGCGCGTGCTCGCGAACGGCCCGATTCGGCTCGTTTTCGAGCTCAGCTACGCCCCTTGGGAGATCCCGGGCGGCGCGCACGTCAGTGAGACCAAGCGCGTCATTTTGGACGCCGGCACGCCATTCAATCGCTTCGAGAGCACGTTCACTGGCAGCAAAGGCCCGCTCTCGGTCGGCATTGGCATCGCCAAGCACGCGGGCGGCGCAGTGCAGACCGACCCAGGGTCGAGCTCGATGCGCGTCTGGGAGCCAGTCAAAGACACCAAAGGGACGGCCAGTGGCAACCTCGGCTGTGCGGTCGTGTTGAGCCCGGGCGCAGCGCTCGAAGCGCAGGTGACGGACCTCGATTATCTCGCAGTCACGTCCACGGACGCGGCCGGGCGCGTCGCGTACCGCGTCGGCTCAGCGTGGGATCGCGCAGGTCACGTGCGCGACGCGGGCGCTTGGGCGAAGACCGTGCAGAACCTCGCGGCGAGCGCGGCCGTACCGCTGCAAGTCCAGCTCGCGTCGGCCGCGACGAAATGACGACCGAGCAGAGGCGCTTCTCGAGCCGCCTCTGCAGCTGAACCCAGCGCTCTAGCGTCCCTGATTGCGCGCGTTCAATTCCTCGAGCTCACCGGGCGCAAAGCTGAAGCGCTCGGTACTTTCCTCGTTCCTCGCGATGTTCAATTGCAGCATCAGGGCTGCGGCGCTCGCATCCCCGGCGGAGCGAGCCTTTTCCAGATAAGCGACCGCCGTTCCGAGAGCCGCGCTCGCCCGGCGCGCGTTGCCTTCCGCCAACGCGCGCCCGGCCTCGATCAGTTGCTCGCCGACCTGCTGCTTCCAGAGTAGTGCGGCCATTACGCCATATTACATCGAGAAGCACGCGCCGAGGGCGTCGTTTTCTGCCTGGCAGCCGTCACCCGGGAATACGCCAATTCCATCCAAGCACACCCAGTTTGCCGGATCGGAGGAGAGGCCTGCGGTGCAGACGTTGAGTGCCGTGTTTTGATCCAGACAATACGGGAAAATGTCGATCACGAACTGGGTGGTACCGAGACAGGACGTGACGCAACCTTCGAACGCGGGCACGTCGGCGCACGCAACCTTTTCGCTGGCGCGACAAGCGAGGGCACACTCGGCTTGTGCGGCCTGGTCTCCCCCGCAGCGACGCGAGTTCGCGTCCACGTTGATGGTCGTCGGTTTGCCGTTGTCCGGTGACAGCGTCCAGCTCAGTTTGTCGCGAGCACCAAAGTCGACACCGAAGGCGAAGTCATGTTGTCCAGGCATGAAGCGCGTGGGGCGTTGGTTGGTGCTGTCTTTGGCGAGCTTGTTCTTGCTGCCGTAGGGCACCGTCAGGCTCACGCCGTTGTCGTTCTGGTAGCCGAAGAACGCGGTCAACGTGCCCTGCGGGTTCGGCGCCACGCAATCGAACACCGGCTTGAGCGGCTCTTCTCCGCCCTTCTTCTCGGCCTTGTCGAGGAACGGCAAGAAGGCATTGGGGCGAACGTACAAGCTGTAATCCTTGCACGACAGACCACCGAAGTAGTCGACGCCTGCGACATAGGTCTGCCCGCAGTCTTCGATCAGGATCGGTCCACCCGAGTCGCCGAAACAGCCGTTGGCGTATGGAGCTCTGCCATCGGTCTTGATCAGGTTCGCGCGATGCGCCGCGTCGTTTAGACCCGGATTCGGATCCTCGGGATGATTGTCAGCGAGTGTGGGCGAACCGAGCGTGCGGGTCTTGCCCGTGCGCTGCACGCGACCGCCTGCGCCGGTCGTGGGAGTGGGTGCGCTGTTGGCGCCCCAGCCCGAGATGGTGACCTCTTGATTGGCTCGCAACTCGCGACGTGAAATCGGCAGTGGCGCAAACGGTAGCTTGCGATCGAGGTACACGACGCCGAGATCCGGATAGAACTGCGAGGCGTTCCAATCCGGGTGCTGCTCGAAAGAGTCCGCTTGAGCCCACTTGGAGGGTTGGCCCGGCGCGGGCGGCAGCATGCCATTCGGACCGGGGCCGAGTTGGGCGAAATCAGCCTCGAAGTTGTCGCCGAAATACACGAACAGCTGGTCGGCAAAGACGTTTTGCAGGCAGTGTGCCGCGGTCACCACGACGCGTGACGCGAAGTACGTGCCGGAGCAGGTGCGCGTTCCGAGTGAGCCGTCCGCGTTGGTTACACTGGCATACAGCATGACCACTTGATCACGCCCGCCAGTTTTGGAGGGACCGATGATCGCTTCGCTCGAGGAGCTCACGCCTGGATCGCCCCCGTCAGCGCCCGCGCCACAAGCTGCAACGACCATCCCGCTGATGAGAACCGAACCGAGTGCGCGTAGCTTCATGCGATGTCCTTCCGAATTTGGTTTGCGAAAAAATCATAAACATAGATCGGAAGAGCCGAGTTACGCTACCCGATCTCGCACTCCCACGTACGAATGCGCGACATGTGCAGGTGAGTGCACAACTTGGAGCGCGTAGTGCACGTGATGCGCAGTGACTGATTTTTCGCGCGCTCGGCGCGTCGCGCTGCGTGGATGCGTGCGCTTGCTCGTGGGTGGACGAGCGCTTGAGTGTGCTGCCGCCTTCATGGTGAGTGTGCGTGTGTGCCCACGCGCGCGGCGCATGTGCCCTGATTTCGCGTGTCTAGCGAGTGTCGAATTGGGACGGTACTTTGCTCGGAGTAAGACGCCGAGTCAGGTGTGGGGAATAGGCGCTGTGCAGAAATGCCGCTTATTTGGCCCGCGCGATCGCGTTCTCGGTTGGCCCCGTGTTTGCACTAGCGGTCAATCGTGGAAGCACTCGAATTCGACGCGAACTCGCTATTGGAACGGATTGCAAGCGTGCTGGGCGATTGCCTAGCGGTTGGCTCCTTGAACCGCAAGACCGGCGCGCTGAGCGCGTCCTTGCCGCGCGCGGAACTGTGGGCCGCGGCGCTCTCGCGTGCGGCGGAGGGCACCGGCGCGGTGTTTCCAGGTGTGCGCTTGGCTGCGGTCGCAGCCGTGCTCAACAACGTGTCGGACGGTAAGCACCGCGCAGCGCAGCTCGAGCACGTCTCGCTCGCTGCGGAGAACTCGCGGATCGTTTTCCAACGCTGCCCGTGGGACGAGCGCGACGTGTTGTTCGTGGTCGTGCCCGACGATGCTGGCGCCGAGACCAACTTCGCGCTGTTTCGACTGGTGCTCGAGTCGGTACGGCGCGACGTTGCCATCGTTCGCGCTCCGCGCGTCGAAGATCGTTGCTGGAACTGAGCGCGCGCCAATAGCCGATACGCTGCCCGAAATCGAGGTTGGAATTCGAGCCGAGCGCGTGGCCGCGCGAGCTGCCGATCGAACTCACAGCAATCCCGCCGGGTGTCGGAATCCGCGCTCGATTACAGCGCTGTCACTCGCGAGAGTGAGCGGCGATGGTGATAGTACTTTTTCGACCGCTGAGCGCGTGAATGCTCAATGAGCAGCAGTGTTGTCGAACTAAACTCTGCACCTGCTGGCAATGCGCACGACTCATTCGTCGTTGCTTCGCGTTGCTTCATGCTCGTTTCGTGAACGGAAAATAATCGCGATTTGTCGGGATTTTTCCTGATTTTCGCCGCGTGCACGCGCGGCGTTCGCACTGTCGGTTCTCGCCGTCGGCTGTCCGAGCAATCGCGCGCATCAGTCTTCAGAAGACGTGCGCAGTCAAATGCTCGAGTGTACATGGCGAGTGCCGACAGCTGATCTCGTTCTCGAATGTATGCAGATGTGCTGGACGTGCGCCAAGGTCGATGTTACATAACCCATGGTTGAGGTTGGAAGCGCGCGCGGCATCGCCCGCGTGCGGAGGATTTAGGGTTGTGGGTGAGTGGCCCGGCATTCGTCGGAGCACTCGTATTGGCGTGATGGTATTCGTCACTCCAAAGGGCGCACGTGCGTTCGTGCCCACAGGGTGTGGATTCGGGAGCTGACGAGATTCGCCATCTCGTCAGCTAAAGCGGTGCGGTGCGCGTTCACTTAGATAACGCGCGGGGTTTGACGTTTGTTCTATTGAAAGGACCACCCAGTGAAAGAAGTCTTGAGGTACATCTTCGACCGAAAACGAGCCTACAACCGCCTGCCACTCTTCGAGTGGATGCGTGATGAACAGCTGAGCCCGCGACAGCGCCTGGCTTTCTATCCTTGTATGGCGCACTTCATCATGAGCTTTGGTGATCTGAACAAGTTCGTGCTGCGTGAAGAACGGCCGGGCGATACGTTTCAGGACATGGTCAACGCGCACACCGCCGAAGACGACCATCACTGGCCCTGGTACCTGGAGGACTTCACCAAACTCGGCTTCGACACAGAGATGCGCGGGACTGATTGGATGAACTTCTTGTGGGGCGAAGAGACCAAGCAGAACCGAATTCTGCTGGCGCGTCTCACCTCGTTGATCAAGATGACCAACAGCCTCGAGCGATTGGTGGTGATCGAGGCCATCGAAGAAACTGGCAACGTGCTCTTCAGCACGATGTTGCCGCTCGCGGTCGCGGTCGAGAAGGAAATCGGGCAGCAGCTCCGCTATTGCGGCCCGTTCCATTTCGAGCTCGAGTCCGGTCACGCGGTCGGAGCGGATCACCGCGCGCTCGTCAGCGTCAAGCTCGACGAGAACGCGCGTGCGCGTTGCCGCTGGATGGTCGACGAGGTCTATTCGGCGTTCGAAGGCTGGACGCACGAACTATTGCGCTTCGCACATGCACACCCGTTGCCCGCAGAGCGGAGCGTGCCCGCCGACTTCACCTCGTCCACCTGGCGGATTGGTGCGCCGATCGAAGACGCCGAAGACGAGCGCAAGCTGGGCTGAGTCGCATTGGTCGCGAAATCGACGCGCGCAGCACGCGCGAACGCGCTGATCTCGTTGGGCCCCGCCTCGAAGGGTCTCAACGAGATTGCGCGCGCGCGACGGTCTCCAACATTCGGGGGATTGCCACCGAGATGAGGATGCCGAGATTGGCGCGCTTGTTGTCGACCAAAATCCCTTGCAGCAGCCCCCCGTGGTTGACGACCGCCACCGTGTGGTTGCCTTCCATGTCGAGCAGGTAGTAGCGAGCGAGCGGCGGGAAGTTCGAATCGGTCAGCGAGCTCTCGAGCTCCGTGGTGATGCGCGTGAACAAAGCGACCGCTACGGGCTGCTGATTGAACCCCGCCAGCGAGAGGCCGGCGCTGCGCTCCCAGATGTCGGTTGCGACGAGCCCATCGCGAAGGACGTTGCGAAGATCTTGAACGGCGGTATCGAGGATTTTGGTGTCAATCATGGGTTCTTTCCGAGGGGAGTACGGGGCGCGCTCAGGTTGAAGGGGGGCACGAATCAGAGCTTGCGCACGGTGATTTCCAACGCTTCTTTGAGTTGCTCGAACGCGCGAGATGAGAGCGGTTCCGAGCCAACGGTGCCGAGACAGAAACCGCCGCGCTCGTTGCGACTCTCGACCCACGACATCATGTTGTTGCCGAGCCAGAGCGCGCCGGCGGTGGCGTCGATTCCGGGGATCATGCGCACGGAGACCAAGGCGGACAGCAACGGACCCACGAGTGAAACGTGTGCCTCGGAGATGCCATGCGCCGCGAGCGTGAGCCCGTTGTCATCGGCGATGAAGGCACCCGTGCAGCGTTGATGATCCAAGGTCCAGGCCAGCAGCGCGTCCACGCAATCCGACGGATTGTCCGAGGTTTGAACCAATTTGGGCGCGGGGAATTGCGACTTCAGTCGTGCCGGTGGCGGCACGCTGATCGCGCGCGGTGGCGTGTCCGCAACCGGCGCCGGGGCGGGCATGCGCGCAGCCGGAGGGATTGGTCGCGCCGCCGAGCTCGCGTTCGCGAGCTTGAAGGTCTGTACCGCTCCCCGTGGTGCGCTGGCACGGGCAAGCAACTGCGCAACGCTCGCGGCGTCAGTCCACGAGACGGATCGGGCCGTCATCTTCTCCTCCTTCCTGAACGCCGAGGCGTTGTTCGATTTCTGCGGCCAAGCTGTCGAAGACTGCGGCCACCGCCGGAGCGCGGCGACTCAGCAACCCGAGCGGAACTCCCGCGCGGCTTGCCTGCAAAAACGTGCTGTCACGTGGGATCGCCGTGTCGAAGACGCTGTCGCGGTAGAGCGCCCACAACTCCTCGAGCGACGCGAGGATCACTGGGTCCTTGAACGAGCTCATATTGCACACGACTCCGAGCAGGGAGCAAGCATCGCCCGCGTCGCGCAGCTGGGCGAGCAAGTCCAGCAGGCGCGGGAGGGAACGCAGGGCGAGCGGCTCACACTGCGCTACGGCGATCACGCTCTCCACCGATTCCAGCGCGAGCCGCGTCATGCCGCCGAGGCCGGCGGGAGTATCGAACAACACGGCGTCGTACTCGGCTTGGCTACGGTCGAGGATGCGACGCAGGATGTCGTTGTCGCGCGCGCACTTCGACAAGTCGTCGATGGCCAGCGTATCGACGAAGCCCATCGGTAGAATTTGCAACTCGGGTAGCCGCGTTTTCACGACGTCAGGGAGCTCACGACCCTGAGCAAGGCTTGCGGCGAGACCCGAACGCTCACTCACGCCATCGAGCGAGAGGCCGATCGCGCCTTGTGGGTCGGTGTCCACGAGCAGCGTTCGCGTGCCCCTGCGGGCGAACGCGAAGGCACAGTTGAGCGCTGTGGTGGTCTTTCCCACACCGCCTTTCAGGCTGGTAAATGCGATAGACAGTGTCATTTCGGATACCCTAACTTGCGTAGTTGCGAGAGGTTCGCTCGCACGAGGTGCGACGTCGGGTCGAGCTCGGAAAGGCTGACGAGCGCGCGCGCGGCGTCGTCGTAGTTGCGCACCATCATCGAGCGGCGCGCTTCTTCGTTGAGTTGCCGAATGCGCTCGGCGAGTTGTTCGGGCGTAGCCAGCGTGGCCTCGAGCTGCGTCGCGGAGATCGGAGGCGGCTGTGTGACCAAGCCCTCGTCGATCCGCCGCAGTGACTCGAACACCAGCTCTTGCAAGCCCTTGAAGATGGCGCGCTCCTTACGGGAGCCGTGCGCGCTGCTGACACGCGCGCGCATCTCCGGACGAATCAAGCGCGCGAAGGCGTCTTCACCGACGCCGAGCGCGTCGAACGCCGTCCACACCTCGCCGTCGCGGACTTCGATGATGCCTGCGTCGCCGCCTTCACGGCTGAGCACGAGCACGTGTGAGCCGCCCGACATGCAAATCATTTGCAAGAAGTCCACGGGCGCGAAGTTCACGTGCGGTGGCGTCGACGGCCGTCCCTGCGCGCGCGCCATCACGACCAGTGTTTCCTCCGCGATGGGATGAGTCGTGCGCGCCGCGCCTGGGATCTCCGGCAGTTCCTGACTCTCGTCGACGACCAGCACGAGGCCCTTGGTGCGCGACAATAGCTGTTCGATCGCGTCTTGTGGCGCGTCTTCGAGCGGGTGAGAGTAGAAGATCAGGCCGACGTTCGGCGCGTCCACGAGCACTTGCTCGAGCTCGTGCCAGCTTGCGGCTCCGAGCGCGCTCATCGACGTCTGATCCGCGATGATTCGAAGGCAGCGCATGCGCTCGCGCAGCACGGGATCGGCGACCACTGCTAGGACCATCTTCGGTTAGCGGCTTTCGAAGTCGAGATCTCTTTGTGCACGTCGGAGCATGACCTGGGCAGATTTGTCACCCGGACGCAGTTCGTCGCAGCTGCTGAACGCCGCGACCGCGTCCGCGAAGCGGCGCTGAATGAAGGCCGCGGTGCCGCGGGCGAACTCTTCCTTGTAGCGCCGGTCGCTCTCCGTCTCGACGGGTGGGGGAGCGCCCACGCTGCGCGCGGTATCCGGCGCGGGCTCGTCGTCGGCGGGCAGATGGATATCGAGCGTCGCGGGCTCGTCGACGCGGGGCGCGATCGTGTGCAGCCCCGAGCGCGTTTGCTCGGCTTCTGCGCTCGGCGGCGGTGCGTCGGCTTTGCGGTACAAACCGACCAATACCTGCAAGGTCTTGAGCTGCCCGAGCGGGCACATCTGTGCGATGTCCCCGAACGTCGAGTTACCGTCGATATAGCGCGAAACCAGCACCACGTCCGGCGAACGCGGCACGTTCACCGCCATTTGCTGGGCAACTTGATCGAGCCCGCCGAGACGCTTGGCGTACGCGCCGATCAAGAACTCCTTGATCTGATCGATGCTCCTCTGCAGCTCCGCGCTATCGGGAGAATCCGCGCGTGCGCGGTACAGTACGGCGAGCGCCTCTTCGTAGCGACGCTCTCGCAAGAGCACCAAGACGTCCGCCCGCACCAACGCGGCGCTCGCGTCACGCTCCGTGCTCATCGCAGCCGCCAACTTACTCCGCTCGGCAATGCGCATAATGCAACGATAGTACTCTCGCGTGGCAACATTGCGCTAGAGGCATCCATGTACACTCGTTACTTCAGTAACGAGTGATTCGAACGGTCGCTCGTACAATCGAATTAAGAGACTCACCCTCTGGAGTTGCAGCAAGCGATTGACGTGGCGGAACTCGCCGCAGCTGGATCGGTGTGCAGCTCTGTCGACTTTCGCTCGCCGACTTCACTGCGTTTGGATGATGATTTCGAATCACTCGTGAAACACGAGCTACATCGTCAGCAACGGATCGCGATCGCGAGTGGAGATCAGCACTTGCAGTTGCTCGTTCGCTAGACTCCGCAAATTCCGCCCGAATTCTGGCAAAAAACCGCGCTCGGTGTGCGTGTGTTCCGACAAGATCACGCTCGAGCCAGCGCGTAGTTTCGCCAGCACATCGTGGTGGCGCATTTCGCCAGTCACGAACAGATCCGCGTGCGGTGCTCTCTCGAACAAGCTGCCACCGGCGCCGGCGCACACCGCGATGCGCGCGAGCGGCGCGCCTGCGCTATGTGCACTGGCAGTTGCGACGCGTACGTTTGGTAAAGCGAGGTGCACTTTCAAACGCGCGACCGCTTCCGCCAGCGAGATCGGCGTGTCCAGTTGCAAGAGCCGTCCTGCGCCGACGTTCGCGCGCGGTAGTGTCGCCAAAGGGTATAGATCCCATGCCGGTTCTTCGTAAGGGTGATGAGCGGCGAGCACGCGAGCCAAATCCTTGATGCTCGATGCCGGACATCGCATCTCGAGCCGCGTCTCGGCAACGAACTCGAGCTTGCCGCGCTCGCCCACGCGCGGCTGGGTCGCTTGGTTGCCGAAAAAGGAGCCCCGTCCTTCGAGCTCGTAGCTGCACTCCGAGTAGTTTCCGATGTTGCCTGCGCCGAGTTCGCGCGAGAGTGCGCTGCGCAGCTCGGCGACATGCGCTTCCGGTACGAACACCACGAGCTTGAACTCCTCCGCAGCCTTCTCCGCCGACGCCGCGAGCGGGGAAGTGCGACCTGGGCCGAACGCACGCGCTAACCAATCGTTCACGCCGTTTTCGGTGGCGTCGAGCGCGGTGTGTGGCGAGTACACGGGTAGGTTCGCGTCGAGCGCGCGCAGCAGCACGCGCTCCTCCGGCGAACGCGCGCGCAGGCGCTTGAGGCCGCGGAAGAGCGGCGGATGGTAGGCGATGATCAGGTCTGCCTGGCGCTCGATCGCTTCCTCGAGGACGGGCTCGGCGAGATCGATGCACAAGAATGCGCGCTCGATCGGACGTGCGGCAGCGCCGAGAGGTTCGAGCAATAGGCCCGTATTGTCCCAATCCTCGCTCAGGTGGAGGGGGGCCAGCTGTTCGAGCAGCGCGATCACTTCGGCCAACGTTCGGCTCATGGGCGGCAGCATAGCTTGCCCCCGCGCGCGCTGGCGTCGGCGATTTGGGGCGCGTTTCAGTCGCCGAAGCGAATATTGGCCGAGGACGACTGTGACAATCGCTGTCGCGTGATGGACGCTGGGTACTCCAGGAGCAGGCCATCACTCGGCACGCTCATCAGCAAGCGCTCCAGATCCTTCGCCGAGGCAGGTCGCTCGGCGGCGCGCTTCTTCAGACACTGCATCACCGCCGTATCCAACGCTTCCGGGAGCTGCAGATCCGGGCGAGCCACACGCAGTGGGCGTGGGATTTCGCGTTGATGCAGCTCGAGCAGCTCACGACGGTTGCGACCGCGAATCGGCAGATCACCCGTCAAGGCTTCGTACATCAGCACGCCGAACGCATACAGATCCGTGCGAGGGTCGACGGGCGCACCGATGCATTGCTCGGGCGCCATGTACTCGGGGGTGCCGAGCGTGTAGCCGTCTTGGGTCAGTGATTCGGACTCGCCCAGTTTGCTCATGCCGAAGTCCAGCACTTTGATCGCACCGTCTTCGCAAATGAAGATGTTACCGGGCTTCAAATCCCGATGCACGATGCCCAATTGGTGAGCCGCGCTGAGCGCGTGGCAAACCTGAATGAACATCGGGATACCGTACCCCGGAGCGACCGGGCCCTGCGCTTTCAGCCGCTGCGCGAGGCTCATGCCGTGCAGCAACTCCATCACGACGTAGATCGAGCCGTCCGGCATTTGATCGAGATCCAAGGTCTTTACGACGTTGGCTTGCTCGATCGAGCCTTGCACGCGGGCCTCGCGGCGCAGCCGCGCGATTTCGGAGGCATCCACCGCCGCCGCACCGCGAAGCACCTTGATCGCGACCTTCGCGCCGATTCCGACGTGCTCGGCCGCGTACACCGCGCCGATTCCGCCGGAGCCGATACGATGCAAAATCCGGTATTTGCCGCCCAGGGTTTCGCCCGCCAAATCACCGGCCGCGTCGCGAAAGTGACCGCGCGCTTCCAAACCGCGTTCCAGCGCCGCAATGCGATTTTTCTCGAACACGCGCGAGGCGCGTTCTTCCTCGACTCGCTCCGTGAGTCGGCCGATCGCGGCACCTGCGCCAGTGCCGATCAAGCTGGCGATGACGGCGCCCAAGTGGCTGCCAGTTGCCAGCAGTGCGGCGCCGCAACTCAGGCCGCCAGCGGCAGCGCCGAGCGCCACGCGGTGCTTTCTGGGAGCGTCCCAACGCACACGATAACGGCACTCGCTGTCGCCCTTGGCCAAGCACACGTCGTGCTCGATGGTGGCCTCGCCCAGGCCCCAAATTCGCGGCATCGAGCTGAGCTCGGCGCGCCGGGTCATGCACAACAGCGGGTCGGTCTGCTCGGCTTCCAGCTCCGGCCTGGCGCGGTAAACGATTTCCGCCTTGTCGCGCTCGAGCTGGATCAACTCGTACGCGCCGACGCGCGTCGACTCGGCCGAATTCGCGGCCAAGTAGCGATAGGCGTCTTCCGGTACGGACGCAACGCGCAACAGTCGCACGTACGCGCCCAAGGTTTCCGGATGGGTCATCCAACTGCCACGGCTCGCGAGGGCGTCGTCGCCTAATGCGGTCGCCAGGGCGGCGAGGGTGCGGCGCGTGGCAGCGAGCGACAGCCAGGCTGAGTCGTCGTCGACCAGTGTGGGCGGAACGCCAACGGTGGCCAGCAACGTGCGCACTGCACTGTCCCCGCGCTCGTCGCGTAAGCGTAACAAGTACGGCTTAAGCAGCGTAATGCGCAGCTCTTCGCGGCCCGCGCCAGCAGCGGGCGGTAGTGTGCGCTCGACACGAGGAGTCCGCGGCGAGCCGTTCAAGCTCTTGCCTCGGGCGATATCTTTGGCGCGCGCCGCATGCTGATGAGCGATCTTAACACCCAGTCCTGGGAGCCGCTGTTTGGGTCAGCCCTCAGGGTTACAAACGGCAGCATAGCTTCTGCCAGTAGTCCCGCCCTTGAATGAAACCGCTTTTTTCACGCAGAAGCGCTGTTGCGGTCTGGCCCGCGACGGCCGAGGGGCCAGGGCCCGCGCGTTGGCCGCTTTTGCCATTTTGCTGAACGGGCGCGGAGCTTTACGGGCGCCGGGAGTTGGCACAATCTTCCGCCACGGCCGCAGCTGTCGAGGCTCGCGAGTCATCGAGGAAGAACAAGAACATGCAGCTCGGAATGGTAGGTCTCGGTCGGATGGGCGGGAACATGGTCCGACGTTTGATGGACAACGGCCATCAATGCGTCGTCTTCGACGTCTTCGCAGAGAGCGTGGCCAAGCTTGCCACCGAAGGCGCGGTCGGCGGCAATAGCCTGGCGGATTTCGTAGCAAAGCTTTCGACGCCGCGCGCGATCTGGCTGATGGTCCCCGCCGCGCACGTCGACTCGACGATCGCGCAGCTCGTGCCGCTGCTCGAGCCCGGCGATATCGTGATCGACGGCGGCAATTCGCATTACCAGGACGACATCCGCCGCGCCCACGACCTGTTGCCCAAGGGATTGCACTACGTGGACGTCGGCACGAGCGGCGGGGTGTGGGGGCGGGAGCGCGGTTACTGCATGATGATCGGTGGCGAGACCGAGGTCGTGCAAAGGCTCGACCCGATCTTCCGCACGTTGGCCCCGAGCATCGATAGCGCGCCGCGCACTGCGGGGCGCCCAGAGGGCAAAGGCACCGCCGAGCACGGCTACTTGCACTGTGGCCCGGTCGGCGCCGGTCACTTCGTGAAGATGGTGCACAACGGCATCGAGTACGGAATCATGGCCGCTTACGCCGAGGGCCTCAACATCTTGCATCACGCCAACGCGGGCAAAGGCGTGCGCGCGAACGACGCCGAGACCAGCCCACTCAAACACCCCGAGCACTATCAATACGACATGGATTTGGGCGAGATCAGCGAGCTTTGGCGGCGCGGGAGCGTGATCAGCTCTTGGCTCCTCGATCTCACCGCCGCAGCCTTCATCAAGAGCCCCGGGCTGGCCGAATACTCGGGCCGCGTCGCGGATTCGGGTGAAGGGCGCTGGACCATCCAAGCAGCCGTCGACGAGTCGGTGCCGGCGCACGTACTCACGGCCGCGGTTTATGATCGCTTCAGCTCGCGCGGTGAAGCCGACTTTGCGAACAAGATCTTGTCGGCGATGCGCTTTGGCTTCGGCGGCCACGTGGAGAAGAAAGGCTGAATCATGCCCGAGATACAGAGCGACGCGTTCGTCTTGTTCGGTGCCACCGGCGACCTAGCGTACAAAAAGATCTTTCCCGCGCTGCACTCGATGATCAAGCGCGGCAACCAGACCGGCGTCGTGGTCTGTGTGTCGCGTGGCGGATCGAGCTTGGAGAAGTTGCGCGAGCGCGTGCGCGAGAGCGTCAAAGAGTTCGGCGGGGGCGTGGACGAGACCGCGTTCCAGACTTTGTGCAAGAGCCTGCGCTACGTCGACGGTGACTACCGCACGCCCGAGCTATTCAGCAAAATTCGTGAAGCGTTGGGTGAAGCCAAAAATCCGCTCTTTTATCTGTCGATCCCCCCCAGCGTGTTCCCGGAGGTGGTCGAGCTACTGGGCTCGACGGGCTTCTCCAAAGCTTCGCGCGTCGTCGTCGAAAAGCCGTTCGGGCGCGATCTAGCGTCCGCCAAGACGTTGAACAAGACGCTGCAAAGCGTGTTCAAAGAGTCGTCGATTTTTCGCATCGACCATTTCCTCGGTAAAGAGCCGGTGCAAAATCTGCTCTACTTTCGCTTCGCCAATTCGCTATTCGAGCCGATTTGGAACCGCAACTACGTGGCCAGCGTGCAGGTCACCATGGCGGAGTCGTTCGGCGTCTCGGGTCGTGGTCGCTTCTACGAAGAGGCCGGCGCGATCCGCGACGTCGTGCAAAATCATTTGCTCGAAGTCGTGGCGTTCTTGGCCATGGAACCGCCACCCGCGGGCGACCGCGAGGCCTTGCGCGACGAAAAGACCAAAGTCTTCAAAGCGATTCGCCCGCTCACTCCCGATCACATCGTGCGCGGCCAATTCCGGGGTTATCGCACGGAAGAGGGCGTCGCGCGCGATTCCACGGTGGAGACCTTTGCGGCGCTGCGGCTGCACATCGATTCTTGGCGTTGGTCCGGCGTGCCGTTCTACGTTCGGACCGGCAAGAATTTGCCGGTCACCGCGACAGAAGTATTGGTCGAGTTTCACCGCCCCCCGCACCAAGTGTTTTCCGAGCCGCTCGCCGAACGCGCCAATTACGTGCGCTTCCGCCTCGGTCCGGACTTCGCAATCGCGATCGGCGCCCGCGCGAAGCACCCGGGCGAAGCGATGTCCGGCGACAACGTCGAGCTCTACCTCTCGAATCAAACCGCGACCGAGATGGGCGCTTACGAGCGCCTGATCGGCGACGCCATGAAAGGCGACGCCAACTTGTTCGCGCGTGAAGACGGCGTGATCGCCGCCTGGCGCATCGTCGAACCCATCCTGGGCAACGCGGCGCCCATCTACGAGTACGAAAAGGGCACTTGGGGCCCCGGCGACGCCAATCGCCTGCTCGCTCCGGGCAGCCGCTGGCACGATCCGGTCAAGACGCCCAAACCCTGAGGTTTACGCTCTCGCTCGCAAGCTCCACTTCCGCCGGCAAAGTCGGGGAAGTGGAGCTCCTGGAGGCCGGCATGCTGGCTGACGGACTAGCGACGGAGCGACACGAGGGCACGC
>Ga0164308_10000569_pt1 | contig 20100 bp, 27 predicted proteins | sample Whisoiple_246_MG_FD_109983 | JGI IMG/M metagenome (GOLD analysis project Ga0164308, IMG submission 109983) | Soil microbial communities amended with fresh organic matter from upstate New York, USA - Whitman soil sample_246_MG | ecosystem: Environmental > Terrestrial > Soil > Unclassified >...
CACTCGGCGAGCGTGCCCCGGAACACGAACGCGTGCGGGACCGGCAGGTACCGGGCCCGCACGCACATCGTCACCGTGCACCCGCCGCGGGCCCGGAACATCACCACCCGCGACACCCGTTCGTCCGCGCAGATGCGCGCCCAACCTTCGACCGTCTCCGCCGACTCCACCATCATCTGATCCTGCACCTCGGGGGCCTCCGTGACAAGGCAGGCCCGGCAGGGCATCATGGGCCGACAGCCGAACCGTGGAGGACCCGATGGCGATGCAGCCGTACGCCGCGACCAACTACACCACCGAGGACGGACGGCCCGACGGCGGCACCGTCGCCGGCGTCGGCCTCACCATCACCTGGCAGAGGGGCGCGATCCAAGAGCCCGACGGCACCCGCCACGAACCCAACGGCGCCTTCGTCGAGACCGTCATCGACGCCGCCCGCCAGCGGATCGCCCACTACCAGGACTCCCCGTTCGCGTGCGCGGAGAACGCGGCGGCGCTCGTGCACCTCGAAGCCGCCCTCGAGAAGCTCGACGAGCGCACCAAGAACCGTGAGGCGCGCGGCGTCGAAGGCACCCACGAGGTCTGACATGCCGACCTACCGCAAGAAGCCCGTCGACGTCGAGATGATCCGATGGACCGGCGAGAATCTCGACGACGTCAGAGCGTTCATGCGCCCGCTCCACGCCACGCTGTCGGCTGTTCCACCTTCCGATAGCGGCCTCACGTTCCATGTCGTGAAGGGCCAAAGCACCTGCACGATCCACCCTGGCGATTGGGTCGTCCGTGAGCGCGACGGCTCCGGGTACTACCCGCTGTCGGCCGAAGATTTCGCCGACGGCTACGAACCCGAACCGATCGGCTGACGTGGCACTCGTCGCCGAAGTCGACATCACCCTCGACCTCCCATTCGGGTCCGTCGACTACTCCACCCTCGACGAAATCATCAGCACCGCACTCCGCGCCCACCAAATTCCCGTCCTCGACGTCGAAGTCGGCGGCCTCCGCCCCGTCGACGCCCCCGTCGACCCGACCCGCCTCGGCGTGCCACCGACGTCACCGTTCGCGCCGCGGCCGCCGTTGCAACAAGAACCCGCCTTCGGCCGGGCCCGCTGACGGATGAGCGAACCCGATCCGATCGCGGTCATCGCCCGGATCACCGGCGAGACACCCGACGAGGTCCGCGCCGCGCTCATCGTCCTCGGCGAACTCGGCTATGACTTCGATCAGATATGGGACCTGCTCACCATCCTGCGGCCGGGTGATGGGGTGCGGCTTACGGATGTTGCTGCGACTCAGGCGCCTCGCGCGCCGAATCGTGCCTACCGTCGCGCTGCGCGGGCTGGGTCGACATCTGGCGATTCCGACCATATGCATAACAGCGACAAGGAGAGGTGATCTGACGTGCGAATGAACGTGTACGCCGAAGAGCTCGCCGACGAGACCGAACTCGTCACTAAGACCGTGACTGACGAGAAGTTCGGCACGCGCACGTTCTACGGCGTGCGCTTCTACCTCAAGTCGCCACCCGAGCTCCACAACGACCCGGCCGACGACGACCGCAGCGCGATCACTCTCTGGGTGCCCTGGACTCGAGCGCACGGGCACGACTTCACGCAGGTCAAGACCGTGCCGCGCGAGCTCACGTTCCGCCTCGGCGAGGCGATCCACGACGATTCGACGCTGCGGGCTACCGAGCGATGAAGCTGCCGGGCCTGTTGCGCTGTTCGAGCTCGACGCGCGACGGCGAGCGTTGTGATTACCCGCGGCTCCCTCACTCGCGGCACCGCGCTCAGATCGGCGAGCACGGTTCGTCACACTGGTCGAACGCCTCAACGTGGCGCGAGAACTACGACACCGACCAACCCTGGGTGATCTACACGTACGGCCGGACACACGACGGCTGGTGGCCGTTCTGGAGCTCGTCGCGCGTCCTCGGCGTCGCCCGCATCGGGCTCGAGTGCACGGTGTGCGGAACCCGCGAGGTCGTCACGATCCGACTACCCCGGTTCGGCGATGTACCCGTGCCCGAAGGCGGGAAACACGAACGACGACGCCAGTTCCTCGCTGACCACGCTCACCCCGACCGCGGCGCGCCGATGTCCTGGGCTCTACCGCTCCGCAACCTCGCTGCGCACCCGGGCGGGCTCAACGTCGACGCGCTCGCGATGCGCCTCGAAGCCGACATCAACGAATCCCCGGAGGCGACCCCATGAGACGCGAGCGCGTTTACGCGATCCGACGCACTGACGGCGAGCATGTCGACGACGAATACGCGTTCCTGATCCGCGGCGGTCCTAGCGACTGGCCCGGCGACGACCTCGAGCAGTCGGTCCGCTACGAGGGCACGCCGGTCGAGTTCGAGCTTGTCGAGATGAAGGTGCGCGTGCTCGAGAAGCGCACCTACGGCACCGACGCTTGTCCGAATCACACCGAGGAATGCGGCCCGCACCACTCGCGCGAGTGCTGCTACTACGACGACGAGCCCGAGACGATCCAGGTCGGATTCAAGCGATTCCCGTGGCCGCGCCGTGGCCCGATATCCGGGGGTTCCGACCCGCGACCTGCTGACCAGGCGTAACCTCACGGCATGGCCGAACCCGAAACCGCCGAGGACTACGAGAACGTCATCGTCCTCCGTAACGAGGCGACCGGCGCGTTCATGTCCGTGCCCGCCGCCGAAGCCTCCGACGAGCAGAAGGCCGAAGCCGTCGGTGGCGCCAAGCACCGCAAAGCCGTCTGGCAACACCGCCTCGCTGGCGCGCAAGCGCGCGCCGGGACCCTGCCCCGGCTGCTGACCGCGTCGTTCGCGGCTGGGACCGTGAACCTCATGCTGTCGAAGCTGCTGCAAGAGGAGATCGTGCCGACGACCGCCAAGGAAGCCGCGGACGTCGCCAAGACCGCGTACGCGATCTACCAGCAAGTCGCCGGAGACGCGCCAGGCAAGGACCTCACGCCCGTCGAGCGCGAGCAGAAGCGCGACGCGATCGACGTGATGGAGAAAGAACTTGCGAAGCGGGCGGAGGCCGCCGGCGTTGACCTCGGCGGTGCCGTACCCCCCGGCGAGAAGCTCCCCGCACCCGTCGAGGCCTCGGCCGATGACGACGAGCCGAACGTATGGGAACACGAGGTCCCCGCGGGCGACAAGACCTGACGGTACGCTCCGGGCGCGGCCACGCTGGGCCGCCCAGAGCCTGGATGCGCTACAGGAGGACCCAATGGCAGCGATCACCACCGTCACCCCCGACTCGAAGCGATCCCCGCAACGCGTCGGCACCCGCCTCGAGTGGAACGGGAAGATCACCGGCCCCGCCTCCTACGACACTGGCGGCAGCGTCCTTGACGCCAAGTTGTTCGGTTTCACCCAGTTCATGGGTGGCGGCGCCTTCCAGTCCGGCGGCCGCACGTTCGAGGTCATCATCCAGTCGCCGCCGTCGACGGCGAAGCTCAAGGCCTACGTCGGGACCACCGGCGTCGAGGTCGCGTCAACGACCGACATCTCGGCATCGGTGCCCTGGGCGATCCTGCACGGCCGGTAACCCGTGGCCCGCCTCTCGTACCAAGAAGTCGCGATCGCCAACGGCGCGAGCCTGTCCGGCGAGGTCGACTTGCGTAACCATCGGCTCGTCGCGATCGACATGCCCGCGACGTGGACCGCGGCCGCGATCACCTTCGCCGGCGCGGCCGCCCCCGACGGGGCGCGCGCAGCGACGTCGCCGGAACCGTTCGATCCGGTCAAAGATTCCGGCGGCACGGAGGTCTCGATCACGACCGCCCAGGCCACCTACGTCGTGTTGACCGAAGCTCACCGCCAGGCCCTCGGCGGCCTCGCCCGCTGCAAGGTCCGGTCCGGCACCGCGGGCGCGGCGGTCAACCAGGGCCAGGCCGTGATCCTGACGTTGGTGCTCGAGCCGCGAGACTCGAACACCTGACGTGACGCGCGGCCCGGCCGCTGTCAGGATCGCCCGATGACCCGAACCATCGACCTGTTCTCCGGCTGTCGAGGATGGGACGTGTTCGGCCGCGAGATCGGCCTCGACCCGCTCGGCATCGAACTCGACGCGGACGCCTGCGCCACGAGTACCGCGGCCGGGTTCCGTTCCATACGCGGCAACATCGCCGCGATGGACCCGGCCCGGTTCCGTTCGGCGGAAGGGATCATCGCGTCGCCACCATGCACCGATTTCTCCACCGCAGGCGCGCGGGCTGGGGTCGAGGGCGAGTCGGGCCGGCTGATCTTCGAGGTTCCCCGCCGGGTTGAGGCGATCCGGCCGCGGTGGGTTGCGTGCGAGCAGGTCCCTCCGGTGTTGGAGTGGTGGGAACGGTTCGCGCACGACTTCACCAGCCTCGGGTATCGCTGCTGGACGGGCCTGCTCAACGCCGCCGACTACGGCGTCCCCCAAACCCGGACCCGCTCGTTCCTGCTCGCCTCGTTGGATCGTGACCCGCGCCCGCCGGAACCGACACACGCTCGCCATCCGATGCCGGGCCTGTTCGGGACGGACCTGTTGCCGTGGGTGAGCATGGCCGACGCGCTCGGATGGGGCGTGAACGATCGGCCGTGCCCGACTGTTACCGCAGGCGGTGGCGAAACCGGGGGGCCGGAACCGATCGCACATAGCAAGAGAGCCGCCGCCGCCGCCGCCGCCGCGCGAGGAGAGTGGATCGTCAACACGCATGGCGACTACGACGAGGGCGGCACCGACTTTCCGATGTGCGAGCCATCGTGGACGCTGACCGAAAAGGCCCGATCGTGGTGGATGCTGCACACGAACCGCGGCCAGGATGAGCATGGTAACCGGCAGACGCGTGAGACTTCCGCGCCCGCGCCCGCGCTCTCGTCGAAGGCCGGAGGTCAGTGGGCGTTCCAACGGCCAGCTGCGACCGTCTGCGCCGATCCTCGGCTCGCCGATCCTCGGCTCGCCGATCCTGGTCACCGTGATCGCGAAGGCGGCGAGCGCCAGTTCCGAGAGGACGGCATCCGGCTCACGGTCCGGGACGCGCTGATCCTCCAATCGTTCCCGCCCGACTATCCGCTCGTAGGGAACAAGACCAGCAAGTTCCGCCAGATCGGCAACGCCGTCCCACCCCTCCTCGCCCGCCGCGTCCTCGAACAAGTCCAATGACCCGCGGCCCGATACCGCGCGAGCTTCTCCCCTTCGCCACCGACGAGGAACTCGACCAATACGTCGACTGGCTCGAATCCGAAGTCGACACCCAAGCCGTCGACACCGACACCTGGACGCTCCAAGACCGCCAACAAGACGCCGAGGACGCCCTCACCGACCTCGACCCCGCAATGTCGCACGAGCTCCTCTACGGCGGCATGGCCGGCGGCGGCAAATCCGACTTCTTGCTCTGGCACCCGTACAACGCCTGCCAGCGATACCCGGGCCTGCAGGTGCTCATCTTGCGGCGCACGTTCTCCCAGCTGCGCCGCTCACTGATCCGCCGCTCCCTTGAACGGTTCGATCGGGCCGTGTGCAAGTACCTCGTGACCGAGACGACGTGGAAGTTCACGAACGGGTCGAGCATCGAGTTCGGCTACCTCGAGTCCGACATGGACGTCTACAACTACGACTCGGCCGAGTACGACATCATCGAGTGGGACGAGCTCACGCAGATGCCGACGCCGTTCCCGTACCTGTACCTGTTCTCCCGGCTGCGGTCGAAGTTGTCGATCCGGGCGCGCGGGTTCGTCCCTCACGTCGTCGCGGCGACGAACCCGGGCCGGGTTGGTGCGGCGTGGGTCAAGGCCCGGTTCGTTGACACCGCCCCGGCGGATACCCGCACGGTGCACGAACTCGTCGACGATGAGGGCAACGCGATCGCGTTCGACGATGACGGCCAGCCGATGTTCGGCACCCGCATCTTCTTGCCCGCGACCTTGGATCAGAACCGGTACATCTCCCGGGCCCAATACACCGCGAGCCTCGCGAACCTGCCGAAGGCGCAACGAGAAGCGCTCCTGTCCGGCAGCTGGGACACGATCGAAGGCCAATACTTCACCGAATGGGACCGGTCCCTCCACGTCGTCGACCCGTTCACGATCCCGGCCTGGTGGACGCGGCTGCGCTGCATCGACTACGGCCACTTCGCCCCGTTCTGCTGTCTGTGGCTCGCGTTCGACGGCGACAACACCGCCTGGGTGTACCGGGAGCTCTACAAGCGGAACCTGACCCCGAAACAGCAGGCCGCTGCGATCTTGGATGCGCAGGCGCCGGGCGAGCACATCGCGTATACGATCATCGACCCGTCGACGATGGCGCGCACCGGTGTCGGTATCCCGATCGCGCAGCAGTACGTCGAGGCCGGGGTGCCGGTCCGGCCGGGCCTGAACGCCCGGGTCGCGGGCTGGGCGCGCGTGCGTGACTTCCTCCGCCCGGTCGAGCAGCCCGGCCCGAACCCCGACGACCCGCCGATCCTCGTGCCGGGCCTGCGGGTGTTCTCGACGTGCACCGATCTGATCCGCACCCTGCCGATGCTCGTGCACGACCTCACCGACCCCGAAGATTTGGACTCCGACGGCGAGGACCACGCCGCCGACGCCCTGCGGTACGGGCTGATGTCGCGGCCGCCGCGGTCCCGGCCAACGAAAGAGAAGCCCGATACCTTGGAGAAGCGCATGGCGGCCAACCGGCGTCTGCGAGAGTTGGAACGGCAGGGCCGCAAGTCGGTTGATCATCCGATGCTCGGCAAAATCTGAGAGGACCAGCCCGTGGACATCTACCTCGACGACCACTACCCCGCCGATGCCGCCCACGGCTGCGACTACCTCACCCGCAACGCCCAAGGCGACATTCAGGTCGAAACACCCGACGGCATCGTCCTTCGCCGCGAGAAGGTGCTCATCACCAACCGCGAGGAAGATTTCGAGGGGCGCATCTGCATCGGCGAACGCACCGTCCGTCACCTCGCCCACCAGCTGGGTCTCGTCGACGAGTGGCGCGTCGACATGGTCAAGGCCGACAACGAGGCGCTCCGGGGCCGCCTGGTCGCCATGTCCGCGGCCGCGCAAGCCGCCCGGGACGAGAACACCCGCCTCGCACAGTTGGAACCGCCCGACGCCGACGTGGTCTACGTCGCGCTCGACGGGACCCGCCACGCCGACGAGCGGGCCGCGCTCGAACGGTCCGCTCAAACCCTGAACCTCGAACCGGCCCTGCTGCAGGACACGGTTCGTACCGCCAGCCCGATCCCACCCGTGGAGGTCCCCGTATGACCGCGCTCATCGTTCTCGCCGTGCTCGTGCTCGCCTGCCTGGTCGTGTTCGGGCTCATCACCTCCGAGAAACGCAACCGTCTCCTTGCGGAATACGTCGGCGAGGAGCACCAGCGGAACCTTGAGGTCTGCCGCCAGCTGGTCACGATGACCGAGACGTGGGGCGCCGAGATCAGCCGGGCCGCCTTGCGCGAGACCGAAGACACCCGCCAGGTCCTACAGGCGCTCGCGTCCGAACGCCGTCTGTTCGTCAACGCTGTGCTCGCGTCGAGCGCCGACCCGCGCGCCGTGCAACGACTCGGCCTCGTCGAGCAGGCGGCGTCGCGCGAGGAACGATCCCTGAGCCTGCGCGAGGAACTGGCGTTCCTGCGCGACGACGACCCCTACGCCCGCGAGTCCGAGACCACCGGCCCCAACGGTGAGGTCATCGTCCCCGTCGGCATGACCGGCAACTGAGGACGCTCCCCCGACCCGAAGCTGACCGGCCGTAGGCTTCGGGCGAATGGCTGCGCTCGACATCGCCGCGTCTGCCGCCCGCGGCCCGGAGAACCCGGACCCGCTCGCGCCGCAGCGCCCCGAAGGCAAGCGCACCGACCCGCTCGCCGCGATGGTCATTGCCCGCTGGAAGGCGTGCGGCGACGAACTGATGAAACAACGCCGCGACTTCTGGCAAAACCTCGCCATGTTCTACGGCGAGCAGTGGGTGTGGTGGGACTCCCGCCGCAACATGCTCCAAGCCCTCCCCCAGGCCTGGTCTCCGCTCGGCAAGGGCCGGGCCCGGACCGTCACGAACCGGCTCCGCCCCAACCTCATCGGCCTTCTCGGCCGGATGATGCGCAACGACCTCGAGTTCGACGTCCCCCCGACCGACTCCGCTGACGACGTCGTCTCCGGCGCGATGCTCGCTGAGGACGTCCTCGCCGCCGCCCACCATGATCTCAACTGGCGTGACGTGCGCTACAACGAGAACTTCGCCAAGTTCATCGGCGGCACCGCCGCAGTCTGCGTCGAATGGGACCCCTCGGCAGGCACGCCGCTCGCGGTCGACGACATGACCCGCAAGGTGACCGGCACCGGCGAGGCGTGCCTCACTGCCATGTCGATCAACGAGTTCGGGGTGCAGCCCGGCGTGCGCGACGCGAGCAAGGCCCGCTGGTGGGTGCAGGGCCTCGCCTTCTCGCCCGAGGTCGTCAAGGAAACCTACGGTCTCGACTGGCTGCCGAACGCCGACGCGTCGACGCTCATGTCGCCGCTGCAGCAACGCCTCCTCGAGCACATGGGCCGCGGGCAGGGCACCAACCGGCTCACCCTCGTTCTCACCCTGTACGAGCGCCCCAACCCGCAGCGCACCAAGGGCCTCTACGCCGTCGTCGTGAACGGCATGACCGTCCACAAAGGCGACTGGCCGTTCGGCCCCAACGACTTCAACCTGTTCGTGTTCCACCAGCAAAAGGTCGACTCAAGCTGGATCGGCACGACGTTGATGAACGACGCGGTGCCGGTGCAGGTGTCGTACAACTTCATGCGGTCGTGTATCGCCGAACACGCGAAGAAGGTCGGCAACGCCCGCCTGATGGCCCCGATGGGCGCGTTCGACGAGGAGGACCTGTCCGACGACCCCGGCTCGATCCTCTACTACACGCCCGACCTCGGCGGCGGCATCCCGCAGTACCTTCGGCCGCCGGACCTGCCCCGGTGGATGGTCGGCGAAGCCGGCGACCTCAAAAGCGAGCTCGATGACATCATGTTCTCCCACGACACGTCGCGCGGCCAGGCGTCGTTCGATCGGGCTTCCGGTCAGGCGCTCGCCTTGTTGGCGGAGAAGGACGATTCGCCGCTCGGACTGATGGCGTTCGAGGAAGCGCAGCAGTGGTCGATGATCGGCTCCCTTGTCCTCAAGTTGTACGAGGCGAAGGTGCGCGAGACCCGCACGGTGCAGGTGCAGCCGCGGGTGTCCCAGCCGGGCGTGGTGCGCCCGTCGAAGTGGAACGGTAAGCAGTTGAAGGGTCAGACGCGGGTGATCGTCCCGCTCGAGACGACCTTGCCGGTGTCGCAGGCTGCGCAGCAGGCGTTCGCCCGCGATATGTGGGACCGCGGGATCGTGAAGGACCCGGTCGTGTTCGCCCGGATGCTGCGCCTCCCGCAGCGCGAACTCATCTCGGTCATCGACGCCGACGTGTCGAAATCGCAGCGTGAGAACGTGCGGATGATGCTGGGTGAGGCGCCCGAACCGGCCACGTTCGACGACCATGCGAAGCACATCGCCGAGCACAACCGGTTCCGTAAGGGCGATTCCTACACGTTCGCCCCGGCGCTGACCCGCCAGATCGTCGATGACCACATCAAGTATCACGAGCAGCTCGCGGCGGAGGCGCTCGGCGCGCAGACGACCCGTGCGCTCGTGAACCCGGCCGTCGCCGCGCTACCGCAAGCGGACGAACCGGCCGGGTCGATGGTCCCGCCCGACTTCGCGGAGCAGCAGGCCGGGCTCGCGCAGGTCGGCGCGTCCGCGCAGGCGATGCAAGCCGGACAGGCCGGTCAGGGTGGTGCGCCGCCGCCGGGTGGGCCGCCGATGACGCCGCAGGGTGCGCCCGCAGGTTCGGTCGCGCTCGCGGCCGGTGCCGGTCAACCTTCTGGAGGTCAGTAGATGTCCGCACCCGCGCGCACGCGCATGGACGTGATTCCCTACCGGCCCGGCGGGGGTAGCGACCTCGTCGTCGAGGCCAACAAGCCTGACGATGTTGTCCGCTACTGGGTCGAGGGTGACAGCTACCCGCGCATCGTCGTTGACGTCGCGAACCATCAGGTCCTCACCGGTGACGGCACCGTCCCGCCGACGTCGATGACCGCCGGGACCACGCCGACTGGTGCCGCGGGCGGCGATCTCGGAGGCACCTACCCGAACCCGACCGTTCCCGCGCTCACCGAGCTCGAAACCGACATCGTCGACCTGGAAACCTTGAAAGCGCCGCTCGCCGCGCCGAGTTTCACCGGCGTTGTCTCCCTCACTTCCGGGTCGGTGGACCTGACCGAGATTGCCGACCCGGCGTCTCCGGCCGCGAATATCGCCCGCGTCTACGCCCGCGATGACGGTTCCGGTCACACGCAGTACGTCGTGAAGTTCTCCGATGCCGGGACGGTCGTTCTCGCCACGGACGGCGCGACGCTCGGCCCGATCGCCGAAGCGAACCAGACCGCCTACAACCAGACCGCCAACGCGACGACCGCGACCGTCGTTCCTGCCGCACTCAATGTCGGTGCGCTGGTCCTGCTCTCCGACGTCATCACTGCGGTCGGCACCCTTCAGACGGGTATTAACACGAACCGGCAGCTGATCAACCGTCTTATCGACGATCTCCAAGCCGCGAAACTCGCGCAGTAGCGGCCGATGAGTGCCCCGCCGCTCACGAACAAGGAGTTCCACCCTCGCCATCCTGGGGCGGGTTCCGACTATGTCGTCGAGCCGAACGCGCCCGAGGAAACGCTGCGCTACTGGGTTGTTGGTGACGCGTACCCGCGCCTGGTCCTCGATGTTCCGAACCATCAGGTCCTCGTCGGCGATGGCACCGTTCCGCCGGTCTCTGCGACGGTTGGCACTGCCGCACCGAATGACGCAACGTACGTCACCCTGGCGGCGAGCGCGGGCCTGTCGGCGGAGACGACGCTCGGGAACGTGATCCGCCGCGACGTTGTCGCGAATCGGGGCGCGTTTGGCACGGCGGGCATCGTGTTCGGCGCGACCGACACCGGTATCGGCTACCGCGATTCCGGCACGAGTTGGGACCCGTACTTCGCGGTCCTCGACGGGTCCGGCAAGGTCAACACGTCGGTCCTGCCGCCGATCTCGTCGACGCTTGCCGGACTCACCGACGTTGACCTGACCGGCCTCACCGACCTCGACCTGCTCCAATACTCGGCCGGCGCGTCGAAGTGGCTGCGGGTACCGGCCTCCGGGTTCGGCACGACCTACACCGCAGGTACGGGGCTCACGCTCGCGGGCACACAGTTCCGCATCACGAATATCGGCCCGGGCGCGACCGGCCCACTCGGCTCCGCCACGACCGTTCCCGTCGTCACGATCAACGCGCAAGGCCAGACCACCGCGCTCACCTCCGCGGCCATCCAGATCGCCGAAAGCGCCGTCACGAACCTCACGACCGACCTCGCGGCGAAGTTCACAACGAGCACCGCCCTGGGCGGCGACCTGACCGGGACCTTGCCGAATCCGACGCTCATCGCGACCGGGCCCGGCGCCACTGGTCCTCTCGGGTCCGCGACGACCTCGGCCATCGTCACCATCGACGCGAAAGGTCGCGTTACCGCGCTGACCTCGGCTGCGATCGCCATTGCTGAATCCGCGGTCACGAACCTTGTCGCCGATCTGGCCGCGAAGTTCGCCACGGCAACCGCGCTCGGCGGTGACCTCACGGGCACGCTTCCGAACCCGACGCTCGCCACCTTCGGGCCTGGTGCGACCGGGCCGATCGGCAGCGCGACCACCGTGCCGGTCGTCACTATCGACGCGAAGGGCCGCGTGAGCGCGCTGACGTCGGCCGCGATCGCGATCGCCGAGTCTGCCGTGACGAACCTCGTCACCGACCTCGCGGGCAAAGCTGCCAAGACCGCCGCGGGCGGCCCTTACGGATCTGCGACGTCTATCCCGGGGATCACGGTCAACGCGGACGGCTCATTGTCGTTTACGGCGAACGCGATCGTGCTCCCGAAGTTCGGTGGGCTGCTCGTCATCGGCCACTCCTACACGCAAAACGGTGGGAACCGCAGCTCGCAAGGCGCGCCCGGCCTGGACGTGTGGTCGAACTGGACGCACCGCGTTGCGGGGGCGCTCCAGATCCCCGTCGAAGAAGTGTTCTTGTGGGGCAAGTCGTCGGCTCGGGCGGGTGTAGCGACACTCGGGGACGGTTCGACACTCCAAGGGTCCGGTGTCGTCATGCGCCACCACGTCCCGAACCACTGGTACACGCCGAGCCTCACCGCGCATCAGTCGTCGAAGGGTTGGCCCGCACTCATCGTCATGGAGTACGGCTACAACGATGTGGTCAACGGCTGGCAGGGCGGCGTAGCTCGCACCCAAGCTGAAAACGCGTTCATGCACGGGATGCGGTCGATGATCTCCCGAGTCCGTGCCCGCCTGCTCTATGAGGCAACCAACGCGACGATCGCGTACACGGGAACATGGTCAACGCAGACCGACAAGAACTACTGCACGAAAGGCACCTACAAGAAAACGACCACCAACACGGATCTGTTCACGATCACGCTGCCGACCACACTGGAAGGCGACAGCGCCGACGCCGTGATCGTCGCGGTGTGCATGATCGGCACCCCGAACGCGTGGACGACCACAACGAACAGCGCGACCAGTACCTCGTTGCCGGTCGCGGCACGCGACAACTTCCCGCAGTCCGGCAACTTCGACATCATCGTCAACGGCGCGACCCGCACCGTCACCGCCGGGCAAGGAACGGGCGCGGGCACGTTCACGTTGAGTTCGTCGGCAACATGGACTTCCGGCCAGGACGTAGTACGCGCGAGCGGCGCACTCGTCACATGGTCCGGTACGAGCGGAGTAACGGGCACGACCACGATCGGCGGGCAAGGCGCTACGGGCGTTCCGTGCCATGTCGTCAAGCGGTTCACGCTCACCCGCGCGGCTGCGGGGACGACGATCATCGGGACATTGAGCGCGTTCGCGACGAGCGAAGAGTTCGACCTTGACTCCTGGTGGATCGAGGAAACCGACCCCCAACAGGTCCTGTGCGTGAACCAGCCGCTCGGCGCGCTCGGCACAACGCTCAACCTCGCGTCCGACGCCGGTATCACGACGAATAACACCGACCTCGCGACCGTCGTCGCGGAGTTCTCCAACAACGTCGCGGTCGTCGATCTCGTCCCGACCTTCAACAGCCTGTACCGGGCGATCTGCCAGGCTGCGACGAGCACCGGCACGAACGTCCACATCATCCCCGACGACCCAACGAACTGCGTTATCGGTGTCGGTTCGATCCTTCATGTCGACCAAGAAGAAATGCTCGTCACCGCGATCACCAAGACGAGCAACAGTGATTGGTCGCTGACCGTTACTCGCGACTACACGACCGCACCGGACGGCCGGTCGACGGGCGGGAACGTCAACCATCTGATCGCCGCGCCGATCTACGACATGCGGCCGTGGACACTGGACCGCGTACACCCGTCCGATGAGGGCCACGTCCTCATTGGCTCGCTGGTCCTCGCCGCGGTTGCGGGCTCGACCCAAACCGCACGCGAGATCGCGAACTCGGGCGGCTACGTCCAGAAACGCCAACCGAAACTTCTCGATGGCGGCTTCCTGTGGGTCCAGGGCGGCACCCGATCAACGACAACGAACGCGACGAACCCCGGCACGCTCAACATGCTCACCGCGGGCCGCATCTACGTCCCCGAAGCGATCACGCTCACGTCGCTCAGTATCCAAAACTCGGGCACGGTCTACGCGGCGAACGCGGTTGTCAGAATGGGGGTATGGGCTGACGGCAATCAGCAGCCCGGCGCCCTGATCCTCGACGCGGGCACCGTCGACGTTCACGCCTCCGCCGCGGTGCAGACGCTCACTTGTTGGGTGCCGTTGAAGCCCGGCTGGTATTGGCTCGGCGCGGTGATCCAGGGCGCGGCCGGTACGGGCACGATCACAGTGACAACCGATGTACGGAGTAGCCAGCCGCTCGCGAACACGACGAATCCGCTATCCACCACGTTCGCTGACAACAACGGTGTGCGCCTCTCGGGCGTCTCGGCCGGATTGCCCGACCCATTCGGCACCCCGACCGCATGGCAATCGGGCGCGACTGCCGCGACCGGCATCATCTGCGTCACCGCGGGCTACACCATCCCGATCAAGGACTGAGCCTCCGAGACATCTGGACCGTTGCCGCGTAGGGTGTCGGCCATGACCAAGCCCACCAAGAAGCCACTCACAGCCGAACAAGGCGACCTCCTACGCGAACGCGCCGGGATCGTCGCCTTCACCGAGCAGACCGTCGCCCAACTCAACGGCCTGCAACAGCGCCTCACGTTCATCGACGGGTACCTCACCGGGGCCGGCATCCCGCTCGACACCGAACCACCGCCCGAACCGGAGCCAGAACCGGCCTCGCCTGCGAATCGGGCTGAGGCCCGCCGCGCCGAACGGGCTGCGAAGAAGGCTGCCGAGGAGCAGGCCCGCCTTGCGCGGGCCGCGTCGGGTGGCAAGAAGGCTCCGGCGAAGAAGAAGGCGGTCGCGAAGAAGGCCCCGGCCAAGAAGGTCGGGCCGAGACTCGCGTCCGTGCCGGACACCGATGCCGCTCCCTGAGTGGGCGGCCCCACCCGGGCCCGGCTACTCCCACGGCGACAGCTACTCGTCGATCGACGTCGTCTGGACCCGCGCCGACCCGCATGACGTCGTGTACCAGACACCGAACGGCTACCGGCGCCTCGCGGGCAGCGAATGGGTCGAGTTCGTCGTCCCCTACCGGCCGACCGTGTCCCGCAAGCTGCTCATGGTGTGGGCGGTCCTAGCCGGGATCGTCGGTCTTGGCGGTGGCGCGATCCTCGGTCACCTTCTGCGATGATGGGGACATGGCCCGTCTGACCGCCGCCGCCCGCAACGCCCTGCCCGACTCGGCGTTCGCGGGTCCGAACCGCACCTACCCGGTCAACGACGCCGCCCACGCGGCGAACGCGAAGGCCAGGGTCGCGCAGTTCGGAACGCCGGCCTTGCAGAAACGGGTCGACGCGAAAGCCGATCGGCGGCTCGCCGCTCGCGGCGAAGCGATCAAACGAGAGCAGAAGGGGAAACGCTGATGGCATCACCGGCACGAGACGTGAAAGCTGCCGGGTCCGGTCGCAAGACCGGCGGTTCCAAGAAGCCTGGCCTCGCCGCGGCGGCCCGCAACGCGGCGCTCGCGGCGGAAGCGGCCCGCTCGCGCGTTGGCACCGCCTCGACGCTGCACCCTACGGCGAATCTCGGTCCGACACTGCCCGCGGTGAACGCGGGAGATAACGACGGCGACGAGATGCCCTCGACGGCGCCGCGCGTTGCGGTGAAGGGTCACACCCGGGCCATGCCCGGCGCACGCTGACACGGCGCGTAGCCTCCTGAGCGCCACCCCCGGACGGGGGTAGTCCGACTAGGAGGACCCGATGACCCAAGTACCAGCCCCCGCGACGCCGCCCGTCCCGCAGACGCCGACCCCGACGTCGCTCGGCGATTCGGAAGCCGCAGCCGCCGCGCACGCCCGCCTCGCCGAAGCGTTCCCCGAAGGCACCCAGCCCGGAACGCCCGCAGGCACCCCCCCGCCCGCCGCGCCGGCCGCGCCCGGCGAACCTGCCCCGGCCGAGACGGACCTGTTCGACGACGCCGCCATCGACGGCCTCAACTTCGACGGCCTGCAATACCGCGACGGGATGAAACTGCGCGATCAGATCGTCAAGGCCCGCGACACCTACCGGCCGTTCCGCGACGCGTTCGCCACGATGGACGAGGGCCAACGTCAGGCGCTCCTCGACTCCGCCCCGATGCTCGGTGCCGACCTCGCGACCGTCGCCCAGGTGAACGCCCGACTGCACCCCGAGGACCGCGCCTACTTCCAAGAGGCCATGTCCAAGTTCGCCGCCGGCGACGTCGAGGGTGGCACACAGATGCTCGAGGAGGGCGCAGCGTCGATCCGTGCCGCGATGGGCACCCAAGCCGCCGCGCCCGCTCCGCCCGCCGCGGGTACGTCCCCGCTGCCCGATTGGGCGCAGCCCCCGCCCGGCACCGAGCCCCCGGCCGGTGAGTTCCTCACCAAGGCCGACCTCGACGCCGCGCTCGCCGCGGACCGCCAACAGCGCGACTTCGCCGACACCGTCGCCCGCGAGCAGGCGAGCATCGTTGCCCAAGCCCGCGAGCTCGGGTACGATCCAGACGCACCGGACGATTCCCCGGAACAAGACCGCTACCAGTTCCTCCTCAACGTGGCCGGACGGCCAGGGATGGGGTTTGATCTGGCGAAAGCCCACGATCGGGTAGCGGGCCTTGAGCAGGGCGCAATCGACCGGTTCGTACAGGCGAAGTCGGCGGACGCCACTCGCCCCGCAGCACCCGCAGTCGCGGGTGTCGCACCCGCGGACACGCGGACGTTGGAAACCATGACCGACGGCCAGCAGGCGATGCGAAGTCGCCTCGATGGGACGCTCGGACCGGACCCGCGGAGACGCGCGCCGGAGTAACCGACAAGGGGTGAATCATGGCCGGTTTGACACTGGCTTTGGCTGACGCGGTCCTCAAGGAGGACTACAAAGGCCCGCTGCGCAAGCAGATCAACGACATGAACGTGCTGTCCGCCCAGGTCGCGAAGAACCGCGACGACATCTACGGCCGTCGCGCGGTGATCCCGCTGCAGATCAGCCGCAACACCGGCGTCGGTGCCCGCCTCGAAGGCGAGACCATGCCGACCGCCGGCAACCAGGGCACCGTCGATCAGCTGGTGTCGCTGCGATCGAACTACGGCCGGATCCGCCTGACCCGCCAGGTCATCTCGCGCATGGAGAAGGACCGGGGCGCGTTCGAGCGTGCCGTCGTCCTCGAGATGGACGGGATGCGCGACGACACCGGCCGCGACTACAACCGTCAGGAGTGGGGCACCTCCGACGGCGTCATCGCCCAATGCGGAGCCTCCGGCCCCTCGACGACCGTGACGCTTGCGACCACGACCGCCGAGCAGCTGTTGGTGAACTTCGCCGAAGGCATGTCGGTCGACATCGGCACCGTCGCCAACCCGCAACTCGTCGCCTCCGCGCGCACGATCACCGCGGTCGACTTCACGAACAAGACGATCACGATTTCCGGCGCCGCCGTGACCGTGACCAACGTCGATTTCGTGTTCCGGGCCGGTTCGGGCGGTTCGGGTGCCAACCAGCGCGAGCTCACCGGCATCCAAACGATGGTGTCCGACACCGGCGCCCTGTTCTCCGTCGACCCGGCGACCTACTTCTCGTGGGCGTCGATCGTCGAAGCGAACGCCGGCGTTGCCCGGCCCGTGTCCGAGAACCTCGTCACCAAGGCGATGATGCGGTCCCGGAACCGTTCAGGTCAGGCCAACTGGGCGCTGTACGCCGAGGATCAGGCGTACCGGGCTGCGGTGAACAACCTGTCGGCGAAGCACCGGATCGTCAACACGCTCGACCTCAAGGGCGGGCACTCGGCGGTCGCGTACGTGCTCGGCGGCAAGGAGTACCCGCTCATCGCCGAGCGTGACGCCCCGGTCGGCAAGATCTACGGGCTGTGTCACGACAAGCTCGTCGAGTACGTCGACGAGGACTGGCAGTGGGAAGACATGGACGGTTCCGCGCTTCACCTGAGCATGGACGGTACGCACACCTTCGAGGCGTACTGGTTCAAGTTCTCGGAGTTCGCGACCGTGCAGCGCAACGCCCATTTCCGTATCGACGATCTCGAGCTCGCGTAGCTCGACAAGGTTCCACGCGCCCCCGGCCTGCCGGTATCGGTTCGGGCTGGTCTCCGGTGGTCGGGGTGCGCGTGGTTCGTCTGCGAAACTGAGCGCATGAGCGACCGGCACCTTCTCGCACCGCGCGTCACCCCGGACGGGACCGTGTCGTGGGAGCACGAGACCCCGGAGATCGCCAAGCGCATCCGCGACGGGGATTCCACACTCGGATGGCTTGGTGACGATCGCCTCTCGCTGCACCTGAACGTCGCTTACGCGACCGAGTCCGGTACGGGCCTGCCCCGCTGGGAAATCTGGCGCGACCACGAGACCGTCGAGCCCACCCTCGTCATGTCGCGCGTCGCGCAACGTATCGACGGCGACTCCCTCATCCGCCAACTCGCGGCGCACGACTCCCGCACCCGCGACATGGCAGGCGAGTTGATCGCGGCGCGTGACATGCGCGAAGCCGAATCCCGGGCCCGGTTCCACGACGCGGTCGCGGAACCGGCCGACAAGCTTGCCTGGGCGCTCGGGCGCGACCTCGACCTGCCCGCACAGTCGGGCCGCGTGTACCCGCTGGGCGGATAGCCCGTGGCGAACCCGACGCTCGCCGACCTCCGCGCCAGCGTCCGCGACCGGCTGCACCTCTCCGCGAACGACCCGTCGTTCCCTGACGACCGGATCAACCGGGCGATCAACATGGCGATGGGCGACCTCGCGACCGCACAACCGAACGGCTGGTGGTTCCAACGCTGCGAGATCACCCAGCAGAACACCGCCGGAGACGTCGCGACCGTCGCGATCCACCTGGCCGACCGCACCCGCATCGTCGAGAAAATCGGCTACGTCTACGCGTCCCTCGACGGCGACTACTGGACCGAGATCAAACAGCGCGAACGTCAAGACGCGATCCGCTCCGCCGGCGGGGTCCTCGCCGCGGGCGGCCTGCCGTACTCGTGGGGGTACGTTCGCCTCCCGTCGAGTGGGGGGCAACGCAACGACATGGGCGTCGTGTTCGACCCGGCGTTGGCGAACCTCGCGTACATCAGGGTCGGTGTCGTGGTCGGGCCGCCCGACTTCGCGAACGACACTGACACGATGGCCTATTTGCCTGCCCCGTTCGCGGGGGCGATCGTCGAGCGGGCGTGTTCCAAGTTGGGCCGCCAGAAACGTAAGGTCGGCCAGTTGACCACCCGCCGCCGGTACATCACTGAGGTCACGATGGCTGCCACCGCGGCCGACGCGTGGACGAAAGACCTGCGGCGCTGGTTCGACAAGCCGTACCACGGGCCCGGCCAAGCGACCGAGCACCGGAGAATCTGATGGGCCGCCCGCGCCGTTCTGATGTCCTTAACCGGTCGCGATTCACCGATCGGCGGTATAGCTTTTCGGGCCAGCGCACGGTACGGGACGGACACCTCGTCGTGACCTGCTGGTGCGAGGACGCTTACGTCGAGGTGCCCGCGGAGGACGTTCTCGCCGGTCGAACAATGTCCTGCGGCCGCGTTTGTTGCACGCCGATGGTGACGGCCTGATGGTCGCTGCCACCCCCACCACCCTCGTCGATCTACGCGCGGCGCTGCGCGAACGCTGCCAACTCGACACGAACGACCCGCGCGCCACGAACACGAACCTCAACACGATCATCAACGAGGCCGTCGCCCGCTTCGACATCGCCGACCCGCGCGGCTGGCCGTGGGACTGGCTCTCCACCACCGTCGCCGTCAACGGTGCCACGACCAGCCCGCTCCTGTTCACACAGTCGTCCATCGCGCACAAGATCCGCTACGTCCTGCTCGGCGACGCGAACGGCCTGTGGCAATACCCGCTCGAACGTGTCGGCCGCGAGGAGCAACTCGACCGCTACCCGCTCGACTCCCAGCGCGGCGTGCCCCGCACCTACGCGCTCATGGGCGCCGACGTCGGCGGCCAGACCGAACCGTACACGGCGCTGCACATTGCGCCCGCGCCCGACCGGCCGTACAACCTCGTCATCGGCGGCTTCCGGCTCATCCCGACCCTCGTCGCCGACGCCGATCCGGCCACCGCCACCAACGACTTCCAAATCGGCGACTGGTCACCTTCGGCCCTCGAGTACGCCGCGCATCTCGTGTACCGGGCGCGCGAGGACCTCTCCGAAGCCGTGAGCGCCCTGTCCGCCTTCGACGCCGACGTGATCGGGATGCGCCGCTTCGCGCGCCGCACCTATGGTGCCGGGGTGCCCGGCCAGCCGCTCGCCGACGACCCGGACCTCCGATGAGCAAACTCATCGCCCGCTGGGCCGACTTCTCCAAAGGCGACGCGGGCTGGGTCGACAAATCGCGCGTGCAAGACGGCTACTTCCTCGGCGAGAACGTCGTCCCCTACCGCGACGGGTCCATCGGCCCCCGCTCCGGCCTCCTCGACCTGGGCGCGA
>Ga0164308_10000570_pt1 | contig 20058 bp, 16 predicted proteins | sample Whisoiple_246_MG_FD_109983 | JGI IMG/M metagenome (GOLD analysis project Ga0164308, IMG submission 109983) | Soil microbial communities amended with fresh organic matter from upstate New York, USA - Whitman soil sample_246_MG | ecosystem: Environmental > Terrestrial > Soil > Unclassified >...
AAAAAGTGGCTTATAAATTGGATAAATGATTTGACGAGTGAGCGAATGGTTACGTATTGTGGGCCTCGACTCACCATGAGCGCCGCCCAACCCCACGACATTTTCCGTGCCATTGCCGATCCAACCCGTCGCGCGATCCTCGACCGATTGCGGGCGGGGCCGGCGCCGGTGAACGCACTGGCCGTCGCTTTCGAGCAGACGCGGCCCGCGATTTCCAAGCACCTCCGAGTCTTGCGTGACGCGGCGTTGGTCTCCGAGCAGCGCATGGGACGAGAGCGCGTGTACCGACTTCATCCGCTGCCTTTGCAACAGGTCGCGGGTTGGGTGGAGGGCTACCGCGCGTTCTGGATCGATAGCCTCAACAACTTGAAGCGATACCTGGAGAATGAACGATGAGTACTTTGCAAAATAGTGCAGCTCGTGCCGTTGCCGATGTGACTCAAGGCATGCTGCTCGCCACGATCGACATCGCCGCGCCGGTGGAGCGCGTATTTCGCGCGATTACTTCGGAAGAAGTGGCGCTCTGGTGGGGTTCGCCGGAGCTCTATCGCGTCACGAAGTGGACTGGCGAGCTTCGCGTCGGCGGCGCGTGGCGCAGCGATGGTGTCGGCGCGGATGGAAAGGCTTTCTCGGTGCACGGGGAGTTCTGCGAGATCGAACCACCGACCAAGCTCGTTCAGACCTGGAAACCCGATTGGGACACGACCAACAGAGTGACCACGATCACGTGGCGCTTGACGACGATCGAAGGTGGCACGCGCGTGGTCATCCGCCATGAAGGTTTTGGTGACGCGCACGAACTGTGCGCAAGCCACGCGAACGGTTGGGAACGCGTGCTCAGCTGGCTCTCGGCACATTGGGGAAAGTCATCGTGAAAAGCATTACGGCCTTCCGCAGCGCGAGCGTTCTCCTGTTCGTCTTTTGCTTGATGCACACCGGTGGTGGCATGCTGGCCCAAAAGGGCCTCGGGCCGGCGTCCGACGCGGTGTTCGAGGCCATGAAGAGCGTGCATTTCGAGTTCAATGGTGCCGACTGCACCTGGTACGGTTTCTGGTTCGGCTTCGGACTCACGACCTCCATTTTTCTCCTGCTGTCTTCATTCGTGGCCTGGGAGTTCGAGCGCATCCCCAGCGAGCTCTGGCCGCGCCTGCAATTCATCGCCTGGGCATTCGTCGTGAGCCACGTTGCCAACACCGTGCTCGCCTGGAAATATTTCTTCGCGGGGCCGGGCGTGTTCGGCATCATCATCTCGCTCTTGCTCGCCGTCGGTACGCTGCGCAAATCACGGCGCGTCACCCAGAGTCGCCTCGCGGGCACCTGACTCGACCGCGTCGTCGAAAGCGACTTCGTGCGGACGATTCACGTGCGCGTTGCAAAATGACCTGTGTCGAATTCCGCCTGTCGCGCGCAAATTGCAAATCAGGCATCATTGATGTTTGCTCGGGTTTTTCTGAAACGCCGCGCGCCGCACGGCGCGCGGCCATCGGTACCACGCGTCAGTCGCAACTCGAGCGAACAGAAGGAGACCTCGTATGTTGGAACCGTTCATTGGATCGATCATCTTGTTCTGCGGAAATTTTGCGCCGAAAGGTTGGGCGCTGTGCGATGGCCAACTGCTGTCGATCGCACAGAACACCGCGCTGTTCTCGATCTTGGGCACCACCTTCGGAGGGAATGGACAGACGACATTTGCCCTGCCGGATCTGCGCGGGCGAGTTCCGCTTCACCCGGGTTCCGGCCCCGGGCTGAGCCCGTACAACCTCGGTCAGGCGATGGGTGTCGAGAGTGTGACGTTGATCACGACCCAAATGCCCGCGCACAATCATGGCTTTGCCACGCCCTGTTCGGATGGTGCACCGACCACGCCGAGCCCGCTCGGGGCCGTGCTCGCGAATCAGGATCAAACTCCGTTTTATGCATCATCGGGAACCTCGACGATGGCTGCGGCCACGTCGACGATCGCGGGCGGCGGTCAGGCTCACGAAAATCGACAACCGCTCTTGGCGATCAACTTCATCATCGCGCTCGAAGGCATCTTTCCCAGCCGGAACTGAGCCTGGCGAAGCGAGCGGTTCGTCGCCTCGCTTCGACGCTCCGAGCAAGCGACGGTCCCGGCACGAAGAGCGCCGGAACCCAGCAATTGGCCGTGGATTCGAGCCAGGTGCGAGCCGTTCTACGCTGCCGCGTGCTTCGCTATGGCGTGCAGCGGCTTGCAACGCCTAGAACTTGGGCGGTCGCTGCGACCGCCCAAGTTCAGCTCGAAGGAGCGCGATGGAAGCTTCCTCTCAGTGCGTGATGCGCGCAGGCACCGCGGTGAAGCCAAAGCCGACCGAAAAGGCGTCCTTCGTTTCTGCGGTACCATCGGGCGCAAAGTTGCCTTGTTCGTCGAAGAGCTTGGTATCCGGCGCGAGCACAGCCTTGATCACGTCAGAAGCGCGTAGTTCGTCCGCGCTGATGCGATGGTCTTGATCGGTATCGAACAATAGTAGTGCTGTTTGGCATTCCTGAGTCGGGGGGGCCACGCTGGTGCACACCGTGTCGAACTGTGCCGCCAATGCCGCGGGGACGATGGCATCCACGTCGCTCGCCGATGCCGCGCCGTTCAGCTGTCCTTCGCTGAGGCCATCGGCCGCGACGCGGAACGAGATTGAGTAGACGGAGATGGGCAAATCCACGGTGTTGCCGAGCGGCAAGTGCAAGAGGATCCGAGGCAACCGCGCGCCGGGCGCGAACTTCACGCTCGTGAGTTGGCTGCTTTCGATGACACCCCTCAAGCTCGCGTTGGGCGCCGCACTGTCGATAGCGAAGAGGCCCGTGCCCGTGAAGTCGGGGTTCGTTTGCAGGGCGCGCCACAGCTTGAGTGTTGTGCTGCCGGAGGCCAAGTTGGTATCGACCGGATCGAGCGCGAGCAGTTGTAGTCCGCGCCCAGCATTCGTCTCGGCGTCGGCCAAGCTTTGCGCCGGAAAGTTGTAGAGGCTCAGCGCGCCGAGCACTTTTCCGTAGGCGTTGTCGGGCCCACCGTCGCCGTCCAGATCCACCGCAAAAGCGTTGCCGCCGATGGGCAGCACTTCGCGATCGAAGACGAAGTCCAAGGTCTCGGAGAGTGGCGTGCCGGCCGCGCCGGCCGCATCCCCCGTGCCTGCTGTACCGCCACCCGCGCGACCGGTATCGCCGCCGGCATGCTCCCCACCAGCGCCTCCTTCGCCAGCACCGGCTTCCCCAGCACTTGCGGGGTCGCTCGTCCCGGCCGTTCCCGCCTCGCTGGCACCCGCCCCGCTCTCGCCAGCCGAACTCATGCCGGCGTTGCTCGTTCCCGCGGCGTTGGTCGCTCCAGCGTCGTCAACGTGATGATTGGCGGTGGAGCCACAGCGCGTCTGAGCCAGTGCGAGCCCTGACACTGCAAGAATCAAGGCACTTCGTTTTCCGCACCGGGTCTTGGTCGCCATCGCCCGGAGGGGTAGCCAGGAGCGCCCCTGCAGTCAATCGTGCCGCGTCGGCTAGCGCTCAAGTCGCGTGAGGGCGCGCAAACTCGACGCTACGCAAGGGCGATTCCATTGCCGGATCCGCGGGCGGTGGCTGCAAACCAACCGCAACGACGTCACGCGCCTTTAGCTAGAACTCGAAAGTGGCGGCTTCTCCGCCCACATCAGCAGGTAGCCCCCGAATGCGCGCTGACCGAACCCCGTGAAGCCGATCCGGCGGAACAAATTGCGCAGGGTTTCCACGGTGAGCCCGTGTGTCCCAGTCTCACTGAACAGTGGTGCGAGCAGTCGCATGCGGGACCAGCGGACCCAGTGCTCCGGCCAGACGAAACAAGAACCCACCCAGGCGCCGCCGGGTGAAAGCACGCGTAGGCACTCGCACAGCGCTAGCTCTGGATCGGCGTAAAGATCCAGAGCAGCCAGATTCACGATAGCGCCGAACACAGCGTCGGCAAAGGGCAAGTGCAGCGCGTTGGCCCGCACGCGGAATGCTTGCGAGCGCGAGGCCGCTTGGCGAAGCATCGCCGCTGAAAGGTCTGAAGCGACCACGAGCCGTCCCGGGGCGCGCGCTAGCATGCGTTCGGTGAGCGCCCCTGGGCCGCAGGCCAGATCGAGCCAAGGACCTGGGTAGCGATCGAGCTGCTCCAAGACCAGCTCCGCCTCGCGAGCGAAGCTCGGTTTGCGAAAGCCCGACGAGAGCCCAAACGTCAACGGGCGCCACAAGCCTTGGTAGATGCGCGCGGCCAGGCCCGAGCCCATGAACGTCGCGCCCAGCGTTCGCCCGGGTTGCGCCGCGGCGACCAAATCCACATCGGGTGGTGGCGGGCTGTGTCGTCCGCAACCCGCACAGTCGAGCCCGTGCGGCGCCGCCTGCAGGGGTTGCCGGCAGTGCGGACAGCGGAGCAACGCCAAGAAGAGCTCTTCGCGAGTGCGCGGTGGGTCGGAGAGGGAAGCGCTAATGGATCCCTTCTACACCCAGCGCCAGGACACTGCAGCTTCACTTGCTTGGCTCAGCTCGTTGTGGCGCGGAAGGGCTTACGAGTGACGTCGTGCTGCCCGTCGCGCCCGCCCGCGCCATTGCGCAACATGGAGCGCCTGGTACCTACAGCCTCACTAGGAAAGTCCGTTGGCCCAAGCAAACAACCGCGCGCCAATCAGCTCGCCGTACGCGCAAATGGCGGTTCCGCTTCAACTGCCACTCGTCGCTCGTGATCCTTTTCGTCTCATCGGCTTTCGAGGCCGATCTTGAGCGCTTCGCAATCGGTCACGGTCAGCGGCTGTTCCGAACGCAAGATAGTAGTGAAACTAGAGATCACACGATTGCGACTATCGCCCTCAAATGAAGTGAGCTGAGTGGTAGGGTAGGAGACTCAGCTATCCGCTGATGGAGGGTTCCTATGAGCGATAGCGGTATCGCCAACGCTCAGCCGACTATCTGGTTCACGGCCGTGCTTTGCGCGGTGGCGCTGAGCTGCGCCTGCAGCAGCGCTGCGTCGGAGGCGCCGCGCTCACATCCCATCCCGGGCTGCGAAATGCACGACGTTTCCCCGTGCGACGCTCGGACTCACGATTGCGAGAAAGCGCGCTTCGAACTTGCGGCGTGTCTGCGCGGTGCCGTGGGCGGCGAGCCGCCGCCCATCACCCTGATGACTGAAGAAGACTACGTCGCCTCGATGAACAGCTCCAACGCGGGCGGAGATCTGCCTACGAATCACTACGAGTTGGCGATGACCTGGCTTGGCTTGGCCCAACCCGGCTCGTTCAACTTCGTTCCGGTCACGAAGGAGAGCATCGCCGACTGGTACGGCACCTACCGCTGGCGGCAAAAAGATCTATTGGTCATCGATCACGGAAAGCCCGCCGACGACGAGGCGTCGGACGTCGCGCTGGTGGCCGCGATGATTCGCGCGTTACGGGATCGCGACATTCAGATCGGCACCTGGGCGACCGTGGTGTCGGTGGTCGACACCGACTCCACTTGGGGAGCCGATGCCATGTACTTCGGTGAGGCCCGATTCTTCTCGAATCGCTATCACGCCGCGCTCGACGGTAGAAACCTCACCGAGCACGACGAGTTTGCGCAGATCAACGCCGGCATTCGCGAGGACATCGCTTGGATCCGCGCCCAACCATCGCCCTACGCTGCGACCAACACGCGCTTCGCTCCCAACTTTGGCGCGCGCGCGGTTTATCTCACGTGGCGGAGGGGGGGCATCCAGGCGGTGAATGCTCTGTACGCCGACAAACTCATCACGCAACAGCTGATGGCGAGTGAGACCGCGGAAAGTCCGCTGCCGACGCTGAAGTACCATGGCTTACCGCGTGCGCCGGAGACGTGGGATCACGAACCGTACATCACGGCCCTCGGGGCTTGGGGCCTGTACCTGTCGCTCAGCCGAGGGTTGGATTCGGACAAGGCTTGGTCGCTCGCGCTCGATTGGCGCGGCGAACAACTGTTCGTCTACAAATCGATCGAGCCCAATCAGGACACCGCGCTCGTTTGGCAGCTCGAAATGGCGAATGATGCGTCGGCATCGGCGCTTTCGGCAGCTCTGATCTCGGTTGCCCCACGTGGCCAAGTGCGAACCAGCGGAACCTTCGTGACGCTCGCGATTGCGAGCAATGACGCGCCACTCGACTGGGCGTTCGTCACTGATTGACCCGTCGCCGGCGCCCGTTGATGCGGGCACATCGATAGCGAAGTAGCGCCGCTGCTTCGGCTCCGAAGCCACCGAGTCCGACGGAGCGTCGACCGCGCTGGCTCGCGGCGCGACAACCTCGAGCGCGCACGGGTGCGCACGGGCGCGCCCAGCTGGCGAGATCCGTTCGCTCAATGACCATGGAAGTCGCGGGCGCGAAACAGATACTGAATGGGTTCACGAGGTGGTGCGGCGCTCTCGTCGGCTCGATTGCCGAGCGGATACGGGAGACGTGCGCTCGCCATCACATCGAAAGAAGGTGACCCATGTTCAATCGTATTCGTCGCAATTCTGCTTCGATTCCGCGGACGCCGCTCGGCGTTGGCGGCGTCGCGTTGTTGGGGCTGTTGGCCTTTGGTGCCCCTCGCGTCGCACGCGCCGGTGGCTACACGCTCAACTACATGACGAGCTACAGCGGCTGCGATTCTGGATGTAAGGGCAACTCGTCACTGTCGTACACGGACGATCAAATCAACCAGCTCGATTCTGCCCTCAATGACTACGGCCATACGTTGCTGCACAAGTTCTCCAACCAGAACACCTGGTCGAGCGACTTGGTCGAGGACAACTTGGGCGGGCAAGATCAGCTGTACTCGGACAACGGCTTTCTCTTCGCCTTCTCCGGGCACGGCGGTGCGGGCACGGACAGCGGCGGACAAACCTTTCTCGCTCCATTCTGCAAGAAAGGCACCTCCAGTTCGTGCACGATGCTCTCCCCGAACGCTCGCTTGGGCGAACAAACGGGGCCTTTTGCGCTGAACCCAGGCAAGATCAAATACCTGATCTGGGCTACCTGCTTCAGCGTGGATACCGCTCCCAACAACCAGTGGGATCAGACGATGCGCTACGGGACCGAAATGATCTTCGGTTACCGCGGCACCTCGGCGGACTCTTCGACCACCGACGAAGTGTTGGGCGACTTCGCGGATGCCGCATTCGGCGACAACGACCAACTGCGCGCCGCCTGGTTCTGGGCGATCGAAGACTGGTGGGTCGATGACACTGGCGCAATGGTCGCTTCTGGCGCAACGGAGAGTGAGGCGATCTCTCGGCGCGCGAACTTGCGAGCGTCCAGCCCACGTCGCGCCGCTGGCGCCATTCACACCTGGTTCGCCTGGTCCTGGCACGAGGGCTGAGCCGCAAGAAACTTCAGCAATCTAGAGGGAAATACCATGAATCATCAACGTGCTCTCCGTACCGTTTGTCTCGCGCTGTCAGCGCTGCTCTTCGCTGCTTGCGCTGCGGACGTCGAAACCGACGCTGCGAAATCATCGACCGAATCGTCCGTCGCCGAGAGTCGAGGTAGCCTGGTCCGCGGCGCAGTAGACACTACTGGTCTCGTCAGCGTCGCCGAACTCGCCAAGAAGGTCGGCCTCGACACCGCCCTGGGCGATCGCGCCGCTCTCGAGAACTATCGCGCCTTGGAGGGGCTGATCGCATCCGGCGCGCATGAGCGACTCGCGCTCGGCATCTACTCGCTACAGTCCGTGGCGAGCGACCCCCTCAGTGCAGCTGCGGCGCGGGCCAAGACTCTGAGCTTGCGTGGCGAACCGGTGAAGCGCGGTCGCTACGCCGTCGTCTCCGATCCCAGCGGGCTCGAGCTGCGCCTCAACGCCGATAGCGGTAGCGAATTCATGCAGGATTTGTCGCTGTTTCATGCCTCTCCCGGTGAGTCGCTCGTGCCGGATGACCTTCGGTTCGTCACGGCTGCGCGCAAGTACGCGCAGAGCGTGCTCGCTGCCCAGGTCGTGGGAATGCCAAACTACCTGTACAAGGTTCGGCACTACGTGAATGGGGAGGCGCCAGAGGCGCAATCCGGCGCCAAGATTACGACCTACCAAGTCGCCGTCGCTCTGGGCACCACGATCGATGACTTGCCGGTGATCGGCGCGGGCGGCAAAGTCGCCGTTCACTTTGGACCCACGGGCAAGGTGATCGGCTACGAAGCGGGGTTGCGACCGCTCTCGAAGCTTGTCGACGTGATCCCCGGAAAAGAGCTGATCCCGCCGAGCGTCGCGCGCAGCGCGATCGAGAAGCAGCTGAGCGGGCGAGGCGTCGACCTGACACGCTATCGGCTGACGCGGGCGGAGTTTGGTTACGCTCGCCTCGGCCGCGACAGCGCACAAAACGTGGTCGCCCCCCATTACGGCTATGTTTGGGAACCACGAGAAGGCGACGGCTCGAAGAAGCTGGTCGAGCTCGTCCCGGCGTTCACTTCCGCGAATGCGCTGGCGCTCGTGGAGCGAGATGCGGCGCTCGATAACAAGCGCAAGGCGGCGCGCATGGGCGCGTCGGGAGCGCTAACCGAGCGTTGAGTTGGGGTGCTCCTCGCGCGGAGCTTGGGTGCTCCCCGCGCGGAGCATCGTGGGACGGCCAGCGTGCTCGCATCCCTTCGGGATGCTCCGCGCGCTGGGACCCTCAACGCCGGACGTGAGGGCCCGCGGCGGGCCCTCACGCGCGGCGGAGGGTCCAACGCCGCGGTCGCGAGATTTGGCGGAGGCCGCGAGGCTCGTCCGCGCTGCGCTCCCGATAACGGACTGCACGAATTCTCAATCGAGCGTTCGAGTTCGCGAGCTCGTCTCTAATCGCTTGCGCTGGCGCAGCATGTGGCTGTGCTGTTGGCGACGATGTATGCAGCGCAGATCGTGTCAGAACAGAGCAACGCAGCGCGAGAAGGGATGTGACTTTTCACACCCGTGACTTTTCACACCTGAAGGCCGGAAAGATTATTCGTGCGGGCGAGGAAACGCTCGTCTCTCTCGATCGCCGTTGGACCGCTATGACTCGATCATCCGAAGTTCGCGCGAGCGCGCTCGGGCTCGGGTGGGAGCGGTTGGCAAGAACGGTGGGTATCATGAGAAATTCCTATGTTTCGCTCGTTCCGGTGGGTTTGAGCCTATTGGGGCTCGCCGCGTGTGGGTCGGGAAAGAGCGGTGCCGGGCCTGACCTTCACCCCGACGCGACGGCCGGCACCGGCGGGAGCGGTGCGGCGGGGGCGCCCGCGCAGCTCGGCGGCGCGGCTGGCGTCGGCGTCAGCACCTGCATGCCCGGTGTTCCCGCGACGTCGCAAGTCCCGCGCATGAAGGACGCCGCGTACAACGCCGTGATGAAGGACCTGCTTGGCGTCACGACAGTAGCCGGCGATCTTCCGTCCAAAGCGCTCGCTCCTGACTACGACGGCAGCATGACCGCCATCGCTTGGGACGGCTACTTGAAGACCGCGGAGAAGATCGCCGCGGACGTGCTGGCGGGCCCGAACAAGTCTCGATTCATTGCGTGTGACCCGGCAGTCGGCACGTGCCTGACCGACACCATCAAGAGCTTCGGTCGCAAGGCATTTCGTCGGCCGCTGACGCCTGCGGAGGTGGCTAGCTTCGAGCGCTTCAAGAACGTGACGCCAGCGGGGACCCCCGCAGAGCTCGCCGAGACCATCCTGTTTGCGTTCCTCGCGTCGCCCTCGTTCATCTTGCTACCCGAGCTTTCCGCAGAAAAAAGCCTAGATGGAGCCGCCAACAAGCTCACCAGTTTCGAAGTCGCGACCAGGCTTTCGTTCCTACTCTGGGGCAGCGTCCCGGACGACGAGTTGAACACCGCGGCCGACAATGACCAGCTCGGCACCCAGGAACAGATCGCAGCGCAGGCGCAGCGCATGCTCAAGAGCGACAAGGTGGCCCCTGCCGTTGCGCGCTTTCACCAAGCCTACCTGGGCATCGAGACCTCTTCGCATTGGCTGAACAACCGGGAGCACGATCCCAAGTTCACGAAGTTCACAGCGGCCACGTATTCCCCGCTGCTCGCGGAGATGGACTCCTTCTTCGAAGAGTTGGTGCTCAAGGGTGGCACGCTCAACGACCTCTTCCTCTCCAACGTCGGCTTCGTCACACATGACACGGCGGCCCTCTACGGGCTCGACCCAGCGGCTTATGGTAGCGAGCCCGCGCGGGTCGAGCTCGACCCCAAGCAGCGGCCCGGTTTCTTGACCCGTGCCGGCTTCCTGAGCACGTTCTCGAACTACGGCACGACCAGCCCGATTTTGCGCGGCGCGTTCATCAGCGGTCGAATCCTCGGCATTCACCCTGGCGAGCCCAGTCCGGACGCTTTGAAGAAGCCGATTCCGGACGGTGTCTACACGACTCGTCGCCAACAAATCGAGGCGCTGACCGGCGTCGCACCGTGCAAAGCGTGCCACGCGCAGTTCATCAATCCGGCGGGCTTCGTGCTCGAGCGCTACGACGCGATCGGCAGCTGGCAAGACACGGATCAGCTGAGCGGCCCCATCGACGGAACCGCGGACGTGTTTTTGGGTCCCGGACAACTGAAGACCATCTCGTCGCCGCTCGACATGATGAAAGAGCTGGCCGCGCTCGGCAGCGTTCAGCGTCACTACGCCGAACAGTTCGTCACCTTCGCCACCGGCAGGGCACCGAACCCCAACGACGCCTGCGCCGTGGACAAGCTCGCGACCAAACTGGCGCAAGCCAACTACCCGGTCTTGAATTTGATGGCCGACTACACCGAAACCGACTCGTTTCGTCTGCGCACCGTCGGCCCGTGACCTGCAAGGGAAACCAGCACATGACCAAGAATCTCCTCAATCGTCGGCGGTTTCTATATGGCCTCGGGGGCGCTGTGGTTGCTGCTCCCTTTCTCAATTCGGTTGCCGAGCGCGAAGCGAAAGCGGACTCGGTCCCCGTTGACGTGCCGAAACGCCTGATCGTATTTTTCACGCACTACGGCTGCCTGACCAACCGTTGGTTCCCCGCCAAATCCCACGGGTCGCTCAGTACGGCGGATTACGCGGCGCTGCAGACGCTGAAGCCACTCGCGCCATACGCAGAAAAATTGTTGATGGTTCGCGGGATCCGACAAATGAACGAATGGAGCTTCGGCGGCGAACTCGGGCAGACCACCGATCCGCACACGCAGGTGTGTGGAACGTTTTTCACTGGCCATCCGGTGACGCCCGCTGACGGCAAGTTCACGGGTACACCCACGGGGCGATCGCTCGACCACATCTGTGCCGAGCAGGTCAACCCGGGCGGGGGCGCTCCACTTTTCATGCAAATCGGCGGCGTCAGCGGCAGCACCACGAACACGCAATCGATCATCTCGTACGACGCGCCCAACCGGATTTTCCCGGGTTTTGGCACACCGTCGCAGATTTTCAGCCAGTTGACCAACCTGTTCGGCAAGGGGCCGATGTCCGCGGACACGTTCAGAGCCGCCCGCGGCAAGAGCGTGATCGATCTGGTGCGTGATGACTTGAGCTCTCTGCAACGCGTCGACATGAGCGGTTCTGACAAGCGACGACTGAGCGATTGGATCGATCTGCTGCACGAGACCAATGCGGTGGTCTCGGCTCAGTGCAGCGCCGACCAGGCGACACAGCTTGGCCTCACCGACGCCGCGCTCAAAACGGGCGGTGGCGACATTTCCAAGGCGGCGCCCGTGATGATGAACCTGGCCGTGCTCTCGGCCATCTGCGACTCCAATCGCGTCATTTTCATGAAGACGCCCGGAAATCACACGTACAGCGATCTCGGGCTCAAGGAGGAACATCACGGGCTTTCGCATCGCATTGGCGGTCCCAACATGGGCGGCCCGTGCGTCGACGACGTGTTCACCAAGATCGCCAAGGTCGACTCGTTCTTCGCGGAGCAGTTCGCTTTCCTCGTCAAGCAGCTGGATAGCATCAACGAAGGTGACAAAAAGCTGCTCGATAACACGGCCACGGTCTGGTTCCAGGAGATGTCCGACGGCAACAGTCACAACTTGAACAACCTGCCGATCCTCCAGGCCGGAAGCTGCGCTGGCTATTTCAAGACCGGGCAGGCCGTTAACCTAGACGGTGGCAAGGTCGATCTGACGGTCGGGCACAGCGAGGAAGACTGTGTGGACGGACAGAGCGCGTTCGGCAAACTGGACAGCGTCGGAACGCCGGCGGCGATGGCCTCGATGCCGATCAACAAGTACTTTTGCAACTTGATGAACGCGATTGGCGTGAAGGCCGACGCCAGCGGCTACGCGACCAAGGGCGGCACCGAACCCGTGAGTCGCTTCGGCAAATACGACGACTCCAAGCTCTTCAACTCCAATAACCCCTCGACGATCGCCCAGCCAGGCGAGTACTCGGAGTTGCGCGCGAACGCCTGAGTCGGTTCCAACGGCCCTGCGACTGCCTTCGTGGAGGTCAGCTCGGATAAAGCACTCCGCCATCCGAGCTACACGCCGCGCTCAGCTGCTCGCGCCCGCTCACCCAAAAGACACCGGCATTCCACCCGGTTTGACGCTCCGTACGCGCGCAGCCATACTCGAGCGCTCGGGGGGTCAAGAGGAGGAGTTGGGCATGAAACAGAGTCTTGCGGGCAGTCGTCGAGTGTTGGCTTGCCTGGCGCGATTGGCGGGCCTCGTGGCAGTCATTGCGCTGTGGAACGCTGAAGCCGAAGCGCAGGTTTCGGTCGATGGGGCGAGCGACGACCCCGTGCTCGAACGGCTGGGACAGGGGCAAGGTCCAGAGTTTCGCGCGGAGCTAGACAGTTATATCCAGAGCGCTCTGCTCGCGTTCGACGTCCCCGGTGCGGCGGTTGCCGTGCTCAAGGACGGCAACGTCGCATACCGGGCTGCGTTCGGGGCGCGCGGCGCTCGGTCCGCCACGCCCGTCGACACGCGCACGCTCTTCATGATCGGATCGATCACGAAATCGATGACATCGACGATGATTGCGACGCTCGTCGACGATCGACTGCTCACTTGGGACGCTCGCGTCGAGCAGCTTCTACCGACGTTCGCGCTGTCGCAACCAGAATACGAGAGCCGCGTCACTCTCCGCCACTTGCTCAGCCATCAAAGCGGGCTGTCGCGCTCGGACGTGTCCCTGTTCCTCGGACCCGAACAGCCGCTCGAGCTGATCGCCGAGGTGAGCACCATCCCGATGCGCGCGGCGCCGGGCGAGCGCTATGAATACCAAAATCAGGCGTATTCGCTGGCCGGCTTCGCTGCAGCCCGCGCCGCAGGGGCGCGCGACACGGATGGCAGCTTGTCTCGCGAGTACGAACGTCTCATGCGCGAGCGCGTGTTCGAGCCAGTAGGCATGCGCCGGACCACGCTCGACTTCGAGCGCGCGATTCGCTCGGACAATCACGCCTTGCCCAACGAGTTGTCGGCGCTCTCCGGCAACATCGACGCCGTCCAGCTCGGTTTCGAACGCTTCGCGACGACCGTCGCACCCGCCGGTGCGGTCTGGTCGAATATCGAGGATATGGGGCGCTATGCGCTGCTGCACTTGAGCGAGGGGCGCAACGTTTGGGGGCGTCGCGTGGTGTCGCAAGTTGCCCTGGAAGAGACGCACACGCCGATGGTTGCGTCCGACGGTGGCAGCTACGGTCTCGGATGGGGTGTGGCCGACAGCCCGCTCGGACGTATCGTGACGCACAGCGGCGGCACCGCTGGGTTTGGAGCAGACGTGGTCCTGCTGCCCGAGCGGGGCTGGGGCATGGTCGTGCTCACCAATCGGGCATCGAGCGTCACGTTCGTCCAGGCGGTCGAGCGCTATGTCCTCGAGATACTCCTCGGGCGCGAGCGCACTCCGGACAGCGACCTCTTGGCCGTAGAGGCGGCGTTCCGAGCAAGTGCGGCCGCGTTGATGGCTGTGACCGCGCCGATCGAGCCCGCCGACGTGTCGGGTCTTCTGGGGGCCTACGAGCGCAAGCTGACGTTTTTTCAGCGCGGACCCGACCTCGTGCTCAGGAACGAGTTCGGTGAAATGTTGCTGCGCAAAGTCGTGGGTTATCCCGGCGCGTTCCTCGTCGTCGGCAATACGCTGGCGGGCGCGGTGGCGTTCTTCAGCTCCGATGAAAACGGCAACGTCTCGGTCACCCTGGGGTTGCCTGCGGGGGAAGGTGATGACTTGCACCTCGAGCAGCCGGTAACGCTCCCCAAGGTGCAGCGCCTGAGTCACCCGGGGCGCCCGCCCCGCTGGACGCGCGATCCGCGAGGCGAATGGCGAAGCGCAGTGCGTTACCTGCGCGACTGCGGCGTGAAGCCGCCGGCGCCCCGAGCTTTTCGGTAAGTGGACTCGCGAAGATTCGCAGCTGACCCCAATCGCTTGGCGCCCGGGTCGCTTCCGGTCAGGTGCCAGCTCTTGTCGGCTAGCTGGCCTTCCGCTCGAAAAATTGCAGATCGATGAACACGGCTGCGGCGAGCACGAGTGAGCGCTCGTCGGGATTGAGTCCGTTACCGTCGAACGTCACGCGGAAGCGGTCGGCATCGGTGAACGCTTCCCTGAGCAGCCCGGACCACTTCTTCTCGACGCGGGCGAGCGTGCGCTCTTGGCGATCGAACGCGAAAGTCCAAGGGCGCCAGAGGGGTGAAGAGACGGTGAGCAGCACGCGCTCGGAAGCGTCCACGACGTCGAAGCGTTTATAGAAGAGCGAAAAACGCTGCTGGATGGATCCGAGCAGACGTCCTTCCGCGCTGCTGACTTCGAGCCGTTGGAAAAAGAAGCGGAAAGGGTGCAGTGCCCGCAACACGAGCCTTCGCGCTTCGTCGAAGAAGTGGATCTCGAATGTACGCCAATGGCCCAGGAACATCCGCGCGAGGAACGCCAAGCCGCCTTTTCCCTGCTCGGCCGCAAACCCGATCTGCGCGCCGTTCGCTAAGATTGCGTACTTGTTGCGCGTCTCGAAGCCAATGAGCTCGGCCAGTTCGCGGCGCTGCACGATCATGAGCTCATTCGAATGCTGGACGATGTCGAGCAAATTGGACATCCACTCAGAATCGCACACCGGCGCGCGACAGCGATAGTCAGTTGCGGCCTGCGCCGCACATTCGTGCGCACAAATGTGCGGCGATAACTCACACCTGTGGGGTGAGTGACGAGCCCAAGAATTCGGAAGCTTGGGCTGTACTGGGCTCGTCGCAACGGGTAGAAAGGTGAGTGGGCGGACGGGGATCGCTTGGAGAATAGATTCGTGAAGATTCATGTCGCTTTGGTTGGCGCAGCAGTCGCTGCGGTGTTGTGCTCTGTAGGCTGCGGCTCGGATGATTCCCAAGGCTCTCCCGGAAGCAAGGCGGGGGCAGGCGGGTTCGGCGGCTCGAGCGGCGCGGCCGAAGCAGGTTCGGACGAGGGCGAGAGCGGAGGCGTAGCCGATTCCGGCGGCGGTGATGCCGGCTCGTCGAGCACGCTAGGAGGCAGCGGCGGCAACGGCGCGAGTGGCGGAGCAACTGGAGGCAGTGGCGGCAACGGCGCAAGTGGCGGAGCAACCGGTGGCAGCGGTGGACAGGCTCCGCTCGGATTCGTTTCGGATCCCTCGGGGATCGAGCTCGAGCTCGATTCTGGGTCGGCTGCGGGGTTCACGCTCACCAGCTCGCGCCTCACGCAGGAGGCGAGTTCCAGCCTGTTTTATGCGGAGTGGTACGCCGAGCTTCACAATGGCACGAACAGCACGCAGTGCCTGATCCAAGTGAGCGGGGACTTTCAGACCGAGGCCGGCGAATCGATCATCAAGTTCGACACGTTTGCGACCGGCGCTGCATACAAGCTGAGCGACTCGAAACTCAGCTCGCCGTGCATGGCGCCCGGGGAGAGCGTGCCCGTTTGGTCGAACGACCTTCCGGATGCGTCACTCGCTCTGGCTTCGATTCGAAGAGTGGTGCTCGATATCCAGCCGCTTACCGTGTCGGACGCCATTTTGCACCCGTCGACGCCGACTTTGGGCACCGTCACGAAGACCTACTCCAGCGCGCTTTCGGCTTGGGCACTGAGTGGAACCGCGACGGCAACCGCAGACATCTACAATGCGAGCCTCACGTTTTGGGGCAAGTCCGGCAAGTTCTACGTCGACAACACGAAGGTCTTTCACTTGGAAGATCTGCTGAAGGGACAAGCCTGGTCCTTCAGCACGACCGTCGGCTTGGAGACGGTCACGCTCGACTCCGTCGTCTCTCAGTTTTCGTTCATCAACGGCTTGCAAGGCGCCTCTGCGAACAAGGTGTTCATCGACCAAACACCCACGCTCGAGTCGAGGCTGAGCAAAGCCGGCAACGTTTGGGACAACGCCGTCGATCGCCGTGCTCGGTTCCGACAGGGAGGTTTCAAACAGTAGTCGGGGGGGCTTGCTCGAGGCGGCGCACGCACGCGAGGCGGAGAGTTCCTCCGCCTCGCGTGACGCGCGGCAGCGCCCAAGCCGGCGCAGCCATCACCGCGGTATGCGCGAGCTTCTTGTCGCCGTAACGGTTGCTCGGGACGAGGAACAGCTTGCCCCCTGGCGTTCTTCACGAAGCGAGCGCGTCCGGGCGCGGCGATGGGTCATTGACCGGGGGCTGCCCGCCGGACTGAGCGTGCGCCGCAAAAGTCGGCCGTCCGTCGCAGCGGCGGAACGCCTGTTTTCGCTTTCGAAAAGAAAACTATGGCACGCAGGGCCGGTGAAGGGGACGCTCAGACGTTAGGCAGGGCGATTTGGTGACGTGGAGCAGCGGTGCAACCGCCGTCACGCTGCTCGGGCGAATCATTCAGAGGGCAGAATGGCCGATATCTTCATCAGCTACTCGAAGAAGGACTTGGCGCCTTCGAACGCCGTGTGCGAGCTCTTACGAAGTGAAGGGTACTCGGTCGCCATCGATCGCGACTTCTTGGTGGCTGGTGACGCTTACCGTCAAGTGATCGGCGAGCAAATCCGCATCGCCAAGGTCGTGATCGTGCTTTGGTCCGTGAACGCCGTGGATAGCGACTTCGTCCGCGACGAAGCGAGCCACGCTTCACGTCGCACCGTGCTCTTGCCCTTGATCGTCGACGACATGCGCGAAGCCGATGTACCACTCGGTTTCGGAGAGCTGCAGTACTTACGCTTGAAATGGCAAGCGGAAGGCCAGCTCAGCTTCGATTCCAGAGGCGACTTGATCGGTGCCGTGAAGCGCCACCTGCCCGCCGTCGAACCTCTAGATGCCGCTGTCGCGCAGCTCAAACAAGAGGTCAACCTCAAGCTGGGCGCGGAGTACGGTGCGCTGGAGCAGCTAGGCACGGGCCGGATGTCGGTGGTTTTCAAGTCGCAGCACGGGATCTACGGCGTGGTGGCCTTGAAGGTCACCCCGCTCGCTGGGATTCTGCTCTTGCCCGGCTTCTATGCTGAATTTCGACGCAGCATCGACGCCGCTCGCGACCTGGCACATCCGAACATCTTGACCATTCGCGACGTGAAGCTGCTCGACACCGTGGCTTGCACGGTGATGGACTACGTCGAAGGCTCGACGCTCGCGAGGTGCATCGTCAGCGCGGCGCCGCGTATGACGCTCGGTCGCATCAAGAGCATCGCTTCCGATATTGTCCACGCGCTCGCCCACGCGCATGCCAATGGCGTGGTTCATGCCAATTTGAGTCCCTCCAACATCTTGATCGAGGCAGCGCAGGACAGAGCGCTGGTGTCCGACTTCGGTGTGCCGGCCGTGGGCGCGGGCCCCGAGGCCAGCGCTGCAAAGGCGTTATTTCTGGACGCGCGGTACATGAGTCCCGAGCAGTGCCTGGGTGACCCGACGACTCCACAGTCGGACCAATATGCCCTGGGCACGATCCTGTACGAGTTGCTGAGTGGCAGGCCGCCATTCGTCGGCAGAACTGCGTTCACGATCATGCGCGGGCATTGCGAGGACGCTCCCACGCCGATTACCGAGCTGCGCCCGGAGTGCCCCCCCAGGGTCGCCGACTCGGTGATGCGCATGCTCGCCAAGAAGCCGAAGGAGCGCTACTTGACGACCGGTATGCTGGCGAGTGAAATCGAAAATTGGCCCCTCGCCGAGTCGGTGCGCAGTGGCAGCTCGCCTGCTCAGGGCGGCGCACATTTGGCGAAGATCGCACTCGAAAGCTACAATCGTTGCCTGGCCGATCCCAATTTTTTGGCCGCGTTCTATCAGCGCTTGAACGAAGACCCACGCTTGGCTCGACATCTGGAGACCATGAACGTCGATCGCCAAGTCGAGCCGCTCAAGCGGGCGATCCGACATCTACTCGAGTATGCCCAGGGCCAGCAGGATGCCCGCCGAGAGCTCGAGCGGGTGGCCAATGCTCACCAGCGCTTCAGGCTCGAGGAATCGCTGCTATTGCGTTTCGTCGACGTGTTGATCGAGCTGGCGCTGGAACGCGATCCCAACGCCATCGAGGTCGGGCAAAAGGAGCCCCTGCGCGGTGCGTGGCGAGCCGCCACGGAGTTGGGACTCGCGCGTTTCGCAGAACTCGCACAAGTCACGCAACCGCGCACCAGCACCCTGACGGCCGTCGGTGATGACGCGGCACAGGCGAGCCGAAGCGGCACCTGAAGGCGATGCGCCTTCTTATCGTCGTGGGGGCTCGTCTCGTCCTACTCACGCGAAAGGGCGTTTGACGGATCAGTCAACGTCGACGGCGCGCGATGCGCTGTCGATTTCGGGGTCGGCGCAGGCGCAAACAGTGTGAACTGCGCACACGAAGCAGTGCTCGGGGCGCGCGTCCAAGATTTCCGTGAGCGGTTCGCCGCAGGCAACGCAGGTTCGCGCTGCACGTTCGGTCGCAGCTGCGTGACTTCGAGTGGATGCTGCGGCGGACTCGTCTTCGGCGTTCGCGCTTGGCATGGACCTGTTCTTTAGTCGCGGAGAGCGCGGGCGTCCAACCGGTTCGCCTGCGCGGCTCGTCGGCTCAGCTCTGGGTACCGCGAAAGTTTCGTGAAGTTCGGCAACGCGACCCCTTGGGTGGGGCGCGCCTCGCGCAGTCCTTGACGGCGTCGCCCTCGTGCGGAAGGGTACGACGTGATGGCGCACATGTTGCTCATGGTCGAACCGGTTGGACAGCGGCAGTCCCGCACCGAAGCAGAGGGGCGCGAGGCCTATGCCCGAATGGAGCGTTGGGCTGAGAGCTTGAACCAGCGCGGGTTGCTCATCGCGGCCCAATCGTTGCGTTCGCAAGCGAGCGCCAGCCGTCTCCAGGTCCGCGCTGGTCGCGCGCACGTCATTGATGGCCCTTTCCCCGAAACCAAGGAAATGGTCGGCGGTTTCTTCCTCATCAACTGTGCGACACAACAGGAGGCCATCGCGATTGCCGAGGAATGCCCGGCGGCAGAGTGGCTCACCGTTGAAGTGCGCGCGGTCGCTGCGTGTTTCGAGGAGAGCCAAGGCATTTCCTGAGGGTGCACGAGCTGAAACTCGCGGGGGGATTCGCGGTGGCCCGAGGCGAGCGTCGCGGTGGGCCGTGCCCGAGCGTCCGCGGCCCTGAAGCGTTGGGACGAAATTTTCCACGCTGGCGCACGGCTGAACACGGGTTGGCGCTGCGCAGGGTGAGTGTGAAGTCGACACGGTCGCTCTGTTCACGACACCCACGCCCGCAGTAGTCCGAGGTCGGTCGACGAAATGTCAGGTTCGCTCGCTTGCGATAGTGCGAGAGCGCTTGCTGATTCCGCAAAGTGATCGGCTACAACTAGCGTGATGAAGTTCGCGCGCGGTTTGGTCGTCGCTTCGGTAGTCGGAGCAAGTGTTGCGTTGGCTACGGCGTGCGGCTCTGCGCCCGATCCGAATCTGTTTTCCGAAAGTGGTGGCGGCTCGGGCCACACAGGCGGGACCAATACGCACGCGGGGAGTAGCGCGGCGAGCGGCAAGCAAGACAATCCAGCGGGCTTGAGCAGCGGACCGGGCGGCAACACGAGCGGCGGCGATGTCGGCGTCAGCAGCGGCTCATCAGGCCTCTCCGCCGGTGGAATGAGCAACAGCGGTGGGAGCGACAGCAGCGAAGCGGGTGAAGGTGGCGTGGGAGCCCCCGGCGCCGGCGCAGCAGGCGCGTCAGCTGGTGACGCGGGCACGAGCGGCGCTTCGACCGGTGGCGCGGCGTTCGGTGGCGCGGGAGCAGGCGGCACAGGCATCGG
>Ga0164308_10000571_pt1 | contig 20043 bp, 15 predicted proteins | sample Whisoiple_246_MG_FD_109983 | JGI IMG/M metagenome (GOLD analysis project Ga0164308, IMG submission 109983) | Soil microbial communities amended with fresh organic matter from upstate New York, USA - Whitman soil sample_246_MG | ecosystem: Environmental > Terrestrial > Soil > Unclassified >...
TCGGTGCTGCAGCTATCACGGCAATTGATAACGATCAATGGAGTATCAATAATGCTTCAGAAAATATCTATCATAATAATTGCATGGCAATAAAAGTATTGATGGCCGATAAACCGGTTGCAGGCAATGTGTATGATGTGGTGCTGGCCAACATCAACAAAAATATTATTACGGATAATTTTAAAAGCATTGTTGCATCACTTGGTAAAAGTGCAACACTTTTATTAAGCGGGCTGCTGGCAGAAGATGAAGCGGATATATTGCAGCTTGCTTCAGCATTTGATCTTCAGCAACAGGATACACATCATCGTGATAAATGGATCTGCATGAAGTTCATCATCAAACCTGACAGGTTTAAATAAGAGCAGTGTAAATAAATTTAAGCAACTAAACCTGTCAGGTTTTGCTTAAGGTTTGCAACAATTACTTATAGAATAAAATACAAAAGCTGCTTTTAGGTTAAAACAGCTTTTAAATTAAGATGCGATAATGTTAATGCTGCGAATGCAGACCGATCTTATTCCCTTCTGTATCTATAAAGAAAGCCATATAACCGATTTCCGGTGTTATCTGTGTTTTGCCCAGCAATATCTGCGCGCCTTCTGCCTGGATGCGTTCTAATACATCGTTCATATCAGGGTTGGCATTCAGGTAAATGGTGATGCCATCTGTGGATGGTTTGTTATCACTTTTTACCAGTGCGCCGGATACTTTGCCGCTGTCAGGTTCACCCGGAAATCCGGCCATCAGCATACCGCCCATATCCATCTCGTGCATGTGAATACCAAAAGCAGTCTGGTAAAAATGTTTGGCACGTGCCATATCGGTAACCGGTATCTCGAACCAGTTTAGTGCATTTGTAGTGTTATCCATAAAATTAATTTTAAGGAAAGGTAGTATTTGTGTTATCACATAACATTACCCAAATATGAAATTTATATGAATGGCTGATTAATTTGAGCTGGATATTATTCAACGTGCGTTCGGGATAACAACTTAAATAATGAGAATGTCTGTTAATGAAATAGAGACTTTGCCGTCATGTTGAACGAGAGTGAGACATCCCTACTTAATTTCTGGCTTTAAAATAATTGAAGAGATTTATCTCGTTCATATATGTTTTTATAAAGTCCCGATGATTGCTTCGCAGTTCTCGTGTCGTCGAAATGACGCACAGGCAGCTTTGCATCAGAAAAAAAATGAGGCGTTATACCCTTACATAAATTTTCTTTTTATCGAGGAAATAACCGATCAGCCAGCAATACAACATATAGCAAACAGCAAACAGGAATGAGCCGATATAAGCGCCGGTATGCGCAAAAATATTTTGATACAACCATTCATATAAACTGGTATTACCAACCGGCACCATGTATAAGATGATCACCGATAGTTCACTTAACAGGTAAATAAACAACGGGTTTTTGCCAAATACTTCAAAGAAATATGTGCCTGCACGTTTGTTTAAGAAATCAACATAATACATTATTAAAGCCAGTATCATGCAATCAATGCCAACGGTATGTAATACAAAACTGCTTGTCCATAATTTTTTGTTGATGGGGAAACCATAGTTCCACCAGAACGCAATTACAAACAATATAAAACCTGCCATTAATAATTTGGTAAGGCCTTCATAGGTTTTGCCCTGCTTTTGTACATACCTGCCCACCACGTAACCGCCAACAATATTGCCTATAGAAGGAAAGGTGCTTAACAGGCCTTCAGGGTCAAAAGCAAAACCTTCGCCATGATACAAATGGTGCGGGCCCATCAGCCAGTTATCTAACCGCAATACAGCATTGGTGTGTGCATCAAGCGGATCAACGCCGGTGCCAAAATACACCATCACCGGCCAGTATAAAACCAGGATGATAGCTGTTATTATTACGGTTGTGCGCGTGCCTAAAAAATACAACATCAGCGAAGCAAAACAGTAGGCTAAAGCAATTCGTTGCAGCACGCCAAAGATGCGGGTATCGCCAATGGGTGATAATGACCAATGGCCTGTTTCGTCGGGCCTGAAAAAAGGGAACCAGTATAACAGGTAGCCACATAAAAATATAATAAGCGTGCGCTTGAATATTTTCCCCAATACTGCACCGGTATTCATTTCGCTCCAGCGGCGCATAACAAAACTCATGGCATTGCCCACCGCAAACATAAATGAAGGAAATACCAGATCGGTTGGTGTAAACCCGTTCCAGTGTGCATGTTGCAGCGGCGCAAAACTGGTGTCGCCGTTACCGGGCGTATTTACAATGATCATTAAGCAGATCGTCATTCCCCTGAAAACATCGAGCGCGAGGAAACGCTCTTTGGCAATTGATTGCATCGTTAAAAATTATAATTAAGTTTAAGAACAAGAGCGCAGCAGTTCAGTTTTTAAAGATAGAGGTTTGACAATAGCAACAAATCTTTTTAAAAAATTTTTTTAATGATGTTGATAAGAAGGGTAAGCACAATGCTTATAATGATCATTGTGGTAACCGGAAAATAAAACCGGAAATTTTCTTTTTCAATCCGGATATCGCCGGGCAATTTACCAAGCCAGTTAAACTTATCGTGAAAGAAATAAATCAGTATGCCGATTACCACCACAATAATGCCGGCAACAATTATCCATTTACCTGTTTGCGCATTCATAATATAAAGTTCAGATAATCATTTATAAATTTACGCAGCTTATAAAGAATGGCCTATGCTCAGGAAAAAATGGTTCAGAATAGTATTAGTGATCTTTATTATTTTACTGATCATTTATTTGCTTGGCCCTCGTCCGGAAGCGCCTGTTTATGCAACAACATTACCTGCCGTTCCTTCGGATGCAACGGCGTTGGAAAATTATATCAGCAACAATGAAGCGCGGCATAAATTAAAACCGGATAATGAGGCAAGGATTATATGGTTTGATTCGGCCAAAACCAAAACGGAATATGCTATTGTTTACCTGCATGGTTTTTCCGCAAGCCAGGCAGAAGGGCAGCCGGTTCATACAAATATTGCAAAAGAGTTTGGCTGTAATTTATATTTAAGCAGGCTGGCAGGCCATGGCATTGACACCATACAACCCATGGTAAATTTAACGGCGGATGCATTATGGGAAAGCGCCCGGCAGGCCCTGCAGATAGGAAAGCAGTTGGGGAATAAAGTAATATTGATGTCAACATCAACGGGCGGAACTTTATCACTGAAGCTGGCTGCGGAATATCCCAACGATGTGTATGCATTGATCATGATGTCGCCTAACATTGCCATTTTTGACAGCCGCTCGTTTCTTTTAAATAATCATTGGGGGCTTCAATTAGCCCGTACCTTAACAGGCAGCAATTATGTTACCGCATCAGACTCATCTGCGCTCTATAAAAAATACTGGTATTGGCAATACCCGCTTGAATCAACAACACAGTTGCAGGAGTTTTTAGAAACAAGCATGACGAAAACTACATTCAAAAAAGTAAAACAGCCGGCGCTTGTGTTGTATTATTATAAAGATGCCGTACACCAGGATAGCGTGGTAAGTGTTCCGGCCATGCTGAATATGTTTAAAGAATTAGGCACGCCCGCCAATGAAAAAGTAAAAAGGGCGATGCCCGATGTTGGTAATCATGTAATGGGTGGTTATATAAAGAGCCGGAATCTTTTAGAAGTGCAGCAGGCTATAGAAAAGTTTATGCAACGCCAATTGAAAATGCAGGAGTTGCCACAGGACTAATAATTGCGCACAGCGCTAAAGATATACAGCGGTGTTGGAGGTTTATGAAAGACGTTTTTTTGCCGTATTGGTCTTTCTGAAAACTTCAAGTAGTTTGCCAACGGCTTTGCGGCCATCGTTGCCTAAGCTGATAGAGAAATTATTTACATACAGATCGATATGCTGGCGCATAACTTTTTCACTCATTTCCTGTGCATGTTTTTTTACATAACCACTCAGCTTTGGGTAATTATGTTTGAATGCAAATTCAACACTTTTCCTTATTAAACCATCTATTTCAACAATGGTGTCACTATCGATACTTTTCTTTGCAATAATGCCGCCCAAAGGAATGGGAAGCCGTGTTTTGGTTTCCCAGTAATCGCCGAGATCCATTAGTTTAAACAAACCTTTTTCCTGGTAAGTAAACCTGTTCTCATGAATAATAACACCTGCATCAACCTCCTTATTTAATACAGCATCTTCAATCTCATTAAATACCTTAAACACCTTGTTTTGTGCATTAGGAAACGCCAGTGAAAACAAGAGGTGTGCTGTTGTATTAACACCGGGGATGGCAATGCGTTTATCATTTATATGCTTTGTATCTATGTTTGATGCAGCTATCAACAAAGGCCCAACACCTTTGCCCAATGCCCCACCGCTTCCAAGCAAAGTATAATTGTGCATTACCAGCGGCAATACACCATAACTGATCTTTGACACATCAAGCTTTTGGTGCAATGCCCATTCATTTAACGTTTGCACATCTTCCAGCATTACATCAAACTCAAAACCATCGGTGTCAATTTTATTATTCACCAATGCATCAAAAATAAATGTGTCGTTAGGACAGGGAGAAAAACCAAGCGATAATTTCATAATGATCTTAAACCACTTTATAAAGTTTGTCAATGTATTTAAGCAATGTTGTATTTAAGTTGCTGAGTGCATCTTTTATAAGCCATTTGCTTTTATCCCTTTCGCCTATATAATTGCTTATTGCCCGCATCTGCAAAAATTTTGTATTCGTTTGCCTGCAAACATAATGTAATGCCGCCCCCTCCATTGATTCAATAACGGGCTCATATTTTTTTGCCAGTTGCTTAATGCGTTCTTTGCGTGTAGTGATCTCGTTAACCGTAATGCCGGTTACCGGTTTTAGTTTTAAAAGATTTAATGCATCAATATGCGGGTTGGGCAATATTCTTTTTTCATAAGGATGATAATTGGACTTCTCTAATTTCAGGTTAAAAAGATCGCGCCATTTGCCATTTTCTTCAACACCGGTATTGCCTTCGATTTCTTTATCAGTAACCACCACTTTTCCTAACTGCATATCATTATCAAAACAACCGGCCATGCCAACCTGCAATACAAGGTCAGGCTTTTCTTCCATTACCAGTTTTGTAAGCGAAAAGGTTGATGCCATCATGCCAACACCAGACTGGTGAAAATATATTTTAAAGCGGCTGCTTTTTTCCGTGTATAGTTTATTGATGTTTGAAAAGCTGGGCATCCATTCGCCCACCGTTGCTGCTGTAATAAAAACACGCATAGGCTGCAAAAATCGGAATAAATATTTTACAAGCCGGATTATCATCGGCTGCCAGGCCTTGAAGGTTTTTAAAACCTTCAAGGTCTCATATTAAGCGGTTTAAAAACAACCTTAAGAAAATGCTTGCAACGTCAATCAAGCTGATAGTGTTAATTTGCGGTTTTAATTTTTCAAAGAAACATAATGGCGAAACTTTCCGGGAATATTTTAATTATTGATGATGAGCGTGCGATACGAAAAACCCTAAACGAAATTCTTTCTTATGAAGGCTTTAAAATAGATGAGGCAACAGATGGTGAAGAAGGATTGAAAATGTTCACCGATAAAACGTACGATGTGGTTTTGTGCGATATTAAAATGCCAAAACTTGATGGTATGGAGTTTCTGGTGAAAGCCGGTGAAATAAATGCTGATGTCCCTATCATCATGATAAGTGGCCATGGTAATATTGAAACAGCGGTGGATGCAGTAAAAAAAGGCGCTTACGATTTTGTGGCAAAACCGCCTGATCTTAACCGGCTGCTTATAACCATCCGCAATGCATTGGATAAAAATACGCTTAGTAAAGAGGCTAAGGTACTGCGTAAGAAAATGAGCGGCATGCAGGAAATGATCGGTGAAAGCGATGCCATAAAAAAGATAAAAGATACCATTGAAAAAGTGGCTTCAACCGATGCCCGTGTATTAATTACGGGCGATAATGGCGTGGGTAAAGAACTGGTGGCAAGATGGCTGCATGTAAAAAGCAAACGTGCTGAACAAAGCCTGGTGGAAGTAAACTGCGCAGCCATACCTTCAGAGCTGATAGAAAGCGAATTATTTGGCCACGAAAAGGGTTCATTTACCTCAGCTATAAAACAGCGCATCGGTAAGTTTGAACTGGCCAACGGCGGCACCTTATTTTTGGATGAAGTAGGAGATATGAGTTTGAATGCGCAGGCTAAAGTGTTGCGTGCCCTGCAGGAAGGTAAAATAACCAGGGTAGGTGGCGATAAGGAAATTAACGTAGACGTGCGGGTAATTGCGGCCACCAATAAAAATCTTTTAAAGGAAGTGGAGGAAAAAAATTTCCGTATAGATCTGTATCACCGCCTTAATGTAATTCTTATTCATGTTCCTTCGCTTAACGAGCGGCAGGAAGATATCCCTTTGCTGATCAACAAATTTTTGGAAGACATTGCTGAAGAATATGGCCAGGCTAAAAAGGAAATAGACAAAAAAGCGGTTGACGCCCTGGAAAAGCATATCTGGTCGGGTAATATACGTGAACTGCGTAATGTGGTTGAGCGGCTGGTAATATTATCAGGCAAAACCATAACCGAAAGCGATGTTACCAGTTTTGTATTAATATAAGCCTGTATGAAGCGTAAACGGGTTATTGTAATTGCAGGCCCTACTGCGTCTGGCAAAACAGCGCTTTCACTGCAACTTGCCCGGAAATATAAAACAGCTATAATTTCTGCTGATTCAAGGCAATGCTTTAAAGAATTAGATATCGGTGTTGCCAAGCCATCGGATGATGCGTTGCAGTCAATAAAGCATTATTTTATTAACTCTCATTCAATACACGACACCGTAAATGCAGAAGTGTTTGAAAAATACGCATTAGCTGCTGCCGAAGAGATATTTCAGTACAATGAAACCGCCATAATGGTTGGGGGAACCGGAATGTATATAAAGGCATTTTGTGAAGGGCTTGATGCTATCCCTGAAACAGACCCGGCCATTCGTGCCCATATTATTTATAGTTATAATCAGAATGGTTTGGAATGGCTGCAGCAGGAGGTGGAAAAAAATGATCCGTTGTTTTGGCAACAGGCGGAACAACAAAATCCGCAACGGCTAATGCGGGCGCTTGAGATAATTAACGCAACGGGTATGTCTGTTACGGCTTTTAGGAAAAATGTAAAAAAGGAAAGGCCATTCCGGGTGATCAAGTTGGGAATTGGCCTGCCTAAGGAGCGTTTATACGCAAATATTTCAAGCCGTGTGGATGAAATGATAGCGGAGGGCCTGGTAGCAGAAGTTGAACAGTTATATCCATACCGGGATCTGAATGCATTGCAAACAGTTGGTTATAAAGAGCTGTTTGAATATATAGAAGGCAGGGTTTCATTACAGGAAAGCATTCAAAAAATAAAATCCAATACAAAGCAGTATGCCAAACGCCAGCTCACCTGGTTTAAAAAAGATAAGGCCATTTTTTGGTTGAAGCGTCAACACTAAGGTTTTATTTACCAAATAAGCTTATTAGCTGAAGCAAACGTTTGTTTGTTTTCGCTAACATGATTGGTACTATTTTATCTGATTTCAATACTTTTCGGTAAACTGGCTAACCGAATAACTATTTGAATGTGTTTGTTTTACACAACAAAAATGTGTATGATATACACTTTAAAATTTTTTCTTAAATTTTTTTGGTTACGTGCAATGAAATGTTAATCTTAGCTGTCCTATATAATAATAAATTTCTCACCTTTTAACAATTCTTATGAGACAAAAACTCGATTGCACTTGCGCACGCCTATGCGCAACTTTTCTTTTGTTCTTTTTTTTAAGTTTTTCTTCCAATGCCCAGAAAACGGTTATGGGTAAAGTCACCAATGCCAAAGACGGTTCTGCCATTGGCTTTGCAACAATTACCGTGAAAGGAACAAACGTAGCTGCAGTCTCGAATGCTGATGGTTCTTTTGCTATTAATTTGCCTGAGGGCAAAACTGCGCTTGTTATTTCTTCTATTGGATTTACCACCTTGGAAGTTCAGGCGGCAGGAGCTAGTGTTGATGTGAAGCTAGCTGAAACATCATCCTCTCTGGATGAAATCGTAGTTACTGGTTATACTGCCCAGAAGAAAAAAGAAATTACGGGAGCAGTATCTGTAGTAAATATAAAAGAAATGAAACAGATGCCGGCAGGTACCGGTGAAGAAGCGCTACAAGGGCGTGCCTCCGGTATAACTATCACTACTTCAGGGCAACCAGGCGCGGCTTCCGACATAAGAATCAGGGGTTTTAGCGGCTTTGGCAGCAACCAGCCACTGATTATTGTGGATGGTGTGCGTGGTGATTTGCACAACATTAACCCGAATGATATTGAGTCTGTACAGGTATTGAAAGATGCCTCTGCTGCCATTTACGGTGTGGCCGGTTCAAATGGGGTTATCATTGTTACCACAAGAAAGGGAAGAGGCAAAGCTGTTGTAAGCTATGATGGCTATTATGGTGTTACAACTCCTGGCCCTGGCTATGATATGGCAAATCCAACAGAAGCATCCAATGCCATTTGGCAACAACAGCGTAATTCAGGTATCGCAAATCCTACTACCAAGCAATATGGAAGCGGGGCCAATCCGGTTGTGCCTGATTACCTTACGCCTACAGGTTATACATTGTGTAATTGTCCTGCAGACTCTGGCAAGGTTTCCCCTTCTTTATACAACAAAGATTCATACCAGATCACCAGAGCCAATAAAGCTGGTACTGATTGGTATGGTGAGATCACACGTCCTGCTATGGTTCAAAGCCATAACGTGTCTGTAAGCGCAGGTAACGACAAAAATTCTTATTATTTCTCATTGGGTTACCTGAATCAAGAGGGTATAATGGACTTTCAATACCTGAAACGTTATTCTGCAAGAGCTAATACGCAATTCACCATAAAAAACAATATTCGTGTTGGTGAAAACTTGTATGTTTTTTATAGCCAAAACCCAACATTTGGCAACCAAAGTGAAGGCAGCCCTTTTACCACTGCATATCGCGAAGATCCTATCATTCCCGTGTATGATATAATGGGCAATTTTGCAGGCACCAAATCACAGGATTTGGGCAATGCCCGTAACCCTTATGCAGATATTTACCGTACAAAAGATAATAAAGGCAACAAATGGGATATAAGTGGTAATGTGTTTGCTGAAGTTGATTTCTTAAAGCATTTTACCTTCCGTACGAGTTTTGGTGGTGTAATTGATAATAATTATGGTTATAATTTCAATTATGTTGGCTATGAAAATGCTGAAGGCAATACGGGTGCTAATTCATTCAGTGAAAATTCAAGCTATAACTCCCAGTGGACTTTTAATAATACCCTGGTATACTCTAATATATTTGGTCAGCACACTATAAAGGCATTAGTTGGTACTGAAGCAGTAAATTATTACGGACGTGGTTTAGGTGGAACAAGAAGCAACTACTTCTCAGAAGATCCTAATTACTGGACACTTAACACAGGTTCGCCTTCAGGCCAGTCAAATACCGGTTATGCTTACCAAAGTGCATTATGGTCACAATTTGCTAAACTGGAATATAATTTCGGTGGCAAATACCTCATCAATGGAACATTACGCAGAGATGGTTCGTCTGTTTTTGCCGAAGATCAGCGCTATGGTTATTTCCCTGGCGTATCTGCCGGTTGGGTTATCTCCCAGGAAAACTTTATGAAAGACATCACCTGGCTTAATAGTTTAAAAATCAGGTATAGCTGGGGTAAAATGGGATCAACCAGTAATGTTAATGCAACAAATCCTTTTAATCTATACTCGCAAAGGGCAGGTAAGTCTTTCTACGACCTTCAAGGGAATAGCACCAACCCAATGGCTGGTTTTTACAGGAGTAACCTGGAAAACCAGGAAACTACCTGGGAAGGCGATATCATTTCCAACGTAGGTATAGATGCAACGATGTTCCATAATAAATTGGATATTACCGTAGATTGGTATCAGAAAAAAGTTAGCGGCTTACTTTTTACTGCTTCAGGCCCTCAGTACGATGTGCTGTTTGTGGGTGATGCTGATCTGCCTAAGGTGAATGTTGGAGATATGCAGAATTCAGGCATCGACGCTAGTGTAACTTATCATGGTACATTAAGCAAAAATCTGAAATTTGATGTTACCGGCGTATTTACTTCTTATGATAATGAGATAGTAGATATTCCGGGTACGGGTTATTTTGATGGGCCTAAAATCAGGAATGCTATTCTCCAACGTTACCAGGAAGGGCAGCCAGTAGGTGCTTTTTTCGGTTACGAAGTAATTGGTTTATTCCAGAACCAGGATGAAATAACAAAAGCTCCAACTCAAACCGGTGCGAGGTTAGGTAATTTTATATACAAGGATATAAACAGCGATGGCAAGATAGATGCAGATGACAGAACATTTATAGGTAATCCTAACCCTTCCTTCACGTATGGTTTGAATATTTCTTTAAGCTATAAAGCGTTTGATTTCGCTGCCTTCTTTTTTGGTTCTGCCGGTAACGATATTTATAATAACACTTTATATTTTACCGATTTTCCTGACTTCTTTAAAGGTGGTATTAGAAGAGAGGTTGCTGTGAACTCATGGACAACTACTAATACTAATACAAATATCCCTGCACTCTATACAACTGGTAGCTTTAGCTCAGATCTTACTGCGAATAGTTATTTTATCAGTAAAGGTTCTTATTTCCGTGCCAAGCAAATGCAAATTGGTTATACCCTTCCAGCCAGCGTTTTGTCAAAAGTTGGTATCGACCGGTTCCGCATTTATGTTCAGGCTGCGAATTTGTTTACTATAACTAATTACAGTGGTCTTGATCCGGAATTGCAAAGTAATGATCCCAATAACAACTCCACTGTTGGCTTTGGTACAGATCAGGGTAATTACCCGCACACTCCGGCATATTTAATCGGTGTGAATCTTAATTTTTAATGTTTAATCATAAGGTTTATATGAAAAAAAGAAATATTCTAATAATAACAGCGGTAATCCTGGCAGGCTCGCTTATTGTTGCCTGTAGCAAAAGCTTTTTGGATAAGCCGCCTTTAGGAACTTTAACACCAAGCATACTTGCAACTGAAAAGGGCGTTCAGGGTTTATTGATCGGCGCTTATTCTATGTTGGACGGAAATGGTGCTGCAGGTGACGGTAACTATGGTTCTGCCGCTTCTAATTGGGGATACGGCGGAGTAGCAGGTGATGATGCTTATAAAGGCTCTGACCCCAGCGATGTATCCGATTTTGCGCCATTTGAAGACTGGACTGTTACACCTACTAATGGCGCCCTGCCACAAAAATGGGCTGCATGTTATGCAGGTATTCAACGCAGCAATGATGTAATCAAAACCATGGCACTTGCTACAGATATATCTGAAGCAAACCAACTGATGATAGCTGCACAGGCCCGCTTTTTACGTGCATGGTACCATATGGAATTGAAGAAAGTTTTTGGGAATGTTCCTTATGCAGATGAAACAGTAGATGAAAATAATACAGCTGTTACAAATACAGAAGACATTTGGCCAAAAATTGAAGCAGACCTGCAATTCGCAGTAGACAATTTGCCGGAATCATGGGGAGGCGAGAAAGGCAGGGCTAATGTTTGGGCAGCAAAAGCCACGCTTGCAAAAGCATATATGTTTCAGAATAAGTATTCCACTGCTTACCCGTTATTGAAAGATATCATTGCCAATGGAAAAACTGCTGGTGGTGAGAAGTATGCACTTACTCCTAATTTCTTTTCAAACTTCAACCCCGCACAAAAGAATGGTCCTGAATCAGTGTTTGCTGCACAAACCTCCGTTCAGGATGGCTCGTCTGTTGACTGGGGCGGCGATCCTAACGGTAACTATGGCGACATTCTCAATTTTCCTTATACCGGCGGTCCTGGTGCCTGCTGCGGATTTTATAACCCATCACAAGATCTTGCTAATGCCTTTAAAACAGATGCAAGCGGGCTTCCATTGCTCGATAATTGGTATACAGGCCTGAATGTAAGTGCCGAATCCGGCGCAACTTATGTTGGTACATTAGACCCAAGAATCGATCTGTCAATGGGCAGGCCAGGCATCCCTTATCTTGATTGGGGACTTCATCCAGGTTTCGACTGGATAAGGAACCCGGCAAACGATGGTAATAAAAGCCCTTTGAAAAATGTATATGCTGCTTCTCAGAAAGGTGCATATACAGATGTAGGTAGCGCCTATTGGGGACCAACAGAACTTGTTGCCAATAACGTAAACCTTATACGTTTTGCAGATGTTATTTTATGGGCGGCAGAATGTGCTGCAGATGCAGGCGATTTACCCACAGCAATGAATTATGTCAATCAAATCAGATCCAGGGCTGCTAATAAAACATCATGGGTTTATAAAAATAGCGACTATAATGCCGCTACTGCAACTTTTGCTACGCAAACAACCCCTGCAGACAATTACAAAATAGGCTTATACGCATCATTCCCTTCAAAAGACTACGCTGTTAAAGCAATTCGTTTTGAAAGAAGGCTAGAATTAGCAATGGAAGGCCACCGCTTCTTTGATTTGGTTAGATGGGGTATTGCAGACCCGGTTTTAAATTCTTATTACGCTAGGGAAAAAGTACTCAGGCCGTTAAAAGCAAACGCGCACTGGACACCAGGCAAAAATGAAGTTTTCCCTATTCCGCAGAGTAAAATTGATAATTTGAATGCTGATGGAACTATTCGCCTCGTTCAAAACCCGGGATATTAGAATTTAATAAAAAATCTATATTTCTTTCAAAAGGGCAGAGTTATTTTAGCTCTGCCCTTTTTATTCATTAAATTTTATTCGAGTGAAATTATGTTACAGGATTGTGCTGCTTTGTTCTTTATTTTTTTATATTTTCCTGCTCTGTTCTTGTAAAAAAAATACAGTTTTTCAGCAAATTCCTTCTTCGTCTTCCGGCATTGAATTCAGAAATAATATTACTGAAAGCGACTCTGTAAACCCACTTGATGTTGAAAATATGTATAACGGCGGTGGTGTTGGCATTGGAGATTTTAATAATGATGGCTTACAGGATATTTATTTTACCGGGAACCTGGTATCAAATAAATTATACCTGAACAAAGGTGATTTTAATTTTGAAGATATAACCAGTACAGCTAAGGTATCAGGTGAAGGAAGGTGGTCAAGAGGTGTGGCGGTAATAGATATTAATAACGATGGATGGCTTGATATATATGTATCCGAAACCTTGCTAAAAGATCCGGCAAGGCGTGCAAACCTTTTATATGTAAACCAGGGTATTGATAAAGATAAAATACCTCATTTTAAAGAAATGGCGAATGAATATGGCCTTGCAGACACAGGCCATTCTACCCAAACTGCTTTTTTTGATTTTGATAATGATGGCGATCTTGATTGTTATGTTGCTACCAATGAAATATCTAAAGGCAGGTTTACAGACCAGTTCAGGCCAATACTTACGCATGGCGAAAACCCCAGCACCGGCAGATTATACCGCAACGATTGGAATGATGTTCTTAAACACCCGGTATTTACAGATGTTTCCCAACAGGCAGGCATTCAAACAGAAGGCTATGCCCATTCCGTTGACATTGCCGATTTTAATAACGATGGCTGGAAAGATATTTATGTTGCAGATGATTTTATAACCAACGATCTGCTCTGGATAAATAACCATGATGGTACATTCAGCAACCAGTTGGAAAAATATTTTAAGCATACTGCCGCCAATGCAATGGGCAGCGATTTTACCGATATAAATAATGATGGCTTGCCCGATATGATTATAGTGGATATGAGCCCTCAAGATAATTTCAGAAAAAAAATGATGCTGAATTCAGGCAGTTATCAGCGCTATTTAAACAGTGATTATTTTGGATTTAACTATCAATATATCAGGAATACGCTGCAGTTAAATTGCGGTAACAGCGTTGGCGAAAATGACTCCATTGGCCACCCCGTATTTAGTGATATTGGTTTTTATGCCGGCATTTCTCAAACAGACTGGAGCTGGACGCCCGTTGTTGCCGATTTTGATAATGATGGCTTTAGGGATGTAATTATCACTAATGGCTACCCCAGAGATGTTACCGACCACGATTTTATCGCATTCAGAAGTAAAGCTACCTATATTGCTACCAAACAGGATATCATTAATGTTATCCCGCAGGTTAAAATTCCAAACTATGCATTTCACAATAATGGCGACCTTACATTCAGTGATGTGTCTGAAAACTGGGGCATAACTACACCTTCTTTTTCAAACGGCGCGGTGTATGCAGACCTTGATAATGATGGTGACCTTGATCTTGTGATCAATAATATAAATGACATAGCCTCAGTTTATAAAAATACTTCCCGTGAAAAAAACAACAACAGCACACAGTACATTAATATAAAGTTCACAGGCGATGATAAGAATGTAAACGGGCTTGGCGCACTGACAGACATTTATTACAATAAAGGCAAACACCAGTATTGGGAAAATACACCTTGCCGCGGTTATCTTTCCACCGTACAGGATGTGGCGCATTTTGGTCTTGATACAGTTACCACCATAGATTCGATAATTGTTCGCTGGCCAAATCTTAAAAAGCAGGTCTTAAAAAACCTAAAAGCAGGTAAAACCTTAACTGTAAAAATGAATGAGGCAAATGAGCCATTCACATTTAATACTGCCATTAAAACGCCTGCTTTGTTTTGCAACGTAACCGATTCTGTAAATATTCGCTACAAACAAAAAGATAAAGACTTCATTGATTTTAATATACAAAAATTGATACCGCATAAGTTTTCTGAATTTGGACCGGGCATGGCCGCGGGGGATGTAAACGGGGATGGCCTTGATGACATCATCAGCGGAGGTTCTTTTTTGTATAGCGGACAGGTTTTTTTACAACAACAAACCGGTGTCTTTATTCAAAAAGATCTTGAAAGGTTTAAAGATTCTTTAAGCAAGAAAAAAGAAGATGAAGGCATGCTTTTATTTGACGCCGATGGAGACGGTGACCTTGATCTGTATGTTTCCAGTGGCGGGTATGAAGCAGATCATGATCTTCCCAATTACCAGGACCGGTTTTTTACAAATGATGGCAAGGGAAATTTTAGTCCCGATTCAACAGCCATTCCTCAAAACTTTACCAGCAAATTTTGTGTACGCGCTGTTGATTTTGATAAAGACGGTGACCTTGATCTTTTTGTTGCGGGCCGTGTAGATCCCTGGAATTATCCAAAGCCGGTTTCAAGTTTTATACTTAGAAACGATACAAAAGATGGCAATATAAAGTTTACAGATGTTACCGCTACAGTGGCCAAACCGCTACTGAATATAGGGCTTACCTGTGATGCTGTTTTTTCAGATTTTAATAATGATGGCTGGCCCGATATGGTGCTTGCCGGCGAATGGATGCCTGTAACTTTTTTGCAGAATGATAAAGGTGTTTTTAAAGATGTTACACAATCTTCAGGCATTGCCACACAGGTTGGCTGGTGGAATACCGTTGCCGCCGGTGATTTTGATAACGATGGCGATGTTGATTACATAGTTGGCAATGCAGGCTTAAACACATTTTATAAAGCAAGCGATAAATATCCTGTTTCTGTATATGCTAAAGACTTTAATAACGATGGCAGTTTTGATGCCATAACATCGCAGTACCTTATCAACAATACCACTGATAAAAAAATGCAGGAATATCCTGTTGCCTTGCGGGATGAAATAATACGGCAGATGATAACCATGCGGCGTAAGTATGAAGATTATAAAAGCTATGCAACCGCAACCATGGATTCTGTATTGCCTGCAGACCAACGTGCGGATGCTATCATATACCGGGCAAACGATCTTGCCTCTGCTTATGTAAGAAATGATGGCAATGGAAAATTTACCATGCAAAAACTACCTGCACAGGCACAGGTATCTATGTTATGCGGAATGTCTGTTGCAGATTTTGACGGTGATGGAAACCTGGATGTAGTGATCAATGGTAATGATTTCAGTACAGAAGTAAACACAGGCAGGTACGATGCGCTTAATGGATTGATGATGAAAGGCGATGGAAAAGGAAATTTTACGCCTTTATCAATGATGCAAAGCGGTATCTATATTCCGGGTAATGGTAAATCATTGGTGCAATTGCGCAGTGCAAAAAACGAATGCTTATTGGCTGCAGCTGAAAACCGCGGGCCGCTGCGCGTATTCAAACTAAAACAAACGGTTAATTGTTTGCCTGTAAAAGCCGATGATCAATATGCAATCCTTCAACTCAAAAATGGTAAACAGCGCAGGGAAGAATTATACTATGGTGTTTCTTATCTTTCACAGTCTTCAAGATTTATAAGTATTAATAATACGGTAACATCAATAAAAATATTCAACAGCAATGGTGAAGGCCGTACTATTAATTTTTAATGATGCCTTTAAATAAATTTCTCTTTTGTATTATTTGCTTTACATGTTTTGCATGTAACAATAATAAAAATCCATACGAAAATAAACTGGGTATAGAGCAGTCTGTTATTGCCGCAATGGATACTGCGCATTATACATTGATAGAATGGAAAGATAGCCTGCAAAATTTCGGAACACTTAAACAGGGCGATTCAGCGCATTTAAAATTTCAATTTGAAAATGCTGGCGAAATACCTTTGTTCATTCTTAGTACGCATGTTACCTGTGGCTGTACGGTTACTGCGTTTTCAAAAGATGCGGTAATGCCCGGCAAATCCGGATTTATTGCGGTTACTTTTAAAGCCGGTCATGAAACAGGTTCGATAAACAAAAAGATCGTTGTGGTTACCAATACAAGAAATAGCCACAGCAGTAATTTGTTTATACGCGGCAGGGTTGAGCAGACCGGTAACAAATAATTTAAAAATGAAGATATTTATTACGTTCATTATCCTTGTTTTTGTATTTGTTTCCTGTAAAGAATATACCAGGAATGCATCGCATCAACAGGTGTCTAATGCAAGTATCGGCAGGGGTGAAAAACTTGCAAAACAATATTGCGGTTCCTGTCATGTTTTGCCGGATCCTTCTTTAGTGGATGCAAAAAGCTGGCAGAATGGTGTATTGCCCGAAATGGGTCCAAGGCTTGGCATATTTCATTATGGCAACAGGGAGTATCCTTCTTACAGAAGAGATTTTAATGTTGACAGGAATTATTATCCAGCTACTCCTGTAATTTCTACAGCAGACTGGCAGCATATCATAGATTATTTTACATCGCTGGCACCTGATACTTTACAGCCCGCAAAAAAACCCGTTGCCATCCGGATGAATGATAATTTATTCAAACCCTTGCATACTGATTTTAGTTACTACATGCCTTCTGCTTCATATGTAAAAATCAAGCCCGGCAAATTATTGATGTGCGATGCTTTCACAAGCAAGCTGTATGTATTCAACAATGCATTGCAGCTTTCAGATTCAATTAATACAAAAGGTTCAGTTACGGATATAATAGAAGATTCGAATGCGTATATTTTTTGTACCACCGGTGAACTTCATCCAAACAATGGAAAGTATGGATCGATAAGAAGTGCAGGTTTTAAAAGCAAAGCCATTGATAATATTTTATCAAGAAATTTAATGCGGCCTGTTCATTTTACGCGTGTAGATATTAATAAAGATGAAAAAGAAGATATTGTTGTATGCGAATTTGGTAACCTGGAAGGTGCATTATCCTGGCTTGAAAAAAAAGATACCAGTTATGAGCGGCATATAATACGTGCAGCGCCGGGCGTTGTAACAACTTACATTGCCGATTACAATAAAGATGGTTTGCCTGATGTATGGGCGCTGTTTGCGCAAGGCAACGAAGGCCTGTTTCTTTTTACCAATAAAGGCAAAGGTGTGTTTGATACAAAACAGGTTTTACAATTTCCGCCATCTTATGGATCATCTTATTTTGAAATGGATGATTTTAATAAAGATGGTTTCCCTGATCTTGTTTATACCTGCGGTGATAATGCCGATTTTTCGCCGGTATTAAAACCGTATCATGGTGTGTATATTTATTTAAATGATGGGAAAAATAATTTCACTCAAAAATATTTTTATCCCATTAATGGTTGTTATAAAGCCATTGCAAAAGACTTTGATGGCGATGGCGACCCTGACATTGCTACCATTTCTTTTTTTGCTGATTATAAAAATCAGCCGGAAGAAGGATTTGTTTATTTAAAGAATAACGGCAATTTTAATTTTACGCCTTACAGCCTTAAAGCCGCAAAGAATGGCAGGTGGTTAACTATGGATGCAGGTGATTTTGATGGCGATGGCAAGCCTGATATTATGCTCGGTAATTTTTCTTTAATGGATCCTGTATTTAAAGCTGCTGTCGACTGGAAGCGGCAACCGCCTTTTTTGTTATTGAAAAATATTCAATAACTAATTGCCGGCATACAATAAGAATATGGCAGGCCGTTTATGCAGATCAGTTTTTTCTTTTTTCCAGTCTTTTATTTTTTTTGTTTGAATGGATTCAGAAGCTGCAGTTATATCAACAGCAATGCATAATTGCGTTTCAGGTTTTAATGTGATCAGCATATCGTTTACCAACGGGTTATTGCGGTAAGGTGTTTCAATAAATATTTGGGTGCAATTCTTTTTAATGGATTCATTTTCCAGGTCAGCAAGCTTCTGTTTTCTTTCCTGTGCATCAACCGGCAAATAACCAACAAACTGGAAGCACTGGCCGTTCATTCCACTGGCCATTAAAGCAAGCAATATTGAATTAGGACCAACCAGCGGGATAATTTTCGCATTATTTTGCTGCGCGATATTTACCAGTATTTGTCCCGGGTCTGCAACACCGGGGCAGCCGGCCTCGCTCATAATACCAATCGTTTTTTGTTGGGAAAGATCATCTTTAAAATTTTTCAGCACTTCATTTTCTGCCTTGTGAATCGTGTGCCATTCATAGGCATCAATATTTATTTCTTTCCATATCTTTTTTAAAAACCTTCTTGCCGTGCGTTCATTTTCTACATATAAAACAGAACATTTTTGTACCGCATCAATTATATAAGCAGGAATAGATGGCAATGCTTTTTCATCATCATGCAAAACAACAGGTATAAGATAAATATTAGCCTGCATTGTATTCAGTTTTTTTGGGGATCATATCCTTCACTTCATGTAAACTTAACGTGGCAGCAACAACGGCATACGTGGGTGCAAGCACCCAGCCAACTATCGGCATAAGTTGTATTAAATAAAACATAAGCCCGTTGCCAATTGCAAGCCCCCTGTGATTGCCGATAAAATAAATACTTTCTGCTGCTGTTATTTTTTTTCGTTCAAAACTATAATCAAGCATGGAAAAGCCGTAATAATAACATTCAACCAGCAATGCAAGCAAAGGCGTTAACCAGCCTGCAACAGGTATAAGCGATAACAGGATGATGGAGATCATATAAACAGATTGCCATAAACAATTGCGCACTGCTATTTTTATGCCCCTGGAAATATCTTTGAAGAATTGTTTCGCGTCAAAAACAAATTCTTTTTCTTCTATTATAGATGCCGTCTTTTCGCTTAGATAAGCAAATACAGGCGAGCCAACTATCAGCCATATATATTTAAACAAAGAAAAATAAAACAGCATTTGAATAAGCCATAGCATAATGCCGCCAAAAGCAAAAAGGAAGCCCAAAAGCCCGCTGCCATTTTTATCAAGCCATGTTTTTAAGCCTGTTTTTAAACTTAGCCATTCAATAAAAGTATTTGCAGTAAGTCCGAAAAAATACATGGAAATAATAAACAAAGCGGTATAAATGATACCAGGGATAATTATCCATTTCCATAATTTATGCTGGCGGATAAAATGATGCGCCTGGTGATAACTCTGTATGGCAATAATGATCTCTTTAAGCAACAGGCAGTAATTTTAAAGTTTAAATGTAAATCAATTGATGAACGTGGCAGAACTTACAACGGAAGAAAATAATTTTTTAGCATCTGTTAAAATGTTAAATGAAAATTTTTATACGCGTAAAGATGTTGTAAAAATTGCAAAAGAGTTGCTTGGAAAAATAA
>Ga0164308_10000572_pt1 | contig 20023 bp, 17 predicted proteins | sample Whisoiple_246_MG_FD_109983 | JGI IMG/M metagenome (GOLD analysis project Ga0164308, IMG submission 109983) | Soil microbial communities amended with fresh organic matter from upstate New York, USA - Whitman soil sample_246_MG | ecosystem: Environmental > Terrestrial > Soil > Unclassified >...
CAGCGATCCACACCTCGCGGTTCCCTCGGGCCTGCTCGAAGTGCCGTGGACCGAGTTCGTCGATTGTTCGACGGGCGCGGCGTTCGTTCCAGCCGACTCGCCCGTCGCTACCCTCACGGTGCGCGTGCTGTCGAGCCAGGTAGCTGACGACCCCTTCCAGCTCTGCATCGAGAGCATGGACGAAGCGCCCTAGAGGACGCCGCGGCAGCCTCGCCGCCCTCTGGACTACTTGACCAGCTCGCGCAGGGCGGCGTAGGGTAAAATGCCGTGCTTCGTCTTCGTTCCCTGCGCCCTTTTTTTCCAGTAGCACTGACTGTCCTGGCCCTCGCCTGCTCGTCCGACAGCGGCGATACGGATGAGGGCAACGGAGGCCAGGGTGGGGCGGGCGGTGAGACGGTCGAGCGCACGCTGGGCAAGGACGGCGGCGAGGTGTCGACCGGCAGCGTGACCTTGAACTTCCCGGCGGGTGCCGTGCCCAAGGGGACGGTCGTCACCGTCTCGACCCTGGACGGCGACGAGACCGCGGCGCTGCCGGAGACGAGCGATGGCGTGAAGCTGGCAGGCGTGCCTGCGAAATTCACCCCCCACGGGCTCACGTTCGAGCAGCCGGTCGACGTGACCATGGACTTCAGGGAGCCCGCGGACGCGGACGTCCCCTTGGTGGCCATGAAGCTGGACAACGACCAGGACACGACCTGGGAGGTCGTACCGGGCGCCAAGTTCGAGAGCGGTCAAGCCAGCTTTCAGATCAACGGCTTCAGCTACTACGGCGTCTTCGCGGATCCGAACGGCGTGGCGGAGGAGCTGTACGGGGGTGACGTTTCCGGCGCGGGCGGCGGGACGGGCAACGGCAGCGGCGGGGAGACGAGCAGCGGCGGCGAGTCGAGTAGCGGCGGGGAGACGAGCAGCGGCGGCGACACCAGCAGCGGCGGCGACACGGGGGGCGTGGGGACCGGCGGTGACGGCACCGGTGGCCACGTCATGTCCGGCGGCAGCGGCGGTACGGGTGGGTTCGGCGGCTCGGGCGGCTTTGGTGGGACCGGCGGCTTCGGCGGCACGGGCGGCGTCAGTGGCACGCCCGGTTACCTGGATGAGGCCACGCTGCACGGGTACGGCTTCTTCGGCGCAGGGGCAGCGGCCAACATCGACTCGGACGTGCTGACGGTTCCGGGCCCGTTCACCTGCGCCACGGGCGACACCGGCGTCGAACCGACTTCGACGGTGACGGTGGGCTATCGCATCAACGAATCCAAGGCGCCGGGAGGCGACAACACGCCGACCCTCGTCACCGATGAGGGCCTTTGGTTCTGGGTCAACTGGACGCAGGTGGACAGCGCCCGGCCGATGATCGTCGAGCTGGTCGACACCACGACGGCGGGCGCCAAATGGTGCGCCCAGGTCCTCAGTCCTGGCAGCGCGGAGTTCATTCCCTGGACTGGCTTCAACACGAACTGCCAGAGCGGAGACGGCACGGCCTTCGATCCGCTGGTCGACCAGGTCGAGGAAATCAGCTTCACGGTCCTGTCGACGCTCCAGAATCAGTCCTTCGACTTCTGCTTGCTCGAGCTCACGACCGGAGACGGCAGCGGCAGTCCACCCGGCTACCTACCGGGCGTCGAGTGGTTCGGGGAGGGCTTCGCCGAGGCGGACACCTCGTCCACCATCAACACCAACCTGGTGAGCCCGATACCCCACCACGCCTTCGGCACGACGGGGCCGGGCGTGACGTTCGCCGGGCTGCACTACAACTTGAACCAGCCGTACCAGGGCACGAATTCTCCGGTCGCCTTCACCGCGCCTGCCGTTCGGGTCGGCCTGTCGACCGCGAGCGCGCGACCCCTGTTCGTCGAGCTGCGCGGCGAGGGACAGTCTTGGTGTGCCTCCGTGCCGTCGGCGTCTGGTTCGCACTACGTCCCGAGGGGCTCCTTCAACACCGTGTGCGACGGCAGTGGCACGACCCTCCCGAGCAACGTGGCGCTCGATAGCGCCGGCGTCGTCGTGCGCGGTACGGCCACGCCGGACGACCCCTTCGACTTCTGGATTGTCGACATTCGGCCCGATTTCAACCCGCCACCCGCTGAGATTGGCTACATGTGGACGCCCAAGTGGCACGGCTACGGCTCGGTGGACGCCTCCGCGGACGTGACCAGCCTGAGCGACGACCTGTTCGAGGCTATCCCCCCGAACTGCGTCTCGGGCGTTACGACGGCGGACCCGAATTCCTATGTCGGGCTTCTGTACAACGTGAACGAATCCACGGCGGGCGGCGACAACTCACCGGTTGCGGTCGCCGCGACGGGCGTTTGGGTCAACTTCACGTCGTCGGCGTCGCGTCCGCTCTTCGCCAAGCTCAAGACCACGTCGGGCGATTTTTGCGCACCGCTACCCGACGATGTGTCCACGTTCGTGCCCGCGGCGAAGTTCAGGGCCGACTGCGTCAACGCGAACACGGGCGCTGGGCTCGACATCTTCAACGACGAGGTGATCGCCGCCGGCGTGATCCTGCCGTCCACCGGCCAGCCGGACCTCGGCGAAGTCTGCGTGCTGGACGTGCAGCCGTCCGAGGTGCCGTTCGGCTACCTCGACGGCCCGGACTTCTACGGACAAGCCATCGTCTACACGGGCGGCGGGGCGACCGTAGGCGACACGACCTCGAGCAACCCCGGACCGAACTGCATCTTTGGCGACATCGATGCGTCCCCGGGTTCGTTCGTGGTGCTGCACTACTACACGAACCAGGCGTATGGCGCTCAGCCGGGCTCCATGCAGCTGAACGACTTCGGCGCGCTGGGCATTGGCCTGAACACGAGCTCCACCCACCCGATCAAAGCGGAGATCTTCGACGCCGCTTCCGCCAATACCTACTGTGCCAACTGGCCGGGCGGTTCAGGCTCAACGATCATTCCTTGGCAGGACTTCAACACCGATTGCGACACCGGCAGCGGCCTCGCCTTCGAGCCCGCGACGGCGCTCATCGACGAGGTCGGCATCAAGGTTCTGTCGAGCGGCAGTCCGGCGTCCTACAACGTTTGTCTCGGCCAGCTCGACGAGCAGCTCATCCCCCAGTGAGCGCCGGCGCCAGGAGGCTCGCTTCTCCCAGCCAAATTCCCGGCGAATCCTTTTTGACGCTTGCTTTGTTCCTATGCTGGTAAACTGGCACTACCCCAGATGCTGAGCCGCGAAACCGAAGTCTCCCCCGGTCAGATCTTGGCCGGGAAGTACCGCATCGAGCGCGTGCTGGGGCGCGGTGGCATGGGCGTCGTGGTGGCAGCACGGCACATGCAGCTCGATGAGCAAGTGGCGCTCAAGTTCCTCTTGCCCGAGGCGCTCGCCAATCAGGACGCCGTGCGGCGTTTCGAACGGGAGGCGCGCGCGGCCGTCAAGATCAAGAGCGAGCACGTGGCGCGCGTGACCGACGTGGGCACCCTCGAATCGGGGTCGCCGTTCATGGTCATGGAGTACCTGAGCGGCAACGATCTCGGGGACTACCTCTTGCAGAAGGGACCGCTCGGCGTCGAAGAAGCCGTCGAGAGCGTGCTGCAAGCCTGCGAGGCGATCGCCGAAGCGCACTCGATGGGCATCATCCACCGCGACCTGAAGCCCGCCAATCTGTTCCGCATCGTGCGCGCCGACGGCACGCCGTCGATCAAGGTGCTGGATTTCGGCATTTCCAAGGTGCAGGGCGACCACGCCATGACCCACACCAGCTCGATGATGGGGTCGCCGCAGTACATGTCGCCCGAGCAGATGACGGCCGCCAAGACGGTCGATGCGCGGGCGGACATCTGGGCCATGGGGGTCATTCTGCTCGAGCTGCTCACCGGCAAGACGCCCTTCGACGGCGACACCATCCCCGAGCTGTGCGTGGCCATTCTCCACTCGGAGCCCCCGCCGCTGTCGCGCTTCCGCCCCGAGCTGCCCATCGACCTGGGCTTGGTCATCGACCGGGCTCTGCAGAAGAGCCGGGACGACCGCTTCCCCAACGTCGCGGAGTTTGCCACCGCCCTGGCTCCGTTCGGCCCGCCCGGTGCGGCGGTCTCGGCCGAGCGCATCCGCCGCGTGCTCGGCGTCAATCCGGAGCGCGGCGCGCGCACGCTGCTCGTGGGCAGCGGTTCGACCATCAGCGACGCCCGGCCGCGCGAGACGAGCGCCACGGTGCTGGCAGACGCTGGGACGCCTGCCCATGTCCGCACGGGATCCACGCCGACCGGCTCCGCACAGACCGGCTCCACACAGTTGGACGCCTCGAGCACCCAGCCGAACCCTGCGGCCAAGAACCAGAGCACCTTGCTTCTGGCGGCGGCCGCCGTGCTCGTGCTCGGTAGTGGTATCGCTTGGCTCTTGTGGCCCGAGCCCCCCGCCGAGGCTGCGCTCGAGCCAGCGGTCGACGAGGCCCCCGCCGCCGCTGCGGCCCAGCCCGCGCCGCTGGCGCCCCCGCCACCGGCGCCGGCGCCGCCGCCGGTCGTCGAGCCCGCTCCCGCCGCTGCACCAGCGCCTGCCCCACCTCCCGACAAGCCTGCGGCTGCTCCGGTGGCGACGAAAGCGCCAACCAAGAAGGCGACCCCCGTGGCGTCGACCAGCCAAACTCCGCCGGCCACGGCTTCGACCCCCGTGGGCAGCACGACCGCCAAGACCCCGTCGAAGAGCCTCTTCTCCGATCGAAAGTAGCGCTTTTTCGCGTGAGTCTTGCGATGGGACGCCTGTGCCGGGTATGCGAATGACTGCCATGCGCTACCTGGCCCTCGTGCTTGCTCTCTGTCTGCCGGCGCTCTGTCTGCTCGCCCGTCCGGCCTTCGCCGACTCCGGCGATGCTGCCGCGGCCGAAGCCCTCTTCTCCGAGGGCAAGCGCCTGATGGACGAAGGGAAGTACGCCGAAGCGTGCCCCAAGCTGGCGGAGAGCCAGCGGCTCGATCCGGGAACTGGCACGTTGCTCAACTTGGCCACGTGCTACGAGAATGCCGGTCAGGTGGCGTCGGCCTGGAGCACCTGGCTCTCGGCTGCTTCGAGTGCGCGCACCGCGGGCCAGAGTGATCGCGAGATCCTGGCGCGCGAACAGGCGACGGCGCTCGAGCCCAAGCTTGGCCGCTTGACGATCGTCGTCCCAGTCGAGAAGCGCCCCCAGGGTCTCACGGTCGAGCGCGACGGCGTGGCCCTCAGCTCGGCCACCTGGGGGACCGCGCTGCCCACGGACGCCGGCGAGCATCGCATCGCCGTGAAGGCTCCCGGCTACGAGCCTTACGAGACGACCGCCACGGTCGTCGACGGGCAGGCCGCCGAGATCACGATCCCCGACTTGGTTCCAGCACCGGAACCGCCGCCCGCCCCGGCCACCGCAGCGCCTGCAGCCGCCGTCAGCGATTCGGGCCGGCCGAGCTCGACCCGGACGCTCGGCTACGTGCTCGGCGGTGTCGGTGTCGTCGGCCTGGGAGTCGGCACGGTGTTCGGCATTTTGGCCATCACGACGAACGACCAATCCAAGCAGGAATGTCTGGCCCCAGCGTACACCGCGTGCAACGCGGATGGCGTCACCCTGCGGAACCAAGCCATGACGTACGGCAACGTGTCGACCGTCGCCATCATCGCTGGAGCCGCGCTGACCGCCACCGGCGCGGTGCTGGTGATCACCTCGCCGAAGAAGAAGGGTGCAACGGCCGCCAGGGTCGAGCCGACGTTCGGCGGCGCACGCTTCGTGCTCTCGGGGGCCTTCTGATGAGCGCGCGTAAACTCGGCTCGTGCTTGCTCGGCTCGTGCTTACTCGGAGGTGTGCTGATGGGCGCTCTCGGCTGCAACGAGATCGCCGGCATCAAGGCGGCGGAGGAGGATCCCGACCTGGCCGCCAGCTGCGACCCGTCGGTAGACGTCGGGGAGCTGCGCGTCGTCGGCTGCATGCTCCGCATCGCTTGCGACCCGTACCTGCCTCCTTACAACATGTCGGAATGCGTCAGCCTGGCCTGGCAGGACGCGTCGCCCGCGGAATCGTGCACCTTCGGTGCCGAAACGTGCGCCGAGGTCGACGCCTGCCTCGGGCGCCGCTACGAGCCCGCGTCCGTGTGCGAGGACTCGAGCGGCTGGATCTGCGATGAGGATGGCGAGCGCGCCATCAACTGCACCGATGACGGCGGCTACTCCGTCGACTGTGCGCTGTTCGGCGGCACCTGTGTTCCGCACGCCAGCGCCGCGGACCCCGCGGCCTACGCGTGCCGAACGAACTCGCCCCCGACTTGTCCGGCCGACGCAGAGGAGGGTGACTACTTCTGCGAAGGGACCCAGCGCTTCACCTGCATCGGCGGCGACCCGTACGGCGTCGACTGCGCCGGCACCTCGTCGGACTGCGTCGAATTCAGCCCCGGCAAAGCCTACTGCACCGACCGCACCGACACTTGCGACGATCCGAACAGCGTCCACTGCGACGGCGACGCCATTCAGATTTGCGACCAGAATGGCTACGCCGCGCGCTTCGATTGCTCGAGCGAAGGTCTGACGTGCGACGTGGACAGCGAGTCCGAGAACATCACCTGTTTGGCCGCCTCCTGTGAAACGACGGCGCGATGCACCGAGCAATGCTTGGACGACGGCAAAACCGTGCGTTTCTGCGCGGGCGGTGAGCCTTATTTCCTCAACTGCACGGACTACGGTTTCGACGGCTGCTTGGAAGGATCCATCAAGCAAGGTACGCCGCTCGCCTATTGCGCCCTCGAAACGGGCGCACCGCCGCACCCTTGAGCAGGCTGAGCTCAGTAGCGCAGGCCGAACTCAGTAGCGCAAGCCGAGCTCAGTAGTGCCAGGGGAAGCGCGAGAAGTCGCGCGGCCTTTTGTTCACGAAGGCGTCGCGGCCTTCGCGCGCTTCTTCGGTGCCGTAGGCCAGGCGGGTCGCCTCACCCGCAAACAGCTGCTGGCCGACCAGGCCGTCGTCCGGCAGATTGAAACCGTACTTGAGCATGCGCATGGCCGTTGGGCTCTTGGAGTTGATCATGCCCGCCCACTCTAGAGCGACCTTCTCGAGCTCGGCGTGCGGCACGGCACGGTTCACGGCGCCCTGACGAACGGCTTCGTCCGCCGTATAGTCGAGACCCAAGAAGAAGATCTCCCGCGCGATCTTCTGCCCGCATTGGCGCGCGAGCAGGGCCGAGCCGTAGCCGCTGTCGAACGAGGCGACGTCGGGGTCCGTCTGCTTGAAGCGGGCATGTTCTCGGCTGGCCAGGGTGAGGTCGCACACGACGTGCAGGCTGTGTCCCCCGCCGGCGGCCCAGCCAGGCACCACGGCGATCACGATCTTGGGCATGAAGCGGATCAGGCGCTGGACCTCCAGGATGTGGAGGCGCCCGAGCTTGGCCGGATCGGTTTCACCGTCCTCGGACTCGTACAGGTAGCCGTCGGCGCCGCGGATGCGCTGGTCGCCACCCGACGAAAAGGCCCAGCCGCCGTCCTTCTTCGACGGCCCGTTCCCGGTCAAGAGCACGCAGCCGACGTCGCTCGTGGTGCGGGCGTGCTCGAGCGCCTGATAGAGCTCATCCACGGTGCGCGGGCGAAACGCGTTCCGGCATTCGGGGCGATTGAACGCCACCCGCACCGTGCCCTGGTGGCGAGAGCGGTGGTACGTCACGTCTTCCTGCGCAAAACCGGGCACTTCTTCCCATTCTGCGGGATCGAACAGCTCCGAAACGGATGTCACCTGGCTCATGGGTCGCGAGTATGCCGGACCTTCGTGCCCAAGGCGGCCACTTTTTTTGGTAGAGTGCAGGCTAGTGGGCCTCCATGCAGCGTCCAAAACGACGGTCTAGACCTCGATCCGAGGGATTCGGGCTCCGCGAACCTGCCGAGCAGTCGAGCCGCTCCGTCGTGCTGTCGGTCGCCGCCAAAGGCTCTCTCGCCTTGCTACCCGCTTACGTCCTCCTGTTGCTGACGCAGGGCCAAAAGGTCCCCACCTTGTATCCACTGCTCGGCCTGTTTTTGGTTGGCTCGTCGGTGTCCCTGTGGCTGGTCCGGCGCCGCTCGCTTCGGCCTGCCGCCTTCCTCCTCGTGCTCCAGGCCTACGCCGTCGTCGCCTACCTCGTCACGGGCCAGGGCCTCCACTCGCCGCACATCAGCGCCTTCATGCCGGTGATCGTGGCGAGCAGCTTGCTCTTGAGCGCGCGCGCCACCCTGCTCACGGTCGTCTTTTGCATCGGGACGCTCTTGTGGACTGCCTCGGCCGAGCGACCCCTGACCTGGAGCACACTCGCAGCGCCGGACGTACTGGCCCCCGTTGTGCACATGGCGCTCACCGGCGGCTTCATCGCCGTGCTCATGCGCTCATTCACGCGCACGCTCGAGCAGCTGCGGCAGAAACAGGCCGAGCTCAAATCGAGCCAAGATCACCTGCGTCGGGCCGAAAAGATGGAAGCGATTGGGCAGCTGGCCGGTGGTGTCGCGCACGATTTCAACAACATTTTGACGGGCATGCTCGGCCACATCGATCTCATGCGCATGCGCTTGACCGAGAGCACTAGCGAGCCCGGCATCGATCGGGACCTCGCGGCCCTCGAGCGCTCGGCGGAACGTGCCGCCGACATCACCCGCCAGCTCTTGACCTTCAGTCGTAAGGAAGGGCCGGAAACGGGCATCGCCAATCTATCGCGCACGCTCGAGCAGGCCGACGTCATCTTGCGCCGGCTCATTCGCGAAGATGTCGATGTTCGAGTGATCTCGGAGGACAGCGGCTTCGTACCGGTCTCTCCGACTGGGCTCGAGCAGATCCTGATGAACCTGGTGCTCAACGCCAGCGACGCCATGCCGCGAGGGGGGACGGTGGCGGTGACGACCAAGCGCGTGGAGCGGGATCGTTTTGCCGCCGTGACGACCGGGGAGCTGCGGCCGGGTCGCTACATCTGCCTCAGCGTCGCCGATGCGGGCGAAGGCATCCCGGAGGCTCGCTTCGAGCGCGTGTTCGAGCCTTTTTTCACGACCAAACCGCTCGGCAAGGGTACCGGCCTCGGTCTGTCGACCGTGCTCGGCATCGTGCAGCGCGCCGGGGGACAGATCGAGGTGAAGTCGGTGCTCGGCGAGGGCACGACGTTCCTCGTCTACCTGCCGCTGATCGAAGACGCTGCTCCGAGCGAACCGGCGATCAGCGTACCGCCCGCTGCAGGTGCCGGGGCACTCGTCCTCGTGTGCGAGGACGATCCGACCATCCTCGGCGTGCTGAGCGAAGTGCTCACCGGCGCTGGTTATGAAGTCCTGGCCCATGCCGATTCGGAGCGAGCCAGGCAGAGCGGCCTGGCTGCGGGCAAGGACCTCTCCCTCCTGATCACCGACGTGATCATGCCGAATCTGAGCGGCCCCGAGCTGGCCGTGGCATTGCAGGCCGAGCACCCCGAGCTTCCGGTCTTGTTCATCAGCGGTTACACCGGAGGCCTGCTCGAAGGGCTTGGCATCGACGCCCGCGATCCACGCCTTTTGACCAAGCCCTTCACGCCGCGCGACCTCCTGGCCCGTGTTCAGGAGTCGCGGGGGAAGTGACGACCCAACTCGCCTACTTCTTGCTGAGCAGCTCACTCACCGAGCCGAGGGAGCCCAGTGCCGTGCTGGCTTCGTAGGGGATGTAGACCTTGTCGCCAGGAGTGGCGACGAAGCGACCGAAGCGCTCCAAGTAGTCGGTAGCGACCAAGAAACGGACGGCCAGCTCCGGTTGTTCGCCGACGGCCGAGACGATCTGCGTGATGGCGTCCCGTTTGGCCTGGGCCACCTGGCGAATGGCCTCGGCCTCGCCGGTCGCCTGTCGAATCTTGGCTTCGCGATCACCGTCGGCCAGGTTGATCTGCTCCTGGCGCTGACCTTCCGAGCGGGCGATGCGGGCCTGCTTGTCGCCCTCGGCCTCCAGGACCTTGGCGCGACGCTCGCGCTCGGCCTGCATCTGCTTTTCCATCGCCTGCTGGATTTCCCGCGGCGGCGTGATGTTCCTGAGCTCGACGCGGTTCACCTTGGTGCCCCATTTGTCGGTCGCCTCGTCCAAGATGATCTTGAGCTTGGAGTTGATGACGTCGCGGGACACCAGCGTGTGATCGAGGTCCATCTCGCCGATCACGTTGCGCAGCGACGTCTGGGCCAGCTGGCTGACCGCCAGCGGCAAATGCGCGATCTCGTAGGTAGCCTTCACCGGATCGATGACCTGGATGTAGAGCAGGGCGTCGATGCTGATCGACACGTTGTCGCGCGTGATCACCGACTGCTCGGGCACGTCGAGCACCATTTCACGCAGGTCCAAGCGCGAGGTCGAGCGAATGCCGGTTTCCGTGATCCACACGGCCTCGCGGGCCGAGTCCAGGAAGGGCACGATCACGTTCAGCCCGCTATTGAGCACGCGGGAGAACGAGCCCAGGCGCTCGATCACCATCACCTGGCTCTGCTGCACCACACGAAAGCCCCTGAAAATGAGCAAGAGCGCAAAAAACGCGAGCCCCAAAAGTACGATCTGCATAGCTCCCTGATTCCCTTTTTCTCCGCTCGCCAGGCGCCTAGAGCGGCACGATGACGACCTTGTTGCCGTCCGTGCCGACGATCTTCACCTTGGCGCCGACGTCGAACGCTTGTTCGCTGACCACACTCCACGAGTCCCCGTAGAGCTTCACGTAACCCGACCCCGACGCTGGATCGACCGCTTCGGTGACCACGGCCGTCTTGCCGACCATGCCGGAGGCGTTCGTCTCTTGGCGTCCGCGCTTCACGTAGGGCCACACGTGGCGCTGGAAGATCCAGTACACCACGAGCAGGGCCACCGTGAGGCTCGCGAGCACGATGCGCACGTCTGGTGCGAAAACCGCCACGATTGCGGCGACCAAGAACGCAATGCCGGCCGGCATCGTGAAAAACGACGGCGTGAAGATTTCGAGCACCAGGAGCAGAACGCCCACTGCTGCCAAGAGTTGCCACGGCTCCATCACGTCTCCTGGCAGCCAGGATAGCGAAAAGGCCAGCACCTGCCGAGGGCAGGGAAGATCAGGGTTTGCAGCTCAGAACCGGCCCGTCACAGCTTACCGAGCGCGATCAGCACCATGCGGCGCAGCGGCTCCGCCGCGCCCCAGAGCAGCTGGTCGCCCACCGTAAACAGCGACAGATAGTCGTCGCCGAGCTTCATCTTGCGCACGCGCCCCACCGGCACGCGCAAGGTCCCCGTACAGCCTGCCGGGGAGAGCTGCTCGAGCGTCTGCTGCTTCTCGTTGGGCACGAACTGTGCCCACGGGTTGCCGCTTGCCAGAGCTTGCTCGATCTCCGAAAGAGGCACCTTTTGCGTCAGCTTGATGGTGAGGGCCTGGCTGTGACAGCGCATGGCACCGATGCGCACGCAGGTGCCGTCGACCGGGATGGGCGGATTCAGACCGAGGATCTTGTTGGTTTCGACCATGCCCTTCCACTCTTCGCGGGTCTGGCCCGCTTCGACCGGGCGGTCGATCCAGGGGATCAGGCTGCCCGCCAGGGGCGCGCCAAACTCCGCCTTCGGGAAGCTGGCCGAGCGCATGACGTCGGTCACTTGGCGGTCGAGCAGAAGGGCGCTCGAGGCCGCGTCGGCGGCGGCCGGCACGGCGGCCAGCGCGCCCATCTGGGTCACCAGCTCACGCATGTTCTTGGCGCCAGCGCCCGAGGCTGCCTGATACGTGGCGGCACTGATCCACTCGACCCAGCCGCGCTCGATCAAGGTCCCCATGGCCATCAGCATCAGGCTGACGGTGCAGTTGCCGCCGATGAAATCGAGCACGCCGCGCCCGAGGTCGCGGTCGATCTCACGCCGATTCACCGGGTCCAGGATGATGCAGGCGTTGTCCTTCATGCGCAGCGTCGACGCCGCATCGATCCACAGGCCCTTGTAGCCGCTGCTCCGCAGCTTGCCGTGGACCTCGCTCGTGTAGTCGCCACCCTGGCACGACACGATCATGTCCATCTCGGCAAGCGCCGACAGGTCATTGGCGTCACGCAGCGTGCTCGTCTTGGCGTCCGCTTGGCCCACGTCGGGCGCCTTCCCTCCTGCCTGCGAGGTGGAGAAGAACACGGGATGAAATGCGCGAAAGTCACCTTCCGCCTGCATGCGCTCGACCAAAACCGAGCCGACCATGCCGCGCCAGCCAACGATACCTACGGTTGTCACTGCCTTTTTGCCTCACTGAGGGCGGCCGGTGAAGCCCGGTCCGCCGGGGACGCGAAGTCAATCAGACGGGCCGGCCGTGTGCAAACCTCCAGGAAAAGGCGCCCCGGTGGCCTTGCCCGAGAGAAATCCTGCGCCGAACCGTCACACGAAGCCTGCCCCGACCGTCTAAGATTGGTGATGAGGGCACGTGTGAAGGGTTCATCCGAAGAAGAAGACCTCGATTGGGCAAGGCGGGGAGCGGCGGGGGACCTGGCCGCTCTGGAGGCGCTTCTGCGCCGTCACCAGCCCTGGATCTTCAACTTGGCGCTCTACATGCTCCAGGTGCGCGTCGAAGCCGAGGATGCCACGCAGGAGATCCTGCTCAAGGCAACGACAGCCCTGGCGTCGTTCCGTGGCACGTCGAGCTTTCGCACCTGGGTGCACCGGGTTGCGGTCAACCACATCCTCGATCGGCGCCGCAGCTTGGCCGAGAACGCAGTGCACGGATTCGAGTGTTATGCGGACTACTTGGACCGCGCTCCGGACGCCGAGCCCACTGGCGTGGGGCAACCAGAGCAGGATCTGCTCGTGAAGGAAGCCCGCTTCGCCTGCTCGCTCGGTATGCTCCTCTGCCTCGATCGTAGCCAGCGCATGGCTTTCGTGCTCGGGGAGGTCCTCGAGCTGGAGGATGTGATTGCCTCCGAAATTCTCGGCATCACGCGCGACAACTTTCGACAGCGTTTAGCGCGGGCTCGTACGGACTTGGCAGAGTTCATGGCGGGTCGCTGTGGGCTGGTGGCCTCGGAGAATCCCTGCCGCTGCGCGCGCAAAACGCAGGCATTCATTCGAGATGGAGTCGTCGACGCTGCCCGCTTGCAGTTTGCACCGCTGCACGTCGAGGCCGCTCACCACGGCGCCGGGCGCAGTGTCATGCAGCTCCAGCTGCTGCAGAGCCAGGTTGGCTCGGCCCGTACGCTCTATCCTCGGTTCGACACGCCCGATCTTGCAGCCCGCATTCGCGAGCTCATCGAGCTGCCGCAGAACGAGGGACTGTTCCAATGAGCATCGACCAGGAAATCCTTCAGCTCGAGACAGCGGCGCTCACGCGTTGGCTGGCTGGCGATCCGTCGGGGTTTTTGGACATCTCCGACGAAGAGGTCGTCTATTTCGACCCATTCGTCGTACGTCGCATCGATGGGCTCGCTGCCCTACGCGCCCACTACGAGCCACTTCGCGGGAAGATTCACGCGGCGCGCTTCGAAATAGCGAACCCCTACGTACAGCACGTCGGCGACCTGGCGGTGCTGACGTTCAACTTCGTCTCCTACGGTGGGGATGAGGACGAGCTTCGCTGGAACTGCACCGAGGTCTATCGCCGTCGCTCGGGGGGCTGGAAAATCATCCAAACCCATTGGTCTTTTTCCCACGTCCCGCCTCGTGTCGAGGCAGAGCAGAGCGCTTGAAAGCGACCCCAGTTCTGGTATGACTGCGGTATGACTGCCGCGAAGATCGCCATTACGCTGCCGCAGGCGCAGCTCGCGCGCGTTCGCCGAGCGGTGCAGACCGGACGGGCCGAGTCGGTCTCCGGCTACATTGCCGCCGTGCTCGCCGAGCACGAACAGCGGGAGTCCTTGGCTGCCCTCGTCCAGGATTTGATTCTGGAGCACGGGGAGCCAACGAAGGAGGAACGAGCATGGGCGCGAAGCGCGCTGCGTCGGCGTCGCTCCCGGGCGTGACCTTGGACGCCGGGGCTTTGATCGCCCTCGACCGCGGCGATGGACGCATGATCGCGCTGCTTCGGCAGGCTCTGTCCGAGGGCCGCAAGTTTCGCGTGCCGGCGGGTGTCGTTGGCCAGGCCTGGCGCGACGGCCGGCGCCAGGTCACCTTGTCGCGGTTCCTGCGGGGGACCGAAGTGGACGTGGTTCCTTTGGACGATCGCCTGGCACGCGCCGCCGGAGAGCTCTGCGGCGTCACCCGGACGGCGGACGTCATCGACGCGACGGTCGTGCTGGTCGCTCGCGGCACCCGAGACGTCATCGTGACGGGGGATCCTGCCGATCTCCGGCGCCTGGACCCGAGCGCCCCCATCGCCGTGCTCTGAGGCGTTGGCCAGCGCAGCGTTGGCGCGATAAGAGAGGTTTCGGGGGAGCTACCAGCCACAGAAATGACCGTCTCCTTCGAAGAACTAGCCGATTCGTATTCCTGCATCTTTTTCGATGCTTATGGCGTGCTGAAGAGCTCCGCGGGCACCTACTCGGGCGTCATCGAGCGCCTGATCGAGTTCAACGCTCAGGGCAAGCAGGTCTACGTCGTGACCAACGACTCCAGCAAATCGCCGGAGCGCATGGCCGAGGGCTACGCATCGCCGGGGCACGGCCCGGTCATCCCCGCGCAGCGCATCATCAGCTCGGGCCTGCTCGCGACCGAGTTCTTGCGCAACAAGGTGCCGAGTGGCTGGGTCGCCTACATCGGCAAGCCCGCGTCCGCTTGGTACATCGAGCAGGCTGGCCTCTTGTCGGTGCCAGTGTCCGAGGTCACGCACGACCACGACCCGCGTGCGCTCGTCCTGCTGGACGACGAGGGCTTCGACTGGTTCCGTGACCTGAACCGCATCGTCAATCTCGTTCGCCATCACAACATGCCCGTGGTGATTGCCAATGGCGACGTCACGTATCCGAGTAGCCCCACCGACTTCAACATCGCCGTCGGCGGCCTTGGCCTTCTGCTCGAACACGCCCTTTCCCGTTCCTTCATCCGCTTCGGCAAGCCCGATCCGATGCTGTTTTCCTACGCCTACCATCACGCCTTGGGCGAAAATCCCAAGCTCACCAAGCGCGACGTGCTCATGGTCGGCGACACGCTGACCACCGACATCCTCGGCGGCAACAAGTACGGCATCGACACCGTGCTCGTGCTCTCCGGCACGACCTCGAAGGAAGACTACGACGCGCGCATCCGCTCGAGCGGCATCATGCCGAACTACGTGTGTGAGTCGATTCTGACGTAGCTCACCTAGGCGCGCAGCGCGCGCCGTACATCCGCACGAGCGAGCGCAGGTCGGCGGCACCGACCGCTTTGGCACCGTGAGGGGCGGGCGAGCTCATCACCGAGATCTCGACGTCCTCGGTGCCTGACGGGAGCGGAAAGTGATTCAGGCCGAGTACGTGGCCAAACTCGTGCAGGGCAACGTCGAACAGGCGCTCTGGTCGCTTCAGAAGCGCGCGGTCGAGCACCAGGTCCGCCTCGATGGCGTTCCCTTCGCGATCTTCCCGCAATTGGGTGACACCTTCCTGACCTTCCGCGAGGCAGAGTCCGCCTGGCCCTTGCTGGGTGAGGAGCCGACAATGCGCCCCCGGGACGCCAAAGGTCAGCTGGTGGCGCCCATCCTCGAACGGCGTCGTCATGGGGTTCCGGCGCAGCGCCAACTCGGGCATCCCTGGCCGTTTCCAAGCGGCAGCCGCGCGCTGGAGTGCGTCGACGTCCCCCTCCGGTGGCACGTCGATCACGATGGGCGCACAGGCGTCCGTCGGCCGACCGAGTCCGTGACCCGCGCCCGCGCGTGGCGTCTCGCGGCGATCACAGCCGAGCGCGAGGAGCGCAGTCACGCAGACGGCGAGTCTTGGCCAAACGCGCATCCGCTACTCGGTCACGAGCTGGAAGTGGTCCTCCCGAGCTTCGTCCGTCACCTCGGCTAGGACGTCGAACTCATACGAGTTGCCGCCCGCCTCGAATGGCGTCACGGCGAAGGTGTAGAATTCGATGGTCGTTCCGGGATCGACCGCTTGCAGAACCTCTTGGGGAATGACCATTGTCCCCGGATCGCCGCTCGACGCGCACTGGAATAGATGTGGGATCTCCAGCTCTCCCGGCACCCGGTTGGCGGCGAGTGCGTAGAGGTAGACGCCAGCAGTCGCGCGTCGGAACGAGATCGTCAGGTCCTCGGTGGCCGGAACGGGGATCGGTGCGCTGAGGTCACCTGTGGGCTCGTCTACCAGGATCACCAGGGGAAAAGTCGCTTCGACCTCGAAGGCGGGCAGGTCCGCTCCTCCTGCTGCACTGAGGAGCAACCCCTCACCTCCACCAAGGGCAGGCGTGAACTGGCTCGAGTCCGAGTCGTAGGCCCCGTCCGAGAAGGTGATCGCGAGCGTCCCAGCGGCATCCGGGCTGGTCAGCGATATGGGGCCGGCGTCGGGGCTCGGGCCGTACGGAAACGAGCCACAGTTGGATGTGTAGCGGCAGTCCCCGGCGAAGCTCCAATCACAACCCCACGGTTCGTTGCCGAGCCGTCCTAGAAGCGAGATGTCGCCGGAGAAGACGAGCTGAGAGTAGCTTATGAACTCATCGAGCGCGTCGGTCACCGTCTCGAGCGCTGTACTTCCGCTCCCTCCCGTGGACTCGCTGCCCCCCACGCCCGAGGAGCCGCCGGAATCGGAGGCGCCACCCGAGCTCGACGTGCCCCCTGTCTCCGACGCGTCGGCGCCGCCGGTGGCACTTCCACCCGTGCTGCCGGTGGCGCTTCCACCCGTGCTGCCGGTGGCGCTCCCGCCACTCGCACCGTCGTCGGGCGTCGCTTCGTCGCTGTCCACTGGGGGCGACGTGGCCTCACACGCCCAGCCGGCGAGGCATAACAGCGCGACCACCATCAGCAAACTGGCCGAGCGCCTCATCAGTTCGCCCCGTCCGCGCCTGCCACTTCGGTCATGCGTGTTCGATAGAACTCGGAGCAGTTCCCGTCCTCTGGGATGGCGAGACCACAGGACTCGTTCACGCGGGAGACGGAGGCCTCCCAGAGCACCGCATCATCCTCCGCCGCTGCCGCCACGTCTCGGTAACGCTCTGGGATCCAGGCGCTCAATGCTACCTGCGCCGTGCAGCCATCCGCCGCGTCGACTGGATAGCTTTCGGTAACACTGCCCGCGCGAAGGGTCGGCACGGTGGGAAATGGAGTCGTGAGCCCCCCGCCAGCGACGGATCGCGGGAGGCTGGGCTCGATGATCTCGAGGTCGGCGATTCGGCACTGGGCACCGTCACCCTCATGCAGGGGGTTCACGGTGAAGGTCCAATCCTCGGCCCAAACGGCCTCGCAAGTCGACTCTGGCAAACGCGCGAGGAACTCGACCCGATATGCCGCGTCGAAGCACGGGATCCCTGGGTCGCACTCCGCCGACAGCAGGCTCGACGCTGCGGCCAGGCACAATCCGACGACGACGCTACTTGACGACCACACAGAATGACTCTTCTGCCTCGAATCTAATCTCCGCAGTGCCGAGGCTACCGGCTTGCGAGGCGCTTGGTCTTACGTCTACCTCGAAGCGACCGCCTTGGCCATTCAGCTGGATTGTCGTCATCGGATCGTCCCACTCGCAATCACTTAGGGTGTTGCCGCCGACCGGCTGCCCCGGGACCGAGAAGGTCGCTGCCGGTTGGTTCTCCAAATCGACTGTGCCCACCACTTTAGTCAGCATGCAAGCCAACGGATTCGAGGGCGTCCACGAAGACGAGACCTTCGCCAACACGGCTGAACCGGTGGGCGAGTTCTCGAGCGACACGACCAACGTTTCGGGGCAGTTGTCCTCGGGATCGAGGGACAGTTCCTGCTGCACGACCTCGACGGTCCCGCAGTCGTTGGGGAAATTGGCCTCCACGACGACGTCCACCGCGCAAGGCTTGCATCCACCATCCGACTCACCATCGTCATCATCCGGCTCACCATCCGGCTCCACCCAACCCGTCCCGGCATCACACGGATCGCAGGTGAGCGGGTTGACGAACTCCAGGTCGCTGGGCGGCGGTCCCACCAACGCCGAAAGCTCGGCATCATCTTGGCAGAAGTCGAGATGCTCGCGCGCTGTCTTCCCGCTCATGTCGTCGAAGTGAGGCGCCATCACGAGGCATTTTTGGCACCATTTCCCTTCTTCCGTGAGTAGGGCGGCCACGGCCGATTCGAATCGATCAATTTGGTACGGATTGATGCCGTTGCCCAGGTGGTGGAAGAAGCGGCTGATTTTTTCGCCACCAAGCGCCACATTCTCCATGTCCGTGTGGCCGTCCGTGCGCTTGCTGGCTTGCACCTCGAGCGCCACATCGTCCCACTCCCATCCGTCCGCATTCGATGGCCCGAGCGTTCGGTCAGGATGACCGTCGAAGACGTCCTGGAGCAGGGTCGTCAGCCGTCCGATTCCCTGATAGCCGGAGAAAGCGCCCTCGTAGATGTTGGAATCGATTCCCGGTTTCTTCACGGAGATCGCTCCGTTGTCGTGGCTCCTGCCATTTTCGAACGTGAAGTAGCGAGTGCTCGAGGCGATCTGTGCAGTGAAGAAATCCGCAAATGCCTCGTTGACGATCCGCGACTGATCCGTCGGGCCCAGGCCACCCGCCGACTCCACCATGAAGTCGACCGTTAGAATGAGATCGTCGAGCTCTGAAAACCCGTGCCGGCGCGTCAGGTGACAAGCGATGAAGTGACCGTACTCGTGCGTGCCGAGACCTCGGTGTTCGCGAGCGGACCAACCATCGGTGATGGCAATGTCCGTCTGCGCCAGGACCGTCAAATATCCTGCCGCCAGTCCTGCGAAAGGTCCGGCTACCGACGCTCCTAGTAGTGTCACGACGTCGGCAAAGAGGTCACCGTAGCCGAAGCACGGGGTCCAGGCCGCCTGATTGAAGAACGACACGTACCACGCGGAAGTGCCGATTGTGACGTACGCCTGGCGCGGCGCATCGCCGACGACCTGCTCCATGTATCGATGGGCGTCGGAGATCTCCGTGTAGACGGACATGTTCCAGTTCTTGACCTCCATCGTGACGTTGGCTCGCTCTTGCTGGAAGTGGCCAAACTCGGCGTCGTTGAAACTTCCATCACACAGCTGGGAAGGGATGAGGAACCCCGTTAGCTTCGCGGCGTTGTTTCCGTACTCGATGCAAATCGACTGAAAGTCGGCGGAGTGCGCCCAGTCCGCCATCGGAATGAAGAGCGTCGTGTGCCCGATTTCTGGGAAGTAAGAGCGATAGTGCGTCGGCAGTGGGATTCCGAGACTCAGGAAGCTCTGCCGAATCATGTGCACGAAGACTTTCGTGTCCTGTGGGACGAGATCGAAGCCCTTTCTGGGCCCCCAGGCGCGTCGCATGACGCCGTCGCCAAACATAGTGTCCGTGTTGAGCACGTCCAGGTCGACCGTGATGGCGGTGTTCGCCGCTCCGATACCCTGGATGGTGCCGAGGGCCACGACGACCTCCTGCACGACGTCGTACACGGCCTCGACGACCCATTCGATGATGTCGCCGATGAGGGCCACGAGGCCGCTCGGGTACACGCCCGGTCCGGCGCTGCCGAGGGCGGCGTCGAGGACGGCCTCCTTGCTGGGCAGACTCTGCTGGTTCAAGTAGCGGAAGCCTGACTGAGCCAAGAGGTCGAGATTCAGGCTGTTACTGGCGGTGCGCACGCTGGTGGGGATCGAGCGCAGCAGGATCGGCGGTACGGAGTCCCGCGCTTCTTGCGTGAGGCCCGTGTCGTAGCGGCCAGCGATGAGCTTGTTGTAGGTGATGCCGGGGAGCACGACGAAGATCCACTGGCCTACGCCGTCGTGCTCGAAGGGGATCGTGCCGCATTCCTTGGTCCAGCGCTTGGGCCACTCGGTGATGAAGAGCGGCTTGTCCAAGCGGTGCATCAAGCTGCGGTCGATGAAGTCGAGATCTTGCTGATTCTCGACGTACACGTTGGCGTAGTAGAGGGCGGGCTTGCCGTCGGCGGTGCGCTCGGCGACGAGCGGCAGGTTGCCGCTGCCGTCCGGAGCGGGCCATTGGAAGGTGTCGATCATCGCCCGGGACTCGCCCGGGGGAGATGGCGTCCGGGTGGTAGCCGTCGCAGGAATCACCGGCGGGCAGGGTGGTCGACACGGCCCCGCTGGGCGCTTGCGGGTCGCCCTC
>Ga0164308_10000575_pt1 | contig 19992 bp, 17 predicted proteins | sample Whisoiple_246_MG_FD_109983 | JGI IMG/M metagenome (GOLD analysis project Ga0164308, IMG submission 109983) | Soil microbial communities amended with fresh organic matter from upstate New York, USA - Whitman soil sample_246_MG | ecosystem: Environmental > Terrestrial > Soil > Unclassified >...
CAGTGCCTTGAAGTGGGGCGACGACGCACCACAGGTGGTTTTTCTGCACGGCGGCGGGCAGAACGCGCACACCTGGGACACCGTGGTTCTTGGCCTCGGCCTGCCCGCGCTGGCGATCGACCTGCCCGGCCACGGCCGGTCGGCGTGGCGCGAGGACGGTGACTACGGCCCCAGGCGCAGCGCCGAGACGCTGCGACCGGTGTTGCGCGAGTGGGCTCCGCATCCGCGCCTCGTCGTCGGCATGTCGCTGGGCGGGTTGACCGCGCTGCGCATCGCGGCCACCGAGCCCGACCTCGTTCCCGAACTGCTGCTCGTCGACGTCACCCCGTCGGCGCCGGAGCGCCACGAGCAGATGACCAAGGCACAGCTCGGCGCCGTTGCGCTGGTCAAGGGTGACCGCGAATTCCCGAGCTTCTCGGCGATGCTGGACGTGACGATCGAGGCAGCGCCGCACCGAGATCGAAAGTCTCTGCGGCGCGGGGTCTTTCACAATTCGAAGCGGCTCGACGACGGAACCTGGACGTGGCGATACGACTCCTTCCGTAATGCCGATGGGTTCGACGGTCTGTGGGACGACGTGCCGGCCATCACGATGCCGACCACGTTGGTGCGCGGCGCCAACTCGTTCTTCGTCAACGACGAGGACGCCGAGGCCTTCGCGAACGGCGCCCCGGGCTTCCAACGGACCCATGTCGTTGCCGACTCAGGCCATTCGGTGCAGGGCGACCAGCCGCGCGCACTGGTCGACATCCTGGGCAGGCTGCTCGGCGGCTGACCCGCCATGTGTTTGCTGATTCATCCCCGGCTGATTGCCATCTTGACGTAAGTTTCGGCAGGTTCGGCCAACAGCCCGGCCGGCGGACATGCTCGGAAGGAACCGTCCATGGCGCTTGTGCCGTTGAACTTCTTCATCACCCATGACGGAAAGTCCAAGCGGCAGCACGTGACATGCCGCTACAAGTGCGGGGACGCCTGCTCCAAGCCCGTCCGCAACACCAGCGACAACGAGTACTTCGGCGACATCGCCAAGGCGGTGTCACGACGCTCGGTGTTGCAGGCCGGCGGCATCGCTGTGCTTGCCGTCGGTGCGGGGTCGGTTCTGGCGGCGTGCGGCAACGACCAACAACCGGCGGCGACCCCGACGTCGTCGACGGAGCCCCCAGAGACGCCGCGGGGCATGCAGTTCACGGCCGTCGCGCCGAACAGCGAGGACGCCGTTGTCATCCCGGACGGTTATCAGCAGAGCGTGGTGGTCCGCTGGGGCGAACCGGTATTGGACGGCGCGCCGAAATTCGACATCGCGAATCAGACCGGCGCTGCGCAGCGCGGGCAGTTCGGCTTCAACAACGACTTCGCGGGGCTGCTGCCGATCCCGGCCGGTTCCGGTGCGCAACCCAACCGGTTCCTACTGGTGACCAACTTCGAATACGTCGACCCGGTGTTCATGTTCCCCGGCTACAACGCCGACGCCCCAAGCCGAGAGCAGTTCGATGTCGAGATCGCCGCGGTCGGCATGGGCGTGCTGGAGGTCGAACGCATCCCCGGCGGTGGTCTGCGACCGGTGATGGGCCGCTACAACCGTCGCATCACCGCCGACACCCCGATGACGTTGACCGGGCCTGCGGCGGGCACCGATTTCGTCAAGACGCCCGCTGACCCCGCGGGCCGCACTGTGGCGGGCACCTTCGCCAACTGTGCAGGCGGCGTAACCCCCTGGGGCACAGTACTTTCCGGCGAGGAGAACTTTCAGAGCTACTTCGGTGCCGCGAAGGGAGCCCTGCAGCCGAGCGGGGTGGAAGCCGCCCGGATGGACCGCTACGGCGTCGCGCTTAAGCCCTCCGACCTGTTGTGGGAGACCTTCGACCCCCGCTTCGATGTGGCCAAGACGCCCAATGAGGCCAACCGCTTCGGCTACATCGTCGAGCTGAACCCGTGGGATCCGAACTCGGCGCCGGTCAAACACAGTGCCGTGGGCCGGTTCAAACACGAGGGCGCCAACATCCACATCACCGACGACGACACCGTCGTGGCCTACAGCGGAGACGACGAACGCTTCGACTACATGTACAAGTTCGTCTCGAGCAAGAAGATGCAGCCCGGCACGGATCCCGCGGCGCTGGCGCACAACATGACCCTGCTCGACGAAGGCACGCTCTATGTCGCGAAACTGTCCAGCGACATCCCGGCAGACGAGATCGACGGCTCTGGCACGCCGCCGGCCACGGGGTCCTTTCGGGGAGCCGGACAGTGGCTCCCGCTGCTGCGCTCGGGCCCCAACGGCCAGGCCGAATCGCTGGTGCCCGGCGTGACCGCGCAGGAAGCCGCGGTCTTCACCCGCGTGGCCGCCGACAAGGCAGGCGCCACCAAAATGGACCGGCCCGAAGACATCGAGGCACACCCGAAGACCGGCAAGGTGTACGTCGCGCTGACCAACAACGACGAGCGTGGCGCCCCCGGTGAGGCGCCCCCGGACGCGCCCAATCCGCGCACCGACAACAAGAGCGGACAGATTCTCGAGATCACCGACAACCACGCAGGTACCGACTTCACCTGGGAACTGCTGTTGGTGTGCGGCGATCCCGCCGCTGCCGACACCTACTTCGCCGGGTTCGACAAGACGAAGGTCAGCCCGATCTCATGCCCGGACAACCTGGCGTTCGACGACCACGGCAACCTGTGGATCTCCACCGACGGCAACGCCCTCGACTCGAATGACGGCCTCTTCGCCGTCGCGCTCGACGGGCCGAACCGCGGTGAGACGAAGCAGTTCCTCACGGTGCCGTTGGGAGCCGAAACCTGCGGACCGATCATCACCGACGACCTGGTGACCGTGTGCGTGCAGCACCCCGGCGAGAACGACGACAACAGCATTGACAACCCCTTGTCGCGGTGGCCGGAAGGGGGCAACGGAACGGCGCGTCCATCGGTTGTTGCGGTGTGGAAGACCGACGGACGGATTGGCGTCTAGCCGAAAAGGGAATGATGGCGGGGTGACCTCCCCCATTCGCATCGGCGTGCAGCTGCAGCCGCAACATTCGTCCTCCTACGGCCATATCCGTGACGCGGTTCGTCGCTGCGAGGACATCGGCGTCGACGTCGCCTTCAACTGGGACCACTTCTTCCCGTTATATGGCGACCCCGACGGTCCACATTACGAATGCTGGACGATGCTGGGCGCGTGGGCCGAACAGACGTCGCGAATTGAAATCGGCGCGCTGGTCACCTGCAATTCGTACCGCAACCCCGAATTGCTGGCGGACATGGCGCGCACCGTCGACCACATCTCCGACGGTCGGCTGATTCTCGGCATCGGGTCGGGCTGGAAGCAGAAGGACTATGACGAGTACGGCTATGACTTCGGCACTGCGGGCAGCCGCCTCGACGATCTGGCCGCCGCGTTCCCCCGCATCAAGTCGCGGCTGGGCAAGCTCAATCCGGCGCCGACCCGCGACATCCCGGTGCTGATCGGCGGCGGTGGCGAAAAGAAGACGTTGCGGCTGGTCGCCGAGTACGGCGATATCTGGCACTCCTTCAGCGACAGCAGTGAATACCCGCAGAAGTCAGAAGTGCTGGCACGGCATTGCGCCGACGTCGGCCGCGATCCCTCGGTGATCGAGCGGTCGGCCGGCGTCTCCGGTAAAGGCACGGACGCGCTGCTCGCCGAGGCCGACGCGCTCGCCGGACTCGGGGTCACCCTCCTCACAGTCGGCGTCAACGGTCCCGATTACGACCTCAGCGATGCAGAGGCGTTGTGCCGCTGGCGCGATCAGCGGCGGGCTCAATAACCGACTGAGCTTAGGCTGCGCAAAAGTCGCGAAAACAAAGCGATTCATTCGGTCAATTTCAGCCTGCTGACTTGGCGGCGTGGTTAACTGTCGCCGCTATGCCCAAAAGGTATGGAATCAAAGAAAAGGACCAGGTTGTCACGCACGTCATCAACCTGGTGCTGACTGGCAAGTTGCGCTCGGGGGATCGGGTCGACCGCAACGAAATCGCCCACGAGCTCGGCCTGAGCCGGGTCCCGATACAGGAAGCCGTCGTTCAACTCGAGCACGACGGAATTCTGTCCACCCGCTACCACCGCGGCGCGTTCATCGAGCGCTTCGACGAGTCCGTCGTACTCGAGCACCATGAGCTGCACGGCATCCTGCTGGGCATAGCGTCTGCGCGCGCCGCCAGCGACCCGCGCCCACAGGTGCTTTCCCAGCTCGACACGCTCACCGACTTCATGCGCGCCAACCGCGAGTCGCGTGCATTCCAGGAGGCTGCCTGGCAGTACAGGCAGACCATCAACGAGGAATACGCCGGCCCGCGGCTTCTTGCCGAGATTCGGGCATCGCTGAGCTTCATCCCGCGGTCGTTCTGGGTGACGTACATGAACAACCACGACGAGATGCTGCCGTTTTACGAGGCCGAGACGCGGGCCGTCCATCTGGGCGACCCCGAAGGCGCACGCGCCGCATGCGCGGGCCGGTCCGAAGCGATGGGGCGGATCATGATCGCCGAGCTGGTGCGCCGCGGCGTGTTCAGCCCGTCGAGTCTGGCCAGGCAGCCCTCGGTTGCGTTCTGATTGAGCGCAAGCCGACGCCTACGCCACCGCGGCGGCTACGTTGCTCCCATGACGGGATTCACGGGCCGGATAGCGAGAGCACTCGTTCTGTCACTGGTAGCGCTGCTGGTGTTCAGCCTGCCGATGGCGGCCCCTGCGGTCGCCGACCAGTGCGCGCCGCCGGGCCTCGACAGCGCAAGCACCGTTCCGACCAACCTCGCCTCCGCCGCCGCGGGACCGGGCGAAGACAAGTACACGACACCGACGGTCGCGCCGCTCGACACCGTCAAGGTCGACACGCTCGGCCTGGGCACACCCGGTGTGCTGACCGTCGGCACGCTATCCGACGCGCCGCCGAGCATCTGCATCGACTCGGCCGGCCAATTCACAGGATTCGACAACGAGCTGTTGCGTGCGATGGCCGAGAAGATCGGTCTGCGAGTCAATTTCGTCGGCACTGAGTTCTCCGGCCTGCTCGCTCAGGTGGCGTCGCGTCGCTTCGACGTCGGCTCGTCGTCGATCACCACCACCGATGCCCGCAGACGCACCGTCGGATTCACCAACGGCTACGACTTCGGCTACTTCTCTCTGGTGGTGCCGAGCGGGTCGGCGATCACCGGCTTCGACAAGCTCTCCGCGGGCCAGCGGATCGGCGTCGTCCAGGGCACCGTTCAGGAGGCCTACGTCGTCGACTCGCTGCATTTGGATCCGGTCAAGTTCCCCGACTACAACACGGTGTACGCCAGCCTGAAGACCCGCCAGATCGATGCCTGGGTAGCGCCGTCGCAGCAGGCGCAGGGCACCGTACAGCCCGGCGATTCGGCCGAGATCATCGAAAACACTTTCAGTCTGGACAATTTCGTGGCCTATGCGGTGGCCAAGGAGAACAAGCCGTTGATCGACGCGCTGAACTCCGGGCTGGACGCGGTCATCGCCGACGGCACCTGGTCGCGGCTCTATTCCGACTGGGTGCCGCGAGAATTGCCGCCCGGGTGGAAGCCGGGGTCCAAGGCCGCGCAGCCGCCGAAGCTGCCGGACTTCGCGGCCGTCGCGGCCAGCCACCAGGGCGAACCTGCGGCTTCGTCTGCGGCACAGCCGAAGTCGACGCTGTCGCAGCTGGCTGACTCGTTCCTCGACTGGGATCTGTACAAGCAGTCCGTCCCGGTGCTGCTCAAGACCGGTCTGCCGAATACGTTGATCCTGACCGTCTGCGCCAGCGTGATCGCACTGGTGCTCGGCATCGGGCTCGCGATGGCGGGCATCTCAACGGCCCGTTGGTTGCGGTGGCCTGCCCGCATCTACACCGACATCTTCCGCGGCCTGCCGGAGGTGGTCATCATTCTGCTGATCGGCCTCGGTGTCGGGCCGATCGTCGGCGGCCTGACCGGAAACAACCCTTACCCGTTGGGCATCGCGGCGCTGGGGTTGATGGCCGCCGCTTATGTCGGGGAGATTTTCCGCTCGGGGATCCAGAGCGTGGAGGCCGGTCAGCTCGAAGCGTCGCGCGCGCTGGGCTTCAGCTATCCCGCGTCAATGCGGCTGGTGGTGGTGCCGCAAGGAATTCGGCGGGTGCTGCCCGCGTTGGTGAACCAGTTCATCTCGCTGCTCAAGGCCAGCTCGCTGGTGTACTTTCTCGGGCTTGTCGCCAACCAGCGCGAACTTTTCCAGGTCGGCCGCGACCTCAACGCGCAGACCGGCAACCTGTCACCGTTGGTGGCGGCCGGCCTGTTCTACCTCATCCTGACGATCCCGTTGACCCACCTGGTCAACTACATCGACGCCCGGTTGCGGAAGGGTAAACCCGCCGAGCCGGAGGATCCGCTGTCACCGCTGAACCCGGCCTCGTCACAGGAGATGATCTGATGGCGGCAGCGCCTGCACCAGTCTCGTTGGCCGGCAGTGACATTCATCTGGCCTTCGGCCCCAATGCCGTTTTGCGGGGCGTCGATATCGACGTGCCCGCAGGCACAACCGTCGCGGTGATCGGGCCGTCCGGCTCGGGCAAGTCGACCCTGCTGCGGACGCTCAACCGGCTCTACGAGCCGGACAAGGGCGACATCCTCCTCGACGGCAAATCGGTGCTGACCGACAACCCGGATCAACTGCGGCAACGGATGGGCATGGTGTTCCAGCAGTTCAACCTGTTCCCGCACCGCTCGGTGCTGGACAACGTGACGTTGGCGCCGCGCAAGCTCAAGAACCTCAGCGCCGACGCGGCCCGCGAGGTCGGGATGGCTCAGCTGGACCGGGTTGGACTGCGGCACAAGGCCGACGCCCGTCCTGGGACGCTGTCCGGCGGCCAGCAGCAGCGCGTCGCGATCGCCCGCGCGCTCGCGATGACCCCGCAGGTGATGTTCTTCGACGAGGCCACCTCGGCGCTGGATCCCGAGCTGGTGAAGGGGATCCTGGAGCTTATCGCCGATCTCGGCTCGGACGGCATGACGATGGTCGTCGTGACGCACGAGATGGGTTTCGCCCGCTCGACGGCGGATGCTGTCGTCTTCATGGATCACGGCAAGGTCGTCGAATCGGGGCCGCCGGAGCAGGTATTCGAGGCCGCTGAAACGGAAAGATTACAGCGATTCCTGTCCCAAGTTCTTTAACCGCCAACATTGCGCGATTCCATACCGTCAGAGCCTGACAGGTTAGACTAGCGAACTATGGTGGAGACAGAAGCGCAGGTCGACGAGCTCGCAGCCGAGCTGCAGCGCGTCCTGTCCAAACTGTTCTCCGTCCTTCGTCGCGGTGACGCCAATCGCGGCACCGCAGGCGACCTGACGCTGGCCCAATTGTCGATCCTGCTGACTCTGCTGGAAAAGGGTCCCATCCGGATGACCGATCTCGCGGCTCACGAGCGTGTCCGCACCCCGACGACGACGGTGGCGATCCGCAGGCTCGAGAAGCTCGGGCTGGTGAAGCGGTCGCGCGACCCATCCGACCTGCGGGCCGTACTCGTCGAGGTCACGCCCCGCGGGCTGGTCCAGCACCGCGAAGCCCTCGCCGCGCGCCGGGCCGCGCTGGCCGCAATGCTCGGCAAGCTCACCGAGGATGACGTCGAGACCCTGACCAAGGCGTTGGGCCCGATGGAGCGGCTGGCCGACAAGGAACCCGGCCACGAAGAGGCTTAGCCCAGCCAGTCGAGAACGGCGGCGGCAGTCCATGACTGCTGCATGCTGCCGAGCGGTTCCCCCGTGAACGGTTCGTAGTACTCGGCGAACGTGCCGTCGCTGGCCTGCCGCAGACCTTCGCGGCGAAGGATCAGGGACCGCTCGGCCCAGCCGCGGCGCGCGAAGGCCCAGGAGAACAGCCAGGTCATCACCGGCCAGACCGGCCCGCGCCAGTACTCCCTTGGCCGGAAGTCCCGCGACACCGGCGACGTCGAGGGGATCAACGCGTACTTCAGGTCCGGATGCCCGCAGAACCGCGGCCCCTCGAGGAGCCGCAGCAGCGTCCGCTCCTTGTCATGGGGCAGGCCGCCGCACAGCAGCGGCGCAAACTGCGCGACCGTCTCGGTGGCTATCGACCTTCCCGCCCGGACGTCGAAATCCCTGGCCGCCCCGGTCCTTTCGTCAGCCGTCTCGATGACGCCCGACCGGAACCGGTCCGCCCACCCGTACAGATCTCGGACGTCGGCGTTCGGGCGCTTGTAGTCCTCGCCGATCTCGGCGAGCACCGTGCAGGCCACCGACAGGATCGCCGACACGAACACGTCCTCGACGGCGAAGCTCATCACCTTGGGCAGCAGATCGTCGTCGTAGTGTGCCGACTTCATCTCTTCGAGCAGCCACAGGTAGCGGTCGTACTCCAGGTCGGACGGCCGCTGGCTGGCGTCGGTGACGATGGCGTTGTCTTCGCGCTGATATTCGGGGACCGCGCCGGGAATCACGTTGGCATATGCGGCATCCCACCGTGGCGAGTTGTCCATACCGGACTCCCACCCGTGATAGAGCGTGACTCGGCCATGGCCGTTCTGGTCGCGCGCTTCGGCGAGCCAGCGGTGCCAGCGCACCAGATCGTCCCAGCGGCGGTCCAGAAACGCCTCGGCCACCCCGCGGGTCGACCGGCCGCGCGAGCGGGCGTGGTCGAGGATGCGCTGCACGGCGATGGCATGCACCGGCGGCTGGGTGATGCCCGACGTGTGCCGGTTGCGCGGCGCGTTGACGGCGAGCGCCGAGGTCGCCCACCGCGCAGGACCAGGGAAGTAGCCGTCGACCCCGTTGGCGAACACGATGTGCGGAATCATCCCGTTGGACCACTGTGCCGAGAGCAGCGTGTCGAGTTCCACGACGGCCCGCTCGACGGACAGTGGGGCGAGGCCGATGGACACGAAGGCGGCGTCCCAGCTCCACATGTGCGGGTACAGCAGCGGCGCCGCCGTGGTCATCACGCCCAGGTCGTTGCCGCGCAGCAGGTAAGCAGCGCGCGCGGCGAGCTGCGTGGGAGCGAAGCTGGGATCTGGTGCCATCTCGTCAATGATCGCAGTCGGTAGGGTGACCGGCATGCCGACCGCCTTCATCACCGGACCGGCGGGCGGCCTCGGTACGGCACTCGCCGAGGCACTGGAGCCCACTCACACGTTGTTTCTCGGCGGTCGGCCCTCGGACCGGCTTGACGCCCTGGCGCAGCGGCTCGGAGCCACCACCTGGCCGCTGGACCTGCAGGATGCCGACGCCATCCCCTCCGCGGTCGAACCGATCGACGAGCTCGATGTGCTGATTCACAATGCAGGCGCCGCCTTCCCCGGGCGCGTTGCGGAGTCGACGGTCGACGAGTGGCGCGTCACCATGGAGGTCAATGTCATTGGCGCCGTTGCACTTACGCTTGCGCTGCTGCCCGCCTTGCACAGTGCGCGCGGCCACGTCGTGTTCATCAACTCCGGCGCGGGGATCAACGCTTCGCCCGGGTTGGCGTCCTACACCGCGAGCAAGTTCGCATTGCGCGGCTTCGCCGACTCGCTTCGCGACGACGAGCCCTCGCTTCGGGTGACGTCGATCCATCCGGGCCGGATCGCGACGGTCATGCAGGAAGGGCTCGTCGCCTACGAAGGCGGCGAATACAAGCCCGAGCGATTCCTGAGGCCCGAGACCGTCGCGCAGGTCGTGGCCGATACCGTCAACGCCCCGCCCGACGCACATATCCACGAAGTCGTCGTCCGCCCCCGGTGATTTCGGCGTGATTTCCTGCGCTGAGCGCTGGTTTTCACGCCAAAATCGCTAGATGACGAGGTTGACCAGACGGCCCGCGACGACGATGACCTTCTTCGGCGTAGCTCCACTCAGGAACGCCTGCACCTTCTCATCGGCGAGCGCCGCCGACTCGATCGCATCCGCGTCGGCGTCGGCGGCCACCGTGACGTGGCCCCGCACCTTTCCGTTCACCTGCACAGGGAGCTCCACGGCGTCGACGGCCAGGTAGGCCTCGTCGGCGACCGGGAACGGGCCGTGCGCCAGCAATGTCGCATGGCCCAGCCGGCGCCAGAGCTCCTCGGCGAGGTGCGGGGCCAGTGGCGCGACCATCAGCACCAGCGGTTCCACCGCGGCCCGCGGAACCTGCCCACTGTGCTGCTTGGTGAGGTGGTTGGTGTATTCGATCAGCTTGGCGCCCGCGGTGTTATTGCGAAGCGACGCATAGTCTTCCGACACCCCGGCGATCGTGCGATGCAGCGCCCGCAGGGTTTCGTCGTCCGGGTCATCGTCGGAAACCCGAAGCTCACCGGATTCTTCCTCGACGACCAGGCGCCACACCCGCTGGAGGAACCGGTAGGCGCCGACGACATCCTTGGTCGCCCACGGTCGCGATGCCTCCAGCGGGCCCATCGACATCTCGTACATGCGCAACGTGTCCGCGCCGTACTTCTCGCAGATTTCGTCCGGAGACACCGAGTTCTTCAGGCTCTTGCCGATCTTGCCGAACTCCTGGTTCACCTCGATCTCGCCGTCGGGTCCCGGCCAGTAGAACTTGCCCTGCCGCTCAACGACTTCCGCGGCGGGGACGTACGTGCCCCGCGCGTCGGTGTAGGCGTGTGCCTGGATATAACCCTGGTTGACCAGCCGCCGGTAGGGCTCCCGCGACGACACGTGGCCGAGGTCGTAGAGCACCTTGTGCCAGAACCGGCAGTACAGCAGGTGCAGCACCGCGTGTTCGACGCCGCCGACGTACATGTCGACGCCGCCGGGGTCGTCGGGGCCGTGCTCGGCAGGCCGCGGGCCCATCCAGTAGGCCTCGTTCTCCTTGGCAGACAACGCTTCCGAATTGTGCGGATCGGTGTAGCGCAGCTCGTACCACGAGCTGCCCGCCCACTGCGGCATGACGTTGGTGTCGCGGGTGTAGGTCTTGAGGCCGTCGCCGAGGTCCAGCTCCACCGTCACCCACTCGGTCGCCTTGTTCAGCGGCGGCGACGGCACGCTGTCGGCGTCGTCGGGATCGAACAGCACCGGCGCGTAGTCAGCCATGTCGGGCAGCTCGACGGGCAGTTCGGATTCGGGCAGCGGGTGCGCGCGACCGTTCTCGTCGTACACGATCGGGAACGGCTCACCCCAGTACCGCTGCCTGGCGAACAACCAGTCACGCAGCTTGTACTCGACCCGCGACCGGCCACGACCGTCGGCCTCCAGCCGCGCGGTGATCGCTTCCTTTGCCGACGCCACGCTCAGCCCGTTGAGGAAACCGGAGTTCACCATCTCGCCGTCGCCGTTGTACGCGGCCTGCGAGATATCGCCTCCCGCAACGACTTCGATAATCGGCAAGCCGAATTCCTTGGCGAAGTCCCAGTCACGCTGGTCACCGCCGGGCACCGCCATGATGGCCCCTGTGCCGTACCCGACCAATACGTAATCGGCGATGAAGACCGGGATGGCTTCGCCGTTGACCGGGTTGGTGGCGAAGCTGCCGAGGAACACGCCCGTCTTGGACTTGTTCTCCTGGCGCTCCAGGTCGGACTTCGCCGCGATCGACCGGCGGTACTCGGCGACCGCCTCGGCTGGAGTCGCGGCGTTGAAGGTCCACCGCGCGTCCACCGCATCGGGCCAATCCGTAGCGGTGAGCTGTTCGACCAACGGATGCTCGGGTGCCAGCACCATGTAGGTCGCGCCGAACAGCGTGTCCTGACGGGTGGTGAAGACCTCGATATCTCCTGCGTCCGTCGCGAAGAACACCGATGCGCCGGTGGATCGGCCGATCCAGTTGCGCTGCATGGCCTTGACCTTCTCCGGCCAGTCCAGCACCTCGAGGTCGTCGAGCAGCCGGTCGGAGTAGGCGGTGATCCGCATCATCCACTGCCGCAACCGCTTACGGAACACCGGGAAGTTTCCGCGGTCGCTGCGGCCGTCGGACGTGACCTCCTCGTTGGCCAGCACCGTGCCCAGCCCGGGACACCAGTTGACCATCGAGTCGGCGTGATACACCAGCCGGTGAGCGTCGACGACATCGGCACGTTCGGCCGCCGACAACGCCGTCCATGCCCTGCCATCCTCGAGGCTGCGCTTGCCGGACTCGAATTCGCTTATCAGCTCGTCGATGCGGCGGGCCCTGTCGAGATCCTTGTCGAACCACGCGTTGTAGATCTGCAGGAAGATCCACTGCGTCCATTTGTAGAAGTCGACGTCGGTGGTGGAGAAGCTCCGCCGCGCGTCGTGCCCCAGACCGAGCCGGCCCAGCTGGCGGCGGAAGTTGACGATGTTCGCCTCGGTCCGAGTGCGCGGATGGGTGCCGGTCTGCACGGCGTACTGCTCGGCGGGCAAACCGAACGAGTCGAAACCCAACGCGTGCAACACATTGCGGCCCGTCATCCGGAAATAGCGGGCGTAGACGTCGGTCGCGATGTATCCGAGCGGGTGCCCGACGTGCAGGCCTTCACCCGATGGGTAGGGGAACATGTCCTGGACGAACATCTTGTCGGCAGGCACCGGCGTTCCGTCGGTCGGCGCCAACGAGCCCACCGGATTGGGCACGTTGAAGGTGCCCTGCTGCGACCACGTCTGCTGCCAGGCGCGTTCGATCTCGGCCGCCAGCTTCGCGGTGTACCGGTACTGCGGGGCGTCGCCTTTCGCATCGGAAGCGTCGGTGGCCGACTCAATACTCACGTGAACAGCGTAAAGGGCCGCGGAGGGCGGCCCATCGGCCACGGGCAGGTATCGGTTGCATTGCGGAGCGGTCAGGGGTTCATTCCAGCTCGGTTCCAGGCCTGGTGGCTAACTCGGCGCCGGGGGTACGGTCGCCCCCTGACCAGGGCATGCTTGCCCCGGCGGCCGGAAGGACTCGGAAAGGTATCGGGCGATGAGCGCAAATGCCCGCCGATGGCGGTTTCTCGCAGGTGGTGTCGCGGCGGGCATGGCAGGCGTGCTCGGCCTGGCGGGCAACACCGCAGCGGCCGACCCCCTTTATCCATTGCCGCCGCAACCGGCTCCCGCGATCGTCAACGTCGCGCCCGGCGCTTCGCAGGCCTCCCAGTCGGCGGGTCAGCTCGCCGTCGCGCCCTCTCTGGGCGCACAGTCCATGGCCGCGCCCGGGCTGGTGCCGGCCGCCGCCGCGGCTCCGGAAACGTTGGTGCCGGCCCCCTCGGTGACGTTGACCGATTTCTTCAAGGCGAAGGGCGTCAAGCTCGAGCCGCAGGTGGCTCACGGTTTCAAGGCGCTCAACCTCGTGCTGCCCGTCCCCCGCGGCTGGTCTCAGGTGCCTGACCCGAACGTGCCCGATGCGTTCGCGGTGCTCGCCGACCGGGTCGGTGGTGACGGCATCTACACCTCCAACGCGGCGCTCGTCGTCTACAAGCTGGTCGGCGGCGACTTCGACCCCAAGGAGGCCATCACCCACGGCTACATCGACTCCCAGCAGCTGCCTGCCTGGCGCACCACCAAGGCGTCGCTGGCCGACTTCGGTGGCATGCCGTCAGCGACGATCGAGGGCACCTACCGCGACAACAACATGACGCTCAACACGTCGCGCAGACACACCATCTCGGCCGCAGGCGGCGACAAGTATCTGGTGACGCTTTCGGTCACCACCACCGCAGCCGAGGCCGTCCCCGCCGCGAACGCGACCGACGCCATCACCAACGGATTCAAGATTGGAATCCCCGGCGCCGCAGCTCCGTCTGCGGCCGGGTTGCCGCAACGGCCGCCTGGGTAGCGCGCGACCGGAGGCGCCCTTTAGGGTGGCCGCATGCTCTTCGCGGCGGTGGGATGTCTGTGTGCCGCCGTCGCCACCGCCGCAGTCGGCGGATGGACGTTGTCCCGCCCGCGGTCCGCCGACATGGTCCGGCAGGTTCTCCGCGCGGTCGCTCCGACTCAGCTCGCCGCCGCGGCGATGTTGACGGTCGCCGGTGTGGTGGCGCTGTCATCCCAACCTGAAACCGCGCTCGTGGTGGTGATCGTCTGTGTGGGCGGCGCAATCGCGACTGTCGCCGCCGGCTGCTGGCAGAGCGCCAAGTTCGTCGCGGCCAGGGCCGGAGCGGCGCCGGCTTGCAGCGGCGCGTCGGTGTGCGGCGGCACCGCCTGCGGCACCTGCACGCTTTTGCGCGGCTAGTTCCTGCTGATATCGATCGGGTGCGTCGCCAGCAGCGACAACGGCAACGGTTGTCGGCGCAGCACCCGCCCCCACAGATCGACCCGAGCCTCGGCGAGAACGTCAGATGGCAACGCAGACAACACAATCCAGTCGTCGCGCTCGATCTCGCCCTCGAGTTGACCGATGGTCCATCCCGAATACCCGGCGAAGATCCGCACGCCTTCGACAATCGGAGCGATCGCCTCGGGTTCCGCATCGAGGTCCACCATCACCATCCGACCCTGCACGTGCCGGATACCCGGCACCCCCGTCGGGTCCGTCCCCGCGCGCAGCGTCGCCAGGCACAGTGCCGCGTCACGCTTCACCGGGCCACCGATGAACATGGTCTTCGGCTTGGTGGCCAGCTTGGCCCACTGGGGAAGGACGTTGTACACCGCGGTCTCACTGGCCCGGTTCAGCACCACTCCGAGCGTGCCGCCGTCGTTGTGCTCGACTATGTAGATGACGCTACGACGGAAGGTCGGCTCGAGCAGGTCGGTGTTGGCCAACAGCAGGGTTCCTGCGCGTACCCGGTTCGCCGTCGGGGCGACGAAATCCTCCGGTTCCTCTGACTGCGCCACCACTCCATAATGTCATCAGCGAACGTTCAAGGTAGCGAACAACGGCGGCCCGCCGGGATATTTGTACTGTGAATTCTCGTGGTTGACGCACACGCACCGGTGGCCCTGTGGCGGTCGGTGCGCAGCCTCCCCGAATTCTGGCGGCTGCTCGAGTTGCGAGCGGCGAGCCAGTTCGGCGATGGCCTGTTCCAGGCCGGCCTTGCAGGTGCCCTGCTGTTCAATCCCGACCGGGCCGCGGGTCCATGGGAGATCGTCGCCGCGTTCGCCGTGTTGTTCCTGCCCTACTCGGTGCTCGGACCGTTCGCGGGCGCGCTGCTCGACCGCTGGGACAGGCGGTTGGTGTTCGTCGGGGCGAACCTCGGGCGGCTGGTGCTGATGCTCGGTATCGCGGCACTGCTGGCGGCTGGCGCCAGCGACCTGCCGATCCTGTTCGGTGCGCTGATCGCCAACGGCTTCACCCGGTTCGTCTCCTCAGGCCTGTCTGCGGCGCTGCCCGACGTGGTGCCACGCAAGCACGTCGTCACGATGAACTCGGTTGCGACGGCCACCGGCATTGCGGCGGCGTCCTTCGGCGCCGGCTTCATGCTTGTGCCACGGTGGCTTTTCGGCGCGCGCGACACCGGTGCGGCGGCGATCATCCTTCTGGTCGTCATCCCGGTGTCGGTCGCGCTGCTGCTGTCAGTGCGGTTTCCGCCGCACGTACTGGGCCCGCACGCCAGCCAGCGCGCCGTCCACGGGTCGGTCGTGTACGCGGTGGCCACCGGATGGCTACACGGCGCGCGGACCGTGCTGGCAGTCCCCGCCGTCGCTGGGACGCTCGCCGGGCTGGCCGCTCACCGAATGGTGTTCGGTATCAACAGCCTGCTGGTGCTGGTCATGGTGCGACACAGTGACTCCCAAAATGTCGCGGGCTTAGGTACCGCGGCGCTGTTCGCCAGCGCCGCAGGCGTCGGATTGTTCGTGGCCACGGTGCTGACCCCGGCCGCCGTCGGCCGCTGGGGCCGCTTCCGCACCGCCAACGGGGCCCTGCTATTGGCTGCGATCATCCAGCTCGGCGCCGCAGGACTGCAGCTACCGATGATGGTGGTCTGCGGGTTCCTGCTCGGCGCGGCCGGTCAAGTCGTCAAGCTGTGCGCCGACTCGGCCATCCAGATCGACGTCGACGACGCGCTGCGAGGTCACGTCTTCGCCGTGCAGGACGCGCTGTTCTGGATGTCGTTCATCCTCGCGCTGGCGGTGGCGGCGGCGGTCATCCCACCCGACGGCCGGTCACCGGGGCTCGTCGTCGCCGGGTCGGCGGTCTATCTCGCCGGGCTGGCGGCGCACGCATTCGTCGTCCGCCGCGCCCAAGCCCCGAGTTAGGGTGTGCCGCATGGCGACAGCGGCCCCCATCGTGGACGACCTCCGCTCCGAGAGCGATGCCCTCGACGACTTGGTGGCCGACCTGCCCGGCGCGCGATGGGCCGAGGTCACCCCGGCACCGGGCTGGACGATCGCCCATCAGATCGCCCACCTGCTGTGGACCGACCGGGTCGCGCTGTTGTCGGTCGACGACGATGCCGGCTTCACGCAGATGCTGGGTGCCGCCGCCGAGGATCCGGGCGGCTTCGTCGACCGTGGCGCGGAAGAGATCGTCGCCGCTGCGGCGCCCGCCGATCTGCTCGCCGACTGGCGGACCACAAGGAATCGGCTGCACGACGCGCTGCTGACCGTGCCCGACGGGCGCAAGCTGCCGTGGTTCGGGCCGCCGATGAGCGCCGCGTCGATGGCCACCGCGCGGCTGATGGAGACCTGGGCGCACGGACTCGACGTCGCCGACGCACTGGGTGTGCGACAGCCCGCAACCGCGCGGCTGCAGTCGATCGCCCACATCGGTGTCCGCACCCGTGACTTCGCATTCGCGATCAACGGCCTTGCGCCACCGGCTGATCCGTTTCGGGTCGAGCTGGCCGCCCCCGACGGCTCCGCCTGGACGTGGGGTCCCGAGGATGCGAGTCAGCGAGTGACGGGGTCGGCGGAGGACTTCTGTCTGCTGGTCACCCAGCGCCGGCCGCCCGCGGCCCTCGACGTCTCCGCAGAGGGTGACGACGCTGCGCGCTGGTTGACGATCGCGCAGGCTTTCGCCGGTCCGCCGGGACCCGGGCGTTGACACCGAGCCCCGGCGCCGGGGCGTCGCGCGCTCAGGCGTAGAGCGCTTCCCATGTCTTCGGGCCGACGATGCCGTCGACCTTCAGCGGAACGCTGTCGCAGTCGGTGAGAATCGACTGGACGTTTTTCACGGCCGTTTCGGTCAGCTTGCCAAAGTCGCCGTCGACGGGTCCGGGGTCGTAGTCGGGATACGCCCAGCTCTTCAGGATTTCCTGAACCAGGAACACCGGGTTGCCCTTCGACCCCTTTTTGATCACCGGCGGAGTGAGACGGGACCACGTCATCGGCCCGACGATGCCGTCGACGGCCAGCGGGAACGAGAACGCGAAGAACTCGCCGACGCTGCGGTCAAGCTGGTAGCGGATGACCCGATTGCGGGTGATCGGGCCGAAGACGCCGTCGACCTCGCTGAGATCGACCAGATAGCGGCGGCAGTACAGCGCGTGTTGCGCCTTGCGGACTGCCTCACCGGTGGAACCGATTTTGATGATTGGATCGGCCATTTCGGAATGCTCCTTTCGTGAGTGTTGAGCACGTCGAACGGTGCCGACCCGGCGGCCACAAATCCCGAGTACTCGACTACCTGATTTCGGCGCGTGAGCCGCGTCACACTCCGAGTGACGTTTGCCGTCGAAAGTGCCTGTGCAACAACGTTCGTGGCTGAAGCGGTGGGTCAGTACCTGACCTACAGGTCGTTGGCGATGTCGGCCTTGCCGTCGGCGTTGCTGTCGGTGAGCCTGATGTCCCAGCGTCCGTCGCCGTCGGTGTCGACGTAGGCCACCCCGACGCCCAGCGCGCGGTCGGCCAAACCGTTTCCGTCGATGTCGATCAGCCGGTCGTCGGCCTGACCGTCACCGTCGAGGTCGACGGACGGCCCACCCATCTGTTCGACGCCGTCGAGGCCGAACCATCGCAATTGCCCACCACGGTCCACGCTCACCGCCCACGTGCCCGACCCGTCGTCGGTGAAGTAACTCTGGCCGTCGAGCACGGCGTGATCGGCGATTCCGTCGCCGTCCGTGTCGGCCAGCGCGTCGTCGGCACCGCCGTCGCCGTCGACATCGAGGCCGACCGCGTCGAGCGTGCCGTTACCGTCCACATCGGTGTCCAGAGGTGCGGTCCACATGGTGGCCGACCCGTCACCATCGGAAAGGCAGTACTCCACACCGTTTCGACGGCGGGTCAGCCCTTGGCGTTCCACCACTTCACGAGTTCGGCGACCGCCTCGTCGTGGTCCAGCGGGCCGCGGTCCAGCCGCAGCTCCTTGAGATAGCGCCACGCCTCGCCGACCTGCGGACCCGCCGGGATGTCGAGGATCCGCATGATCTCGTTGCCGTCGAGGTCCGGTCGCACCCGCTGCAGGTCCTCCTTGGCGGCCAGCGCGGCGATGCGCGCCTCGAGGTCGTCATAGTTGGCCTGCAGCCGCGCCGCGCGCCGCTTGTTGCGCGTGGTGCAGTCCGCGCGCACCAGCTTGTGCAGCCGCGGCAGCAGCGGGCCCGCGTCGGTGACGTAGCGCCGCACCGCCGAGTCGGTCCATTTCCCAGGCCCGCTGGCGTCCGCGTAGCCGTGGAACCGCAGGTGCAGGTACACCAGCTGCGACACGTCGTCGACCATCTGCTTGGAGTACTTCAGCGCCCTCATCCGCTTGCGGGTCATCTTGGCGCCGACCACCTCATGGTGATGGAAGCTCACGCCGCCGTCCGGCTCGTGCCTGCGCGTCGCGGGTTTACCGATGTCGTGCAGCAGCGCCGCCCAGCGCAGCACGAGATCGGGACCCGCGTCTTCGAGCCCGATCGCCTGCCGCAGCACGGTCAGCGAATGCTGGTAGACGTCCTTGTGCTGATGGTGTTCGTCGATCGCCATCCGCATCGCGCCGACCTCGGGCAGCACCACATCCCCGAGTCCGGTTTCCACCATCAGGTCGATACCCGCCGCGGGATCAGAGCCGAGCACCAGCTTGTCCAACTCAGCGGCGACCCGCTCGGCGGTGATGCGACCGAGCTGACCGGACATGGCGGCCATCGCTTCGCGCACCCGCGGCGTGACGGTGAAGCCGAGCTGCGATACGAACCGTGCGGCCCGCAGCATCCGCAACGGATCATCGCCGAACGACACCTCGGGCGCGGCGGGCGTATCCAGCACGCCTGCTCGCAGCGCGTCCAAACCGTTTAGCGGATCGAGGAATTCGCCGGGGCCATCCGCCGTGATGCGCACCGCCATCGCGTTGGCGGTGAAGTCGCGGCGGATCAGGTCGTCGTCCAGACGTTCTCCGAAGTGCACCTCGGGATTGCGCGACACCTGGTCGTAGCTGTCGGCCCGGAACGTGGTGATCTCCATGCGCTGGTCGCGCTTGCCGACGCCGATGGTGCCGTATTCGATACCGGTGTCCCACAGCGCGTCCGCCCACGGCCGCAGGATGCGCTGCATCTGTTCGGGCCTGGCGTCGGTGGTGAAGTCGAGGTCGGTGCCGAGGCGGCCGAGCAACGCGTCCCGCACACTTCCCCCCACGAGGTAAAGCTCGTGGCCCGCGTCAGCGAACAGCCTGCCCAGATCGCGCAGTATGTCGGCGTACTGGTTCAGCGCCACCTGGGCAGCGACGAGCAGTTCAGCATTGTCGGACACGTTCAATGAGCGTAGAGGTAACGGTCCTGCACCGAGCGGCGAGTGCGGCGGGAGGCAATTATCGTGGCAGCTACTATCGCTTGGGTGTCGGACGGCGAACAGGCCAAACCACGACGGCGCCGGGGTAGGCGCCGCGGTCGCCGCGCGGCCGGTCCACCCGACACCGCCCAGCACAACAACTCCGTCGTATCGGAGAAGAACAACGGCGCCCGTCCGCATGAGGTCCCCGCACCCGTCCCCGGCGGCGCCCCCAAGCCGCACAAACCGCGTGGTCCGCGCCGTGGGCCCGACCGGCTGCGCACGGTCCACGAGACGTCGGCGGGCGGGCTGGTCATCGACGGCATCGACGGTCCCAAGGACGGTCAGGTCGCAGCGCTGATCGGGCGCATCGACCGTCGCGGCCGGATGCTGTGGTCACTGCCCAAGGGGCACATCGAGCTCGGCGAGACGGCCGAACAGACCGCGATCCGCGAGGTCGCCGAGGAGACCGGGATCCAGGGCAGCGTGCTGGCCGCGCTCGGCAGCATCGACTACTGGTTCGTCACCGAA
>Ga0164308_10000576_pt1 | contig 19988 bp, 14 predicted proteins | sample Whisoiple_246_MG_FD_109983 | JGI IMG/M metagenome (GOLD analysis project Ga0164308, IMG submission 109983) | Soil microbial communities amended with fresh organic matter from upstate New York, USA - Whitman soil sample_246_MG | ecosystem: Environmental > Terrestrial > Soil > Unclassified >...
CCTCACGCGTGTCCATGACCCCCCGCGTGCGTTCCCGGGGCGGCTCGGGGGTGTCCTCGGGTCGGAGGACACCCCCCGGGCGGGACGAGCACCCCGGTTGGTCAGCCCTGCTGACGCGAGGGGCGGCGGAGCCGGGCCGCCCAGCGTTCGCGCCCCACACGGGCCGACCACCGGCGGCCGAGTTCCGCCCGCCGTTCCGAGAGCGCCCAGATCACCCGAACGGACGAACGTGGTGCGAGAGTCGCCCGCAGCCTGCCCCAGCGGCCGGCCGATGCCCGCAACCCGGCCCGCACGGCGTGCACGTCCTCGGCCGCCGCGGACGCCGGTCCCGGCTCGGGTGCGTAGAGCACCCGCTCCACCGCTCCCGCCACCCGGTGGATCGCGGCGGCAGCCGTGCCCTGCAGGCCGCCCAGCCGCACGACACGGGCCGCGGCCTTACGCGGGGTCTGCGACTCGTCCGGCGGGATGCCGTGGTCCCAGGCCGTGTCGGTGATCTCCCGCCAGCCGGCCATCACCCGTGCCGCCGCGTCCGCGGGGGTCCGCCCGCCGGAGGAACCGAGCCGCCGGGCGCGGACCCGGCTCCGCCAGAGCAGGGGAAGCAGCGGGAGTACGACGACCAGCAGCGAGCCGAGCGCCCACAGGGCGATCCTGCCCGCCGGGTTCCCCGGACCGGAGGAGCCCACCGCGCCGGGAGCCGCGGACGCGCCGCACTCACCCTGCCTGCGCATCTGCGCGGGGCAGGACTCCGTGGCGGAGGGAGCCGCCGTGGGAGCCGCGGAGGCGCCGTCCGTGGGCAGCGCGGGATCGCTGGGGTCCTGCGAGGGCGTGTCGGGCAGGGTGTACGCCGGAGTGCTGCCCCGGGACGGCGTCGGCTCGAAGCGGGTCCAGCCCACGCCCTCGAAGTACAGCTCGGGCCAGGCATGCGCGTCGCGTAGCCCGACCGACACCGAACCGTCCGCCTGGACCGTGCCCGGGGTGAAGCCCACCGCGACCCGTGCGGGAATGCCCAGGGTCCTGGCCATCGCCGCCATCGTGAAGGAGAAGTGGACGCAGAACCCCTCCTTGTCCTTCAGGAACCGCTCGATCGCCGCCGTACCGGTGCCCGACGTCACCGTCGTGTCGTAGCGGAAACCGCCCTCCGAGGCGAACCAGTCCTGCAGCTTCACGGCCCGCTCGTAGTCGTCCGACGCGCCCTCGGTCACCTGCCGCGCGGTCCGTCCGACCACATCGGGCAGCGACCGGGGCACCCGTGTGTACTCACGGGCCAGGTCCGAACGCGGTGCCCTCGCCCCGGCGAGCTGCTCGGCCGTCGGCTCCACCGACAGACTGCTGACCTCGTACCGGACGCCGCGCGTCGTCTGGCCGTCGTCGCCGACGAGGGTGCGTCCCTCGGGCTCGTAGCGCCAGCGGCCCTGGATGTCCACCTCGCTCGCCGGGTAGGGGAGCGGCAGATAGGTCTGCTGGTAGGAGCGGGACGCCGAGATGTTCGTCCTGATCTCGGTGACGGAGACGTCCGCCCCCAGCCCGGCCGGCTGCGGCAGCCGGTCGGGCACGTCCTGCAGCCTGCGGGTCGACGGACGCCACTCGCTGCCGTCGAACTGGTCCAGGGCCAGGATGCGCAGATAGAAGTCCTGCGGGTTCCCGGAGTCGGTGCGGTACGTCATCACCTCCCGGTTCTCCGGCTGGTTCAGGTTGTTCTGCAGCGAGACCAGCGGGTTCACCGCGGAGATCGTGCCTCCGCCGCTCCCCTTGCCCGACCCGCCGCCCGTGCCGCCCAGCAGCCCGCCGTCCAGAGCGGGCAGAGCCGCCGGAACGGCGAGCGAGATGCCCAGCGCCACGGCTCCGATGCGCCGTCCCGTACGCACCGACGCCGACGCCCGCCCGGACCCCTCCAGGCCGGCCGCCAGACCGCCCGACGTACGGGAGACCCCGCCGAAGACGCGCCCCCACCGGGACAGCCGGTCCCGGCCCTCGGCCAGCAGGAGGACCAGATAGCCGCACGCCGCGAGCAGGAACCAGAGCCATCCCGCCCCGCCGTCGGAGAGCCCCGCGGCGACCGAGTAGAGCGCGAGCAGCGGAAGACCGGCCGGAGCGGCGGCGCGGAAGGTCACCGCGAGGACGTCCACGGCGAGCCCGATCAGCAGCACCCCGCCGATCAGCATCAGCCGGATGCCCTCCGTCGTCGGCGCGGGAATGGCGTACCTGCCGACGTCGTCGGCCCCTGTCGTCAGCAGCTCCGCGAGGTACCGGCCCGCCTGGGGGCCGGGCAGCACGCCGAACCAGGCGTGCTCCCGCGCGAAGACCACGGTCAGCGCCAGCAGCGTGCCCAGCACCTGGAGGGCGACCGTGAGGACCCGAGCCGTCCGCATCCGGCGGGCGAGCGCGCCCACCCCGGTCTGGAGGGCCAGCAGGAACGCGGCCTGCAGCACCCAGGCCGAGGTCTCGACCAGGGGCAGCAGTGCTCCCGCGGCCATCATCGTGGCCGCGTAGGCGCACAGCGCCAGTCGGGTACGCCCGCTCATGACCGACCCCCGGAGAACCCTGTCGTCGTCCCGGCCGCGGACGACCGCACGCCGGGTCCCTCCTGGCCCGCCTGCTGCCAGAGCCGGGCGAGTTCCGCACCGGGGGGCACCGGCAGCGCCGTCCAGCCCGCCTCACGCAGCAGCCGCAGGCGCTCGGAGCCCACGGCGGGAGCCGCGGTCCGCCCGTCGCGTGTCCAGTCACCGCTGTCCAGCACGAAGGCGACGGCCCCGCGGCTGCGCTGCCGCATCCTGGCCGCCACCGCCGCCTGCTCCTCGTCGAGATCACCGAAGAACGCCACCAGCAGCCCCTCGTCGCCGCCGCGCAGCACGTCGTGCGCGCGGGAGAGCCCGCCGCCGTCGGAATGACCGACGACCGCGAGGGCGTCCATCATCAGACCCGCCGACTCCGCGGACTCGTGTATCGATCCCGGGAAGCCGTCGGTGTCCCCGCCCGGCGCGGCGCTCCCCTCGTCCGTGAGCAGCCGGACCGCGAAGCCCCGCTCCAGCATGTGGACCAGCGCGGACGCCGCCCCGGACACCGCCCACTCGAAGGCCGAACCCGGCCCGCCGCCCTGGTAGGCGATCCGCCGGGTGTCCAGCAGCACCGTGCACCCCGCCCGCTGCGGCTGCTCCTCGCGACGCACCATCAGCTCGCCGTGGCGCGCGGTGGAGCGCCAGTGCACCCGTCGCAGGTCGTCGCCGTGGCGGTAGCCGCGCGGGATGATGTCGTCCTCGCCCGCCAGCGCCAGGGACCGCTGCCTGCCGTCGCCGTATCCCGAAGCCTCCCCGGCCAGCCGCAGCGGCGGAAGCGGCTCGGTACGCGGGACGACGACGAGGGTGTCGTAGGCGCTGAAGGAACGCGTCAGCTCGCACATCCCGAACGGATCGCTCAGCTGCAGCTGCAGGGGCCCCAGCGGGTAGCGTCCGCGCAGGTCGGAGCGGACCCGGTAGGACACCTCCCGCACGCCGCCCGGCTCCACCCGGTCCAGGACGAACCGGGGCCGGGGGCCGAGGACGTACGGGACGCGGTCCTGGAGCATGAGCAGGCCCGTGTGCAGCCGGGACACGTTGTCCATGCGCAGGTGGACCCGCGCCTCCGCCCCCGCCGGCACGCGCGACGGCGACAGCCGCCGGCTGCCGACCACCCGGTAGCGGGTGCGGTAGAGGACGGTGACGCAGACCAGCGGCAGCACCGCCAGCAGCAGCCCGACCCGGAGCAGATCGCCCTGGCCCAGCACGAAGGCGCAGACCGCCGCCGCCACACCGGCGGCGAGGAAGGACCGGCCGCGTGTCGTGAGACCGCCCAGAGCGGCCCGCAGGCCGCCCTTGTCGTCGCTGTCGTCCACGGGGCCGGGCGACCCGGCCGTCATCACAGGCGCCGGGCGCCGTGCTGCCGGCCGTACACCGGGCCGGCGGGCCGGTGCTGGGGCTGGGCGGGGGCGGAGACCCCGCCGCCCGAGGTCGGCACGGGCGTGCGCTGCATGATGTCCGTCACGACCTGCTCGGCCGTGCGCCGGTTGAGCTGCGCCTGCGCGGTGGGAAGCAGCCGGTGGGACAGCACCGCGACCGCCAGCGCCTGGACGTCGTCCGGCAGGGCGTAGTCCCGCCCGCTCAGCGCGGCCGACGCCTTGGCGGCCCGCAGCAGGTGGAGGGTCGCGCGGGGCGAGGCGCCCAGCCTGAGATCAGGGTGCTGACGGGTGGCGGACACCAGGTCCACCGCGTACCGGCGGACGGCCTCCGCCACGTGGACCGTGCGCACCGCTTCGATCAGCTTCACGATGTCGTGGGCGTGCGCCACCGGTCGGAGGTCGTCCAGCGGTGACGGCCCGCCGTGGACGTCGAGCATCTGGAGCTCGGCCTCGGCGCTCGGGTACCCGATCGACACCCGGGCCATGAACCGGTCGCGCTGCGCCTCGGGGAGGGGATAGGTGCCCTCCATCTCCACCGGGTTCTGCGTGGCCACCACCATGAAGGGGTCGGGCAGTTCGTAGGTCTGCCCGTCGATCGTGACCTGCCGTTCCTCCATCGACTCCAGCAGCGCCGACTGGGTCTTGGGCGAGGCGCGGTTGATCTCGTCGCCGATCACGATCTGCGCGAAGATGGCACCCGGCTTGAACTCGAAGTCCCGTCGCTGCTGGTCGAAGATCGACACCCCGGTGATGTCCGAGGGCAGCAGGTCCGGCGTGAACTGGATGCGCCGCACCGAACAGTCGATGGACCGCGCCAGCGCCTTGGCCAGCATCGTCTTGCCGACGCCGGGCACATCCTCGATCAGGAGGTGCCCCTCCGCGAGCAGTACGGTCAGCGAAAGCCGCACGACCTCGGGCTTGCCCTCGATCACACCCTCGACCGACCTGCGTACCCGCTCGGCTGTGGTGGTCAGATCTGTGAGGCTCGCTCGATCGTCATAGGTCGTCACCCGGCCCTCCTCGGCCCCTTGTGCTCGGGCCCGCGCAGAAGCTGCCGGCCCGCCCCGACATGCGGACGCTCCCCGGAGGACCCGGAGAGACGTCACACCCGCATTCTTGTTGCCGTTACCGCTTCGTGTCACTCGCCTCCCGGCAAGTGAGCGTGAAATGCCGGGTGTGGTCCGTATGTCGGGGGGTGCGTCAGGCGGCGGGAAGGATTTCGCGCAGCTTGCCCGTGGTCACGTCGAAGACGAAGCCGCGGACGTCGTCCGTGTGCAGGAGGAAGGGCGAGGTGCGCACGCGCTGCATCGACTGCCGGACGTCCTGGTCGGCGTCCGAGTAGGCCTCCACCGCCCAGGCCGGGCGCTGCCCGACCTCGAGCTCCAGCTCCTGCCGGAATCCCTCGGTGAGCGACTCCATGCCGCAGTTCGTGTGGTGGATGAGGATGACGCTGCGGGTACCGAGCGCCCGCTGGCTGATGGTCAGGGAGCGGAGCACGTCGTCGGTGACCACGCCGCCCGCGTTGCGGATGGTGTGGCAGTCGCCGAGCTCCAGACCGAGCGCCCGGTGGAGGTCGAGGCGGGCGTCCATGCAGGCGACGACGGCGACCTTCAGTACGGGGCGCGCGTCCATGCCCGGATCGGTGAACGCCTCCGCGTACCGCGTGTTCAGGCCGAGCAGACGGTCGGTGACCGTCCCTTCGCCGGCGGCACCGGAGGTGGTGGGGGAATCGGTCTCGGCGGAGGACTGCGCAGAAGTCGACATGGCTACGACGTTAACCTTCGCGACCGCTCGGAGCGTGCTGTGGAAGGGGACAAAGAACGTCAACGTCGCTTGTTGTGAGGTAACCCACACGCCCTGCGATCCGCCCCGCCGGACGTGTGAGGTTCCCGATCACCGCCGGGGCGCTGCGACGCGCAGCGCGGTTCGTTGATCGGGAATGGATCGAATGGCAGGGTGGACTAAAGTGACCCGAAGTTACCGACACGCCTGCACATTCTGCATATTTGTACATGTTTCGAGTTCCCCGTGATGTGCGGCGTACCTGCGGCCCGGCCCTCTCCCGCCCGTCGGCCGGCCGACGCCCCTTCCCCGGCGCCGGCCGACCTCCCCTTCCGGGCGGGTGGGGACCAGACCGCATGTACGGCCACACGGGGCAGAGCCTGAGAGGGCGCTTTGAGCCAGACCCGACACGTCCCGGTGATGCTCCAGCGATGCCTGGACCTGCTGGCCCCGGCTCTGGAGGCGACAGGACCGCAGCCCCCGGTCGTCGTCGACTGCACCCTCGGGCTCGGAGGCCACAGCGAAGCGCTGCTCGCGGCCTTCCCCGCGGCCCGGCTGGTCGCACTGGACCGCGACAAGGAGGCGCTGAGGCTGTCCGGCGAGCGCCTCGCACCGTACGGCGACCGCGCCACCCTGGTGCACGCCGTCTACGACGAACTCCCCGAGGTCCTCGACCGGCTGGGGATCCCCAAGGTCCAGGGCGTGCTGTTCGACCTCGGCGTCTCCTCCATGCAGCTGGACGAGGCCGACCGCGGCTTCGCCTACGCGCAGGACGCGCCGCTCGACATGCGCATGGACCAGACGACCGGCATCGGCGCGGCGGAGGTGCTCAACACCTACCCGCCGGGCGAACTCGTGCGGATCCTGCGCGCGTACGGCGAGGAGAAGCAGGCCAAGCGCATCGTCTCGGCCGTCGTGCGCGAACGCGAGAAGGAGCCCTTCAGCAACAGCGCGCGCCTCGTCGAGCTGATCCGCGACTCCCTGCCGCAGGCGGCCAAGCGCACCGGCGGCAATCCGGCCAAGCGCACCTTCCAGGCGCTGCGCATCGAGGTCAACGGCGAACTCACCGTCCTGGAGCGGGCCGTTCCGGCCGCCGTCCGGAGTCTGGCCGTCGGCGGCCGGATCGCCGTCCTGTCGTACCACTCCCTCGAGGACCGTCTCGTCAAGCAGGTGTTCGCGGCCGGTGCGGCCAACACGGCGCCGCCCGGACTGCCCGTCGTGCCCGAGCGCTACCAGCCCCGGCTGAAGCTGCTGACCCGCGGTGCCGAACTGCCCACCGAGGAGGAGGTCGCCGAGAACCGGCGTGCCGCCCCCGCCCGGCTGCGCGGCGCCCAGCGGATCCGCGAGGAGGAGCGATGAGCTCCCCCCGCCCTGCGGGCCGCACGCCGAGGAGGACGGTGGAGACCCGGTGACCAGGACGGCCGAGCAGGCGAAGGGGAGGGCCGGCAGGCTCGCCCGGCTGATGCCGTCGGGGCCGAGCACCGCCGCCCGCACCCCCTTCGTCCTGCTGGTCGTGCTGCTCCTCGCGGGTGGCCTGATCTCGCTCCTCCTGCTGAACTCGGCGCTCAATGAAGGATCGTTCAGGCTGAGCAAGCTCAAGCGCGAGACCACCGAGCTCACCGACGAGCAGCAGGCCCTCCAGCGGGACGTCGACAGTTACTCCGAGCCGGACGCGCTCGAACGCCGGGCCAGGGAGCTCGGCATGGTGCCCGGCGGCAGCCCCGCCTTCCTGAACCCGGACGGCACAGTCAGCGGAGTGCCCGAACGGGCCACCGCGCAGCCCTCCACCCCCACCGCGCTTCCCGCACCCGAGGCGAGTGTTCCGGTGCCCACCGGGCAGCCCTCCCCGCCCGGCCCGACGTTCCCCTCCGCGTCACCCGCGCCCTCGGACTCTCCCGTGACGCCGTCCACGGCGGCCACCACCCCCGCCCCGACCACCACCGGCAGGTGACGCAGTGCCGTCCAAGGAACCGCCGCGCCGTCGCGTACCCGGCCCCGCGCGCTCCCGCAACGCGGCGGGCGGACCGGGGCGCGCGCGGCCCGCGGCCCGAGCCGAGGACCGCCGCCCCCGGCGCCCGGCGGCGCCCGCGAAACGGCGCGGTGCCTCCCCGCAGGCCATCCGCCTGGGCAGCCCGCGCCCCCGGCTGCGCCTGATCAGCCTCTGCCTGACCCTCGTCATGCTGGCCTTCGTGGTCCGGCTCCTCCAGGTCCAGGCGGTCGACGCCAACGCGTACACCGCCAAGGCCGAGAAGAACCGGTACCTGGAGTACACGATCGCCGCCGAGCGCGGAGAGATCACCGACCGCAGCGGAATCTCCCTGGCCACCAGCGTCGACGCGCACGACATCACCGCCGACCCCAAGCTGTTCACCCCCGAGGACAGCAAGGCCCCGGACGCCCCGCAGCAGGCGGCGGCGCTGCTCGCCCCGATCCTCGGCAAGGACGAGGCCGAACTGGCGAAGAAGCTCTCCACCCCGAAGAGCCGCTACACGGTCCTGGCCCGGAGGCAGACCCCGCAGGTCTGGAAGCAGATCAAGGACCTCAAGTCCGTCTTCGCGGAGAAGGCGGCCGAGGACAGGGCGAAGGGCGGCCCCGGGGCCAACGTGCTGGCCGGAGTCCTCCAGGAGCCGACCACCCGACGCGTCTACCCCAACGGCAACCTCGCCGCCGGGATACTGGGATTCGTCAACGCCGAGGGGAAGGGCGGCGGTGGCCTGGAGGCGCAGCTGAACAAGAAGCTCCAGGGCGAGGACGGCAAGATCCGCTACGCACAGGCGGGCGGCCGCCCCGTCCCCACGGCCGGCTCCACGGAGATCCCGGCCGTCGCCGGCACCGACGTCGAGCTGACGATCGACCGCGACATCCAGTGGGCCGCTCAGCGCGCCATCGCCGACCAGGTGGAGAAGTCCCGGGCCGACCGCGGCTACGTGATCGTCCAGAACACGAGGACCGGCGAGGTGCTGGCCATGGCCAACGCCCCGGGCTACGACCCGAACGACCTCGCGCAGAGCAATTCCGCGGCCCTCGGCAACGCGGCCCTCCAGGACGTGTACGAACCCGGCTCCACCAGCAAGGTCATGTCCATCGCCGCCGTGCTGGAGGAGGGCGCGGCCACACCCGACACGCACGTCACCGTCCCCAACCGGCTGCACCGCGGTGACCGGCTCTTCAGGGACGACGTCGACCACCCCACCTGGTACCTCACGCTCAACGGCGTACTGGCCAAGTCGAGCAACATCGGCACCATCCTGGCCACCGGGCAGCTGGGGAAGACCCAGCCCGAGGCCAACAAGGTGCTGTACTCCTACCTGCGCAAGTTCGGCCTCGGCAGCACGACCGGGCTCGACTACCCGGGCGAGTCGCCCGGCATCGTGGCCAAGCCCCAGGACTGGTCCACCTCGCAGCAGTACACGATCCCGTTCGGGCAGGGCCTCTCCCTCAACGCCATGCAGGCCGCCTCGGTGTACCAGACCATCGCCAACGGCGGGGTCCGGATCGAGCCCACCCTCGTACGCGGGACCAAGGACGCGGGCGGCCGCTACACCGCGTCGGACGCCCCGAAGCGGACCCGGGTGGTCAGCGAGAAGACGGCCGGAACCCTGGCGAAGATGCTGGAGTCCGTCGTGGACGACAGGGAGGGCACCGGCACCAAGGCCCACATCCAGGGCTACCGGGTCGCCGGCAAGACGGGCACGGCCAACCGGGTCGACCCGGTGCGCGGCGTCTACAAGGGCTACACCGCGTCGTTCGCCGGCTTCGCGCCCGCCGACGACCCCCAGGTCACCGTGTACTGCGCGATCCAGAACCCCACCGAGGGAAGCTACTTCGGCGGTCAGATCTGCGGCCCGATCTACAAGAAGGTCATGGAGTTCGCCCTCAAGACCCTCCAGACACCCCCGTCCGGCAAGGCCCCCGCCCGGCTGCCGGTGTCCTTCAAGCCCGGCGAGTGACTCGGGGGAACCCTCAGTGACGACCATCACCCCTGATCCCGGGAACCGGAACGAGAAGTACCGCCACCCCGCCCCCTCACTTCGCGGGAGGCCGGGTCCGCCCGGTACGCTCACCGCCGTGCCCCACGCTGATCAGTTCCAAACCACTCAGAAGGACGCGCCTGTGAACTACCCGGGAGCGCCCCGACCGGACCGGCTCAGGCCGACGTCCCTCGGAGAGCTGGCAGCCCGGCTCGGTGCCGGACCGCAGGACGCCGGTGAGGTCACCGGCATCACCCACGACTCGCGGGCCGTGCGCCCCGGGGACGTGTACGCGGCTCTGCCCGGTGCCCGCTTCCACGGCGCCGACTTCTCCGCACAGGCCGCCGGCCTCGGCGCGGCCGCGATCCTCACCGACCCGGCAGGCGCCGAACGCGCCGCCGCCACCGGCCTCCCGGTCCTCGTCACCGACGACCCGCGCGGCCGGATGGGCGACCTCGCGGCCGAGATCTACGGACGGCCGGGCGTCGGCCTCCTCCAGATCGGGATCACCGGAACGTCCGGCAAGACCACCACCGCGTATCTCGTCGAGGGCGGGCTGCGCGGCGCCGGACGCAGCACCGGACTGATCGGCACCGTCGAGATGCGCATCGGCGACGAGCGCATCAAGTCGGAGCGCACCACCCCGGAAGCCACCGATCTCCAGGCCTTGTTCGCCGTCATGCGCGAACGCGGTGTCGAGGCCGTGGCCATGGAGGTCTCCAGCCACGCCCTGGTGCTCGGCCGGGTCGACGGCTGCGTCTTCGACGTCGCCGTGTTCAACAACCTCAGCCCGGAGCACATGGAGTTCCACTCCGGGATGGAGGACTACTTCCAGGCCAAGGCGCAGCTGTTCACCCCGGAGCGCAGCAAGCTCGGCGTCGTCAACTTCGACGACGAGTACGGCCGCAGGCTGGTCGACGAGGCGTCCGTCCCGGTCGTCACCTTCTCCGCGGAGGGGCACCCGGACGCCGAGTGGCGTGCCGAGGACGTCGAAGTCGGCCCCCGGGACAGCACCTTCACCGTGATCGGCCCCAAGGGCGAGCGCGTCACCGCCAAGGCTCCGCTGCCCGGCCCGTTCAACGTCGCCAACACCCTCGCCGCGATCGTCACCCTGGCCGTCGCGGGCATCGACCCGCAGATCGCCGCCGACGGCGTCGCGGGCGTCCCCGGTGTCCCCGGCAGGCTGGAAAGGATCGACGCCGGACAGCCGTACCTCGCGGTCGTCGACTACGCGCACAAGACCGACGCCGTCGAGTCCGTCCTGCGCTCCCTGCGGAAGGTCACCGAGGGCCGGGTGCACATCGTGCTCGGCTGCGGTGGTGACCGGGACACGACGAAGCGCGGCCCGATGGGCGCCGCCGCGGCCCGGCTCGCCGACACCGCCGTACTGACCTCGGACAACCCCCGCTCCGAGGACCCGCTCGGGATCCTCGCCGCGATGCTCTCCGGCGCCGCCGAGGTACCCGTCCACGAACGCGGCGACGTGCTCGTCGACGCCGACCGGGCCGCGGCCATCGCGGCGGCGGTCGCCCGGGCGGAACCGGGGGACACCGTGCTGGTGGCCGGAAAGGGCCACGAACAGGGGCAGGACATCCACGGCGTGGTACGCCCCTTCGACGACCGCAAGGTCCTGCGCGAGGCCATCGAGCGCTCGGGACGCACCGGTGCCGGGCACGCCTCGGAGGACCACGTACACACCCACGAGAACAACAGTCAGGGATGACCAAGTGATCGCCCTCTCCCTCGCCGAGATCGCCGGAATCGTCGGCGGGCAGCCGCACGACGTGCCGGACCTGTCCGCCACCGTCACGGGCCCCGTCGTCATCGACTCCCGGGAGGTGCGGCAGGGCTCCCTGTTCGCCGCGTTCGCGGGTGAGCGCGTCGACGGCCACGACTACGCGGAGCGCGCCGTCGAGGCGGGTGCCGTGGCCGTGCTCGCGGCCCGCCCCGTCGGCGTCCCGGCGATCGTCGTCGACGACGTCGTGGCCGCCCTCGGCGCCCTCGCCCGTGCGGCCGTCGAACGTCTCGGCACCACCGTCGTCGCGCTGACCGGATCGGCGGGCAAGACGTCCACGAAGGACCTCATCGCCCAGATCCTGGAACGCAAGGCGCCCACGGTCTGGACGCCCGGCTCCCTCAACAACGAGATCGGACTCCCGCTCACCGCGCTGCGCGCCACGGCGGAAACCCGCCATCTCGTGCTCGAGATGGGCGCCCGGGGCATCGGCCACATCGAGTACCTCGCGGGCCTGACGCCCCCTCGGATCGGCCTGGTCCTCAACGTGGGCAGCGCCCACATCGGGGAGTTCGGCAGCCGCGAGGCGATCGCGCAGGCCAAGGGCGAACTCGTCGAGGTCCTGCCCGAGGACGGCGCGGCGGTCCTGAACGCCGACGACCCGCTCGTGCGGGCGATGGCGTCCCGCACAAAGGCCCGGGTGATCCTCTTCGGGGAGGCCCCGGATGCGGACGTACGGGGAGAGAACGTGCGGCTCACGGACGACGGGCGGCCCGCTTTCGCCCTTCACACACCCACCGGGTGCAGCGACGTGACCTTGCGCCTGTACGGTGAGCACCACGTGTCGAACGCGCTCGCCGCGGCCGCCGTCGCCCATGAGTTGGGCATGTCCGTGACCGAGATCGCCGATGCGCTCTCCGGGGCGGGCACCCTCTCCCGCTGGCGCATGGAGGTCACCGAGCGTCCGGACGGTGTGACGGTCGTCAACGACGCCTACAACGCGAACCCCGAATCCATGAAGGCCGCACTCCGTGCGCTGGCCGCCATGGGCAAGGCCCGACAGGCAGCCGGGGGGCGCACGTGGGCGGTGCTCGGTCAGATGGCCGAGCTCGGTGACGCGTCGCTCGCCGAGCACGACGCGGTCGGACGGCTCGCCGTCCGGCTCAACGTCAGCAAGCTCGTCGCTGTCGGAGGACAAGAAGCCTCCTGGCTGCAACTGGGCGCATATAACGAGGGTTCGTGGGGTGAGGAGTCGGTGCACGTGTCCGACGCACAGGCGGCCGTCGACCTGTTGCGCAGTGAACTGCGCCCGGGAGACGTCGTGCTGGTGAAGGCGTCCCGGTCGGTCGGCCTGGAGAAGGTCGCCCTGGCACTGCTGGAGACGACCGAGGGCGAGGTCGCCGTCCGATGAGACAGATCCTCTTCGCGGGGGCCATAGGGCTCTTCCTGACCCTGGTCGGAACTCCGCTGCTGATCAAACTTCTGGCCCGCAAGGGCTACGGGCAGTTCATCCGGGACGACGGCCCGCGTACCCACGGCAGTAAAAAGGGCACGCCCACCATGGGTGGTATCGCCTTCATCCTGGCCACGATCATCGCCTACGTACTGGCTAAGGTGATCACCGGCGAGGAGATGCGCTTCTCCGGTGTGCTCGTCCTGTTCCTGATGGCGGGGATGGGCCTCGTCGGCTTCCTCGACGACTACATCAAGATCGTGAAGCAGCGCTCGCTGGGGCTGCGGGCCAAGGCGAAGATGGCCGGCCAGCTGATCGTCGGCATCGCCTTCGCGGTGCTCTCGCTCCAGTTCGCCGACCTCAGGGGCAACACCCCGGCCTCCACCCGGCTCTCCTTCGTCGAGGACTTCGGCTGGTCCATCGGGCCGGTGCTCTTCGTCGTCTGGGCGCTGTTCATGATTCTCGCCATGTCCAACGGCGTGAACCTGACGGACGGTCTGGACGGGCTGGCCACCGGTGCGTCGGTGATGGTCTTCGGTGCGTACACCTTCATCGGGCTGTGGCAGTTCCAGGAGTCCTGCGCCAACGCCACCACCCTGACCAACCCCAGCGCCTGCTTCGAGGTACGCGATCCCCTCGACCTCGCGGTCGTGGCCTCCGCCCTGATGGGCGCCTGCTTCGGCTTCCTGTGGTGGAACACCTCGCCCGCGAAGATCTTCATGGGTGACACCGGCTCGCTGGCCCTCGGCGGCGCGCTCGCCGGTCTCGCGATCTGCTCCCGGACCGAGTTCCTGCTGGCCATCCTCGGCGGCCTGTTCGTGATGATCACGATGTCCGTGGTCATCCAGGTCGGCTCCTTCAAGATGACCGGCAAGCGCGTCTTCCGCATGGCCCCGCTCCAGCACCACTTCGAACTCAAGGGGTGGTCCGAGGTCCTGGTGGTGGTCCGCTTCTGGATCATCCAGGGCATGTGCGTGATCGTCGGACTGGGCCTCTTCTACGCCGGATGGGCAGCCAAGAAGTGAGCAACGTGGACTGGCAGGGCAAGCACGTCACGGTCGCCGGGCTCGGCGTCAGCGGGATCCCCGCGGCCCGCGCCCTGCACGAGCGGGGAGCCCTCGTCACCGTCGTCAACGACGGCGACGACGAACGCTCCCGCGCCCAGGCCGTCGAACTGGAGGAATGGGCTGCCGCGCGCAGTGCCTCCGGCGAGGGCGCTGGCGGGCCACGCGAGGGCATCACCGTCCGCCTCGGTGACGGCGACACCCTGCCCGAGTCCACCGAGCTCGTCGTCACGGCTCCCGGCTGGAAGCCCGACAAGCCGCTCTTCCTGGCAGCCGCCGAGGCGGGCGTCCCCGTGTGGGGCGACGTCGAACTCGCCTGGCGGCTGCGGGGGCCCGACGCCGCACCCTGGCTCGCGGTCACCGGCACCAACGGCAAGACCACGACCGTGCGGATGCTCGCCTCGATCCTCGAAGCGGCCGGCCTGCGCACGGCCGCCGTCGGGAACATCGGGGTGTCCCTGCTGGACGCGGTGCTCGGCGACGAGACGTACGACGTGCTCGCCGTCGAGCTCTCCAGCTACCAGCTCCACTGGGCGCCGTCCCTGCGCGCCCACTCCGGGGCGGTCCTCAACCTGGCCCCCGACCACCTCGACTGGCACGGCTCCATGGCCGGCTACGCCGCGGACAAGGGCCGGATCTACGAGGGCAACAGCGTCGCCTGCGTGTACAACGCGCAGGACGCGGCGACCGAGGACCTCGTGCGCGAGGCCGACGTCGAGGAGGGCTGCCGGGCCATCGGCTTCACCCTCGGCACACCCGGCCCCTCGCAGCTCGGACTGGTCGACGGCATCCTCGTCGACCGGGCGTTCGTCGCCGACCGGCAGAAGCAGGCCCAGGAGCTCGCCGAGGTCGGCGACGTCGATCCACCGGCCCCCCACAACATCGCCAACGCCCTGGCCGCGGCGGCACTGGCCCGCGCCTTCGGCGTGCCGCCCGCGGCCGTACGCGACGGGCTGCGGGCCTTCCGCCCCGACGCCCACCGCATCGAACACGTCGCCGACGTCGCCGGTGTCACCTACATCGACGACTCCAAGGCCACCAACACCCACGCCGCCGAGGCGTCGCTCGCCGCCTACGAACCGATCGTCTGGATCGCCGGCGGCCTGGCCAAGGGGGCCACCTTCGACGGACTGGTCACCGGTGCCGCGAAACGGCTGCGGGGCGTCGTGCTGATGGGCGCCGACCGGGCCCTCATCAAGGAAGCCCTGGCGCGACACGCCCCCGAGGTACCGGTGGTCGACCTCGACCGGACCGACACTGGGGCGATGTCGGCGGCGGTCCTCGAAGCGGCACGGCTGGCCCGGCCGGGCGACACCGTCCTGCTGGCTCCGGCCTGCGCCTCGATGGACATGTTCGTCAACTACAACAAGCGGGGCGAGGCGTTCGCGGACGCGGTCCGCCGACTCGCCGACGAGAGCGCCTGACGGGTCCGGCCCCTGCGTCGTACCGTGCCGGAGGACCTGAGCGTCCGGGACCCGGTCATGAGCAGCACCGCCGGGGCCGCGCCCCGGCGACGGCCCCGGGCACGAGCAGTGGAGGGGACAGCGACGATGCCGGCCGACGAGAGCTCAGCCGCGAGCGGGACCGACCGTTCACGGGCGGGAGCGGCGATCAGCCGGGCGCTCACCCCGCCCCTGCTCGCCGGGCCGCTGCCCGCGGGACCCGCGCCCTTCGCCGGGCTCGCCCTGCGGAGCCGGCCGGCCACCGGATCCCGGCGGCCCCCCGCGCCGCGCGGAGGCCGGGGAGCGGGCACTCCGCCCCGGCCTGGCCGCAGGGCCGGGGGGCGGCAGACCTACGAGCGGGCCCGACGGGCCTGGGACCGCCCTCTGGCGGCGTACTACCTCATCCTCGGTGCCGGGCTTCTGATCACCGTCCTCGGGCTCGTCATGGTCTACTCCGCCTCGATGATCAAGGCCCTGGAGCTGTCCAGGCCCAGCACGTACTTCTTCCGCAAGCAGTTCATCGCCGCCGTGATCGGGGCAGGGCTGATGATGCTGGCCTCCCGCATGCCCCTCAAACTCCACCGGGCGCTGGCCTACCCGCTGCTCGCGGGCACGGTCTTCCTGATGGTCCTGGTGCAGGTGCCCGGGATAGGGATGTCGGTCAACGGCAACCAGAACTGGATCTACCTGGGCGGTCCCTTCCAGCTCCAGCCCAGTGAGTTCGGCAAACTCGCCCTGATCCTCTGGGGTGCGGACCTGCTCGCCCGGAAGCAGGACAAACGGCTCCTGGCCCAGTGGAAACACATGCTGGTGCCGCTGGTTCCGGTCGCCTTCATGCTGCTCGGACTGATCATGCTCGGTGGCGACATGGGCACCGCGATCATCCTCACCGCGATCCTCTTCGGCCTGCTCTGGCTGGCCGGGGCCCCCACCCGGCTCTTCGCCGGGGTGCTCGGCTTCGCCGTGCTCATCGGATTCCTGCTCATCAAGACCAGCCCCAACCGGATGTCCCGGCTCTCCTGCATCGGAGCGTCCGAGCCGGGCCCCGGTGACTCGTGCTGGCAGGCGGTGCACGGAATCTACGCGCTCGCCTCCGGCGGCTGGTTCGGTTCCGGGCTCGGCGCGAGTGTGGAAAAATGGGGTCAACTTCCCGAGCCTCACACCGACTTCATCTTCGCCATCACAGGGGAGGAACTGGGCCTGGCGGGGACGCTGTCGGTGCTGGCCCTCTTCGCGGCTCTAGGCTATGCGGGTATCCGCGTGGCCGGACGCACGGAGGACCCCTTCGTGAGGTACGCAGCGGGAGGCGTGACCACCTGGATCACGGCGCAGGCCGTGATCAACATCGGTGCGGTGCTCGGCCTGTTGCCGATCGCCGGTGTCCCGCTGCCGCTGTTCTCCTACGGGGGCTCGGCCCTGCTGCCGACCATGTTCGCCGTGGGGCTCATGATTGCCTTCGCGCGGGAGGACCCTGCCGCGAGAGCGGCCCTGGCCATGCGGAGGCCCGGGGTCAGATGGAAGACGATGAGACGGCGCGTCATGAAGCGTCCGTCCGGAGAGCGGTGAATTTCGGTGCATGTCGTACTCGCCGGCGGGGGGACCGCCGGGCACATCGAGCCCGCGCTTGCCCTCGCAGACGCCCTGCGCAGGCAGGACCCGACCGTGGGAATCACTGCCCTCGGCACGGAACGCGGACTCGAGACCAGGCTCGTACCCGAGCGGGGGTACGACCTGGCACTGATCCCTGCCGTGCCCCTGCCGCGCAAGCCCACACCCGAGCTGATCACCGTCCCGGGACGGCTGCGCGGCACCATCAAGGCCGCCGAGCAGATCCTGGAACGCACCAAGGCGGACTGCGTGGTCGGCTTCGGCGGCTACGTCGCCCTGCCCGGCTATCTCGCGGCCAAGCGCGTCGGCGTCCCGATCGTCGTCCACGAGGCCAACGCCCGGCCGGGCCTGGCCAACAAGATCGGTTCGCGCTACGCCCACGGCGTCGCCGTCTCCACCCCGGACAGCAAACTGCGCGGCGCCCGCTACATCGGCATCCCGCTGCGCCGGACCATCGCCACGCTGGACCGTGCGCGGGTCCGTCCTGAGGCCCGGGCCGCGTTCGGGCTCGACCCCAACCTGCCGACCCTGCTGGTCTCCGGAGGCTCGCAGGGCGCCCGCCACCTCAACGAGGTCGTCACGCGGATCGCGCCGCTGCTCCAGCGCTCCGGGATCCAGATCCTCCACGTGGTCGGGCCGAAGAACGAATTGCCGCGTATCGACAACATGCCCGGGATGCCGCCCTACATCCCGGTACCGTACGTGGACCGGATGGATCTCGCGTACGCCGCGGCCGACATGATGCTCTGCCGCGCGGGTGCGATGACCGTCGCCGAACTCTCCGCCGTCGGACTGCCCGCCGCCTATGTCCCGTTGCCCATCGGCAACGGCGAACAGCGGCTGAACGCCCAGCCGGTGGTCAACGCCGGCGGCGGTCTGCTGGTGGACGACGCGGCGCTGACCCCGGAGTGGGTGCAGGGCAACGTCCTGCCGGTGCTCTCGGATCCGCACCGGCTGTACGAGATGTCCCGCGCGGCCGCGGAGTTCGGGCGCCGGGACGCCGACGACCTGCTCGTCGGCATGGTGTACGAGGCGATCGCCGCACGCCGACAGGCGTGAGGCCGGGCGGGTCCGGGGCGCACGCCCCGGGCCCGGCGAAGGAGCGAGCGTGGCCGGACCGACGACCGCCCAGCGCGGCGAGGCCGAGCGGGCCGACACCCCGGCCCGCCCGCCCCACATCGGCCCCGAGGGGCGCCGGCTGACCGGCAGGACGCGACTGATCCTGGCGGCGGTCGGCGCTGTCCTGATCGCCGCGGCCGTCGTCTGGGTCCTCTACGGGTCCTCCTGGCTGCGACTGGAGCGGGTGACGACCACCGGCACCGACGTCCTGACCCGGAGCGAGGTCGAGGCCGCGGCGGCGGCCCCTCTGGGCTCTCCGCTGGTCTCCGTGGACACCGACGCGATCGCGGACCGGTTGCGGCGGAAGCTGCCGCGTATCGACTCCGTGGATGTCGTACGGTCATGGCCGCACGGCGTCAGCCTCGAAGTGACCGAGCGTAAACCGGTCCTGTTGGTCGCAAAGGGTGAGAAGTTCATCGAAGTGGACGCGAAGGGCGTGCGCTTCGCGACCGTGGACGAGGCGCCCCCGCACGTGCCGATGCTGGAGATGAAGCCCGACAGGTCGGCGAGCCTGCGCCGCTTCGGCGGTGACCGTCTGCTGCGGGAAGCGGTCCGTGTCGCGGGGGACCTCCCGGGGAAGGTGGCCGGGGAGACCCGGACCGTACGGGTGACCTCGTACGACTCCGCCGTCCTCGAACTGACCCGTGGACGCACCGTGATGTGGGGTAGCAGCGAGGAGGGGCCCGCGAAGGCGCGGGTCCTGACCGCTCTCATGAAAGCGTCCCCCAAAGCGGGACACTTCGACGTGAGTGCTCCCACCGCCCCTGCGGTGTCGAAGAGTTGACGCGCGTTTCGCCTGGCCAGCCCCCTGGTTGGTCAGCGCTACGGGTGATCACATAGGGTGAAAAGAAAAACGGGAGGTTCGGCGTGTTCGTTGAACGTGCGCCACTTGTCGACTTAGTGTCCTGTTCGGAAGAGTCCACGAAGCAGACACACTGGTAACCCTAAACTTCAGCGTTAGGGTTTGGGTCGGCGTCCGGACCGACCCAATCGGCATCCGTCGTCGCGGCAGGACTACCGCGAAGCGACGACACGTAACTCGAGGCGAGAGGCCTTCGACGTGGCAGCACCGCAGAACTACCTCGCAGTCATCAAGGTCATCGGTGTCGGCGGCGGTGGTGTCAATGCCATCAACCGAATGATCGAGGTCGGTCTCAAGGGCGTCGAGTTCATCGCCATCAACACCGATGCGCAAGCACTGTTGATGAGCGACGCCGACGTCAAGCTCGACGTCGGCCGTGAACTCACCCGTGGCCTCGGCGCCGGGGCGAACCCGGCCGTCGGTCGTAAGGCGGCAGAGGACCACCGTGAGGAGATCGAGGAGGTCCTCAAGGGGGCCGACATGGTCTTCGTCACCGCCGGAGAAGGCGGCGGCACCGGCACAGGCGGCGCACCCGTCGTCGCCAACATCGCGCGCTCGCTGGGCGCCCTGACGATCGGTGTGGTCACCCGCCCGTTCACCTTCGAGGGCCGACGGCGCGCGAACCAGGCGGAGGACGGCATCGCCGAGCTCCGCGAAGAGGTCGACACCCTCATCGTCATCCCCAACGACCGGCTGCTGTCCATCTCGGACCGCCAGGTCAGCGTGCTCGACGCGTTCAAGTCGGCCGACCAGGTGCTGCTCTCGGGTGTCCAGGGCATCACCGACCTCATCACCACCCCGGGTCTGATCAACCTCGACTTCGCCGACGTCAAGTCGGTCATGTCCGAGGCCGGATCGGCGCTCATGGGTATCGGCTCGGCCCGCGGCGACGACCGTGCGGTGGCCGCGGCCGAGATGGCGATCTCCTCGCCGCTCCTGGAGGCGTCCACCGACGGCGCCCGCGGGGTGCTGCTCTCCATCTCCGGCGGATCCGACCTCTGCCTGTTCGAGATCAACGAAG
>Ga0164308_10000577_pt1 | contig 19986 bp, 29 predicted proteins | sample Whisoiple_246_MG_FD_109983 | JGI IMG/M metagenome (GOLD analysis project Ga0164308, IMG submission 109983) | Soil microbial communities amended with fresh organic matter from upstate New York, USA - Whitman soil sample_246_MG | ecosystem: Environmental > Terrestrial > Soil > Unclassified >...
CCGATGTACCGGCCGATCACGGTGACGCCCGCTGGGAACGCCGTCAGGAACTCGTTGTACCGGCTCTTGAACGTGTCGAGGAAGCCGCCGCCGGACGACGAGGAGCCCTGCGAGAAGGCGTCGCCGAACGCACGCCCGAGCAGGAAGCCGCGGGCGGTCATCTCGGCGCGGGGCGGCGTGTCGATGTCGACCGGGACGTCGATCTCCTCGGACTCCAGAGAGCGCAGCGCGGCCTGGGTCTTGGCGATCTCGTAGAGGTAGTCGCTGAGGGACTGGTGGGCGTCGTTCGTGTCGATGCCGAGGTTGCGGAACGCGCCGTCGTTGCCCACCTGGTCGAGCCGCTTCTTGATGACGCGGGTCGCCTCGTCGATGGTCTTGAACCGGTCGAGCACCGGGCCCCAGTCGCCCTTGGCCAGAGCACCGGCGATGTCGACGTCGAGGTCGCGCGCTTCGCGACGGATGACGTCCTGGAACTGCTTGGAGAACTCGCGACCGGACAGGGCACCGGTCTTCTTCATCTCCTGGCTGACGCGGTTCCCGAGGCGGCTCAGCGTGGGCGCCATGCCCTTCTCGAACTCGCCACCGAAGGACTGGCCCGCGACCTTGGCCGCAGCCTTGATCTCGCGGGCCAGCCCCTTGGTGTCGGCGTGGACGTCCAGGTAGATGGAGCCGACGTCATCCGCCACCGGTGCCACCCTTCTGGGCCTGTGCGGCCCAACCAGCGACGGCCATCAGGTTGGACGTCTCTCGCCTAGTATCCACAGTCGTGCGTGCCGAGGGCGACTCCCCCGGCATTGGTGCGTCGAGCAGCGCGTCGAACTTCTCCCGGTCGTCCACCTGCTGGGTGAAGTACCAGTAGACGAGGTTCAGGAACCGGTGCGCCGGGAGGGAGTACGGGTCGCCGGAACCTGACGCCTCGCTCCACCCCGCGAAGGCGTGGCGGTCGTCGTACGCGATGGCGCAGAGGCGGACGACGACTCGGTAGGGCGGTCGGTGCTCTCCTCCATCAGCGCGGAGAGGATCTGCATGATCTCGTTCATGCCGAACGGGTCGACGTGGTCCGGCGCGAGCAGCCGCTTGCGCAGGATGGCCCGGGTCTCGTCGTCGAACATCGCGAAGATGCCGTTGATCATCCCCGAGACGCCCTCGGCGTCGTCGTCCCCCGAGATCCCCGCCATCATCACGGCCAACTGGCCGCCAGAGGGCGGGTAGGCGTACAGCGCCTCCTCCGTCCCCTCGACGAAGAACTCGATGGGGTCAGCCTCGATCGGCTGCGGAACTGAAATCGTGAAGCCCTTGGTCATGGTGTAGGCCTCCCTTCGAGGGGGAGCCTACCGCCCAGGTCAGCCGATGTAGCGGGCGTACACGGCCATGGTCTCGCCCTTGCTGATGAGCACCCACTGGTTGGCCGCCTGGCCGCGTCGCCAGCCGGTGCGCGCGAGGTAGAAGCGGCCGTAGCCCGAGACGACGGCGTCGCGCTGGCGCGAGCGCCCTGGCCTGGCGTCGTTCGCACCGGCGCGCGCGTACAGCCGCATCTGCGCCCGCACCGGTGCGGTGCCGTAGTGCACGAACACGGCGTAGCCGACGTTTACCGACAGGGTCACCTTGGAGGCGTGCTGGTTGACCAGCACGTGCCGCGTCTCGATCGAGCGGGCCATGTTGCCGGTGCGCTTCGGGACGTCGATGTGGGCGTTGCGATCGAGCGAGCCGCGCACCCGGTCCATGAAGAACCCGATGGGGTAGCCCGGGCCGTGGAGCCTGGTGATCGCCGCGTTGTTGATCTTGACCTTGACGCCGGTCAGACCGCCCGCCACGACCTACCTCCAGTCCCGGGCCCAGACCTGCCACGTGCCGCCGACCAGTCCGCCGTCGGGCCCCTGTGGCAGGTACTGGCCGATGGTCAGCAGCGAGCCACGCTTGGAGCCCGCGCAGCACTGGATCGCGCGATACATGGCGGCCATCGCGGCGTGCTGCATGCGAGCGGCGTCCCACGCGTCCGAGGTCGAGATGGGCTCGGTGAGCATGGCGGCCGGGTAGCAGAACATCGCGCCGACCTCGATCTGGACGGCCAGCGGCGCCGAGCACGCACGGCCGGAGTTGTCGAGCGCGGGGAAGTTCGACGACGGGAAGATGTTGGCGGTGCGCACCCACGCCACGCCCTTGTCCTCCTCGGCGACGTCGAAGGGTGTCTGGTTGCCCGGCATGATCCCGCAGAAGCAGGTCTCGGGCAGGCCGGACTTGCGCAACTCGGAGCACAGGCACCCGACCAGGTCGACGAGGACCGGCCAGATGGTGGAGTCGAGCACCAGGTCGGGAGTCGGCTCAGACATCAGACGCCACGCGCCCAGGTCGTGGTGCGCGGCTGGCGGACGTCGGGGCTGTAGACCCCGGGGGTCTGCTTCAGCCGGTTCGGGTTGATCGTGCGCACCCACGCGTCAACGACGGGGATGCCAGTCGAGCCGCCCTCGAACATGTCCGTCTGGATCGTGATGCTCACACCCTGGCGGGCAATCGACTGCACACCGCGCGGCAGCGAGCACTTGCCGCCCGTGCAGGCCTTGGCGAACTCGACCGCGAGCATGCCAGCGGCCCACGCGCTCATGTCGTTCGGCGCGATGCCGCGGTGGTAGGTGACCTCGAAGGTGCGCACGTCGCCCGAGCGCTGCGACATGTCCTGGCAGACCGGCCAGGACTGGCCCAGCATGCGCACGAGCCGGACGCCGTCGTCGACGCGGTACGTGCTCGGGTCCACGATGACGCCGTCGATCGTCACCTCGACGACCTCGCCCACAGGGCCCGGCAGGATGACCTCCGGCACGCTGGAGCACGAGCAGTCGTTCGCGACGCACCCGCAGGCGTTGATCCAGTTCCCGTCGACGATCTGGGGCTGGAGCAGTCCACCACCGGCGCGGCCGCCCACAGGGGCTGTCTGCCACGAGGAGCGGCTCCAGCAGGACGCGGCGCAGGGACGCACGGTGATCGGGCAGTTCGAGAGCCGGTAGGCCGTCAGGGAGCGCAGCGTCTCCCATGCCAGCACCTCGGCCTTGGCCTTCAGGTCGGGGTCGAGACTGGCGACCCACTCTGCGTCGGCGCAGCCCCAGTCGGTCTCAGCGCACGCGGTCACCGTCTGCATGTCGTTCTCTCCTCCTGGGACAGGTGCGGGGGGCCGCCCATGACGCGACCCCCCACACCAGACCTTGCGACGATCAGGCGGCCGTCACCGTCACCGTACCGGTGAACGAGGTCGCGCCACGGTACGCCGTGTAGGTGTACGTGCCAGCGGCGTCGTACACGTGCGTGATGTCCGCGCCGGTCGCCGAGTAGTCCCACTCGCCGTCGCCGAAGTCGACCCACCAGGGGTCGGTGCCGACGGGGGTCGGGGAGAAGTCGACCGACAGGAGCGTCGCGTCGGCCGTGACGCCCGTGAGGGCGGCGTCGGCCGGGTCGAGCGTCGGGACGGGGCCGCAGTAGGGCGTCGGCACCGTCATCGTCGTCTGGAGGATGAGCATGTGGTCCGTCTTCGTGATCGCCTTGGGCAGCACCTCGCCCGCCTCGATCGGGTAGGGGCCGGTGCCCCAGGACGAGCCGTCCTTCGTGATCGCGCCGGTGACCGTGAACGAGATGGCCCCGTTCTCGATCGTGAAGTCGCCGATGACGCCACCCTGCACGAACGGCATGAGGATGTAGCCACCGGGCTCGACGCCGTTGCCGCACTGGCCGCCGGGGGCCCCGGTCCAGACCTCCAGGGCGAAGCCCTGGGCGCACGCGTCGGCCGCCGTCGAGACGGTGAAGCCGATCGCGTCACCGGACACGGGGTCGTAGATGACCGCCTGGCCCGTGAGCATGGCGTAGAGGTACGGGTCCACGTTGCAGAACTCGATCTCGATGCCGTAGTTCAGGAACTTCGGGCACGGAGTGTCGCGGACGCAGACCTTCCCGGCAGCGTTGGTGACCGAGATCTCCTCGCCGTCGTCGGTGTTCGCCGTGAAGGCGATCGAGACGAACCCCTCCGTGACGACGGACGAGTCCTCCCCGAAGATGGGAGCGCCACAGGCGTCGACCTTGGTCGCGCGCATGGCCTTGCCTCGCACAGGTGCGAAGCAGCGGGACTTGGTGGGCATGATGGTTCCTTCCTCCGCTTCGCGGACCTACGGGGTGGGGACGGGGTAGGGGTCGGCGACCTCGATCGCCAGGATCTCGCACTCCATCGAGACCGACCACAGCCGCTCAGCGATGCGGATGGACTCGTTGGTGGCCAGGTCGCGAGCGCCGAACTCGATGATGCTGGCGCCCTTGTAGAACCTGGGGTTGATGAGGCCGTACAGCCAGTCGCCATCAGCGATGTCGGTCGGACCGCGACCGAACCCCTCCTCGGCGATCAGAGGCGTCCCCAGGGCGGTGACCAGGTTGTCGCCGTCCCAGCGAGCCACGCTGGCGCCCACCATCCAGGTGGCCACCGTGCGGGACGTCACGATGACGCCGTCCCCGGCGAACAGCGACAGCGCGTCCTCCATGCGCCCCACAGCCGTCTGGACGGACTGCGGAGTACCAGGGAACAGGCCGACGCTCGGGCCGAAGGTGCCAGCCTGAAGAAGGCCGTTCCAGGCCAGCGCGACGGCCGACCCCTCGCCCAACTCCAGACCCGCACGAGCCTGCTCGTCGTACGGCTCACCGATGATGGCGCACCCGGCGCCCTTGTAGGTCGCGAACGCGGGGCTCGTGATGAGCCCCGGCTCGTGCCACTCCTTCTCGGCATCCACCACCAGGTCGGACGGGCTGCACAGGCCGGGCGCGAGCCCGACCGGCGAGCAGTCCGTGCGGGGTCGGTACTCGACCCCGCCCCCCAGGTGGGGGTCGCTGACCGTGACGATGAACTCGTCGTGGTCGAGCAGACCCCCACGCTGGGGACGGCCGATGGTGGGAGCCTCGACGCGCATGTACGGGACGGTGGTCTCGCTCATGTCGTCGTCACCTCCTCACTGTCTCGATGGTCTCGGATGGACGGACCCGCTACGGGGTCGTGTCCGCCGCGCCCAGGAGGCAGGTGTCGAGGTCGGCCGCGCCGGTCTGGCCCGTGGCGCAGGTCGGGACGGTCACCTTCCAGGAGTTGAAGCAGCGCTTCACGAGGGCGATGCCCTCCTCGGCGAACAGCGCGGTGTACGTGTTCGAGAGGATGTTCGTGGAGTCGTAGATCGTGTCGAGGTTGATGACGTCCGTCGTGCCCTTGACGAAGGTGCCCGCGGGGTACACCAGCACCTGAGCCGTCTCGGGGTACGTGATGACCCCGGCGACGACCGTGAGCGGCTGGTAGTTGTACACCCACTGGATGCGCAGGCCGCGGAGCGCGAACCACGCGTCGATCTGGGCGTCCGTGACCTCGAACTCGGCCAGGCCGGTCCGGCGAGCCAGGTCCGCACGGACCAGGTTCTTGTACCAGAACGGCGCGACGACCTCGAAGGTCTCGGTGAACGAGGTGCGGTACTGCTGACGGACGTAGTCCGCCACTGACGCGAGCACCGAGAGCGAGTCCGTCGCGGTGACGGCGTTGCCCGACGCGATCGCGGTGGAGGCCGCGACCATCTGCGTGATGAGGTTGGCCGAGATCTTGTGCTGGTGCGCGATCAGCGCGGCCTCGGTGTAGTAGCGGACGTACTCGGGGAACGCCGCGTTGGTGAGGATGCCCGCCTTGATGCAGAGCCCGACGGCGTCGAGGCGCACCTCGTCCCAGTCGGGGCAGTCCACCTCGATGCAGGTCTTCAGTTCACCGCCCGCGACGTCCGCCTCGGTGAGCCAGAAGCCCACCGAGTTGTAGATCGCCGAGAAGTCCGGGCGCTCCATGAAGCGGATGCCACCGCGGTCGACCGAGATCTCCGGGAGGTCGAGCAGACCCGCCGTCGACTCCAGCGAGCAGAGGTCGTACAGCGTCTCGGACGGGGCGCACCAGGTGCCCGCCGCCACGAGCGAGTCGCCCGGGAGGCGGTGCTCGTCGGCGGCCAGCGTCAGCGCGGCCATGTGGTCGTTGCCGAAGTCCGACAGGCGGACCTTCTCGACGCGACCGGCCGCCTTCTCGATCCGGGCCACGGAGCCGCGGATCTGGGTGCCGCTCTCACCGCCGACCCTGCCGGTGGGGAACGTCTTCATCTTGGCGATCGCCGCGTCGCCGACCTGCGTGAGGTCGGTCATGTGCGAGCCGGTGGTGACGCCGGGGATGTCGGCCGACGCGACGAGCACGGCGGTCGGGCGCACCGCGGCGACCTCGGCCGCAGGCACGACGGCCGCGGCGCGAGCCACGACGGAGGTGACGCGACGGGGGGTGGCAGCGGCGGTGACCGGCTCCGGCTCGGCCTCGGCGGTCTCCTCGGCGGGAGCCTCCTCCGGCTTGGCCAGCGAGGCGCGCGCAGCGGCGGCCTTCTCGGCACGCTCGGCGGCGGCGGAGGCCCGGTTGTCGCGCTCGCCACGGGCGTTCACGACGAAGTCGGCCAGGGCCGTGATCGCGTCGAACTGCTCGTCGGTGAGGTCGGCGTCGGGGATGTCGTTGAACGTCGCGGCGACGCCCTCGGCCTCGGCGATGGCGGCAACGAGCGCTGCGTCGTCGAGAGCGGTGATGTCACTGGGGATCTGGAACTCGCCCACGGGGGGACTCCTCCTCTTGCGTAGGGACAGGTGTGTGGATCTTGCACCATCGCCCTGCTACGCGGGGGAGTTCCTTGCTTCTGTGTCGGACCGTACACACGGCGGAGCCCCGCTGTCCACTACTGCGACAGCGGGGCTCCGGTTCCACCTACTTGCCGACGGTCACCACGCCGCCGATCCGGTTCTTGGCTGCCAGCGCCTCGCTCTCGCTGGCGTAGACGTGCTTCTTGCCGGTCAGGTCCGTCAGCACGTACGTCCGTGAACCGTTCTTGCCCTTGGCGCAGTTGCACCCCATCGCAGACTCCCCTCAGCCCTTCAGCGCCGCGCGCGCGTCGGCGATCTTCGCGGCACGCAGCGCCTGACGCGCAGCGGCCAACCTGTTCGTACGCTCGGTGATCCGAGCGTGCTCGGCCAGCGTCTCACGGACGATGGACGCGACGTCGATCGCGGTCGTCGGCGCGTCCAGGTCGGGCAGGACCATGCCAGCGGCCACGAGCGCGACCTGCTCCCCACCACGAAGCATCGAGCCCGTGCGGGGGATCGGGAAGCCCGGCACGTTGACAGCGAGCGCGGCCACCAGTTCGAGGTTGCCGCGGATGCCGCGCCAGTCGCCGGACAACGCCGCCGCCTTCAGCCCGACACGCTGCTCGTCCGAGACCTGCGAGCGCATTGCCCCGGCGACCCAGATGCCCCAGGCGTCCTCGCCAGCGCGGACGTCGGCGACGACGGCGGCCGTGTTGTCGTAGTGCGCGAGCACCGAGCCGACCGAGCCCTTCAGCGCGGCATGGCCGGTGTCCATGGTGATCTGGCCGACGGCGATGTCCCCGCCGGTCGTCTCACGGACACCGGTGTGGAAGTAGGCGTACTCGGTGTTCGAGTGCGGCACCTCCTTGCAGGTGCCGGGCATCGAGCCGATGTGGCACGAGTCCCACGTCGCGAGGTGGCCGAAGACCATTCCGTCCTCGGTGATGGTCAGCGGCGTCGGCCCGTCGAGCACCGGCTGCTGGAACCACTCGGCCGGGGGCAGGCTGGCCGCCGACGCGACGAGTGCGTCCGCCTCGGCCACCGGCGCGAGGCCCCCCTTGGCATCGAGCGAGAGCCGCTCCAGGCCCGCGGCCGAGGCCTCCTGGCCCGGCCAGACGCCGAGCGCGACCTTGTGCAGGTTCGCACAAGTCCCGGCGAGGAACAGGGGGTTGACGTACTGGCCCAACTGCTCGCGGCACCGGTTGAAGTCGCCCGGCTCGCCCCAGCGGATCTTGGCCGCGCCCTCACCCTTGGCCCAGTAGTCACGCAGGCGCTGGGTGTCCTGGGGGTTGGTGATCCAGCCCGGCCCGTCCTTCGTCGACGGGTTCGAGGTGATCGCGAACCCGTCGCCGGTGTCGTTGTCGCCGTCAGCCTTCGGCTCCTCGAAGGGCTTCAGCCCCTCGAACGGCACCTCCAACTGCCCGCCGCCGTCGACGTCGACCACCGCGGTGCCGGACTCGACGTCGACCGAGGCGACGGTGCCAACGACCATCTCGCCCTCGGGGCCCTCGAACGTCACGCGGTCGCCCTCGGCGGGCAGCGCGGGCTCGTCGCCATCCAGCGACGGCAAGTCCTCCAGGCCGTTGGCCAGGTCCGAGCAGCCGCACGAGGCGACCAGCGAGGCCTCCGCCGATGGAGCACCGTCCGGCCATAGACCGAGCGCGATCCACGCCTCCTGGAACGCCGGGATGTCCACGATGGTCGCCGCAGCGATGCGTGCCTCGTTCATAGTGACCATCTCAGGGCGCCCCTCAGCGACAGGGGACTCGTCGACCTCGAACGCGATGTCGTCAAGGTCGACCGAGACGCCACGGATCATCTTCGTGGCGAGCATCGCGATGACCTCGTCGGCCGCCTCGGAGTCGTTCCGCATCAGGCCCTCGGCCTTGATGAGGTTGCCATCGCGCCAGATCGACGTGATGTTGCCGACGACGACGGCTCCGTCGTGGTAGCCCTTGTCCTCCTTGACCCACCGCAGCGGGATCGGCAGGTCGCGCGAAGTCAGGCCACCCGCGGCGATCTGGCGGCCGTCGCCCGTGGGAACGCCCTCCGGGACCAGGACGCCGTGCCAGGGAACAGGGGCACCGACGGTGTCCTCCCCGGCGACGGGCGCCTCGGTAGACGTGTCGGTGCTCATCTCTCCTCCATCAGGCCGGGACACGGATCAGGGACAGGTACGACGCCAGCAGATCACGGTCGTGGGGCTGGCGGCCAGCGAGCAGGGCTCGGCAGTACGAGTCGAGCGCCTGCGACAGGACGTCGGCGGGGATGCCGAAGTCGAACCGCTCGACCTGCGTCCACGCGTCGGTCAGAACGTCGTTGATGGTCGCAGCGTCGCACGGCACGTACTGGTAGAGGTCGGCCGCCGAGACGCCGGGCGGACGGGTGGTCATCTTGGACTTGAGCCGGTTGCCTGCGCGCTCCAGGGCACGGAAGACGATCTGCTCGGCCGCGAACAGCAGCGCGTTGTCGCCGATGCCGGGCTCCTCCGGCGGGTCGTTGACCGGGTGCTCCAGCAGGGACGGGACCGGCCGCGCCTCCTGCGTCTCGTCCGCCGGAGCCTCGGCCTGCGTCGGCAGCACGATGCCGAGTTCGAGCAGCGCGGCGGCCACCTGCTCCGGCGTCGTCGAGCCGGAGGCGACCTTGCGCAGCATCCACTGGCGGAACTCCTCCGAGGTGGGCGCGTCGCCGTCCTCGAAGCCGTTCTCGCGCAGCACCGCCGTCAGCGACAGGGCGCCACGGTCGTACAACTCCATGGCCTCCTTGCTGCGGTTCGGCCGCATGCGGATCTTGGAGGTGTCGGCCTTGATCGAGAAGCCCGCGGCCTCCTCAGCGACCATGCCCATGTCGACGAGCAGCGGGTACAGGTAGCCCTCGGTGAGGGCCCCGACGATGAGGTTCAGCAGCGGCTCGGCGCAGGCCTTGATCGCGGCGTCGTCGACCGCCCAGGCGTTCCAGTGGTTCAGGTCGGCCGAGCCGGTCAGCACCTCGGGCGGCATGTCGAGCCCGAGCGCCAGGCGCTTGATGCCCTCCTCGCGCAACTTCGGGCCGTTCTCGTCCAGCGGGGACCAGAAGGTCAGATGCTTGACGGCCTCGATCGCCTCCGGCGGCATCGTCACCGCGACCGGCACAGTGGCGCTCGCCGACTCGGGGTTGGCGATGGCCATGGCCATGATCTCCTGCATGTAGAGCATGAACCGGTCGGCCGTCGACAGGTTCGTCTCGTCGCCCGTGCTGTTCGGGTTCGCAGGGAACTGGATGGTGTCGGGCACGAGCAGCAGACCGGCGCCGGTCAGCCGCGAGTCCGCCTCGGCCGCGACGCGACGCGTCAGCGTGTCGATCTCGTTGAGGATGGGGATGACCGCGCGCGCCGGGGCCGTCGCCTCGTTGTACTTGCGGGGGTGAGGGCGCCACAGCCGCATCACGAGCACGTCGCCGTCCGACTCGACCAGGTCGCGGTCGATGTAGAACTTGCCGCCGCGTGCCGTCAGCGAGGTCGCCGACGCGGTGCGCCAGAAGTCGCGGCCCTTGCGCTCGACGCCCACGAGGTAGCAGTCCCCGGCGACGGTCCAGTTCACGCCGATGCCACCGAGCATCGCGCCGTGGTTCTGTGGCCCGCCGTACAGCGCATCCAGCAGGTCGACGGCCGGGCCCTCGGTGATCCTGGTGCCGTCGGGGCCCTCGATGTAGAGCGTCGCCTTGGAGAGCATGGCGCCGGTCCAGTCCGCGGCGTAGCGGAACTCACCGACGAGGTCGTACATCTCCCAGGAGCGGTCCTGCCAGGCGCGCGCGTCCTTGCGCAACTTGGTGACCTGGGAGGTCTTGGTCACGAGCGCTGCCGCGGCGACCAGGGCGTTCGGGCTGGCGGTCACAGTCACTCCGGGGTGTCTCGGACGACGAGCATGGATGCGAGGTAGGCCAGCGCGAGCCAGCCGTTGAAGACCCACCACGTCCAGTGCCCACCCGAGAGCAGCCCCCACCCGAGGATGACGGCTGCGATGTACGGGGCTGCACAGAATGGACAGGTGACCAGGTCCGACCAGGGCCCATCGTGGGTGAGCCGACGCCACTGGTTGCGGACCCACGCCGACGGCGGGTAGACGTCGGCGGTCAACAGGCGAGTGAGGCGGCCGACCGAGACGATCGCGACCAGGATCGCCAGCGCGATCACGAGCGGCGACTGCTCCAGCCAGTGGTCGATCACTTCACACCTGCCAGGATGCGGTTCGCGCGGGGGATCTTCACGGAGGCCAGACTACGCATCGGTGCTGCCGTCACGCGGCCGAACGCCGCCGGACGCTCCGTACGGACCAGTGCGTGGACCCCGTGCACGAGCGCGTCGACGCGGTCCGGGGACGAGCCCTTGCCTGGCACCCACGACAACTGCTGCTCCTCCAGGTCCGTGAGGTTGGCCCCGTGCTTGATCCGGTTCTGCTCGTAGAGCGCCACCACGGGCTCCGCGCGGATCAACTTCCCACGACGCGAGTTCACCTCCTGCACGCGCATCATCTGGCGTGCGTTGCGCAGCGTGGCGGCCACCATCTCGCCGCCATAGTTGTTCTCGGCCACGACCACGTCAGCGTGGTGCGCCTCGTACGCGAAAGCGACCTTGCTCGCCCACCCGTTGGGGGTGTACTTGCCCGAGTAGTCGGCGATCACGTACACGATGCCATCGAGGATGCCCAGGACGATGATGCCCGTCTCGTCCGAGCGGTCCTTGCTGGTTCCGGCGGGGTCGACGCCGACCACGACGCGGTCGTAGTGGTCAGGGAGCACGACGGTCTGGCTCGCGGCGAGGATCAGCGCCTGCGTCCACAGCGCGCCCTCGACGTCCTCCAGGATCTCTCCGTACAACTCCTGGCGGCCGAGGCGCGTCCCCTCGTACTTGCTGATGATCTTGTCGCGGTACAACTGCGGCAGGTTGTCGATGTTGTCGTAGGTCGACTCACGCGTCACGCGGGAGGTCGGGTCCTTCAGCAACTCTTTCAGCCACTTGATCGGCAGCGGCGTGGTGGTGGCCACGACGTGCGGGCGGGCACCGAGCCGCAGGCCGAGCAGGAGGTTGTCCCAGACGTCGACGACGAGGGGCCAGTGAGCGGGCTCGTCGAGCCACGCGAAGCCGTGCTGCGGACCACGCAGACGGTCCGGCTCTTCGGCCGAGTAGACGTGAGCCTGAGCGCCGGAGTAGAAGGTGACCTTGCGCTTCGAGGGCTCGTAGGAGGCGGGCTTCCCGGCCCGCGCACACACCTGGAGCAGGCCGGACTCGCCCTCGATCATGGTGTCACGGGCGTCCGGCCCGGTTGCGGCGATCAGCGCGATGCGGCTGACGTGCTCGCTGACCTTGCGGGTGTACTCGGCGGCCGAGCGGGTCTTGCCCGTGCCACGGCCCGAAGCGAGCAGCCAGGCCAGCCAGTCCGAGCCAGGTGGGGGCCACTGGGCTCCGCGCGCGTGGGGGGACATCGCGCCGGGATGGGGCTTGCCATCACAGGACCGGCCGACCTGGCAGTACCAGGCGCCGCCAGGCTCCTGCGACGTCCGGAGCATCTCCAGGAATCGCTCCTGGGCGGCGGGCGTCCACCGCTTCCAGGTGTCCAGGTCGATGCCCTGAGGGACGTCGTCAGGTGAGGTGGCCATGGGGTCATGGTGCCACCGTCGGTGTGTTACCGGCGAGCACCGGCCATCGACGCCGTGCGCGCGGCGAGGTAGCCGCGCAGGCAGATGGGGTGCCAGAGCCCGTTCGCGTAGCGCTCAGCGACGCTGCCGGAGGTCATCCACTCCCGGCATCGTGCGCATCGCGTGTCATATCGGACCTTCATGCCTACAGCATGGCACGGGTTAAGCGTCGGGTGCAGTACCAATCCCCGACGCGGTCCACGGGCCGTAGCCCTCGCCGTCGTCGTAGGAGTTCGCCAGGTTCGGCTTGTCGACCGGCGCGACGTCGCGCAGCAGGTCCTTGAACGAGACCCCCAGGTCGGCGGCGACGAACGCGGCGACCGCGCGGCGCACATACGCTGCCCGGCCCATCCCGCGGGCCTCGGCCGCCTGCGAGAGGTGGCGTGCGTACCAGAGTCCGACCTGGCACTCGATGCGGGCCTTGGCCACGTAGCGATCCCCCTTCGTCCTGACTTCGCGTGCTCGGGCGTGAGCCTTACGCAGCACCCTCTGCTGCCACGTGGGCATCGTCGTCCAGCACCTCGCCCTCGATCTCGGGCAGTTCGCCGTTGGCGATGCGGACCTGGCCCAGGAAGCGAGCGATCTCCGCGGAGGTCGGGGTGTAGACCTCGACGCGGGTGGCGGCGTCCAGGCCGTTCATGCGCGAGCGACGCTCCATGATCTGGAGCGAGAGCCGGATGAACTGGGCCTGCTCGGGCGAGGCGTTGTCGATCGCCTTCGACCACGCTGCCTGCTGGAGCCGGTCGAGGCGGGCGTTCTCCGTGCGGCGCGCGCGCTCGCGCTCGTCCGGCGTGACGGTGTCGGCCAGCGCCATCTCCCAGGCCCGACGCGCGGTGGCGGCGTCCTGGAAGCCCAACTGCTTCGCGATGGCCGCGTCCGTCGCACCGGCCAGGTGTAGCGCGAGCGCGTTGAGCGCACGCGTGATGGTGATGTCCAGGCCTGTGCCCTGATCCAGGTCAGTCATCGGTCACTCCCAGCATGTCCGCGAGCGCGCGCGCCCGATCCTTGGTGCCCATCTGGTGCGCGTGAGCGTCCAGCCGGTCGCACACCTGGGTGTAGATGTCCGCCGGGAAGGCGAGCATCAGTGTCTGCGTGAAGCCGATCATGCCCTTGCTGAACTCGCCGGGCGTGGCGTTCTCGGCGAGCAGCACCTCCAACTCGTAGGACGAGAAGCCGGTGCCGGTCAGGCCGATCTCGGTCTCCGACAGCACGCGGAGCAGGTCGGCCAACTGCCCCTGGTCGTAGACCGCGTTGTCGGAGGCCTTGTTGTCGCCGAGGAGGTAGCGCAGAGCGCCCTCGTCGGTCATCTCCACCTCCACGACCGGGATGCGCGTCTCGCCCAGAGCCTTCAGGGCGAGGTAGCGGTGGTTCCCGGCGAGGATGAACCCGCTGGAGCGCTGCACGACGACCGGGGCGACGAAGCCGGAGGCCTCGATCGACTCGACGATGACGTCGACGTCACCGTTGCGCGCGTTCTGGGGGTGCTGCTTGACGGTGTCGATGTCGACGAGCAGCGGCTCCAGCGAGGGGTGGAAGTAGACCATCAGTCGTCCGACGTGGCCTTCGACCGGCGCGTCGACTTCGGTGCCTCGTCCTTGATGGCGGGCGGCTTCTCCTCCGTCACCTCGTCCTCCACAGGCTCCTGCACAGGCTGTGGAGCGTGCGCCTCGTGCTTGGCCTCCCACTTGGCCACCAGGCCGTCGAACGAGGCCTGGTCGCGGGCCTCGATCTGGCCCTTGGCGCCGCAGTGCTCACAGGTCAGGGTCTCGCGGATCATCGGGTCGTTCCCTTCCTCAGGAAGCGGTAGGTCTTGCGGCAGACCGCGACGGTGGCCGCAATCGCCTTCCCCATGAGGATGAACATGGGGATGGTGGTCATCCACCAGCACGCGTCCCAGAACATCGAGCCGGTCGGCGAGAACCAGGTCGGCTCGTGCTGGTAGACGTAGCGCGTGGTGTACGTGCTCACGGCATCGGCTTGCCGCAGATGTAGCAGCCGTGGATCAGCGTGGTGACGCCGCCGTGGCGCGCGGTGTCCACGATCTCCGGGCCGCGGATGTGGCGGTGGTCCTCGGGGAAGCCCTCGGGCTTCGGGCCGTCGGCGTCCTCGGGCAGCGCAGTGCCGACGGGGGCGCCGTCCTCGTCGTGCAGCACGACCGCCTGCTGGAGCGGAACGTAGACGACGTCGCCGAGCGTGATGGTGCCCTCGTCCGCCCAGACGATGGGCTGGTCGCCGGTCACCACCGGCGCCTGACCAGTCTCAGCGGCGGGGGCGGCGAGAAACGCGGCGACCGCCTCGCGGATGCCCTCGCTCACCGACTCGGCCTTCTCCAGGAGCCCGACCTTCTGGGACTCCAGGATCGAGGCGGTGACGGAGACCTTCTTCTCCGGCTCGGCACTCTCGACCGTCTCGGTCTGCCCCTCGGTGTTGACGACCTCGGCCTCGGTGCTCTCGCTCATCTCGTGCTCTCCTCGATGCGAAGGATGTCCGCGAGCGGATCGCTGGCGGCTGGGCGGGTGTCGGCGGCGAGCGCCGCCTCCACCCCGAAGCGTAGAGCGGCGGGCATCGAGCCGTACTTCGCCCGCAACGCCGCCGCCTCCGACTCGGTCACGCGAGTGGAGGCGACGACGGAGCGGGCCTTCTCGCCAAGTGGTGTGCGTCCCATGGCGAAAAGCGTAGTACGGGAAGCGTCAGGAGCGTCATCACACGTCCAGCGTCTTGCCGTCGACGGTGATCGCGACACCCATGCCCGCGGCCGCGATCGCCCGGACGGTCTCGCACGGCCACTCGACGGGGTACTCGTCGGGGGCGTTCTCGCCCTCGCAGTCGTGGCGCATGTAGACCTCCGTGAGCCGCCCGCCGCGCGGACCGTTTCGCCGGGCGCGGTAGGCAGGGCCGGGCTTGTGCAGCAGCAGCACGCTGCCCAGCGCGGCACCGATGCTGGACTGCATGACCCAGGCGACCGCGGCATCAGCGTCGGTCAGGTGGTCGACACAGGCGAAGCCCGTCACGTTGGGGAACTCGAACCGGCTGCTGTGCGTCTTGCGGCACATGGCCTCGGCCAGTCGCTCGGACGAGTCCTCCTGCACGGGGCGCTCCCACAGCGGATCGCCGTCGTCGTCGGTCTCTACGCTGAACTCCATCTCCGGGACCGGGTCGGGACCGGCATGCGTGCCGAAGGTGTACCAGCCGGGGGGCGGCTCGGCGAACTCGATCATCGGACCCTCCACCACTTGCGCCACAGCGCACAGGGGCCCGAGTGCCAGGCGGGCCGGGTGCACCACCACGGCCAGCCGAAGTGCTCGTGCCCACAGACGTCAGCCACGCTCGACCTCCTCGTAGGTCTCGGCGAAGATGTCCGGCTTGCAGGGGTAGAACTCGCCCTGGATGCCGCGGATGACGTAGTCGCCCGGGTCGACACGCATGACGCCTTCCAGCGTCTCGATCGTCAGTTCGCAGTAGTCGGGCCGCTTCGCATCGGTCATCACCGTGGCGCAGCCGTGCATCCAGGTGTCGATCTCGATGGCCTGCTCGGTGGTGCCGTCCCACTGCACGGCCTCGATGACGACGGGCTTCTTGCGGAACTGCTTCATGGCGCGATCCTCTCGGGGTGGTGCCACAGGTAGTGGCGGCAGGTGTTCTTCATGGCCTCGTCGCTGATCACGGCCTGGTCACCGCGACCCACTCCCAGACGCAGCCAGCGAAGCAGCAGCCCAACTGGGTGATGAACGACTCGTGGCAGCGCGGGCACGTCCACACCTGGGTCCGGTACTTGCGCCGGGGGCGGGGCATGTGGTCATGGCCGTCGAGCCAGCACATGATGGCCGCACGGTGCTCGCGCAGCGCCTGGCGCCTGGAGTCCTTGACGCCCATGTGGTTGCGCGAGCGGCTGGTGGCGATGACCTCCAGCGCCTCGTCGACCTGGTCGGTGATCACGGCGCACCCACGAACTGGAGCGGGCCGCACTCGCGGACCAGCCCGATCGAGGTGCGGCGTCGGCCGGTGCTCATCGCGTGCCAGAGCATGTCCTCGCCGCGGCCGTGCTCGCGGTACTCGCGGTCCCGGACGACGGTGCCGGGCGGGAAGCCCTCGATGATCTCCTCGGTGGTCTCGACGTTCGACTCGATCGGCTCGCCCTTCTTCCACCCCGACAGGTCCACGGTCTCGACCACGGGCTGGCCGACCGAGAAGGTGGCGTGTGCACCGGCGGCCTCCAGGGTCGTGACGGGGAAGTCGTCGTCGAAGGTGATGGTGCCGATCTCGATGAGCGGCCCGTCGCTGAGCCGGGTGTAGATCGGCAACTCGATCTTCAGGTGGATGGTGCCTGGCGTGGTGGCCATCAGTGCTTCTCCTCGGTGAGCCAGGTGGCGACCTCACGGTCGCCGATGATCAGGTCGGTCTTGCGCCCGCACGGGCACGAGCCGTGGTGCAGGACGACGAAGGCGCCCTCCCTGACGGGCAGCAGGGAGCAGTTGTGGTGGTGCAGCATCACGTAGCGGCGCTGGGCCCGCTGGTTGTCCCGCTCGACGTACCGCGCCCAGGCCGTGATCCCCACGCCGAGCAGCACCCCGACCCCGGCGGGCACCAGCCACCAGAAGTCACCGCGGATCGAGTCCCCCACGATGCTGGCGAGCACGAGCAGCCAGAAGACGACCGTCAGCCACGCCTTGACGATGCGTCGCCAGGAGCGAGCCGGACCGGACGGGGTCACGATCCCCAGCGCGGTGCGCAGCGTCCTTCTCACGACATCTCCTTGCCGCACGAGCAGGCCCAGGTCTGGATCTTGGTGCCACTGGCGAAGTCGGTCCGCAGCAGCGTCTCCCGGCGATGGCGGTGGGGCTTGACGGCCTTGTCCAGCGCGGCGGACACAGCGGGGTCGCTCACCTCGTCGACGATGGCCACCAGCGGCGTCGCCCCCGCGCGTTCACTACGGACGGGTTCCGGTCGCGCGGCTGTCCCCAGGTAGGCGCTCACAGCGTTGCGCACCCCCGCGGAGACAGAGCCGTCACGAGCGGTCAGGGCGTCAGTGTCCGCGCGCTCCAGGCGGACGTTCACAGCCACGGGATCAGCGATCTGTCGAGGTCTAGGCATGTGTAAAGACTAACGGTAGCCCTTTACGTTACGCAACCGCCCTGAGGGGGTAACTCTTTACGGATCAGAGACATCCAGGGGACGGGGTGGGGGCTATCCGTAGTACATCTAACCCCTGGTGAACCCGCTGGTGAGGGGTAGATGTAGACGGCTACTTCCGTAGGTTGGACGCACTTGGCGAGACGGCCTGCGTACACAGGTGACGCCCAGGTTCGAAGCGCCCAGGGTGGGGGGCCAGGCCTGTGACCTGGGCAAACGCACCTTCACTCCGGAGTGACTTGACCGATGCCTACCCAGCGATGCATGGTTGAGCCACGCCAGACAACGAGGTCCGGCGGAGCGGGCTCAGGCTCCCGGTTCCGACCGGGAGTGAGCGTGCGGAAGGCTCCGGCCGTCCGTTCGTCAGCCACGCTCCGTCGGTTCGCCCTGGCCGCGAGGACCCTGGTCCCGCCTAACTACAGACGCTGGTCCTTGCTGTGATCGCCGAATCCCCCGCTGTGAGCGTGGGAGGTCGCAGACCCGGGCCCCGGACGACAACCGAAAGCACGAGCGACAGCGATCGCTACGGCCCACACGGGACGAGCCGGGGACGGGGCGGAGACACCTACCGACGTGAGTTGGCAGGCCAGACGCCGAATAGAAGGCAAGCCATGCGCCGGAAAGCATGCGCCACCCGGAACCACCAGCACCTAAACGACTCACACCCCATCGGCTCACACCGTGGGACGCGTCGCGATTGGGTTCAACGCTGGCAGGCCGGAGGAACTAGGAACCCATCGTCGACCGTTGCGAGTGCCCTAGTTCGAACGAGTGAGTACGCGGTCGCTCGGGACGTGTGAGACGTCCGAACCTCACCCGCACTATCTCGACCCCGTCGCTGTCAGCACGGGGTCGCACCTAGCACGGTCCGGCTTCACCTTCACTTCGAGTGAAGCCGGGTCGTGTAGGTGTCCGCCTACAGACCTAACCGTTACGTTCCCGAAGGAGCACGCCATGACCAGCACGCAGACTTTCGACAGCATCATCCGCCTCGCCGCCAACCTGCCCGAGACGCTCACGGACGCGGCTATCACCGCTGTCTCGCGGGCTCTGTCCACGCTCGACTCCTCCGATGCCCGCAACTCGTACGCCCGTACGACGCTGATCGTGGCGCTCGCCGACGCGTACGGCGTGACCACGGTCACGGACGCGTTCGGGATCGGTGCTTCGCAGGTGTCCAACCACCGCAAGTCCGTGAAGGTCTGGGCTGCCACGGGTCTGGGCGAGGAGTCCGTCGGCATCCACACCCGCGAGGGTGTCCCCGCCTGGACCGTCGTCACGTCCTCCTCGCGGAACCGTGACAAGTGGGCCCGCGAGGATGGGCAGGCCATGCTCACCAGCGTGCAGGCCGAGGGCGTCAAGGCGCTCGCCACCCTGCCCGCGACCGTCCGGGCGGAGGCCACGCGGGCCGACGCGCTCGTGGCGCTCCTCGTGCGGGCCGCGTCCATCACGGACGCCACGCCCACCGACGACCAGCGTGCTGTCATCGCGGACGCGCTCCTGACGCTGGCGGCCACGTACGTCGCAGGTCAGGACGTCAAGGTCACCCGCACGGACCTCGTCGCCGCGTGACCTGTCCGGCCGCTCACGGCAGGCGCCGCTTCACTTCGAGTGAATCGGCGCCTGCCGTGTTCGACCGTACGAGAGGAAGACACCAGCATGCGAGCAGTGCACGAGCCCGTCGCCCGCGAGGTGGCGGTCACGCCCACCAGCCCGAGCGCGCACCTGAAGGCGCACCGCGAGCGCATGCCGTTCGCGACGTACCAGGACCGCTTGACCATGATCGCCAGCGCGTGGGACCAGCGCACGACCCTGACCGCCCGGCGCGAGGCACGAGCCCGCGCCGCCGACTACCGATAGGAGCCCGACCGTGTGGGACCACCCGAGTGACCAGCGCGTGCACGCCCAGGACGACGACGCGGAGCGCGCGGCCATCTTCGCCGACGCACGCTACGTCGCAGCCTGCCGCATGAGCACCGCCTTCACCGCGGCGCGCGTCGTTCGTGAGCGCGTCGCCCACCGCCGCGCTCAGGCCCTGGCGCACGGCGAGTACCTGCGCAAGGTCCGTGCCATGCGCGGCGGACGCTGACCTGCTTCACCCGAAGTGAACGACCGAGAGGAACGCACCATGGACAAGCCCCTGACCATCCGCGAGCGCTTCGAACTGACCGTCGCGGTCCTGCTGATCGGCTCCATCGCGGTCGCTGTCACGCTCGGCATCCGTGCCATGGCGAGCAGCGACGCCGCCGAGCCCGCGCCACACCCGACCATCACGGTCACCGCTTCACCTGAAGTGAAGGTCGTCTACACGCTGCCCGAGTGCGAGGAGGAGGACTCGCGCAACTGCATCTGGCACGCCGACCAGTCGGGCAACGGCGAGGGCGTCTCGTTCGTGGACATCGACGGGGTGGCGTACTACCCCGAGCCGTGAGCCCCACGACGGACCCGCTTCAGCGGGCCCCACCGTGGCGGAACGGCAGTCGCCGACGACCCTCACAGTCCGGTCGTCGGCGAGGGTGATGCATC
>Ga0164308_10000580_pt1 | contig 19929 bp, 11 predicted proteins | sample Whisoiple_246_MG_FD_109983 | JGI IMG/M metagenome (GOLD analysis project Ga0164308, IMG submission 109983) | Soil microbial communities amended with fresh organic matter from upstate New York, USA - Whitman soil sample_246_MG | ecosystem: Environmental > Terrestrial > Soil > Unclassified >...
CTGGTGGTGCCCCCCAAGGGTCCGGCGGAAGTTTGGGCCAAGGCGGCGGGTTGCCCGGCGTCGATCCGTGCGTCGGAACACCGATGGACGGAGACGCCTGCACACCAACGACGAGCGCTGCAGGCTCGGGCGGCGGCTTCAACCCCGGCGGGTTCAGCGCTTGTCAAACCGGTACCCTCATTTGCTCCTGCCTCAACAGCGCCTACCGCTGCTTCGACACGAGCAATCTCGGACAAGGCGGTGGCAGCTTCGGCAGAGGCGGCGGGGGCGGCGGCTTCAGCAGAGGCGGCGGGGGCGGCGGCTTCAGCAGAGGCGGCGCGGGTGGTGGCTTCGGTAAAGGCGGCGCGGGCGGTGGTCCCGGTAAAGGCAGCGCCGGCGCGAGCGGCGGCCCAGGTAAGGGCGGCGCGGGTGCGGGTGGCAGCGGCGGAGAGAGCACGAGCGCTGCGGGCAGCGGCGGGAGCGCGGGCAAGGGCGGCGCTGGAGGGAGCGGCGGCGGTTAAGCGTCGCGCTCGCCGAGTCCGCGCAGACCGAGGTGTCCGTAGCGATGATAGCTCACGCTCACCGCTTGCTCGCGCAAGCTGTGCAGCAGCTCATGGCGGCTGACCGTGGGCTCGGCGTTGGAAACGTGAAGTCCGCGTTGGCGCGCGCTTAAAAGCGCGCGCCCGGACAGCGCAACGCGGCAACGCACGCGCTCGGCCGTGGTCGACTCCAGGGCCAGCGCGAGCGCTGGCTCATCCATGCCGAGACGCTGACCGAGTGAGCTCGCCCCGAGTGCGAGTGCCAGCGCGTGCGCCGGGCTCGATTCGGCGGAGACCACCGTCAACGGACACTCCGTCACTGCGGCAGCGAGCGCGATCAGTGCCAGCTCTCGTTCGGACATCAGCGCGTCGGCAATCACGAACGAGCCGCGCAAGGGCCGGTAAACGAGCAGGTTGTCCTCGCCGCGCAGCTGACTCTCGTCGCACGCGCTGGCAAACCAACGAGTGTGGGCTTGCACGAAATGCGCAGCCGCCGGGCGCAGCGTGGCAACGTCGATCCGCCCGCCCAAACGATGCAACAACTCCTCCACGCGAGCAGGCAAGACAGACGGCTGTTCGCTTGCTGCGGGAAGCGCGCTGCCGCGGAACTCCACGAACTGAGCGACGTAGTTGGGGCCTCCGGCTTTCGCGCCCGGACCGAAGCTCGAGGTCTTCCAACCTCCGAACGGTTGTCGTCGCACGATCGCGCCGGTGATCTTGCGATTGACATACAGATTGCCGGCCTGCATGTGCTCGATGAAGTACTGCTGCTCGCGCTCGTCGAGGCTATGAATGCCTGCGGTGAGCCCGTAGTCGGTATCATTGGCAATGCTGACGGCATCGGGAATGTCCGCGGCTTCCAGGACGCCGAGCACGGGGCAAAAGAACTCGGTGCGCTGGCTCCAACTACCGCGGGCTACGCCGAGCTTGATGCCCGGGCTCAGCAAACGCGGATTTCGTTGGTCGAAATGCGGCTCGAGCAGCCACGATTCGCCGGGCTCGAGTTTGCTCAAAGCTCGCAACTGCACCTCGGACGGAGGATGGATCAAGGGCGTGACGAAGCTATCGAGCTCCCACGCCGAACCGACTTTGAGGCTCTGCGCGGCATCAGCCAGACAGTCTCTGAAGCCCGCATCACCGTACACCTCACGTTCCAAAATGAGCTGGCTGAGCGCGCTGCATTTTTGGCCCGCGTGGCCGAAGGCGGAAGAAAGGATGTCTTGAATTGCCTGTTCGCGATCCGACATCGCTGACACAATCAGCGCGTTCTTGCCGCCGGTCTCCGCCAGCAGATGCAAATCCGGACGCATGCGATGGAACGAGCGCGCGGTACTGGTCGCACCAGTCAGCACCACGCTTGCGGTGCGTGGATCGCAAATCAGTCGCGAGCCGATTTCATCCTCGCAGACGAGGAATTGCAAGAGCGACTCCGGGATCCCGGCTTCCCAGAGCAGCTCGCAGGCGCGGCGAGCCACGAGGGGCGTCTCGAGCGCTGGCTTGAGGATGACGGCATTGCCCGCGACCAGCGCCGCAAGCGCGCCTCCCACGGGAATGGCCAGCGGGAAGTTCCAAGGGGGGGTGACGACCACGACTCCGCGGGCCGAGGGGGTGATGCCCGGCTCGCCCCAGAGTTCGGCCTGACAGCGCAGGTAGTATTCCGCGAAATCGACGGCCTCCGACACCTCCACGTCCGCTTCCTCGGCGCGCTTTCCCGCGTCGAGCACCATCAACGCGATCAATTCTCCGCGCGCGTCGCGCAGCGCGCGGGCGGCTTGGCTCAGCCAATGCCGGCGTTGCGCTTCGTCGTACGCGGCTTGTTGCGATGCTTTGGCCGCGCGTTCCAAGCATCGCTCGACGAGCTCGCCGCTCGCCAAATGGATGGAATAAGGCACATGGCCGGGTCGGGACGGATCGAACCCGGGCACGACCTTGGAGTCGTGTAGCGTCGAGCCTGCGGCGCTCGATGCGACCGTGAATTCGGAGCTGGCGACGCGCGAAAGCCAGCCTTCTACGTAGGCGCGGTTCGCGGCGAGTCCGAAGTCGGTATCTGGTTCATTTCGAAAGGGCGCAGTTTCAGGCAAAGGCGCCGATCTCGTGCTGCGATCTTGGGTACGTCGCGGCGAGCTCGATACTGCGTCGGATTGCGCGCAGGCCTGCTGAAAGCGCGTCCGTTCGCTCTCCCACTCGGGGCTGTCTGCATGCATGGCAAAGCTGTGCGACAGATAGTTCTGAGCAGACGTGTTCTCGTCCAAGCGACGGGTCAAGTAAGCAATCGCGCTCGGGAATTCACGCTCGTCGACGATCGGCGCGTAGACCAATACCTGGGCGCCGATCGCGACCAGCGCGCGCACCAATGGATTGGCCATCCCTTCCAGCAGCTCCAAGCAAGGCCGCTCGCTGCCTGGCTGGGCCGCGCTGGCGACCAAACCAAAACAGATGTCGAACAGATTGTGGCTGGCGATCCCGACTTCCGCACAGGCAAGGTTCTCCGGTTGGAGCGCGCGAAGCAGCAGGCGTTTGTAGTTGGCATCGACCTCGGCTTTGCTGCCGTATATGGGCGAGGGCCAGCCACGCAGCTCGGATTCGACGCGTTCCAGAGCCAAGTTCGCGCCTTTGACGATGCGCACCCGGATCGGACTGCCCCCTCGCAACACGCGCTGTCTGGCCCAGTCGAAAATGCGAACTTGAAAGCTGTCCGAGTCGGGCAAATAGGCTTGCAAGACGAGCCCGGCGCGCAGCCGCAAGAACTCCGGTTCGTCCAGCACCCTCTGGAAGGCAGCGACCGTGAGCGGCAGATCACGATAGGACTCCATGTCCAGAGTGACGAGTTTCGGCAGCTGGTGGGCTCCGTGCTGGCCGAGCGCCGCTCGATAGATCGGGCGCAGGCGGTCCGCAATGCGAGTCAGCGAGCGCTCGAACGAAAGCGGCTGCAGCTGACTGAAGATGGACGAGATTTTGACGCTGATTGTGTCGATCCGTGGCGACTCGAGCAGCTCGATGTAGCCCCGGACGCGACGCGCGGCTTCCGCTTCGCCGAGCACCGCTTCACCCAGGTGATTGATGTTGACGCGGATGCCGGCTTCGCCGCGCTGTTCGAGATAGGCGCGCAGTTGATCGGGGGCGGCCGGCAAAATGAAGGCCGTGGTCTCCTGCCGAATGTGATTCAACATCGCGGTGCCGCTCAACGAAGGCAGCCACGTGCCGAGCCGGCGTAGCGCGGCCAGGCTCAAGCGGTCGAACGTGCCCAGGTACTCTGGGGCCCCCAGCCGTTCGAGCAGGTAGCGCGCTTGTTCCACGGTACGTTTGCGCGAACGCGAGCGGTAAGCCCGATCGGCCAAAAGAGTCGTGAACACCTGCCCGCGCGGGTCTCGCATCATCCCGCCCAGCACCCGAGCCTGCTCCCGGTCGCGGGGCGTCTTGAATGACTCAGCAAGCTCGAGCATTACCCGAGCGAGCTCGACGCTGCGCGCAGCGAGCTCGACCGGAGAGAGCGTGCGACCAGCGACGTGTGCGAGCAGTTGCTCGACTCGAGCGACGAGTTGCCTCGTCTGGCTGTCTGCCATCCTCCCATTATGTTCGACTTTGCTCGCTTCAGCGAGCGGGGCCGAGCGAGGTCCGGACGCTATTTAGACCGGCCCGGACAGATTGTGGGCGGCGCGCGTACGAGGTACACTTGCGGCCCACGGGACGCAAAGCCGCTAGCGGGTGTTACTCTAGCTCGATTTGCAAGCTTCCGAAGCTTCTCTCCGCGGTGTTGCCGCCATCCGCCGAGTGAGTCATCGGCGCATCAGAGAAGCCATAGCCGACGATGCGGCCCGCGTGCTCGGTCACGTCATGCAGGTTCCAGTGCCGGGAACCGTCGCTGAGGGGGATCGGCCTCGAGCGCGCGTCCGTGCCATCTTGCGACAGCCACGCGAAGAACGGGTCCGAACCGCGCGAGATGCTCATGCCGCCTTGCCAACGATCCCAACCCGCGGCACCGACCGCGAGAATGCCGCTCTCCAACCAACGCATGCCAGCCAGGACGTCACCGCGCCCCAGATCATAGTCGTGATGTTCGAGGAGCTTGCCCTCTGCGTCGTATACGGCGAGGTAGCCGTCGTAGTCGACGTAGTTGACGCCGTCGGCATCGAGATAGGTCTTCTTACCGCCTTCGGCCAGCGTACGCACGATCGCTCCCGCCACGGCCAATTGGCCATTCTGCGCAGCGAGTGCAAACGCGACTTGCTCCGCGGCGTCGGCGTCTGGCCACAAGATGCGGGTGCCCTTGCGCGTGCCTTGCGAGTCGAAACGCGTCACAGCCAACGGTAAAAGCTCGTTTTCTTGTGCGCCAGGGGCACGCAGAACACACTCCGCACTCGTCGACTCGGCGAAGGTCGCGACGTTGGCCTGACAACGAGTCTGATTCCAGGCTCGACCAACCAGCAGCTCGGAACTGGCCTCGTCACGAACCAGAAACGGCCGAACGGCCTGCTCCGTCCAACGGAATTCGTCATAAGTCCATGCGGTCGGCTCTGCGAAATGCGAGCCGTCGACGACGCGCGCCCACCGCTCCACGTATGCCTGACCTCGCCAATCGAGTACCTCTAGGCCGAGCGCCATGCGGTTGGACAAAGGCCCATCGTTGGGCGTCGCCACGCGCGACAAGAACGCGACCACGACGGCGTCTCCCTGCGGCAGTAAGCGAACCCAGCCTGCGCTAGTGGCGTCTGCCAGCGCAGACTTCATCGCGAATAGCGGCTGGGGATCCTTTGCACCGTAGTCGGTGGCAGGGATCGTCCGCGGAGTCGGCAGCGTGGTCGTGCTGATCAACTGCCCGTCGTGCGTCAGCCGCAGCAGGTCATCGGCGTTGCGCTCGGGCGCTTGGCGTTCGACCGAAAGCGTGACCTCTCCCGACGGATGCACTACGACGTCGCCGATCAGGTCATCCGGCTCCGCACTGTAGCTCCAAGCGAGGACCCCGTGATCGTACGCGGCCAGCCGAAAACGGCTGCGCCACGGCAGACCAAATGGCCCGGGCTCTACGTCACGGCGGGACTCCACCACGTAGCGACGCTCGCCATCGGTCGTGGCGAGCAGTGCGCCATACGCGGACCGAGCCGTTCGAGTGACGCTCGCGCGTCCGTTCTCAATCACGTCCGCGAGCTCGGGCGCAGCCACGATCGCGCCGGCGCTGCCGGCCGCGTTCAGCTCGCCCGCCTGCCCCGCCTGCCCCGGCTCTGGATCCACGGGGCCTGCGCCGCTCTCGCCAGCGGCCCCGCCGCTGCTTGGCTCGCCCGCATCGCCACTGGCTCCGGCGCCCTGCCCCACGCCCGCGCTGCCTGCCACCGCCGCTTGTCTGCCTGCGGGGCGATCGTCGGCACAAGCTTGGAACGGCAGCAGCGACAGCGCGGAGCACAGCAGACGACGATGCCAGGAGGTCGAAAGTCTCATGAATTGTTCGACCGTCACTCGAGCACCGTCAATGCGCCGCAGCCAGTGAAATGCGCCCGGCCCTTAGTCTTTCTGCGGGCCGCCCCGTGCCCTGCGCCGGGCGTTGCCGCGGCCTCTTCGCAGCACGTCATTCGAGGGATGATTCATAGTTTGCATTGAAGCCTAGACCCCTCGTCGATCGAACGACTACTATGCCATCCGGCGTGCCGCCACTGGTACGGTCCTTCGACGGAAACAGCCAATGAACGAAAATGACGAACGACTATCGCAAGCCGTCAGGGCCGGCGGAATTGGCATTTTCGATCATGATCATGCGAGCGACGTCATCTATTGGTCGCCGGAACTGCGTGAATTCTACGGGGTCACCGCCGACGAAGTGATGACCTTGGGTACGATCGTGGCGCTGTGTCACCCGGACGATCTCGATCGCGTCATGCAGGCGGCCATTCTCGCTCACAGCCCGGGAGGGGATGGTTCATTCGACATCGAACATCGGATCTTCGACCGAAAGGGTCAGCTGCGCTGGCTCCTGACTCGCTCGACGACCCTATTCGAAGGCGCTGGGTCCGAGCGGCACCCGGTCCGAACGATCGGCGCCGTGCAGGACGTGACCGACAGACACCACGCCAGCGCGCAACTGCGAATTCTCGATACGGTGATCCGCTCGAGTGGTCGAGCAGTGGCGATTGCCGATCCCAGCGGTCAGCTCACCTTTGCCAATGAAGCGTTCGTACGATTCTGGGGCCATGAACGCGGGGATGACGTGCTCGACCGCTCCCTGTTCGAGTTCTGGGAGCCCAGCGAAGGGCCCGGGGAGGCCATCGCGACCATCTTTCGCAAGGGCACCTGGCACATCGAGACAGTCGGGTACCGGCGCAATGGTGAAGCGTTCGACGTGGCGGTGGTCGCAGAGGCCGTGTGCGACACGCGCGGGCAACTCGCCCAAGTACTTGCAACGTTTACCGACATTACCGCCAGCAAACTCGTCGAACAGGCCTTGCGCCTGAGAGACCAAGCCATCGCCACCTCGCTCGCCGCCATTGCCATGAGCGACGACCAGGGCCGAATCGTCTACGCCAATCCAGCTTTTTTGAAGCTCTGGGGTTACACTTCCGAAGATGAAGTGCTCGGGCGCTCGCCGCTCGAGCGTGCGGACGAACAGCGCGTTCACCAGATTCAAGACAGCGTCCGCGCGCATGGCTCGTGGGTCGGAGAACTGGCGGGCAAGCACCGAGACGGCATGGGCATGCAACTCCGGCTGTCCGCACAATCGATCTGCGACGCCAACGGACAACTGTTGAACGTCGTGCTGACGTTCGTCGACGTCACCGAGCAAAAGCGGCTCGAAGCGCAGCTGCTCCACGCGCAGAAGATGGAATCGGTTGGGCGGCTCGCCGGGGGAGTCGCGCACGACTTCAACAACCTGTTGACGGTCATCCTCGGTGGTATCGAGCTCACGAGTCTGGAGCTCGGCGAATCGCATCCGGCGCTCGAATACCTGGCCGACGCGAAGGACGCCGCTGATTCCGCGGGGACTCTGACCAAGCAGTTGCTCGCATTCTCGCGCAAGCAAATCATCACCCCCAAAGTGCTGAACCTGAACGACGTCATCGCGCGCGTGGAGCGCATGGCGCAGCGGCTCTTGGGGGAAGACGTGGTACTGCGCACCGTCTGCTCCCCGAACCTCGGATTCGTGCGTTTCGATCCGGGGCAGGTCGAGCAAATCATCGTCAACCTGGCCGTCAACGCCCGTGATGCAATGCCACAAGGGGGCAGGTTGACCATCGAGACTCGCAATGTTCGCCTCGACCACGCCCTGGTGGAGTCACACGTAGGGGTCGAACTCGGCGACCATGTGCTGCTGGCAATCTCGGATAGCGGTACCGGGATGAGTGAGGACGCCCGCGCCCATCTCTTCGAGCCCTTTTTCACGACCAAGGGACCCGGCAAAGGAACGGGCCTGGGACTTGCAATGGTCTACGGTGCGGTCCAGCAAAATGGAGGTCGAATCGAGGTCCAGTCCGAGCCCGAGAACGGCACGACGTTCAAGATCTACTTGCCCCGCGTGCCCTGCGCCGAGGGAGAAGCGCGTTTCCCCGAGCGCGAGAGCCCGCGCAGCGGCGGCGAATCGATAATGTTGGTGGAAGACGATGCGCGGGTCCGAGGTTTCGCTGCTACCGTGCTCGAGCGCTTTGGCTACGGCGTGCATGCCTTCTCGACACCGCTGCAGGCGCTGTCTGCCCTCCCCCAGCTGAACCCGGCGCCCCAATTGTTGGTCACCGATGTGGTGATGCCAGGCATGAACGGGCGCGTTCTCGCCGAGCGGATCGCCTCTCTGGTGCCGACGATGAAAGTGCTCTTCGTTTCCGGCTACACGGAAAACGTGATCGTGCATCACGGCGTGTTGAAGCACCACATCGAGTTTCTGGCAAAACCGTACTCCGTGGATCAACTCGCGCAACGCGTGCGTGAAGTGTTGGACGCGCGCTAGCGCTGGCCGAGCCCTCATGCGCGTCGGTCTTCTACCGCTGGCAATGCTGCTGTTCTGCGCCAACGCTCGCGCAGAGAGCTTCTTCGAGCGCGCTGCGCACTTCGATCCGACGATTCGGTTCAGCGGCGGCGGTAGTCTGACGATAGCGCCGCTGCTGCAAACCCGGTGGACGGCAGCCGAGACGGGCGGAAACGAGCGCCGCACGGTCGAGGGTTTCAGCATCCCGCGTGCCCGATTGATCACGACCTACAAGTTCTTCGACGGCTTCCAAATTCGGCTGCGGGTCGGTTCGAGCCCGAGCAGCAACCTCTCGATGCAGCAAGCCTACGCCGACCTGAAATCGGGCGATTATCAGCTGCGCGTGGGACAAATGCCGCTCGTGATCAACAGCGCAGAAGAGCCTTCCGCCCAAGGGACTTCTAGCGCAGACTTTTCTTCTTACTCGAATACGTTTGGAGGGGGCACCACGCAAGGGCTGCAAGCAGCCTATCGCGGCCCCATTCGGGTCATTGCCACCCTGGGCAACGGCGTGCGTTCTGGCTCGAGTGAGTTGCTTTCCCCCCTCGTGGCCGACATCGCCAGCAGCTTGCGCCTAGAGCTGCCCATCGGGCCTCAAGCGCCGTTCGACTACCTCTCGATGGCGAGCTTTCGAACCGGTCAAAAGGTAAACGCGCGCTGGGGTGCCACTATGCACTACCAGGTGCACGGGAAGGACCGCGCGTATCCGAGCGATGTCGAGTTCCTGAGCGCCGATCTAGGCGTTCGCGGCAGCGGCTTTTCGCTCTTGGCCTCGACCGCGTATCTCAGACTCACCCCCAGCGACTCGGCGACCGTGGAGAGCGCCGGAGTGTTCCTGTTCGGCTCGCTGTTTCCGGCTCGAAAGGTGGAATTGTTCGCGCAGTTCGACGCGATCTATCCGCTCGGAGCACGCGCGCCGTTTCCGCCGGGTTTTGCCGACGGTCAGCCCGGGACGACGCTGTTTCGAACCGTCACTTGCGGGTCCAATTTTTATCTGGTCCCGAACGCGCAGATGCTCAAAATCCAAGTGGATCTGCAAACCATGTTCGACGGCCAGAAGACGAGCATCGTGCCGGCGAATCCGTCTCTGGGCGTGCTCAGCGCCACAGGCCTGCAGATCGCCGGCCGGCTGCAGCTGTCGGTAGCCCTTTAACTCTCGGAGTCGCTGGGCTCTGGGGGCGCGGCGGCCGGCGACGCATGCCATGCCGAGCGAGGCACGACCTTGGTCGTTTTTGGATCGCAGAGATAGTGGGGGGACATGATCTGAACGCCGTATTCGTTGAACGTATCGAGCACGTTCCCGTTCAGCGTGGCGATCGCTTCCGCCCGGTTCTTTGCGCTCGCCTGGTTGGCTTGGCACACCAGCTGATACTCGATGTAAAAGTCGGAAAGCGCGGTTTGGAACACCTCGGGCGCAGGCTTCGAGGCAACACCCGGCGTGCGCCGCGCGGCTTCGATCAGCAAGGCCCGCACCTGCCGCCAGGGAGCATCGTAACCAATCGTCACTTTGGTGCGCAGCATGAAACCGTGCCCGCTTGCCGGGCGTGAAAAGTTTCGGGTCACGGTGCCCAACACCAACGCGTTCGGCAGGGTGATGTATTCGCCGAGGCCAGTCGAGATCTTCGTGGTGAACACCCCGAGCTCCGTGACGGTCCCCTCTTGCTCGCCTACGCGCACGAACTCGCCGATGCGCAGCGTGCGTGAGTACAGCAAGATGAAGCCACTCGCCGCCTGGCCGAACAAGCTGGAGCCGCCCAGGGTCACCATCAAGCCGAGCAGAACACTCACGCCTTTGAAGGCTTGGCTGCTCGCGCCGGGCAGGTACGGGTAAGCCATCACTGCCGCGAAGGCCCACACCACCATGGCCAAGATGCGGCGAGTCGGCTTCGCGGTGTCGGCGTCGAGCCAGCCCACCTCTACCCGATGCCGCTCGATGCCGTCGAAAAGCGGTCGCGCGATCGCGAGCACGCTGCGAGCCAACAGAAAAATGGCCGAGGCGACGAGCAGGTCGGGAAGCGCGCGCAAAACACTGCTTCCGAAGCCCAAAAACAGGCCGAGCAGATAGCCGTCGAGCTGCTCGCCCCAGCCCCGCGTGTACGGGAACCGCGTCAAGACGAAGCTCGACCAGCGATAAGCCGCGAGCGCCAGCAAGAACGTCGACATGACGCGGACGAGGGCGCGTGAAACCACGAACAAGCGTGAGCGGTGGAAGAGCTGAACGCCGGCCGCGGTCAGCCCGTGGGTGCTGGCCTCGAGTAGCTGACTCAGGCGCCGCACTCCCCAAGCGCGGGCCCGAACCACGACGAAGCTCAGCACGACTAGCAACAGGGTGGCAATGCAGCTAGCGGCGAGCGCATGCCAAAGGCGCTCGCGATCGCGAGCCTCGCGTGTCTCGGCGGCCACCCGTTCGAGTGCAGTGCGCGCCGCTTGCGTGGCCTGCTCGAGTGTTTCACCGTCCAGCACGTCCGCGTCATCCGGCGCCACCAGCAGGCCGAGCGAGCCATTCACGAAGATGGCATTGCCGACCTCGGTGGGCCTCACACTGAGTTTCATCGGCCCGGGCCGCGCGAACAGCTCCGCCAAGCGCGTCGCGGAGTGCCGCGCGCGGTCGGGCGGGGAAACGCCGAGCAGCGGGGTTCGCAACACCACCACCGTGCGATTGAAGACGACGACGGGCGCCTCCACCCGCGCGGGCTCGGCAGGCGCGGCGGGCGTGTCTGCGGCTGCTCCCCTGGCGATGGTCAGCAGCACGGCGACGATCAGCCCCAGGACGGTCTTGAGCGCCGAATGGCTGTTCATTGCGTTCACACCACTCGGGAACCGTTTCAGCATGGCTCCCTCACCGGTATCGTGCGCCGGATCCTCGTGACGTGTCAAAGCCGGGCATCATTGGACCAAGGAATGAACCACCACGCCCGCGCCGACGCGATAGCTGGCAACGTCGAACGCACTAGTTCCCGGCGTGGGACTCGGCGCTAGGAAATGGTCCCACGAGAATAACCCCGTAAAGTCCACCACACGGCTGCCGAACAGGGCCGTGTAGCCGGCGAGCCCACCGAGCGGCAGCGTCAGCTCGTGTGCCGCATCCAAGTTCGGCTGCACCAAGCCGCTCTCCAAGCCAAAGAAGAGGTGCGGGTCGACGTTCACGCTGGCGCGTACCGGCACACTGACCCCCACCCGCCAGTCGCGCGACGCGAAAGGAACTACCAGGGCTGCGTCGAAGCGAAACGCACCGCCGCGGTAGAGAAGCGGAATGCTCGGGTTCATCTGCCAAACCCGTTCTCCCTCGGCGTTCTTGTACGGGGTCTGGAACAGCACGCGAATGCCCAGATCCCAGTCCTTGAAGCGATAGCCGCGCGTGATGAACACCGTAATGCTGGAGAACGTGAAGTCCGGCGCTACGCGAAATGGAATGAAGAGCGCGCCGGCCTCCCAATCTTTGGTTAGACCGAAGGCGACTCCGCCGCGCAACCAAAACTCTTGTCCCGGGTTGGCGGCAGACCCCCCGTTGTGAAGGTACGCGGGGCCGCCGTCGACGACCCCTTGTTCTCCGAAGCGCGCGCCCAGCAACATGGGCTGGCCGGGGCCCGCCACGATGTTCAGGCTGTTCATGGGCGAGGTCAGGTGTCGCTCGCTCCAGCGTCCCTCGAGACCGGGCCGTCGGTACTCCTCAGCGGACGCCGAGCGCGCGCCCATCAGCAATAGCAGTCCCGCCAGCACGCTCCCACCGGCCTGCGGGCACGAACGAGCCCAGGATGTCCTGCGCCGAAACCGGCTTGCGAACGAGCTCATCCTCATCAGCGCTCGGCGTCGTGTCGGACGGCGGCGAGCTCGGCTGGCGTCAGCACGCGCCGGAAATCATTGCTGGTCGTGATCAGGGCTTCGGCCGCCGCGTCCCATGCCGGCATCAAGTCGCTCAGGCAGCGCTCATAGTCGGCGGCCGAGGCGGCATAGTTACGATCGGCTTTTTCGATGCACTCACCAATTCGGCCCGCGCGTTCGCGGTGTTGGTGGAACGATTTGGACGCGCGCTCGATGATCTCCAGCGCTTGACGCTGGCGAGTTGCGTCCTGAACGTGTTCGGTGACGGCTTCGCTGGCGCGATCGAGAAACGCGCGGACGAGGAACGTGTCGTCGCCCTCGCCAGTGAGGCTCATGATCAATGCGGAGAGTGCTACCCAGAACATGGCTTTAGCGAATCGCGTCCAGGCGAGCGAACTCGTCCGCCGTGACGAAACGGCGTAGCTCTAGCTGTAGCCCGATGTAGCGCTCGAGAGCACTGGACTCGGCCTGCCGCACCGCCGCGAGACGGGCGCGTGTTTCTTCGTCACTAGTGGGTCGCTCGCTGGCGACCAGCGCGATCTGCCGGGCCTGAGTCAGCTTGGTTTCGACGAGCAACGAGTCCATCGCGGTATACAGCGAGCGGACCTTGGCTGCGCGCTGCGGATCCGAGATCACCAGTTCCACGAGCTCGACGCGCGTTGCCATGCGGTCACGCGCCGAGGTGCTGGGCAGCTGGGCGGGCAGCTTGTCCCCGCCGCATGCCATCAAACCAAGTAGGGCGCACGAAAAGCCGCCCATCGCCAGCGCAAGCAGGCGGGTTCGATGCGCTAAAATTCCAATCATGCGCGGGCTCCCGCGAGAAACGCTGCCTTTTTTGCTACAGCTTGGCAAGTCTTAGCCCATTCGCGCGAGACTGGAAAACATCGAGCAAGCGAGTCTAACGTGTATTACTCGCTAGTCGTCGAGGCTGATCAGCCCGCCGAAGCGATAGCAGATGCCCATGATCAACTGCGTGCGTCCGAGGAAACCGTATTCCATGCGCATCTGCACTCGACGATGCAGATCGACCTCGGCGCCGATCAACAGGTTCCAAGGATCAGTGAGCGCCTTGTCCAGCTTGTAGTGAATTATCGGGTCCCTCGAAGCCGCAGGTCCGGTCACGCCGCCCACGAGTTGGCTGACCCCCGCCTGCTGACCGCCAGGAAGAGCATTGTACCAACTCGCCACCTTGGATTCGAAACTTCCGGCGGGAGCCCCAATTGCATCCTTGAGTGAGATTGAGCCTTCAGTATCGGCTTCAATCGCTTGGCGCATGGCACCCACCCAAGCCGCCAGCGAAACGGATGGGCCAATCTGGAAGCGTTTACCCACTCGGGGCGTGAGCAGGAAACTGCGCACGGGCGCGCCGAGCTTCTCCATCTTGTTCCAGGCCAGGTTCGCGTCGACGACGCCGAAAAATCCGTAAAATCCGAACGCCACCGTGGCGCCGAAGCCCCCGCCATAGCCGGTTTGGGATGCGCCCGCGCGTAGCGGGAACGGCTCCGAGAGCAGCACATCCGTGTCGCTGTCGAGCACGTAGGTGCCTAGCCCGTAGACGTTCAGGAACGGGAGCACCCACAGGTCGAGTCGGCCGTTGAGGACCTTCACCGTGGACGTCACATGATCGAATTTCACGATCTTGCTGAGGTCCGTGTACTTGCCGTCGTTCACGGCGACATTCACACCAGTGATGTCGACGCCCTGAGTGGCATACGCGTAGTTGAGGCCGACGCCGAACGGCAACGGGAACTTCAACCCCCGCGAAGCCAGCTTTTTGCCCAACAACGGGAACTGGTAATTGTATTTGTACGGCTTGTTACCGCCGTCGGGCCCTGACTGGGCGTGCGCCGTCTGCGTGAGCAGCGAAATTCCCAGGATTGCAACTACGCCCGACAGCTTGGCCCACGCTCGGGCACCCAGAATCATGGAGCGGACGAGTAACGCGAGCCTCGTGCAAAGTCAACGCGAGGCCCCGGAGAGCGGGGCGCCGCAGGCCCGCGTTGAGCGAGCCTGCGCGCCGAATGCCGACTGACCGCTCGAGCTTACGGCTTGACCTTCACGGTCGCCCAGCCGTTGGCAGGCATGGCGAACTGCAGCTTCTTGCCGCCGATGGCCACGACGTAACTCGGGTTGGCCGCGCCACTGTTGTACATGACGGCCACCAAGCTGCCGTCCGCGTTCTTGAACGCGAGCGCATCGCCACCAGTGGTGCCGACGACGGTGGCGCCGGGAGCCACGTACTGGGAGATGTGCCGGAACACGTAGTAGGCCGGGGTCGCAGTGACCGCGCCGCCATCCGCCACCAAGAGCGCGTCCTGCTTCCAATCACGCGTGGTGTCGATGCCCAGACCGGACTTGTCCAGCACCATATTCCAGGCGTTGTACGAGGTCACCTTGACCGTCTTGACCGCGTCGCGAATGTAGCCCCAGCTCTCCACGCCATACGCTTGGTCATTCGGAGCCTGAGTCTTGTTGTAGGTATCGGTCATCCACGGGTAGTTGCCGCACTTGTGCTCGGACGCCCAGATCGGCAGCGTGGAGTTCAACGGCGACAGCTTGTCCTTGCTCAGCATGCCCCACTGAGCTCCAATGACTGTCAGGAAGCTCTTCGCGGTTGCGTCCGCCAGTGCGGCGGCGGCGTTGGTGGCGTCCTTGCCGTCGCTCTCATTCGACAGCGTACCGAGCATGATGCCGATTCCTAGCGGCTTCATGGCGGGACCCAAGTACTTACCGATGAAGGTCGCGTAGGTGTCCTTATCCCAGAGGCACGACGGGTAATTTTGGTCGTACCCCGGTTCATTTTGAGGCGAAACGACCTCGATGTTGATGCCCTCCTCTTTGTACCCCTGCACGAACTTCGTGTAGTACTGCGCGTAGGCGGTGAGGATCGCCGCATCGCTCTTCATGCTGCCGCCGTCGTAGTACGAGGGCTTCTTGGCGGTGCCGGAAGAGCGATTGCTTCCGTCGACCTTCATGTAGCCGGTCTTCATCCACACCGGAGGGGTCCACGGGCTGGCCCAGAAGCGGAGATCCTTTTTCACGGCCTGGGCCGCTTTGATGTACGGGATCAACTTCATCTTGTCGCGGTCGAGCGAGAACTTGCTCAACGACGTGTCTGCTGCGGGTCGATTGGACTCCGTGCCATCCGGCGCGGGATCAGCCCCCGCGTTGTCCTCCGGAGTATATCGGCTCTCGGCATAGTCACTCGCGCCCATCGGGATGCGACCCCAGGCGAAGTTCGCGCCGTCAGTGGCGCTGAACAGCAAAGCGATGGCCTTGGTCTTCATCTCGGCCGTCGTGAGAAACTTCCAGCCGAGCTCGTTGAAGGCAGCGCCCATGCCTTCCCACTTTTGCGCGGCCGCCGTGTCATTCACGGTTACGGTCGCGGTTGCCGTCGAATCCGTCGGCATGGCGTCGGTCTTCCAATACGCACCCGGCGCGGAAGTGACCAGCGGCGGCAGGTTGGGCGTGACCACGGTGCCGCCCGCGCTCCCCGCCGTGCCCATGCTGCCAGCGGTACCAACCGGCGCACCGCTCGCGCCCGCGCCCGGGCTCGCACCGGCAGTGCCAACCGGAGCGCCACCGCTGCCCGTGCCGGCAGTCGGAATCACGGTGCCATTGCCGGCAGTCGGGGTGCCGGGCGTGCCTGCCGTGCCCACCGGTGGAGCACCGCCTGTGCCGTTTGGCGCGCCGGCGCCGGGAGTCACGGGAGCTCCGGCTGCACCTGCAGTGCCGGGTGTGCCCGTCGAACTCTTGTCAGAGCCGCACGCGGCTACAGCCAACACGAGGCCCAAGCTGGTGAGGGAGAGGAACGCGAAATTCGAATTCGAAAAAAGTCTAGTCATGGGATCAAAAACCTTAGTGGCCGTACGCGGAGGTTCCAGGCTTATTTGCTGCTGACGAAGGTCGTGACGCTCTTGCTGGCCAGTGCGGCCATGAAGACGCCGCCGGTGACCGGGATCGCGGTACCAGCCTTGAGGTTATCCGTAGCTGACGTCACGTTGGGCGTCATGGAGGTCGGCGCGGTTCCGCCGGAGATTGTGATCGGCACGGTGGCGGCAGCGGCACCCTTGTTGACGGCGACGACGACGACGGTGCCGTCACTACCCTTGTAGCCGGAGATCAGCAGATCCGCGTTGGTGTTGCCGCCCACCTCGACCGCGGTGTAGCCCGGCCGAACGAACTTGCTGTAGTTGCCGAGCGTGAAATAGCGCTTGGCAATGGTCGAGCTGCCCTGCGTGATGGCCAGGCCTTCGTTGTCGTTTTCGTAGTAAGCCTCGTACCACCACCAGAGCCAAGCGGATGCCTCGCCCACGGTGAGTGCCGAGTGAATCCAGCCTGCGACCACGACGCCGTTGTTGATGTCGGTTGATGGGCCCTGTTCCGGCCAGTACCGCACACCGGACATTTCCGTCTGCCAGATCTCTTTGTCGCGCTTGCCACCGTTCACGTCGGCCGGCCACGCGTAGGCAATCTGCGAGTCGTATTCATGCACACCGAAGATGTCGAAGGACTTCCAAGCCTCCTGATCCTTCCACAGCCAGTGGCCGTAGTCGTAGCCATCGCCGTCCAGGCACTTTTGAGCACACCCCGTGGTCGTGGGAGTGTTCGAATAGCAGCCACAGTTCAGTGGGTCCGAGCTTTGCGGATGACCAGAAACGAGCGAGCCGGTGGCCGAAGCGTTGCTCCAAGCGTGGATCCACTCCGATGCTTCGGGCGCGATGACCTTGGTGCTCGGGCTGACAGCTTTGATCTTTGCGCCGGCGACCTTGACCCACTTGACCATCTGATTGGCGGTGTAGGTCATCGTCTCGTAGTCGGTGGTACAGGGTGGCCCCTTCGATGCACACGACGCGAAGTCAGACTCGTTCGCGATCGACATCGCGTAGAGGTTTTGGTTTTTGGCGAAGTTTGCGATCGCAGTCGCCCAATCAGCCATGCAGGTGCCCGTGTCGAGCAGGGAGCCGCCTTGCGTGACATTATTGTTGCTCTTGCACTTTGCCGGTGCACTCCAACACGAGCCGATAACCTTGAGATCCGGGTTCTTGGCTCGCGATTCGGAGACGAACTGGCCGGTCAGGCTGCCATCGGTATTCATACCGATGCGCAGAATGGACAAGCCAATTGAGTCGGTTGCCGTGGTCGTGAACAGCTTGTCGGTCGGAAAGGTCTTGCCCGTTGGCATCAGCGCGGTGTTGATACCGAAGCCCTGAATGGTCTGATGGGTCGCGTCTAGTTTGACGTTGATGCCCGCGACGACCGGACCGCCACCGGTGCCCGAACCCGCGGTTCCGCTGCCCGTTCCCCCCGTGGCGCTGCTGCCGCCGGTGGTGCTGCTGCCGCCAGTGGTAGTTCCCGTCCCGCCGCTGCTGCTGCCTCCGGTCGCGGAACTACCCGCACCGCCCGGGGTGGTACCGTTACCAGCTGCGGCCGCCACAAAGCCGGCCGCGCCCGCTGCCGCATTCGAACCGCCCGTAGGCGTGGACGAACTGCCGGCGTTGCTCGGCGCGCTGCCACCCGTGGCAGGCGTCCCTCCAGCTCCGCCCGGGGGACTCTTGTCACTCGAGCAGGCTGCGAAAGCCATTGCGAGGACCATGGGTCCAACTGGCATGATGAACACACGACCCATCCGTTCCCACAACAAGCTAATCGTTCGCATTGGAGGACGGTGTGCCAGAAGTTACAGGAGAGTCAAGACACAAAACCAACCCATAAAAAAACTCAAATCTAGCGAGCACGGCAATTTCGACTGCGGATGACAGCCGGCGATATTCGCTGTTTTGTCGACAGCCATTTGCCACTCTGCCGCCACGAATTGTCATGATCAGTCCCGCTGTTCCCGGGCATGCTCGGGCCCCATTCGAGCAGGTAGTCGTGCCCCAAGCACCGTCAATACCACTCACAAATGTCACTGACTTATGGCAACGACTCGACCGCTGCGAACACGCCCTCTCGCTGCGGGACTCGCGACGCTCGTTGGCGATTGAATCAGCTCACACAACTGCCGTGCTCCGGCCTCGGGCTCGAGGAGCGCCGGTGACGCGTTCTGCAGCGTCCGCCCGATAGCCGCTGTCGCTTCCCGACGGCGACAGGAAAGGTCCGAGCCGCGCGGTCGCAAAAATGCTGCAGTTTCGCCGGTCGCGGGCGCCGCGCCGGCATTTATCTGCGGAAATTTGGGATGGCAACGTTAACAGAAAGCGGGGGCCAAGCCCCGCAAGTGAAGGGCAAGCCGCAGAATGGTGCGGCCACCATGACACCGCTGCCACAGTCGCAGCAGGGCAACGCGAGCAGCAACGCGAATGGCGGCTGTACCGGCCGGGTCCGAAATGACCTCAGTCCTCCAGGCGCGGCTCGCGAGCACATTGCGCTGGCTGCGTGCCGCTGCGGTTGGGCGCGTCAAGGGATGGCGACTTGCTGCTGCACGAAGCTGACGAGACTCGGACTGCCCACCGCGATGGTGACGGAGCTCGGGATCTTCACTAGCCGCCATTGAACCTTCCAGGGCAGGCTGCCCGCGGCCGCAACCGACGTGTAAGGCCCCTGCACTTCGAACTCGATCCAAGTGGCGCCTGGGTACAGGCAAATTTCGCCCTCGCCATTGGGGACTTGTGCGCTGACGGGTTGATCGCTGAAGCGCTTCAAAAACAGGTTGCCGCCGAAGACGTAAGCTTCCCAGCCGTTCGCCCCATCCGCGACCAGCTTGCTGCCATCAGGGCTCGTGGCCGTTTTTGGCCCGTCGTCGAACCAAACCATGCCCCCTGATTGGGTGACGGTGAGTGGGCCGGCGGTCACCGAGGAACCGAGCGGGAAAAAAGCGATGCCCCCGCGAGGAACCCGACTCACCTCCCAAGGAGCCGCCTTTTGGGCCTTGCTGACGTTGATGGTGTAATTGATCGTGATCCAGCCCGAGGCTGAATCGGCCGAATAGTCCTTGGCCATTGCGACGCCCAATGTCGCGTCAGCCATGCCCGTCAACATCAGATGCGCACCGGCGATCGCCGCGGTGTACGGAGCATTGTCAATCGCCGCGGGGGGCGGCCATTCGGGCGACCACGTTTTTAGGCGCGGGCTGGTCCAAAATACCGAGCCCCAGGTCGTGGCGTCCGCGGCCTTGGTCATCATCATGTCCACGCCGGAGAGCGAAAACTTCGAGACGCGTCCGCCCGTTTGCGCATCGACTTCGAGAATAGTGTCCGCGAAACTGAAACGGTACAGGCTCGTACCAGAGGTCTGGACCGGGACGACAGGCGCGGCACCCGCGCCCGCCGCGCCCGCTGCAGCTGCGCCGCCTGCGCTACCACCGGTGGCGCCGCCGGAACCGGCGACGCTCGCGCCCCCTCCTGCTGCTCCTGCTCCTGCACTGCCGCCAGTGGCTGCGCCGCCGAAGCCGGCTCCTGCACCGCCCACGCCCGCCGCCGCAGTTGCCCCGCTGCCACCGCCGCCCGGCGCGCCGCCGATGGTGGGGGCGCCACCGGTAGGTGCGCCTGCAGCGCCGGGGCCCCTGCCACCCTCGCTCAGCATACCCGCTATACCCGCTGCGCCTGCGACTGCTCCGCCCGTCGCCGGGGCGTTGCTACTGCACGCGAAAGACAACAGACAAGCGCCTGCCATCGCGGCGAGTCGGTGTTCATCGATCAACTGACGAGC
>Ga0164308_10000583_pt1 | contig 19894 bp, 14 predicted proteins | sample Whisoiple_246_MG_FD_109983 | JGI IMG/M metagenome (GOLD analysis project Ga0164308, IMG submission 109983) | Soil microbial communities amended with fresh organic matter from upstate New York, USA - Whitman soil sample_246_MG | ecosystem: Environmental > Terrestrial > Soil > Unclassified >...
ATCCTGTCTGCCGGCGCTGATCCAGGCACCCGTCTTCATCGGCCTGTTCCACGTGTTGCGGATGTTCCAGCCGGTCAACGACGGACCCGAGGGTCCGAGCGTGTGGTTCTACCGGGCCAACGTCTACTTCTTCGGCCAGGCCGACGTCGTGTCCATGGGCGAGGCCAAGCTGCCCGGTGGCGCGCCGCTCGTCGGTTTCATGACGATGCCGCTGGATCAGTTGACCTTCATGGCCGGCGACCGCGCAGCGATCATCTGGTGGGGCGTCCCGCTGACCATCCTGGCCGGCATCGCCACCCACCTGACCAGCCGCCGCTCGGTCGCCCGCCAGCGCGAGATGAACATCGACGCGTCCGGCCCGCAGACCGCGATCATGAACAAGCTGATGCTGTACATGTTCCCGCTGTTCGTCGTGTTCGGTGGTCCGTTCTTCCCGCTGGCCATCCTCTTCTACTGGCTCGCGAACAACTCCTGGACCTTCGGTCAGCTCAAGGTGGCGCACACGCTGCAGGACAGGCGGGCGCTGGCCAAAGCCCAGATCGTCGAAGAGGTCAAGGACCAGACCAAGTTCACGACGCCCAAACCCGGCGCGAAGCCGAAGGCGTCCTCGAACCGGCCCGTCATCGAGCCGTCGAAGATCGTCGACAGCGGTGGTTCCAACGGCTCGGGCAACGGCAACGGCGGGCCTAACCTCAGCAAGGGTTCGAAGCCGGCTCCCGGTGCCAAACCGGCTCCCGGCGCCAAGCCTGCCGCGGGAACGAACCCCGCCCCAGGTGCGCGCCCGAACAATCAGAAGAAGAAAAAGAACTCGGGTCAACGCTGAGCCCTGTGGCAGCCCCGCCGAGAGACGTCCTGCGCTGCACCTGCCCGTGAGCGGGTGCGAGCGAATGGCCGCAGTACGGATGGGGTACCGACAGGGCCGAGCGTCCCACAGTTGTGACGTCAGGAATGGGAGAACCAATGACAGAGAATGCCGTCGACGTGGTCGACGATCTGGAGCAGTCCGCGGCCGCGGAGCCGGGTGACAGCTCGGACGCGGAAAACGGTGCGGCCGCCGCCGGCACCGAACGGCTGAGCAAGCACGAGCTGCTCGTTGCCGAGGGTGACGCGGCCGGTGACTATCTGGAGCGGTTGCTCGACATCCTGGACTTCGATGGCGACATCGACCTGGACGTGGAGGGTGAACGGGCGGTGGTGTCGATCATCGGTGACGGTGACATCGACAAGCTCGTCGGCGATCACGGCGAGGTGCTGGACGCCCTGCAGGAGCTGACCAGGCTCGCCGCCATGGCCGAGACCGGGCAGCGTTCGCGATTGATGCTCGACATCGCCGGCTACCGGGCGCGTCGGCGGACCGAACTCGGCGAGCTCGGCAAGAGCACCGCGGAGCGGGTCGCCGAATCCGGCGAGGCGGTCCGGTTGGCTCCGATGAACCCGTTCGAGCGCAAGGTCGTGCATGATGCGGTCGGCACCGTTGCTGGTGTCGAGTCGTCCAGCGAGGGTGAAGAGCCTCGCCGGCGGGTCGTCATCAGCCCGGCTTCCTGATCGTCGGCGGCGTGACCGGCAGCGACGGCGATGGCGTCGTCGCTGATTCCTCGGCGACCGCCGACCGTTCCGCGTCGTCGGGCATTCCCGTCGACTCGGATTCCGTACGCGGCGTCGACGAGGATTCAGCAGTTCCCCTCGAGGATGAGCCCGTCGCTGCCGTTCGGATGTTCGGCGAGCGCATCGACCTGGCCCGCGCGTATGTCGCGTCGTTGGCGACCGACGGCGTCGTTCGTGGACTGATCGGGCCGCGCGAACCGGCTCGGCTCTGGACCCGGCACGTGGTGAACTCGGCGGTCATCGCGGAGCTCATCGAACAGGGCGTCCGGGTCGTCGACATCGGCAGCGGTGCCGGGCTGCCCGGCATTCCCCTTGCCATCGCCCGTCCCGACCTTCGGGTCACACTGGTCGAACCGCTGGAGCGTCGTGCCAGGTATCTGTCCGAGATGATCGAGACGCTGGATCTACGGTTGTGCCGGGTGGTTCGTGGCCGCGCCGAGGACGTGGTCGCCGAGTGCGGTGACGCCGACATCGTCACGTCGCGGGCTGTCGCTCCCCTCCATCGGTTGGCGGGATGGTCGGCACCGCTGACCCGGGTGGGCGGCGTGGTGCTGGCGATGAAGGGCCAATCCGCCGCCGAGGAACTGCAACGCGACCGAAGTGCCGTCGCCGCAGCGGGTCTGGTCGACCCCGAGGTCCTGGAGATCCGCGGGTACGAGCAGATCGACCCGACCTTCGTCGTTCGAGCCACTCGCGCCGAGATCCCTGTTGCCGGTTTCAAGTCCAACCGTCCTGGACGCCGCCGCCGCTGATTCCGTCGGCGTCGAAGTGATCTGGATGCGATGGCGATCGGGTCGCGAAAGCCGTGAAATGACGTCAGGCGGTCAGCTACCTGGTTCCGTCACGGTGACGGAACGGTGCGTTTGCATTTGCCGAACGTCACGGCCTACCAACTTCGCCCGCCCATCAGTGACGCCAACCTGGGGCCGCCAGCGGAACGGCCGCCTGTCACGAGTTGGAGATGGGCGACGCAGTTGCGCGTTGGCTCCAACGGCGGAGGACCACGTCGCTATTCTCCGGTCTCACCGTCGATCGATTCACGCAGCAGATCGGCGTGGCCGTTGTGCCGGGCGTACTCCTCGATCATGTGAACCAGGATCCAACGCAGGCTGGGTGCACGGCCGTCCGGCCAACGGCGACCCGCCAGTTGTCCGAGTCCGCCGGCCGCAAGCGCGACCTCGACCTTCGACCTCGACCTGCTGACCGCGGAGTTCCAGACAGCGAAGAGCTCGTCCGGCGAGTCGTCGGTCGCGGAGTTCCAGTCCCAGTCGGGATCGGTCCCCCAGTCGACCGTATCCCAGGGTGGCTGCCGGGGTTCGTCGTACAACCATCGAGAGAACCAATCGTCCTCGACATAGGCCAGGTGTTTGAGCAATCCGCCCAGGGTGATCGTCGAGACCCCTACTCTCGACCGCAGGCCCGCGGCATCGACGCCTCGACATTTCCATGCCAGCGTCGCGCGCTGAAAGTCGAGGAAGCCCAACAATGTTGCCACCTCGTCGCCGGCCGGGGGTGGCTCCGGACGGCCGTATTCGTCGACCTCGGTCATGGCCGCAGAGTCTAGGCGGAAGGCGAGCAAGAGCGGTTCATCGCCCTCCTTGGTCTTGCTGACAAGGGTCCGGTCCCGACGACCTCACTGGAGATCGCCCCCACGGCCCGCATGTTTCACGTGAAACTATGGCCTCGCCCCGGTACGTCAGACGAAGCCGACGAGCCGAGTGCGCACCGAAGCCCCGGCCAGCCCCCCGAATGTTTCACGTGAAACGACAGGTCCGAACGACCGGAGGCGCCGGGCCCGGAGGCCGTCCCGGAGCATTCCGGCTTGCCCCGCGACAGAGCGCCGTTTCACGTGAAACATCGACGAACTCGACGGCGTCCAAGCCCGGCACCCTTCACCGGCCTCGGCCCGGGGTCTCAGCAACGGTGTCACGCATCGACGATCGCGGACTCGACATTGCTGCCGCACAACCTGTTCGGACGCCGTTTCACGTGAAACATGGTCGCTCTCTGCGTTGTGACGCAGCCAACCGGTCACGTTTCATGTCGCGCCCGGCGTGGGTCCCTCATCGGCGCGACGCACCGTCATAGCGTGCGAACCGCATCGGCAACGCATCTCCGTCACGACGAACAGGGCGGCGCCGGCGGCAGAACCATCAATCGGGAGGCACCGTGAGTATCGGCATTGACGTCGCACCTGAGACCGAGGATCACACAGAGGAGGACACCCCGCTCGCGCGAGCATCGTTGGCAGCCATCGAGATGCGGTCCGGCGACCTGACATTGCCGCGGCCGCGTCACCGGCGGGTGTTCTCGGTGGCCAACCAGAAGGGCGGGGTCGGCAAGACCACCACGACGGTCAACATCGGCGTTGCGCTGGCGCTGCACGGCTTGCATGTGTTGATCATCGATCTGGACCCGCAGGGGAACGCCTCTACCGCCCTCGGTGTACAACGAACGGCCGGCACGCCTTCGGTGTACGACGTCCTGGTCGGCGACATCACTCCCGCCGAGGCGATCCAGACCTGCCCGGACGCACCACGTCTCGGCTGCATCCCGGCGACCATCGACCTGGCCGGTGCTGAGATCGAACTGGTGAACATGGCCGAGCGGGAGACCCGGCTCAAGAAGGCCATCGAGGCGATCGACATCTATTACGACTACATCCTTGTCGACTGCCCGCCGTCGCTCGGACTGCTCACCGTCAATGCGATGACGGCGGTCGACGAGGTCCTCATCCCCATCCAATGCGAGTACTACGCGCTGGAGGGCCTCGGCCAGTTGCTCAACAACATCAACCTGATCAAGGAGCACCTCAACCCCACGCTGTTGGTCTCGACCATCCTGCTGACCATGTATGACGGGCGGACCAAGCTCGCGGATCAGGTCGCCAACGAGGTCCGCGGACACTTCGGCCCCAAGGTGCTCACCACATCCATCCCGAGGTCGGTGAAGATCTCCGAGGCCCCCGGCTTCGGGCAATCCGTGATGACGTACGACCCAGGATCCCGGGGGGCGATGAGTTACCTCGACGCCGCCCGCGAGATCGCCGAGCGCGGAACGAAGGAGCTGTCATGACCGGCAAGGCTCGCGGCGGACTGGGGCGGGGCCTGGCGGCACTGATCCCGACCGGACCGGCCACCACCACAGTGGCCGACGTCCTGATCAACGGAGCCGGCCCTCGTCGTGATCACGGCGCGCTGTCGCTGGTGGGGGGTGACGACTCCGCCGAGAAGAGCACGGCCGACGCTGCCAATGCCAACGGCAAGAACGGTTCCGGCCACGTGGCAGCAGCCCCCGAGGAAGGGTCAACAGCGGTCTCGATCGAGGGAGCCAACGCCCGCAAAGCCCAACTAGTTGACGCATCATCAACCGGTCCGCGCTATCAGGACATCGCGATCGATGCCATCAGGCGCAATCCCCGGAACCCGCGCAGTGTGTTCGACGAGGATGCGCTGGTGGAGCTGACCCACTCGATCCGCGAGTTCGGTCTGCTGCAACCGATTGTCGTACGCGAGGTACCCGACGGCGGTTTCGAGCTGGTGATGGGGGAACGCCGCTGGCGCGCCGCCGAACGGGCCGGCCTGGAGACCATCCCGGCGATCGTCCGCCGCACCGAAGACGCCGATCTCCTCCGTGACGCGCTACTGGAGAACATCCACCGGGCGAACCTGAACCCACTGGAAGAGGCCGCGGCCTACCAGCAGTTGCTCGAGGAGTTCGACGTCACCCAGGAGGAGCTGGCCTCACGGCTGGGTCGAAGCCGACCGGTCATTTCCAACACCATCCGGTTGCTGAAGCTGCCGGTTCCGGTGCAGCGCAGCCTTGCTGCCGGGGTGCTCTCCGCCGGGCACGCAAGGGCACTGCTGTCGCTTCCCGATCCGGACGACCAGGAGCAGCTGGCAGCGCGGATTGTCGCCGAGGGTCTGTCGGTCCGCGGAGCCGAGGAGGCCGTGACGTTGATCGCCGGCAAGGCAACTCCACGGCGTCGGACGACAACGGCCAAGCGGATCATTCCCGGGCTGGAGGATGTCGCCGTCACGTTGTCGGACACCTTCGACACCCGGGTTCGGCTCGAACTCGGCCGGACCAAGGGCCGAATCGTGGTGGAATTCGCGACTCAGGAGGACCTGAAGCGGATCATGACCATCATGGCGCCACAGGCTTTCGGAGCGAATGTTCTCGGTTCCGAGAACGATGATCGTGAAACCGATCTCGATGACCGGTCGCCCCAGGTCGAACTGTCACGGTGACGCTTCTGCCTGTCTGAACTCCAAGGCACCGCGAGAGTTGTTGTGCACCAACAACTCCCGCGGCGTCGTTGGAACTCGGTCAGTACCCGCGGGCGACTGCGCGCTCGACCAGGCCGGCGTATACGGCTCCGAGATCAGTGCCGGCCTCAGCCACCGACATCGGCAGCATCGAGGTCTCGGTCAAGCCGGGGGACACGTTGACCTCCAGGAAATGGACCACTCCGTCTGAAGTGGCGATGGCGTCGGTGCGCGAGACGTCCTTCAGGCCGAGGGCCTTATGCGCACCGATGGCCAGGTCGGCCGCCGCGACCGCGACCTCCGGCTCGAGTCTGGCCGGGGTGAAGTACGTGGTCAGTCCGGCGGTGTATCGGGACTCGTAGTCGAAGATCCCACTGTTGGGCGAGATCTCCACTGCCGGCAGGGCCTCGACTCCGCCCTCGTCCTCGACCACGGTGATCGCCAGCTCGACGCCCTCGACGAACTGCTCGACCACTACGATCTCGCCGTAGGCGAAGGCGCCCACCAACGCGGCGGGCAGTTCTTCGATCGATCGGACGGCCGTCGCTCCCAGTGCCGAACCGCCGTGCTGCGGCTTGACCATCAACGGCAGACCGAGGTGGCCGACCAGCAGCCCGATCAGCGCCTGCGCGCCGAGATCCCGAAAGGTGCTGTGCGAGATCGACTTCCACTCGGGGGTGGTGAATCCCGCCCGTCGCACAAGGTTTTTGGCGATGTTCTTCTCGTAGGCCAGCCGGCAGTCCTGGCCCCGGGTGCCGACGTAGGGAACACCGGCCATCTCGAGAATCCCTTGAATCGCGCCGTTCTCGCCGCGACTGCCGTGCAGGGTGATGATCGCGGCGTCGGGCTTGGCTTCGGCGAGCCAGGGGATCAGATCGGCATCGGTGTCCCGCAGGGTGACGTCGAGGCCGAATCCACGCAGCGCCTCGTGCAACCGCGAGCCGGACCGCAGTGAGACGTCCCGCTCATGGCTGAGGCCTCCGGCCAATACCACCACGTGTCGGGTCATCGACTCACTCTCCTTGCAGGACGGTTCATTTCGGGCTCGGGAAGGCGTGATGCACCGGGTGGGCCAGCCGCATCAGGCGGTGTCCGGCGACGGGGACGACGGCCCCAGAGCCGGTCGGATCAGGGTGGGGCCGAAGGTACGCATCACGTCGAGTTCACCCTCGAGCACGCCGGCCAGCCGCCGCACGCCCTCGGTGATCCGGTCCGAGGTCGGGAAGCAGTACGACAGGCGCAGTTGCCTGGTGCCCAGACCGTCGGCGTAGAAGGCATTTCCTGGAACGTAGGCGACACGGGCGGTGACTGCGCGGGGGAGCATGGCAGCGGTGTCGAAGCCTTCCGGCAGGGTGACCCAGACATAGAACCCGCCGTCCGGCGTGGTCCACGTGGTGCCCTCCGGCATGTAGTTCTCCAGCGCGGTGAGCGTCGCATCCCGACGCTCGGCATAGGTCTGCCGGTAGGCCTTGATCTGGCTCAGCCAGTCGAACTTCGCCAGATACCGCGAGATCAACATCTGGTTGAAGACCGGCGGGTTGAGCGTCGCCGCCTCGTTGGCCAGTACCAACTTTTCCCGGACGGCGTGTGGCGCGAGCACCCACCCGACCCGCAGCCCCGGGGCGAAGGTCTTCGAGAAGGAACCGAGGTAGATCACGTTGTCGGGATCGTCGGCGCGGATCGCCCGGCGCAGCTTGTCGTCGAAACCCAGGAGTCCGTAAGGGTTGTCCTCGAGGATGGCGATGCCGGCCCGGCGGCAGATCTCGGCGATGACACCCCTTCGGTCGTCCGACAGCGTGACCCCGGCCGGATTGTGGAAGTTCGGAATCGTGTAGAGCAGTTTGACCTTTCGGTTGGCGGCCCGGCAGGCCTCGATCGCGGCGACCAACGCCGCGGGGATCAGCCCGTCGTCGTCCATCGCGACGTGCACGACCTGCGCCTGGTACGCCTGGAACGTACCCAACGCGCCGACGTACGACGGCGCCTCCGCCAGGATGACATCGCCCGGATCGCAGAAGATCCGCGTGGTCAGGTCCAACGCCATCTGCGAGCCGACGGTGACCATGACGTCATCCGGGTGCGCCTTGATGCCCTCGAGCGCCATCACCTGACAGATCTGTTCCCGGAGCTGCACGATTCCCTGGCCGGACCCGTACTGCAGGGCCACCAGGCCGTCCTCGGCGACCAGACCGGCGGCCTCAGCCGCCAACGACTCCAGTGGGAGCGACTTCAGGTACGGCATGCCACCGGCCAGCGACACCACCTCGGGACGGTTGGCGACAGCGAACAGTGCCCGGATGGCCGAGGCCCGCATGCCGACGGTACGTTGCGCGTAACGCTGCATGTGCTGGTCCAGGCTGTTGCCCGTCATGACGCCACCTCAAGTCCTCGCCGCTGCCTTCCGGTCGGCGGGCGGGATCATGATCCAGTGCGGCGCCGGAACGGTCGGGGTCATCGTAACCGGCATGTTCTTCACCGCTCGGGATCCGGGTGAACCCTGACCAGCGGACCGGCGTTCCACGGAAGACCTATCCTGATGACGACAACTCTGCCGACGGCTGGGAGCAGACCGGCCGCAGAGCCGGAGACCGTGCCGGACCGACCGGCGGCGCGGGTGCGCGGGTAACAGGGAGCGGTGTGACGCGAGCGTTGGTGCCATTGTCGATGACCACCATCGGCTCGCTACCCGAACGGTGCCGCGCCTGCGTGGCCTGGGAACTGGATGCCGAAGCGGTGACCTCGGCGGTCAAACTCGGCGAGACCGAGTTCGAGAAGGAGGTCTGGCTTTCCGGGGTGATGCTCACCTGGGGATCGGCGGGCCAGATCGTCACCGTCGACGATCGCCCGGTCGGGTTCGCGCTGTTCGCCCCACCGACCGCGGTGCCGGGAGCATCGGCATTCCCGACCTCGCCGGTGTCACCGGATGCCGTGCTGCTGACCACCGCGAAGATCCTGCCCGAGTTCACCGGCCAGGGACTGGCCCGCTACCTGATGAACGGGGTGGTGAACGCGCTGACCCGCCGCGGGGTCAGGGCCATCGAGGTGTTCGGGCTGGAGTCCGACCCGCTGCCCGACCCGGAGGATCCGCAGGCCGCCCCGGCGGAACTCGCGCCGGACCCCGGTCTTCCCCGTTGCCTGTTGCCGGCCGGGTTCGCCCGGGCCGTGGGTTTCGAGGACGTCGCGCCCCACTTCCGTTACCCCCGACTGCGTTTCGAGCTCGGCCGGGATATCGGCTGGAAGGCGGAGGTGGAGTCGGCGTTGGAGAAGCTCTTCACGGTGATCCGCGTCCCGGCCTCGCCGTCCCCGCTGGTGCCGGAGCTCGTCGGCCAGCGCTGACGGCCCGCACGATCAGAGGCACTTCCGCGATATCGCCATTTGGAACGAATCCGACACGACATGCCCGACCGCGGCCAGCGTGAAGCTCAGGCGGAGTCGCGGATGGTGCGCTCGTGCTCCAGCAGGTCGGAGAAGGTGAACGTGCCGGTGTGCGGGTCGTCCCGGCCGTCCAGGTACAGCCGCTTCACGGCGACCAGCAGACCGTCGGCCAGCAGATTGCGGAACTCGTCGGACGTCAGACGATCGCGTTCGGTCGGGTTGGAGAGGTACCCCATCTCCACCTGAATGGCCGGCATGCGGGTCAGTCGCAGTACGTCCCACGGCCGGTGGTGCACTCGACAGTCGGCAAAGTGCGTGCGCGCCACCAACTCTCGCTGCACCAGTTGGGCGAGGGTCTCCCCGACGGTGGAGGTGGCGCCGGAGTCGGTGCCGAAGTGGAAGGTGGCGATCCCGCACGCCTTCGGTGACGTCGATCCGTCGATGTGCAGGCTGAGCAGCAGGTCCGCGTTGACGTTGTTCGCGTAGGCCGCGCGTTCCTCGGCGGATGGGTTCTGATGGGCACCGCGGGTCAGGCTGACGTTCATGCCGGTGGTGACCATGCGGGACTGCAGCCGTCGGGCGACGTCATAGGCGAGGTCGGCGGCCCGGACATCGCCGACCGTCCAGCCGGGATCTTCCGCACCGTGCGCCGGGTCGATGACGATGCGCTTGCCGTACAGCCGCGGCCCAGCCTGCCGGACGAGCTGGTACTCCCGCAGGTACTGCGGCCGGCCACCGGTGACCATCCGGCCGATCCGGTTCAGTTCGCGGTAGGTCTCCGGCCCGAACACCCCGTCCTCGGACAGGCCGCGGTGGCGCTGGAAGTCGCGGACGCTCAGGTCGGTCAGCGGCCCGAAAATGCCGTCGGGCCGGCCGGTGTTGTAGCCCATCTCGGCGAGCCTGGTCTGCAGCGCCATCACGTCGTCGCCGGTCATCGGCGCGGAAAGGGTGTGGGTCAGGCTGCGATCGCCCAGATTCCAGCGGGCGTCGGTCAACGAGCGAACCGTCACCGGGCCGACGATGCCGTCGACGATCAGCCCGCGACGCTGCTGGAAGTCCCGGATCGCGCCGTCGGTGGCGGCGTCGAACTCGGCGACCGCCCGATCGGTCCCGTTGAGTGACGGGAGCAACTGCAGGCTCGCCAGGGCTTCCCGGAGGTCGGCAACTGCCGGTCCTCGATCACCGCGCCGCAGCAGCATCGCTCTCCTTGACACTCGAATCCCGTCCAGCTTCTGACAACGAACCCTTTGGTTCGCCCTTCCAAGGACGCCCGGTTCGCGGCGAGGTTCCCGGCGATGGGCACCCGCGCGTCACCGGATCCTGTTCGCCGCGCCCACCATTGTGCAACGAAATGCGAGCGTTCATGACCTGCACACGCCCCCGAGGACATCCGAAGGAACCGCGAACCGTCCCCGGACAGCACAGCGCCGTCTACCCCGGGAACGATCCCGGAGCAGACGGCACGAAGTGCAGAACGGCAGAAATCAGGCGAGAACGTCGGCGAATTCGGCCAGCAGCGCTGCCTTGGGCTTCGCACCGACGACCTGCTTCACCGGCTTCCCACCCTGGAAGACCAGCATCGTCGGGATCGACAGGATCTGGTACTGCTGGGCGATCTGCGGGTTGGCGTCGATGTCGAGCTTGGCGACAGTGACCTTTCCCTCATGCTTGGTCGCGATCTCCTCGAGGATCGGCGCGACCATCCGACACGGCCCGCACCACTCCGCCCAGAAATCGACGATGACGGGAACGTCGGACTGCAGGACGTCGGTGTCGAAGCTGGCGTCGGTGACCTTCACGGTGGCCATGGGACCTTCTCTCTCGGGTTGAAAACTCTCGGGGTGAAACTCTGGGTGGTGAAACTGCGGGCTGGTGCCGGTGTGCTGCGGTCAGACGCTCAGCGAGTCCTCGAAGGCGGCGGCCGGTAGGTCCGGCATCGGATCGGTGGTGATCCCGGCGATTTCGTTGTCTGTCACATTGTCGGCGCGGCCTTGCTCGGTGAGCGGGTGGGACGCCAGGTAGTGCTGGGCATCCAGCGCCGCGGCGCAGCCCGAACCGGCAGCGGTGATGGCCTGCCGGTAGGTGTGGTCCACCAGGTCGCCGCTGGCGAACACCCCGGCGACGCTGGTCCCGGTCCCGGCGGTGGCGCCCACCTCGCGGCCGGTGAGCACATAGCCCTCGGGGTCGGTGATCACTTGGTCGCGGAACAGGTCGGAGCGTGGGTCGTGACCGATCGCCACGAACACGCCGGTGACGGCCAGCTCGCTCGTGTCGCCGGTCCGCGTATCGGTGAGCGTCACGCCGGTCACGCTGGTTTCGCCGTGCAACTCGGTGATCGCCGCGTTCGTCACCCAGCGGATCTTCGGGTCCTTACGGGCCCGTTCCAGCATGATCGCGCTGGCCCGGAACTCGTCCCGGCGGTGCACGATCGTCACCGAGCGGGCGAACCGGGTGAGGAAGGTCGCCTCCTCCATCGCCGAGTCGCCGCCACCGACGACCACGATGTCCTGATCGCGGAAGAAGAAGCCGTCACAGGTGGCGCAGGCGGAGACCCCGCGGCCGATCAGGCGCTGCTCGTCGGGCAGGTTCAGGTAGCGGGCGGCGGATCCGGTCGACAGGACGATCGCCCGGGCGCGGTGCTGCACGCCGTCGACGGTCACCGTCTTGATCGGGCCGTCCAGGCTGACCGCCTCGGCATCGACGGTGCGCAGGTCCGCACCGAACCGCTCGGCCTGCTCGCGGATCTGAGCCATCAGCTCCGGACCCTGGATGCCCTGCGGGAATCCGGGGAAGTTCTCCACCTCGGTGGTGGTCATCAAGGCGCCGCCGTAGGAGTAGCCCTCGAACACCAGAGGCTTGAGCTCGGCACGGGCCAGGTAGATGGCCGCGGTGTAACCGGCAGGGCCCGATCCGACGACGATCACGTCGTGCACCGGTCCGGCGTCGTCTGACGCAGCGGGCGCCGGGGTGGTCAAGCCGAAGTCGGGCACGAAGTTGGTCATCAGGTCCCCTCACCACCGCCGCCGGCCGGGCACACCGCGGGCGGGTGATTGCTCTCGATTCGTGATCGCATTGCACACCGATGTCGCGCCCGGACTGCAGGCGGCATCAGTCTGATCAACGCAACCCTACCGACGAAAGATTCCCGACCCGGCCGCGAGCGGCCGCTCGTCCCGGCGGGTCGCCGCGTTGCGCTCCTGCGGGCGGTTCCCGATCAGGGGCTGCCCTGGATCGTGACCTCGTTGATCTTCGACTGGAACTGGCCGTCCGGCGTCGGCGACAACTTCGTGACGAACGCGATCAGGTACTTCGACTTCGGTGCGCCGGTGAGCGGGATCGTCACCGTGCCGTTCTTGATCGTGCCGCTGCCCAGCGGTTTGGTCTGGTCGTATCCGACTGTCGGTGACGAGGCAGACCGGATCTCGATGGTCGTGCCCTCGGTGGCGCTGTTGACGGTGACGGACGTCGGGGTGGTCTCGCGTTCCAGTTCCAGCAGCAGGCCGACGCCGGTCTTCAGCGAGGGGAACTGCTGCTTGTAGACCCAGGTCAGCCACGCCGACTCGGCATTGCCGTCGAAGGCCCGGTCGACATAGTCCTTGTAGTCGGGGGTGCCGTCGCCCTGCGGGTCGAAGACCAGGCCGGCGACGGCCTTGATCGGCACATCCGTCGGCGGGGCGGCGGCCGACGTGGGGGCGTCGGTGGTCGGTGCCGCTTCGGCCGCGGTCGTCGGCGCCGCGGCGGTCGAGGCGAGTGCGGAGTCGATCATCGGTAGCTCATCGGGTGCGCTGTTCTGGATGGACGCGACGAACTGGTTGGTCAGGCCGCCGAGGGCGATCACGATCAGCACCGCGAACACCGCCAGCACCACGGACGCCAGTCCGAGCTTGACCCTGCGTTCCTTGATCAGCCGGCGGTCGGCGGCGCTGAGCGGTTTGACCTCGGCGACCGGCGGAGCCTGGGCGATCCCGGCGACCGTCTCCGGGCTGCGCAACAGGGCGGCGATCGCACCCACCGCGTGGATGCCGTCCGGTTCTTCCGGGTGCAACGCGCGTTCGGCCAAAGCGGAGAGCGCCTCAGGCACCGACGTCCGCACCTCGTCGGCCGGCAGTTCGCGGCCGAGCCTGGTCGGCGCCGCCGGGAACTCCCGTTCCGCGGCCGCGGCGATCGCACCCGCGCTGCCCGCATCGCGGGGATCGATCGGATCGCCGAGCGGCCAGGTGCCGGTCAGCATCAGGTACAGCAGCGCGCCGATCGCCCGGATGTCCTGGTCGGGGGTGGCCGAACCATGGGCGATGACGTGCGAGAGCCGGACCTGGCCGTCGAAATTGACCCGGACCAGCGACGGGTTGATGGCGCCGAGGGCGATGCCGTTGCGGTGCGCCTCGGCGACGGCTTCGGAGAGTTTGGCGGTGATGGAGGTGGCCACATCGGGATCGAGCGGACCGCCGGTGAGCAGGTCGGTGAGCGTGGCGCCGTCCACCCACTGGCCGACGACGTAGGACTGCCCGTGATCGGTGCCGACGTCGAGGGTCTGCGGCAAGCCGACGTGGTGCAGCCGACCGGCGCGCAGCGTCCGCGCGACCGTCGCCGACGCGCCGCTGGTGTCGGGCAGGATCGTCACCGCCATGTCACGGGGGAGCACGGTGTCCTTGGCCCGCCAGAACCAGTGCCCGGAGTGGTCCGCCGAGACCAGGCTGACGAGCCGGTACCGCCCGCCGACCGTCGTGCCGGGGGTCAACGCAGCTGCGGCGGGCCCGTCGGCCGGTTCGGGGGTCGAGTCGAGGATGGAGGTCGCACCGACCTGCGCCGCCGCGGCGAGCAGTCGGTCGGCCGACGTCACGGTGGTCTTCTCCGGGTCGTCGAGATCGGCACCCTGGAGATCAGCACCGTGGAGATCAGCATCGCCGGCAACGGCGTGATCGCCGCGGCCGCCATCGCCACCACCGTTGGCGTCTCCACCGTCCGGCCGCGCGGCGTTGCCGCCCGCGCCGTTTCCGGTGGCCGGTGCGTCATCGCGGCCGATCACTCCGCCCGCCGGGATCACGGTCGTCGCGCCGGGGTCGACCGCCGGGCCATCGCTGTCGTGGGGCACCGGGTTGGACACCTGCTCCCTGCTGCTTGTCCGGATGCGCTGATCGCCGCGGGCGATCGGCATCACTGTCGTGGTTGCTTCTGCGTTCTGCCTGGCTGTCTGTGCTGGGTCGATCTGTGCTGGGTCGATCTTTGCCGGATCAATGCTCGACGAGTCGATCTCGACGGTGTTCATCTCGGATGCGGGGTTCATCTCCGAGGTGAGCGCGCGGATCACGACAGTCTGGGCTGCCCCACTCGCCTCGGTCGTCGAGCCTGCGGCTCGGGCGTCCGATGTTCGCGGGTCACCTGCGAGGGTGCCACGTCCAGTGTCCTGGACGCGGGGGGATGCCTCGGGGTTGGGCGCGCCGTCAGGTTGTGACCGGCGGAATACCGACCGCACCAGCCGGACCACCCGGTTCCGCAGCGGCAGGAGTTCCTCGACCTTGAGCAATGCACCGATCGCGGCGATCACCAGCAGGCCGACGGTACCGCTGAACAGGATGGACACCAGCGCGGTGAGCAGATCGTCGACGTCGAAGGAGAGCAGGACGTTTCCGGCGAGCAGCGCAGCGCCGGCACCCACCGCCCCGGCCACGGTCATCTTGATCAGCGTCACCAGGGTGCGTTTGGTCCCCATCGGGCCGTATCGAACGCGGAGCCAGATCTCGCCGGTGATCGCACCGATCAGGTAGGAGATCGACGTGGCGGCAGCCATCCCGGGCACGATGAGGGAGTCGTCAAGGGTCGCGCAGGCGATCAGCAGCGGCACCCGGACGGCGACCATGATCGCGTTGATCAGGACCGGGGTCCGGGCGTCCTTCATCGCGTAGAAGACCCGCATCTGCACCAACGTCACCGCGAACGGGACCAGCCCGAAGGCGAGCGCGGCCAGCGTGGTGCCGAGCACCAGGGTGTCGTCGAGACTGACCGCGCCGTAGAACGACGCGAGGATGGCCAGTGCGCCGGCCAGCACGATGATTCCGGCGGCCACCGGCGTGAGCGCGACGATCGAGAGTCGATTCGCCAGCGACGCATCGTTCTTGACGTCGACCATCTGCCCGGCGGCAGCGTGCCGGCTCATCCTGGGCATGATCGCGGTCAGGATGGAGACGCCGATGATGCCGTACGGAAGCTGGAACAACATCGACGCGAAGGCCCACAGCGAGATGCCGCCCTCGACGTTCTGCGAGGCCACGTTGGTGACCACGATGTAGCCGACCTGCGAGACCAGCACGTAGGCCACCGCCCACAGCATCAGCTGGCCGGCCTCGAGGAGTCGGCGATCGCCACCCCATCGCCAGCGGAACCGGAAACCTGTCCGACGCAGGGCCGGCAGCATGACGACCGCCTGCATGACGATGCCGAGGGTGGTGCCCAGGCTCAGTAGCAGGAACTGCTCGCGGCTCAGCTCGGTGAGTGCGCCGTCCGCGCCGCTGCCCGGAAGCAGGTGCAGGCCGACACCGACCGCGATGACCACCAGGTTGTTGGCCACCGGCGCCCACGCCGGGACCCCGAATTTCTCCTTGGTGTTCAGGATTGCGCCGAACAGTGCCGCGATGCCGTAGAAGAAGATCTGCGGGAGCAGCAGGTAGGCCAGCGAGTCGGCGAGTCCCTGGTCGACCGTCCCCTCACCGCCGGACAGGTACAGCCGGGTGAGCAACGGCGCTGCGGCGACAGCCAACCCGGTCGCGACGATCAACCCGACGAAGGCGACCGTCATCAGGCGTTGGGTGTAGCCCTCACCGCCGTCCGGATCGGACCTGGCGCGGGACAGCAGCGGTATCGCGACCGAGGTCAGTACCCCACCGATCAGCAGCTCGAAGACGATGTTGGGCAGCGTGTTGGCGATTGTGTAGGCGTCGTTGACGATGCCGAAGCCCAGGACGCTGAGGATCACCACCTTGGCCAGGAACCCGGTGATCCGGCTGACCAGGGTCGCGACGGCCATCACCGCGCCGGCCCTGACCACCCCGCCGGTGCGCGCGGTCTTCATCCCGGCGACGTCGTCGGCAGGCTGCTGGGTTGCTGCGTCGGGTCTGGTCACGATCGGTCCGTTCCGACCTGCTCGGAGGCCGGGGTCCGATTCTCGGGTGCCGGGCCGCCGGGGCCGGTGCTGTCCGGGCCGGGTCCGGTCGGTGGTGGGATGACGTCGCGGAGGGCGGGCGTCCCGGCATCGTCGGCCGGTCGATCCCCGGGCAACCCCGGGGTGGTGTCCGGCTTTCCGCGGAGCCGCTGCACGATCCGCAACGCCACCATCAACACCAGCACGCCGCCGGCGACGACGATGATGATCACCGTCAATGCCCCGTACGCGGTGGACTCGACCGACAACTGCACCGGTTGCCCCCAGGTGCTGCCGTCGGGACCGACGAGCACGGCTCGCACCTGGAACTGCCCGGACCGGGAGACCTCTGCCGGGATCTTCACCTGTTGCGACCGGCCGGCGGGGACGACTTGCAGTTCTGGGTTGGTGACGGTCAGGCCGACGAATTCGCCGCCGGTGATCTCCACCCGCAGTGGGACGTTGTACGGCAGGTTGTTCTGCACCGTCAACACCAGTGGCGACGAGGACGAGGCCAGCGTGTAGGAGTTGCCGGCCGACGAGATCTCCACCCCACCACGGATTCCCGCGGTGGTGGATTCGACGGTGGCCAGGTTGGCCTCACCCACGGCGGCGTCCGTTCGGAACGCGGTCGAGCCGGCGGCGTCCAGGGCGACGACGAGCGGGTCGAGCACCAGTGCGGGGTCGGTGGTCTGCGGGGTTCCGCCGAGTGACTGCTGGAGGCTGGTGACGTCGGCGCGGTTGGTCTTGACCCGCTCCAGGTACGCGTGGTTCAGCTCCTGGGCCTGTGCCTGTTCGGGGTAGGCCGGCACCGCGACCTCGGAGGCGGAGGCCGCCAGACCGGTCAACGAGGTACCACTGATCACCTGGCTCGCGCCGAGGGTGGCCAGCAGATCGGTGAGGACCCGAAGGCCGGGGGCATCGGGAGACCAGCGGCGGTCGGGGGTGAAGATGGCCGGGTTGGTGGTGCGGCTGACCGAGCCGTCCAGCGACTGCTGCGCCAGCACGCCGGTGAGCGCGTTGACCCGCTTCGCCCAACCCGATTGCCGTCCGTGGTCGATCAGGTCGCCGACCCCGCTCAGCACATCCGGTTGCGCGACCGCAGCCGGGATGTCGCTTTCGCCCACCGCAACCACAGCGGCTGCCGCGGCCGAACCGTCGAGTTCGAGCGATTCTTCGGACAGCAGGGCGGTGCTCAGTCCGGCGGACTGCAGGGCGGTCAGGGTCGCAGCGTCGGTGGCACCGTTGATCGGGAAGGCCATGCTGGTGATCGGGGGACTGGTGATCGCGGGAGCGGCGGCCGGGTCGTTCGGGCTCGAGCCGTCCGATTCGGTGCCGAGCACCCGTTCGGCCACCGTAGTTCCGTGCTCCACCGCGGTGGTCACCTCCCCGAGCAATCCGGCCCGCACCATGGCCACCACATCGGGATCGCCGTAGGGCAGCGCGAGGGTCGGATAGCGGGCGGCGACCGTCCGCAGCCGCTCGAGGAACGACGCTGCGGCACCCTGGCCGGTTCCGGCGACCGTGCCGGGAATCTGCACGGCTCCGGGATCGACTGCCGCGGAGGTGACGCCGGCGTCGGCCCCCGGCGGTGTCGATGCTTCGGGCAGGGTGGTCGCTCCGGAGGCCGCCGTTGTCGGGTCGATGGCAGCCGTTTCAACCGCGGTGTTCGGCCCAGCGGTGTTCGGCCCAGCGGTGTTCGGCGCAACCGATCCGTCGACGCCGGTGCCGGCCGCCTGATCGGGAACCGTCCCGCCGGTCGGCGCTGCCGTCGCTGCGAACGACCCCTCGGCCTGCAGCATCTGGTCCATCGAGGGCTGCGGTTCACCGGGCGCCACCACCCGGTACGCGCTGGTCATCCGGTCGAGCTCGTCGAGCAGCTGCGGGTCCACGACGACGGTGATCGCGCCCATCGGCACCGTGCCCGGCGCCGGATCGAGCAGCCCGTCGACCAGGGTGGCCAGTCGACCGCCCGGCGCGATCGCAGTCTGCAGGTCGTCATCGAGGAAGACACCGCCGACCCCGAGATGCGGGCGATCCACCACCGGCCAGACGAAATTCACCGGAAGCGGCTTCCCCGAGGCTCCGGTGCCCGGCGCCGGCGCCGTGCCGGGAGCACCCATCACCGTCAGCAGCAGATGCAGCTCGCCGACCCGCGCCTCCAGCGGACCACCCTCCAGCGTGACGGCGCCGTTGACGTTGACCATCAGCGGGTAGACGCCGGGAGAGGAGACGTCCAGCCCCTGCGCACCGGCGATGGGGACGGTGAAGGTGAACGGAGTGCTGGCCCCGGCGGCCAGGGTCGGGATCATCGGGGTGAAGTCCTGCTGCACCCGGTCGGTCGGCTCAGCGGGCTCGGCGATCTCCTGCCGGACAGCGGCCTCGTTCGGCAGGGCTGCTCCACGCTGGAACCGGTAGGCCAGGTCGGTCAGTTCCTCCGGCCCGGCGTTGGTCATCGTGCCGGAGATCGTCAGCAGGTTCGGGCTGATGGCCGTGACGAGCGCCGGTTCGATGGAGGTGACGTCGAACGACAGCCGGGTGACGTACTCGCCGAAGGGTTCCGGCGCCAGGCGGGTGGTCAGCGTTCCGGCCACCGTCGCGACCGGCCCGGCCGCGACGGTACCGACGCCGGTGCCGCCCAACAGGACCAGAGCGCCGACGGCAAGCAGGCTCAGCCGGCTGATCCAGGGGTGTCGACGATGATGGGGAGGGCGGACGTTCGCCGTCGGCACCCTCACGCGCTCTCCGCGAGCAGCTCGACGGCTCTGCGCGCCAGCCGCCGCTCGCCTGCGTAGGCCAGCCGGCCCGCGAGGTCGGTCAGCGGCACCCAGGCGACCTCGGTGACCTCGATGTCCGCGTCCGACAGCTCGCCGGCCACCGCGACCATCAGGTAGTGGTGGACCCGCTTGTGGATGCGGCGGCCCTGCGCGATGAAGGTGTATTCGACGCTGCCCAGCCGGGCGGTGATCCGACCCGAGATCCCGGTCTCTTCCTCGACCTCGCGAATGGCCGCCTGTTCGTGGGTTTCTCCCAGCTCGACGTGGCCCTTGGGCAACGACCAACGCAGCCGACCGCGGCGATCCAGCCGTCCGATCAGGGCCCCGGACGGGGTGCCGTCCTCGGTCCGGACGACCAGCCCGCCGGCCGACGTCTCATCCGCTCGCCGGCGCCGCTGCGGCGAGCCGGCGACCTGACGACGGGCGGTGGGCATGGGCCGATGGTAGTGCGGGAAGGCCCACCGAACAGGCAGGTGAGCGAGCCGGGCGGCACGGAAGAGGTCGCCCGCGCGGATAGACTGGCCCGTCGTGTCCCGCCCGCCCGCCCCGTCGCCGTCCCAGCTCCCGGATCCTGCAGCAGGACGGGCGCCCGTTTCGCCGACTGCGTCCGACGGTGCCGCGCAGAGCGCCGGCAACGGTCGTCTCACCTCGATGCAGCGGGCGGCGGTCGCCGAGTTGCTGCGGATCTCCCCGGTGGTGGACGAACTCGGCCGCCGGTTCGCCGCTGCCGGCCA
>Ga0164308_10000585_pt1 | contig 19858 bp, 18 predicted proteins | sample Whisoiple_246_MG_FD_109983 | JGI IMG/M metagenome (GOLD analysis project Ga0164308, IMG submission 109983) | Soil microbial communities amended with fresh organic matter from upstate New York, USA - Whitman soil sample_246_MG | ecosystem: Environmental > Terrestrial > Soil > Unclassified >...
AGCTACGGGAGCTACGGGAGCTACGGGAGCTACGGGAGCCACCGGCGCAACGGGTGCGACTGGCGCTACAGGAGCCACGGGTCCTGGCGGCGCGACCGGCGCAACGGGTGCGACTGGCGCAACGGGAGCCACGGGTCCTGGCGGCTCGAATGGCTACAGCTCACTCATGGATTTGCAGAGCGTCGCCACGGGCGACATTGGGGGCGCATGTCCCGCCGGCAACGGTGGCGTCATCGTTCGTGTTGGTCTCGACAACGGGGACGGCAACGGCACGGAAAATGACGAGGTCCTGCACGACGACGAAGTCGACGACGTGGCCTACATCTGTAACCCTTGAGCTGTCCGATCAGGGCAGCCGTCAGGGGAGAGTGATGCGCTCGCTCGTGAGATCGGCCGCGACGAGGTTGAGGTGCAGGCCCTCGGCGCTACCCGTCACGTAGACGGCTCGAGCTCCGAGGCGAACGGCGTCGTCACCGCGCGACAGGTGGTGATCCCCGGGCACCTCGCTCGGCCCGGCGATCATTTGGCCTTGGGCGTCCACGGTCATGGCGAACGTGCCTTGGTACTGGTCGCTCGCGCCACTGACCGTCCACTCCTCCCAGAGCAGGACCACTTCACCGCTGGGCAGGGCGACGATGCGTGGTCTCTCGACGTGACGGTCGGGGCCGAGGTCGGTCATCCAGCGCAGGAAGTTGGTGACGTCCTCGCCCCCCGAGGTGACGGGCAAGCTGTCGAGCTCGGCGCCTTGCTCCACGATGGGCTCGCTCGTCGCGGCAAAATCGGTTCGAATCCGTAGGAGCGCCAGGTCCCGCGTGCCCTGGAGCTCGTCGTCGCCCGAGATGGTCGTGGTCCGCTCCGTGGACAGTGCCACCATGTAGCCGAACGTCCCGTCCGATACCTGGACGATGCCGCCCAGGCGCGAAAAGGTGCGATTGTCGCCGGTTTCGCCCTTGATGGCGAAGAGCGGGTAGTCGCCATCGCTCGCTTCAGCGAGGTAGCGGCCGAAGGCAATCGCGCGCGGGTAAGCGTCCCCGAGGTGAAGCTCGACCAGGCCCGTCCCGTCGTACAGCGCCCGCTGGTCGAAGCTGTGGCTCACCCACATGCTGTCGGCGCGCGTGACCAAGCCGCTTTCGGCGTCGATGTGAGTGGTGATCGCCTTTTGGTGGCGGGTGCCGTCGAGGTCCGGGTCGGGCTCGGTGTTGTGGCCATGGACGAGGGCCAGCTGGCCTGCGCCGTAGGCGAGGCGTGACGTCGCGGCGACCATCGGATTGACGATGATCTCGCTATCGTCCGCAAACGTCCCGCGCGCCATGTCCACGTCCGATTCCATGGTCACGCAGCCGCTGGCGTCGAATTTGACGACGCGCACGATGTCCGGCCGATGGATCGCATTGGGCGGGTACTCGGCGTCGACCTGCTCGTCCTCGCTCACGCCGGTCGCGACGTAGTAGTTGCCGCCGTCATCCAGGGTAAGGCCCATGATCCGGCCCAGGCTGGCCACCTCGAACGCGGCGTCGATCACGTAGCTCGGGTCAGAGGCCGACACGTGGACCACGAAGGCCGAGTCGGCCTGGTCTTGGTCCTGGTACAGCACGGCCAGGCCATCACCGTCCGGCACCGCCACGATCTCGGGCGTCTTGCCGTAGCGCGCTTCCCAGCTGCTCGGACCCGAGTCGTCTTGTTCATCTGGATCGAAGGGGCGCCCGAGCTCGCTCACCATCGTGGTGTCCAGCCGTGTCACCGTGAGCGCAGGCGTCGCGTTCGTACACGGCCCGAGGCTGCCCCCGCTCCCGCCCCCGGCCGCACTGCCGCCAGTGCTGGGCGCAGCGCCACCGCTGCTCGAGCCACCGGTTCCGGCGCCGGCACCTCCGCCGCTGCTTGCGAGTCCTCCGCTCCCGGGGCTGCTGCCGCCGCTCGCGGCTTGGCCACCGCTCGAGCTGCCGCCCGTGGCGTCCATGCCCGGAGTGTCCGTACTGCAGGCAGCGGCGGCTACGGTAGCCAGGGCGGCCAGGGCGGTGAGAGCGCGCATCATGTCGGCATGGATGCGCGAATCCGCCAGGAGCGGGCTACGAAAACGGGGCCGCGCCCCGAAATGTCGCAAGGCGAACGGCCTAACTGAGAAATTGCGTCAGGGCTCGACGTCGTTGTGACGCTGCGGCGGAGCGACCGTCGGCTCGAAACCGTAGAGGTAGGTGTCCACGTCGCTGGGCAGAGCTTGGCCAGCGGGTGCGCGAACCGAGGCTGCCACGCCCTCACCGGGCTCGAGGTGGAAGATGCCGGCCCATTGGGTCCCATCCTTGCAGGTCGTTGTGAAGCGAATGTACGAGAGGTCGCCCTTCTCGAAGCGAGCAAAGAGCCGAAGCTTCGACACGCACGCATTGCCGACGTAGGCCGACGCAATCTGGAGCACCGTCATGTCCGTCAGTTCCTTCGACGGGACCTGCTTGACGCGTTCAATGAGATATTTGAGCGGCGCCCGATCGCGTACCACTCGGTCCGCCGTTTGCTCGTCGAGCGGACCCTCTGGCAAGAGGAAATAGCCGCCGAGCGACGGGAGGGTGTGCTTGGTATAGCCCGGCGGGACCGCGGCCGGAGGCGGGCTGCCTTTCTCCGTTTTTGCCGGACGTTTGCCGTCGCGGCACTCGGAGAGCGTTTTGTAGAGCGGGGCGCAGGTGGCCGTGGCCACGTTCGAGCACAAGAGGTAGCGGTCCGCGCTCGTTTGGCAGGTCAGCGCCTCCTCCACCTCGATCGGGCACTGCTTGGCTGCGCCAACCCAGTCGGGACAGCTGGCTTGGCAGAACTGCGCCTGGCGGGGCGTGCACGTCCCCTTCACCTCTTCGCACAGGAGATTGCACAGCCGTTCGGCGAGGGCGACCGGGTCTTCGGCCGTCGTCGCGCTCGATCCTCCCGATGCCAAGGGCGTTTGGGCGGGCTCCGCTGTCGCCGCCGCCCCTCCGCTGGCTGCCGCCGACTCGCTCTCGCTCTCGCCCGCGGTCTCCGGCTCGGGCGCTGCACTCTTGCCACAGCCAAACGCCCAGGTCAGAGCACAGAGCCCCGCCGCAGTGCGAACCGTCCACGTCATCCCTGCCACCGGCCCGTTAGAGCATGCAGAGGCTGAGGAGGAAACTCAGCCGGTGATGCCGGGCAGGATTTCGCCAATCTGGTCGAAGTCGTAGTCGACCGCCCAGAGCGTGGGGTCGCGGCCGTTCGTGCTGGTCGATCCGTAGCCGGCTTGACCGTCGATCTCGTAGTCGGCCGGGGACAGGCCCATGGCCCGCAGGGCGGTCACCAGGAAGCGATTGTGTGGAATGCCCTCGATGACGTTGCCGTCTTCCTGGGAAAAGTACGCTTGGCCGTTCCAGTCGATGTAGTCGAGGTAGCGGCCGGTCTGCAGGTAGCCGCCGGCGCTGCCGGCGAGGACACAGGGGACGCTGTAGGCGATGTGATTGAAGCCGAGCTCGTTGCCCCAGTAGACGAGGGAATTGTCGAGCAGCGTGCTGCCGTTCGACTCGACGACGCCATCCATGCGCTCGATGAGACCGGCAAAAACATGCTCGGTGATCCAGGCATTGATGCCGGCCAGCATGCGTCGTGAGTTCTCGCTCGCGAAGTCGTGCGCCAAACCATGCCAGGTCCCGCCGCTCGCGTCCTCCGAATGATAGTGTCCGACGAGTGTCGTGTCGGCTGGGTCGGGGCCAGGGCCGAGTGCCTTGTGCACGCCAATGGTCACGATGCGGGTTCGATCGCAGGCCAAGCCGAGCACGATCAAGTCCAGCATGATCTCCCACTTCTGGCTGATGTCGCTCGGGTCGGTGCCACTGTTGTTCTCGAGCGACTCGGGCTCCATGGGCTTGGTGCACGAAACGATCGTCGTGCCGGACAGACGGGCCTGAACCTCGCTGAGCAGAGTGATGTGCCGGTCGAGCTTTTCCCGATCCAGCGCCGAAATACGCGTGCTTTTCTGCAAATCGCGGTACTCGTCGGCAACGCGGTCGATGAGCAGGATGTTCGGGTTGGGCCCTTGCTCTTGTCCCGGGTCGGTCTCGACCAGGCCGGCGAAGAGATCGCCGTAGATATCGAGCGGATTCGTCCGCGTCTTCATCTGCTCGACGGGCCCTCCGGCCTCGCCGTAGTTGGTGTAGCTCATCGCATCCTCAACGCCTTGCGACACGTGGAGAGAGCGCACGGCGGGAGTGGCCGGGTAGAAGATGGACGAGTAGGCCAACACCTGGTCGATGGTCGGCACGTCGGTCAAGTTGTCCGCCTCACACGGCGTTGCGTTGGTGCATGACGAGTAATTCCCGAGCAGACCCCCGAAGTTGTGATTCACATCGGGCAGGAAGTCCAAGCCGCGGATCAGCATCAGCTTGGAGAGGAACGGGTTCAGGGACGGTCCGAGGATTTCGGAGATGCCGGTGTCCGACTGGAAGTCGGAAAGCGGCGCTTGCGTGTAGGGTCCGCCCCCGAGTGGCACCGTGAGCAAGGTCGTGCCGTCGGCCTTGCTGCCGCTGTAGACGTCGTCCTTGAGCTGGTAGCCGCCTCCGGTCATCCGCGGATAGAAGGCCTTGACCAGCTGCGTGCTGAAGCTCTTCACGCAGATGAAGCGTTTGGGGTCCGGTACGTCCTGGGCCGCGGCCGAGCGCGGAACGATTGATTCGAGCAGGGGCAGCGCCAAAGACGTCCCGCCGAGTCCCAAGAACAAGCGGCGGGAGGTGCGGTCCCAGCGCACCGCGCGCGGCAGGCCGCGGCCCTCCAAACCCACACGCGAAAAGCGAGTCATGGTTGTCCGAATCTCCGTTTGGTGAAGCTCGCGCCCGCTGCCAGGTCGCGGAATGCCGCTTCGAGGCCGCCGTCCGTTCGTGACAGCACGTCGGTCAGATCCTCAATCACGCACGCATCCAGCCCGCCTTGGGCAGCACGGCGCGCTACGTACGCGAAATATCCCTCGGCCAAGCAGGCCTCGACCTTGCCGCTTTCGACGATGGCACGATTGAGCTCCGTGGGACCGGTCACGGGTGGTTCGTCCCCGGACGCGATTGCAGCGTCGGCTGTCGTGTCGATGTCGAGCTCGGCGAGGAGCTCGCCGGTTTGTTCGTCGAAAACCCGCTCCTGCGTGCGGAAGCGGCCGACGGCGTCGTAGGCCTCGAGCACGTAGCCAATCGTGCTGAAGCCGCCGTGACACGGCGCGCACAGGCTGTTTCCTTCGACCTTGGCCGCGAAGCGCTCGCGCGTGGTCTGCGCCTCGTCGACGGGGGGTGGGTCCAGCGAGCCAGGCGGCAGCGCGTTCGGATCCGGCTGCGGCAACGCGTCGCACAGCACCTGTCGACGGATGAGCGCTCCGCGGTGAAACGGGTTGGTCTGTTCGAGGTTGGAGACGAGCAAGGCGCCGCGTTGGAGGAGCCCCGCTCGCTCACCGCCCGGAAGGGTCGGATACTCGCCTTCACCATCCCAGGGCGGCACGCCGTACAGAGACGCGAGGTCCTCGGACTGGGTCACCGACACGTTGGTCGAGAGCAGGTCCGCCAGAGGTCCCGGGCGCTGGAACGTGAACAGCTCGGTCAAGTCGTACACCTCCTGCACCATGTCCGCGTAGTGGTCGTGACCCTCCTCCCCGAAGTGCTGTCCTTCGGTCAGGGCTTGGAAGGCTGGGCGGGTCGTCTCGAAGCCGGTGAATTTCTCCAGCTTGAGCCACTCGGTCCAGAACTGGCGCAAGGTGCTCTTCGTGCGCGGGTCGTTCCAGACCCGCAAGAGCTCCTCCTCGTAGACGTCCGGCTCGAGCAGGCTCCCGTCCGCCGCTCGGTCGAACAGCGCCTCGTCGGGCATCGTTTGCCAGAACGTGTACGCCAGTCGATTGGCGAGCTCGTAAGCGTCGAGCGACAGCAGGTTCGGGTCGTTCGCATCCAACTTCCCGTCGACCTCCACGTGGTAGACGAAGCGCGGGGAGGACAAGGCGATGACGACAGCCGCCCGCAATTGCTCGGCCGGTGTGGGCAAGAGATCGCGCAGCTCGTCCATGCGCACCCGCTCGCCCTGCGAGAGGGGACGCCGATACACGCGCGCCAAAAACCCATCGAGAAGGCCCTCCCAGCAGCTATCCGTCAGTGGATCCTCCGTCGCGCAGCTGCCTAGGGCGAGCTCGAGCAATGCGGGGTCCGCAGCGAGCGCGTCACCCACCGCAGCGCCGACGTTGAAGTAACCTTGCACGTGCTCCAAGACCACGCGGTCGTCGAGTCCGCGGAAACCTTCTCCCAGGCTGTCGTTCGGGATCGACTGCAGCAGCGGGGCTATGTCGGCGGCCACCGAATCGAGCCCGAAGCTGACGAGCAGGTCAGTGACGGTGTTTCGGTATTGCACCGTCGACAACTTGAGTAGCTCGTTTTCGCCAGGTCCTTGGTCGAGGTCACAGTCGACCACGCCGCCCGTGCCCGCCGGGCCGGCGCCCCCGTTACCGGTGCCGGCGCCGTTGCCTCCGCCGAGTCCCCCATCGGGACCTGCTCCACCGAGCGTGGCCTCGCAGCCGGCGAGCCAAACGCCCGCACTGGCTGCCGCTGCGAACCCGACGAGCGCGACGGCGCGCTGCCAATTGGCATCGGTTCGAGCGGCTCTCATGTTCGACCTGATCCGCACTCGATCGCCACGCTAACCCAGTTCAGCGAGGGTCAGAAGCAGATTCGGCTGCTTGCTCACTACTCACGATTCGCTCACCCATTACACACTGTCATTGCGCATTCCCGTTGCGCATTCCCGTTGCGCATTCCCGTTGCGCATTCCCGTTGCGCACGAGGCCTCGGGTGGTAGGGCCTCGCCATGCTCACCACACGCGCCCCGCTGATCGGTTTGGCCCTCCTCGTTTCCGCCTGTCAGTCGAAGCCCAGCAGTGAGGTCACGCCGCCTGCAGCCCTGGGCTCGCCTCCGGGCCCAGCCGCCCTAGCCGTGGCCACGAGCTCCACGCCGGCAGGAGCCCCGGAGGATTCGGCCACACGCGCGCGAATTGGCCACCCAGCCCCGTCATTTTCTCTACCGGACCTCGATGGTCACCAGGTGTCGCTCGGCGACTTCCAGGGAAAGGTCGTCGTGCTCGAATGGTTCAACCCGGGTTGTCCGTTCGTGCGCGCCGCACACACCAAAGGCTCACTCGTCGACGCAGCGCAGCGAGCTCGAACCGCCGGCGTCGTTTGGCTCGCCATCAACTCAGGCGCGCCGGGTCAGCAAGGGCATGGGGTGGAGGCCAATCGGGAAGGTGCCAAGACCTACGGCTTGAAGCACCCCGTGCTGCTCGATGAGGACGGGAAGGTCGGCCATAGCTACGGCGCAGAACGCACGCCACACCTGTTCGTGATCGATGCGCAGGGCACGCTCGTGTACGCGGGCGCTGCGGACAACTCCCCGGACGGGGAAGGCGAGGCCCCGGAAGGGGGGCAGATCATTCGTTACGTCGACCAGGCTCTCGCGGAGCTAGCCGCCAAAAAGCCCGTCAGCGTCGCCTTTTCCAAGGCGTACGGCTGCAGCGTCAAATACCGGAAGTAGGCGGCCCCTACGATTCGCACACGCCGTCTACACATTGGCCGGCACACGGCGTCTCACAGTCGCCGCAGTGCGCCTCGCTGGTGAGGAGATTAGTCTCGCAGCCGTCGGTGATCTGCTCGTTGCAGTCGCCATGGCCGGGGTCACACACTCGAATGTAGCAACGTGCGCTGCCGCAGCGGATCTCGGCGTGGGCGCGGGCCGGGCAGGCGTCGTCGCAGCCACCGCAGTGCTCCGGGTCCGTATTGAGGTCGACTTCGCAGCCGTTGGTGTCCAGCCGATCGCAGTTCTCCCAGCTGCCAATGCAGGCGGCGATGATGCAGTCGCCATCCGGTGGGCCGCAGGTCGCCGTCGCTTTGTTCAGATAGCACGGGGCACAGCCCTCACCGGAGCAGCCGAAATCGGGGTTATTCAGCTCCACGCACTCGGCCTGGCCGGCCACCGTGCATTGCTTTTCGACTTCCGAGCAGTTGAGGTTCGGTCCCACCAGGGCCTCTTCGTCGATGGTCAGGCTGCAGGCGCCGAACAACGACGCGCTCAGGCATCCCAGCAAGGCCAGGACCAGGTGCCTCATTGGAATCGACCCCGAAGTCCGAGCCAGGCGAGGCCTGGCGACGCCAGCACCTGTGGCGTCAGGGTGAGGGTCCGAGCGCGAGGGCGGGTCGCGAGCGCCTGATCGCGCGGCACCATGACGGTAGGCCGACCGAGGTAGACGATGGTCGTGGTCACCCCGGTGACGATCGCGAGGCCAAACGCGATGTCGGCCGCCAGGGCGAAGTCCTTGATCTCGGAGACCACACCGCTCGCGCAGTTCGGTGCGCAACTGCTGCCGGCCTCCCCCTCTTTCACCTTGGCGACCGTGCCCAAGCTGGCGCCAGCTCCGAGCGCGACCAACGTGCTCGCGCCGAGCAACCAGACCGAGGTCGGGATGGGACGAACCTTCACCATTTCGGGGGCTCGCGGCAGTGGCTCCTCCGGTGCCGGCGGAGCCGGAGGCGTGCGGAAATCCACGGAGACGATCCGATTCGTCTCCCCTTGGCGCAGCAGGATGCGCACGGTCTTTCGCTCTCCCGAGGGCCTGGTGAAGGAAAAGTCGGCGAAGCCGACGGGCATTTCGACAGGCCGGCCGTCGAGCCTAGGAAGGACGACCCGATCCCCCAGCCTGACCTCCACGTCGGTGAGCAGGCCGTCGTCACCGAGGGCCTCGAACACCACGGTCGGGATCAGCGCCCGGACCTCCCCCAGCCAGGTGATGCAGTCGCTGCGGATGACGCTGGGACACTGCTCGTGGGCGCAAGCCAGCAGGGCGTCCCGAGCTTGTTGCAGGTGATCGCCCATGCGCTCGACTTGCGCCGCCTCGTGCTGACGCGCGCAGGCTTCCGTCGGGCTCTCCAGGGCGACGGCGGAGGCTTCTGGCGGTAGCGGTTCCGGCGCGGCCGCGGGCTCCGCTTCTGGCGCAGGCGGGTCAGCCCAGCACGCGCCGCCGAGCGTCAGCACCAAGAGCGCCAGAGCGAGCCGAATCAGTCCGTGCAAGAAGAAACTCCACGCCCTAGGGGCCAGCCAAAAGAATACGTGCCGCTTCGATCGAAGCAACCAACGCAGCCAGGACCTTGTCGTCGCCCGGAAACCCGCTCATTCTGAGCGGGATGCTCGGTGCTCGCGGGGCTCTACTGTTCGCTGCGTGCGTGGGATGCTCCTCGTCGCCCGAACCCGACAAAGAGGGGGCGGGCAGTGTCGAAATCTTCAGCTGGTGGACCAGTGGGGGCGAGGCCGACGCGCTCGAAGCCATCATCGATCTCCACGAAGAGCGGGTCCCGCATTCGACCGTCGTCAACGCTTCGGTAGAGTTCGCGGACAAAGCCCGGGATCAGCTGCAACGGCGGATGGAAGCCGGAGCTCCGCCGGACTTGTTTCAGGCCAACATCGGGGCGGATCTGTTCAAGTGGGTGCTCCTCAACGGCACCGACGATGCCGATGCTCGGGTCGAGGATTTGACGGATCTCGCCCGGGACCGGGGCTGGCTGGACGCCTTCGACCCCGACGTTTTGGCTGCGGCGAGCTTCGACGGCAAGCTCTACGGTTTGCCCGTCAACGTGCACCGCATCAACTCGCTCTTCTATCGCCGGGACCTGTTCGAAACCTACGAGCTCGAGCCGCCCCAAACGCTCGATGAGCTCGTCGAGCTGTGCGAGCGCATTCGGGACAGTGACGAGCTGCAGGCACAATCTCCGACGGGCCGCATGGCTTGTCTCGGTCTCGGTAACAAATGGGATTGGACGCTGTCCTTGGTCACGTTCGAGATGATCTTCCTGGCTGTTGCCGGGCCGGATTATTACGAATCGTTTTGGCTCGGTGAGGAATCAGCCGACGATCCGCAGCTCGAGCAGGCACTCGACTATGCCCTCCGGCTCTATTGCGGCGGCGACGACACCTCCGACTGCCTGGCAACGACCTATTTCAATCGGGACTTCGGCGATGTCGATTGGGACGTCGGCGTGGGCTCGCTCATCGAAAAATCGGCCATGATGGCGCCGATGGGGGACTGGGCCAAGGGCTACCTCGAAGCCGAGGGCCTCGATCCGGATACCGATTTCGGTGTGGTCACTTTCCCCGGCTCGGGCGGCACCTGCGTCATCACGGCCGACACCTTCGGACTGCCCATCGGTGCCCCCAATCGCGCCGGCGCGATCGCACTGCTCGAGACCTTTGCCTCCGTCGAGGGGCAGATCCTGTTCAATCGGCTCAAGGGCTCCGTCACGCCGCGGACCGACATCGCGCCGACCGAATTCGACGACATGACCCAGAGCGTGCTGGACGACTTCGCGACGGGCACCAGAGTCGAAGCGCTGAGCGGCCTCTTGCCGGGGGACGTGATGTCGGACCTAGCGAGCGAGCTGCGCGCCAGCTTCGAAGCTGGCAGCATCGACATCGTCCGCACCTACATTCGAGCCAATTACGACTCGATCCCGCGAGATCTACGGTAGAGCTCCCGGCAAGCTCATGTCGGGAACGGGCGGCGGAGCCATGCCTTCGCCGATGTGAAAGCTGGGGTGGGGCGGCTGGTTGTATTCGACGTTTTGCCAGGAAACCGCCACCCGATACTGCGGGTCGTGCATGAGCGTGTAGAGGCGGTGCGAGGTTTCTTCACCGGTCGAATAGATGCGGATGGCATTCCCGCAGCGGAAGATCACTTCCTCGCGCCAATCACCGATGACGTCCGCGCTGAGCGTCGGCGTCGACTTGCTGCCGTTGTTGGACGAGCAGCCATCGGCCGTCAGGATGCCGCCTTCGCCGTCGTACTGGCGAATGGTGTTGGCGTTCAAGAGCTCCCGCGACAGATCGCCGTCCCACCAGGTCAAGAAGTTGTCGAACTGCGGCTTGTTTGCGTAGCTCTCGCCCGTCTCGCCGTGGAGTAGGGTGCCGCCGCTGACCCAGGCTTCCGAGCCGGGACTAGCTGGATCCACGTCGCCCGCCACACCGCGCCCTGGGCCTTCGCCACCCGAAGCCGTATCGGGACCTTGCCACAAGAGCTCGCATGTTAGTGCGTCGCGCATCGAGTAGGCGGGGACCTGGTCGGCCTCGTACGGCATGAAGACTTCCAGCCCGGGCCGTGAAGGGATGTGATCGGTTACATGCAGCGCGTCGCCGTGGCCATAGAAAGGGACGGCACAAATCGGGGTGCCATCATGGTCGAACGTGGCCGCCCCATTGACGATCTCTTGCATCGGATCGTCGTCGACGTTGGCCACGCTGATGCCGTGAGCACCCTTGCCCGCATAGGGGCCGTCGGACGGGTTATCGCTGATGAAGTCCAAGGACAGCTCGCCGTCCTGGTAGTTCCACACCGAAAATGTGGTGCGCGTGTACATGCCGCGGCCCATGACCAGGCTCGGGCTGCCCGATTCATCCAAGAAGGCCACGGTCGCGAGGAAGCGATCCACCCGGTTGCCATAATCGTCACCCCAGGCCCCCACGTTGCCGCGCTCCACCTGGAAGGGCACGGTCACGACCTCCAGGCCGGTCAGGCCGTCGAAGACGGTCAGGTACTCGGGCCCGGTTAGAACGTAGCCATCGCCGTTGCGATAGTCCGCGTCGTCGTCGTCGTCCGCAGCGGGGCCAGTCGCCAGGTACTCGCCCGAGGCGTCACGAGTCCCCGGAGCTGTCTTCATGGCCACTTCGGCCAGTCCGTCGCCGTCGAGATCGTAGACGATGAACTGCGTGTAGTGGGCGCCGGCGCGAATGTTCACGCCGAGATCGATTCGCCACAGCTGGTCCTCGTCCATCGTGTAGGCGTCGATGAACACGTTCCCCGTGTGCCCCGCCTGGGAATTGTCCTTGGCGTTGCTCGGATCCCACTTGACGACCACGTCATAGCGGCCGTCACCGTCCAAGTCGCCGACGCTACCGTCGCCGCTGGTGTAGGTGTAGGCGCCATCCTCGTTGCTTCCGCCTGCCGGCACCGGCGTTGGAATTTCCAGGTAACCACCGGTCCAGACGGCGGCGACCTCCGAATCCTGCGCTTCGGCACCGTCCACGACGGCTCGCACGGTGTAAGTCGAGCTGTCGCTTCCGCTTTCATCGACGAAGTTGGTGCTGGTGGTGATCGGCGTATCGGTCAGCTTCTCGCCGTCCCGGTACACATTGAAGGCGAGGTCGGTCGGCTCGTAACCGAACAGGCGCCAGCTCACCAAGATGCCGCCGCCCGCCGCCGGCACCGCAACGACGCCGCGATTGAGACGCTCGAGCTCGGCGAAGCCCGTCGGATCGTCGGGGGAGCCTCCGCCGCTCGACGGCGCCCCACCGGTGCTTGCCGCAGTCCCGCCGGTGCCACTCGCTGCACCGCCAGTGGCGGACCCTCCGCTCGCGGGACCGGCGCCTCCACTCGCGCTACTGCCTCCACCGCTGGTCGCTCCGCCAGTCGTGGTTGCCCCGCCGCTGCCGAGGTCGCCGTCGACCGGGGGACCGTCCCCGCCGCCGGTCGTGCTGCAGGCGGCGCCCAACAGGAAAGCGCTCAAGGCTCCAAGACCGATCTTCCCAGCGCGAGGAATCATCATGCTCAGGATGCAGTTTGGGCCCGCTTCGATCGCAGAAAAGGCAATTCTGGCGCCACTCGGACCATCGCTTGCCGGCCTTCCATCCGCCCCGTACTTTTCCGCGCGCCGCGGCTCAAACGGTGAGCTCGCCGTCGCGCGAGGCCGGCTGGATGCCCAGGCGTCGCTCGACGAAACCGTGACCGGCGTAGATCAGGGGGGTCAGCCCCACGGCAATGGCGATCTTGAGCGGGTAGGCGGAGAGGATGATGCGCAAGATCTCGGCGGGCGGCAGCATGCCGGTCCAGGCGACGAGGGTGATGACGACCGTGTCGATGAGCTGAGAAACCGCCGTCGAACCCGTCGCCCGGAGCCAGAGCAGGCGCGTTCCGGACCACCGTTTGAGTGCACCGAACACGGCGATGTCGGTGAGCTGCCCAATGACGTACGCCACGAGCGAGGCCGACAGCATGCGCAGCGAGCCGACGAAGACGTTCTGAAAACAGCCTTCGCGCACGCCCGTCCAGCCGGGGTCCTTGGTCATCTCGGCGATGGGAATCGTGGCCGCAACGAACACGAAGGTGTAGGTGAGCAGCGCCATGCACAGGGCCAAGAACGTCACGAAGCGGGCCGCACGCCCTCCGTAGAATTCGTTGATCAGGTCGGTCAAGAGGAACGTCACCGGGAACGGGATCATGCCCACCGTTGCGGTGACGCCGACGCCGAACACTGTGCCCGAGATCAGCTTGCCTCCGATCAAGTCACCGATCAGAAGACAGGCCGAGAACGTCGCCGTCAGCACGATGAACAGCTTGTGCTTGGTGTCCAGGATCACTCGAGCACGACGATTCCAGTCGAATGGCGGGGGGTCAAGCACCCTCGGCGTCGTCGAGGGGCTGGTCGGCTGGCGGGCAGATGGTCACATCGCCCGGCCCGAGCCTCATCATGCCTGAATCGCGGCGGCGCTCGATCAGCGCGTCCACCGCACGAACACCCTCCGCGGACAGCACCCGGCGGGCCCGATGCAGGTCCAAGTTCAGTTTTTCTGGCGTGATCCGCAGCGCGCTCAGCACGTCGCGACGCGAGCGCCAGCCACATTGACGCTCGTCTTTGGCCTGGCTGCGGTCGCTGAGGCGCGCTCGGGCGAGGTGCAAGAGGACGACGATGAACGAGCGTCCCGAGATCGACACCAGTCCGTCCTCGCACGCGATGTCCAGGCGAACGAGCCCGATCTCCAGCGACTCGATGAAGGTGAATCGGGCAGCGCGGACGTCACGTTCCGGAGCCGTTGGCTGTGTTTCGTACAGTCCGGCGTCGGACCCACCGAGCACGATGCACCAACGCTCACCGCCGGCCTCGACCTCGGCACCATCCACAATCGGGTGCTGCAGACCGCCACGCTCCATCACGTAACCGTCGTCGCTCTCCATCACCAGCACTTCCGGCGCGTCCGAGCTCGGCAGGGCCAAGACACCGTCCACCGGCAGGGCAATCACGCCCTGCTCGCTGTGGGCGTGCATGGTGGGAGCCGCGATGTCCGCGACGCGGAACACGGGTGCTCCGCCGAGCTCGACCCTGGACCCGGCTTCCAGGCGTCGCCAGGGGCCGACCTCCAGCCGGTGCCCGTCGACGAACGTCCCGTTTCGGCTACCCAGGTCACGAATGCGCCAGGAGTCGTCGAAGTAGCTAACCCGTGCATGCTGGGCGGAGACAGTGCGGTGATTGACGACGATGCCGGCGTGTCCGCGGCCAACGACCGTTTCACCCCAAAATCGAATCTCTCTATCGTCTGCCGATATCCAGCGCATTCTCCGTCAGCGTGACCCCACTCGTGTGATCGCGATGAGTGCGAGTTTAATCGATCGCCCTATCGTTGAATAGCGGCTACCGAAAAACATACTATCGGCGCTCGGGGCTTCTGCCCATGACGAGGTCTGGCCGTTGCCGGTGCGGGGGCAGCATTTTCGCGCCAGAACGGATGCGGGGGCGAGCAGCTCGTGCGCACGTGGTATGGGGTTTCATCCGAGGGAGTTCTACCGAGTATGAGTCAGAAGTGGGACCTTAGGTTTCTGGAGCTTGCCAAGCACATCGCATGTTGGAGCAAGGACCCCTCCACCCAGGTTGGCTGCGTCGTGGTCGGTGCCGACCGGGAGATCCGCAGCACGGGCTTCAACGGGCTGCCGCGCGGGATTGAGGACAGCGAAGAGCGCCTCAACAATCGCAACCTCAAGTATCCGCTGATTTGTCACGCCGAGGAAAACGCGATCATGCATGCGGCGCGGGTCGGCGTGCCCCTGCGCGACTGCATGGCCTACGTGACCTGGCCGCCGTGCACGCGGTGCGCGCGCTCTCTGGTTCAAGCAGGCGTGCGCGAGGTCGTGTATCCGGCCGGGCTGGACATCCCCGATCGGTGGCAGGAAGATTTTCGGCTGAGCCTGCTTTTGCTCGCGGAAGCCGGGATTGTCGTGCGCAGCGTCTAAGGCGTTTTGACCAGGGGCAGCCCGCGCCTCAAGATGCGGCCCATGCGCCGCTTGCTTGTCGTCGTTCCTGCACTCGCCATCGGGGCCTCCCTGGCCTTGGCCATGCCGTCCTGCGCCACCGACAGCGCCGGGTGTAACCAGGGTCAGCTCGCCACCGAGCCGGCCTTTTTTCTGCCCTTCGAGGGCCGGACGGATGAGGACGGCTGCACCGTCGGCGCGGCCCACTACGATCAGGCTGGGAACCGCACGATCATGGAGTGCGGCGTCTACTACGAGGACTGCCTGTGCCAAGGCGGCGGCGTGCCGGGCGTCTACGAGGTCGTGGTCTACGACGTCGAATCGGGTGAGGAGATCGACGATTGCGAGGTCACCGTGTATTCGGCCGCCGCTCCGGAGTGTCGGGAGTCCGAGGTCACTCGGGGTTTCGATGGGGCTTTCCGCCACTCCTTCTTTGGCGTTGGGGGGGCCGGCGGGGCGGGAGGGGCCGGGGGCTACGGCGGCTCGCCTTGAGCAGTTGATACTGTCTGAATGTTCAGTATAAGGGACTCATGCAGCTGTCCCTCCTGGATGGGGTCACGAATGGCGGCGGGGAGCGCGCGCTGGCGCCCGCCGGGCCGTGCGATTGGGCCCGAGCCCGGCGCATCGAGCTTGGTGAGGGCGCCTGGCTGGAAGTCGTCCGGCGCTGGGTGCCGCACCATGCCGCCCTGTTCGAGCGCGCCCAGGCCAGCGCCGACTGGGAGCTGCACGAGAGGCAGATGTACGAGCGCGTCGTGACGGTGCCGCGGCTGGTGGCGGCGTGTCCGGGTAGTGGGAAAAGCCCCGCCTGGACCGGGGAGACCGCGGTCCGAGTGCTTCGCCATCGGGCCACGAGCGCTGGCGTTGCCGAGACCGCCGAGCGCCTGCGGGAGCTCGGCGCGGCCGTGTCGGCTCGCTACGAGCGGCGGCTGCCGAGCATCGCGCTCGCCTACTACCGCGACGGGAACGATAGCGTCGCATTTCATGGCGACCGCCTCGGGCCGCTGCGACCCGACACCGTCGTGGCCATCCTGTCCTTGGGCGCACCGCGCCGCTTTTTGTTGCGGCGCGCTCCGTCCGCGAGTGCGCGGCCGTTGCCCGAGGCGCTGCTTCGGGCGGGCATCGGCGTCGCGTTCGGGCGTGCATCGGCGCGGCCGGTCTTCGCCCTTTCGGTTGGCGAAGGAGACCTGCTCGTCATGGGGGGCAACTGTCAGGAGACCTGGGAGCATGGCGTGCCGAAGCAAACGGACGTTGGTCCTCGCATTGCCGTGATGTTCAGGGAGCGCTGGGACGAAGAGGAAGGCGGGATGCGCAACATCCGCGGGCCCGTCTCGGCGCGTGCAGATCGGTCAGGTCCGCCCGCGCCGCGCTGGCGGTCGGTCGAGTAGGCTCAGCTGCTTCGGGCCCTGCTGCCTCGGGCCCTGCTGCTTCGGGCTCACTTGGGTCTCGGTGGGTTGGATGCGCCGGACGGCGCTGGGGCCCTCGTAGTGCACGTTATTGGCCACCGGGTCGCTCGGGAATACTTCGAGCTCGAGCGTGAGAGCCGCCCTGCGCGCGCTCTCCAGCACTCGATCCCGACCTTCGTCGTCGAAGAGCCAGGCCTCCTCGAGCTCGGCCGGCATGACGAGCGGCATCCGGTCGTGAATCGCTCGAGCCTGCTCCGAGGGCGCCGTCGTCAGGATGGCGAAGGAGTCGACCACCTCGCCTTCGGGCGACGTCCACGTCGAAGCCAGGCCTGCGAACGCGAAAGGCTGGGGCGCCCCGGCCTCGGGGATTGGCAGGCGGAAGTGATACGGCTGTTTCGGTGTGGATGCGCCGACGAACTCCCGCCAGCCCGTGGCCGGCACCAGACAGCGAGAGTGCTCGTACGGCCCTTGCCACAAGCGCCGCCGCGTCAGGTCTTCGGATCGCGCGTTGAAACTCGTCGGCAGTGCGGCCAGCGGTTTCGACCAGAACGAGGGAATCAGCCAGAAACGTGCGAGGCGGATCTGACGCGTGCCTGGCCTGTCTACGGTGATGATCAGCTGTTCGAAGCCGGGGCCGGAACTGGGGCTGATGTTGAGCTTGGGTGTCCAGGGGCGGAAGGTGCGATCGGTGGCCTGAAACAGCAGACGAATCTGGCTGAACTCGGTTTCGTTCGTGTACCGGCCGCACATGATCAAGTGTCCGGTGGTCGCGGGTCGGGGTCGTCCTCGGCAGTGTCGTCTTCGCCCGCGGCTGGGGCCGTGTCGGGGGCCCAGCTGCTCAGGCCAAGCTTGGCGAAGAAGGTCTTGACCTCCTCATCGCTGAGGAAGCTCGCGTAGGTGACCATCATCATCGTGCTGAACACGGGAATACGCATGGTGATCTCGATGCCAGCGTGGAACAGGATGCCCGCTATGATGCAATACGGGCGCAGAACGCGGTTCCACACCAAGATCGGAAACAGCATTTCGAGCCCGATCGTGAACCACGACAAGGCCAAGAGCACGACCTTGGAATGAATCTCCATCGGCCACTCGACGAGCTCCGGCGAGGCGAACGTGTGATAGATCGCGCTTCCGTCGTGCCAGCCCGAAGCGCGAAACTTCACGCCGAAGGCATAGAGGTAGATGTACGAGACCTGCAGGGCCAGCAGGCGCTGGCTCCACATCGACTTGAGCGGCAGCACGATGCCGCGCTTGGCCGCTAGCCACGCGTGGACGGACCACACGCGCCCAATCGGCATCAAGGCGCACAAACCGACGACCAGGACGAACAGGTGGTCGCCGCGGTTGTCGATGAAAGGGTTTCGGTGCATCAGCCCGACGCCGCACAGGTACACGACGAGTGCGGAGATTCGCGGAAAAAGGCCGATCGTGAGGGTCAGGCCGGCCGCGATGTGGGCGAGGATGACGGCCAGGGTAAACGATCGACTCTCCGGAGCCAGCGCCAGGATGGAGAAGATCTGATGCTCGGAGTTCTGCACGTGCCGCCAGGGCAGGATGCCGTCCTCGGTGAAGTAGCGATCCAGGTTGATGAAGGCCGCGTAACCCTTCCAGATGGCGAAGAGTCCCATCAGGATGCGCAGGATGGCCACCGGATACCCCTCCGTCTCCGCCAGGAAGAAGCGCAGGACTCCGCGCGGCGTGAGATCGATGTCGTCGGCTTCCTCGGCGGCACTCATCCCTTGCACCTCGTCTGCAGCAGCATCTCGCCCTTGCCCTCGGCCATGCGTTTGATCTCGGTGATGCGTACGAAGCGCAGCGGCACACCTCGTTCGGCCGAGAGCCTGCAGAAATACTGCGAAAGATCGGCCCCCCAGCGGCCCCGTTGATCCTTGTTGGCCATGTGCGAGCGAACCTTCCGCATGCGCTGGTCACGGATGCGGGTGGCAAAGCCGCCCTCCAGCGGTGGCGACAGACGAATTTCGGTCTCGTCCTTGGTGACACCGTAGACGTAGACGGGCAGCTCCGTGTTCGGGTGAGCGAACATGCCCCAGGTGCGCGCCAGACCAAGTCCATCGAAATACCACACGACGTACGGCAAGATGGGCTTGATGTGGTTCTCGTGTAGGCCACGGAGCAGCATCATGCCCAGGAACAGCACCACGAACCCCGCCGCTCCGGTGACCCGATAGCGCTTCAGTGTGGGGAGTGATCGCAGCTCGGAGAGCGCCTCGTCGATCGCCTCGCGCTGCGTTTGCTCCGGCCACTCTTCGCCGGGCACCGGTTCGTCACCGCTTTCCTCGTCCCTGCCTTCGCTCATCGGTCGCCAGCATAGCAAATGCTCGGGCTTTCGCGGCGGGGCCCACGCATCAAGGCACGCTTTCTACCGACCGCGCTAGCTCCGCGAAATAGGCTGGAACGACCTCGGTCGCGAGGCCGTAGCGTGCTTCGTCGAAGGCCAGTGCGCCCTCGGAGGGCTCCAAGTTGAGCTCGACGGTCTTTGCCCCGACCTGTCGGGCCAGGCGCACGAATCCGGCAGCGGGGTACACGTTTCCCGAAGTGCCAATCGACACGAAGACGTCGGCGTGGACGAGAGCATGGTGGATCTCATCCATGCCGAAAGGGACCTCACCGAACCAAACGATGTCGGGTCGCAAGCGACCCGATACAGCGCAACATTTGCAGGTAGAAAGGACACTGCTCGCCCCTTCGAATACTTCGACCCGTCCTGTGACCAGGCAGCGCATCTTGCGCAGCTCGCCATGCATGTGCAGCACCTGGGGCTGCCCAGCCCGCTCGTGCAGGTCGTCGACGTTCTGGGTCACGAGGAAGAGATCGAGGCCGGGGTCCTTCGCGGCTTGGGCGAGCGCGAAGTGCGCGGCGTTGGGACTCACGCTGTCCAGCTGCAGACGGCGCTCGCTGTAGAAACGATGCACCAGCTCGGGATTTCTGCTGAAGCCCTCCGGCGTCGCCACCTCTTCGATGGGGTGCTCCTCCCAAAGGCCATCGCTGGCCCGGAACGTTCGCAGACCCGATTCCGCCGAGATGCCGGCTCCGGTGAGGACCACGACTTTGATCGTCATAAGCAGCCTGTCTTGAACTTCTTCACACCCCGCTCGTCGAAGTAATACGGTGGGGTGCAGTCGTCGGGGGTCGTGGCCGGGGCTGCGGAGGCCGTCGCCGGCGCAGTGGACGTCGTCATCGTCATACGCGGCTTGACCCGCGGCTTGCTCGGCTCCGGGTGTTTCGGCGTTGCAGGCTCGTTAGGGTTCAAGGTGACGACCAGCTGCTGGTCGCGGTCGAAGCGGATGCTGCGCTGCTCGGTCCGGTGATCGACGGCGGCGATTTCGACGGTGTGCACTCGAAATGGGTCGAGTGGGTATTTTCCGTGGAAGGGATTGTC
>Ga0164308_10000586_pt1 | contig 19835 bp, 21 predicted proteins | sample Whisoiple_246_MG_FD_109983 | JGI IMG/M metagenome (GOLD analysis project Ga0164308, IMG submission 109983) | Soil microbial communities amended with fresh organic matter from upstate New York, USA - Whitman soil sample_246_MG | ecosystem: Environmental > Terrestrial > Soil > Unclassified >...
CGAGGCGGAGTACGGCAACAGCTCCACCAAGGGTGACCAGAGCCCGCAGCTCAGCCTCGTGCAGGGCTCGCTGAACAAGCCGTGCATCGCCCTGCCGGTCAAGGCCAACGCCGGTGCACTCGTCGGTATCCTCGCCGCGGTCGCGGTCCAGGACGTCAACGTCCTGTCGAACCCGCAGAACCAGCAGTGCGCCGACAACTCCACCCAGGCCAAGGGTGACGAGCCGCTGTCGCACATCCTGTCGGACATCCCGGTTCTCTCCGGCAACGGCGCCGGCAACAGCTGATCCGGCCTCCACGACCGGTCCGGGCCGCCGACACTCCTCCATCGTGCGGCCCGGGCCTGCGTCATTCGGGCGGTTTTCCCGAAAACGTTTCCCACAGCGTTTCGAAGTCGCCCGTAGATCGTTACGTATTACAGCTCCGGAGTCACGGGTGCGTTCACGGACGCGCTCGTGCGGCACGAAAGACGTGTCCGTCCAGGACTCCGCTGCAGAAAGGGATGAACGTGAAGTACACCAAGGTCGCCGCCGTCGCCGCCGGAACCCTCATGGCGCTGGGCGCCGCTGCCCCGGCCATGGCCGACGCCGGCGCCGGTGCCGTTGCCGCCGGGTCCCCGGGTGTCCTGTCCGGCAATGTCGTCCAGGTCCCGATCCACATTCCGGTGAACGTCTGCGGCAACACCGTCAACGTGATCGGTCTGCTCAACCCGGCGTTCGGCAACGTCTGCATCAACGACTGAGCTTTCGCCGACCGGGCCGACGGCTCGTCATGAGAAGGCCCTGGGGCGCGCATGGCGCCCCAGGGCCTTTCGTCGTGAGCAGGAAATGCGGCTCCCGCAGTTTCCCCGCCCACCGCTCGGTCGTTGTCCCTGAAAAGGCGGCAGATGCCGCCGGAGAAGGGATTTGAGAAGTGAAGTACGCGAAGACCGTCGCCCTCGTCGCAGGTTCCGTCGCCGCTCTCGGGTCGGCCGCCCCCGCCTTCGCCGCAGCCACCCCCACGGCACCCCGGATCAGTCTCACCGGCGGCGTGAACGAACTGACCTCGACCGTCCCCACCCTCCCCGACCAGGTGGTGAACCCCGTGGTGGACGCGGTGGGGGACACCGCCGGAAAGGTCACGGAGGACGGCAAGGTGGCCAAGTCGGCGCAGGCCGTCACCACCGTCGCCGAGGCGGCCGGCCCGCTCATCGGCGGGCTCCCCCTCGGCGGCTGATCCACAGCGGTCCCCTTTCGCGTCGTGCCGCTCCGTCGGACGGCACCCGTGCAGGGGGCAGCGAAACCGGCCCGGGAAATCGTTCGGGTGAAGGGGCGAAACCGGGACCCCCTCCGCGGAGTTGTTCAGAATGCTCCGGACAGGCGGGCAAACAGAAATCCAGAAGGGCACGTTCATGATGAAGAAGATTCTGGCGTCCGCGGCAGTCGCCGCCTCCGTCGCCGGTATTTCCGCCGCTGCCGCCCCCTCGGCCATGGCGATCGGCAACGACACCGGTACGACGTCGGTCAACGGCAACGGCTCCGACCAGTACTACGGCAACAGCAGCACGCACGGCGACATGAGCCCGCAGATCGGCCTCATCCAGGGCTCGTTCAACAAGCCCTGCATCGCCCTCCCCGCGAAGGCCAACGTCGGCTCGCTGCTCGGCCTCGTCCCGATCTCGGTCCAGGACATCAACGTCCTGTCCTCCCCGCAGAACCAGCAGTGCACCGAGAACTCCACCCAGGCCAAGGGTGACGAGGCGCTGTCGCACATCCTGAACGACATCCCGCTGCTCTCGGGCAACGGCGCGGGCAACAACTGATTCCGTGCGACTCCGGCTCGCCCTGCGACCGTTGAGGTCAGGGCGCACCGATTCCCGCCCGTCGTAGTGCGTCAGTGAGCACGTACGGGGCCGGTCCTTCCGCACGCCCACCGCTCGGCGGTCGGCGCCCGCATCGGACCGGCCCCGTACGCGTGTCCGGGAGCCATGGCGCCACCGGTCTGCACGTCGGGTAGCCCGATAGTGCGCACATTGGGCCGGTTGCCCCAGTCCCGGCGGACGCCGCGCGCCCGGCCGGGTAGGGGCGGAACATGGACCCGTACGACAGTCACCATGCGCGCGGCCGTGACCGGACGCCGGAGAGCTCCACGCCCATCTACGACCGGTTGCTCGCCGAATGGCGGGACGCGGCACGGCGGGAGGCCGGGCAGGACCTGGCGGGCACTGCGTCAGGGCCGCCGGTGCCTCCGCGGGCCCCGCGCCCCCGCGAGGTCTTCGTCCCCGCCGCCCGGATGGAGCCGGACCGCCGGTAGGAGGCGCGTCGACGGGCAGCCCGATCCAACCCGTTCGAGTGGTGCAGCGGAACTTAATCCTCCGTTTGCGGTTGATCAGTACGTTCCACAACGGGACGCTCCGAAAGGTGAAGCGCAATGAAGAAGATGATGGCCGGCGCCGCTGTGGCTGTGTCCCTCCTCGGTCTGTCCGCTGCCGCGGCCCCCTCGGCCATGGCGATCGGCGACGACCACGGCACCACGACCGTCAACGGTAACGGTGCGGAGGCGGAGTACGGCAACAGCTCCACCAAGGGTGACCAGAGCCCGCAGCTCAGCCTCGTGCAGGGCTCGCTGAACAAGCCCTGCATCGCCCTGCCGGTGAAGGCCAACGTGGGCTCGCTGATCGGTCTCATTCCGATCGCGGTCCAGGACGTCAACGTCCTGTCCAACCCGCAGAACCAGCAGTGCGCCGACAACTCCACCCAGGCCAAGGGTGACGAGCCGCTGTCGCACATCCTGAGCGACATCCCGGTGCTCTCGGGCAACGGCGTCGGCAACAACTGACACCACTGAATGCGGGCGGTCCGGGGCGCAGTGCCCGCGGGGCCGCCCGCATTCGGCTGTGCGGCACGCACACGGCGATGCCCACCACTCCACGGGGGGTGGTGGGCATCGGCGTACGGGCGGGAAGAGGATGCGGTCAGCCCAGGGTGCGTACCGGCATGAGGCAGTGGGCCGAGGTGCGGATGATCTCGGGATCACCCACGAAGGAGGCCAGCAGTTCCTCGCTCACCGGCTGCCCGGGGACTGCCGCGGGCCACGGACGCGTGGCGAACATCCCGTGCACCTTGCCCTCCGACCGCGCCACGGCCAGCCACTCGGGCGGCACGGTGTACTGGGCGTTGAAGTGAGGAAGCGTCAGGACGGCCTGTCCGGCCTGGACGAGCAGCTTCACCGGGAGGTTGGGGTGCTCCGACGCGTCCAGCGTCTCTCCCCCCACCCGCAGACCGCTGCGCCCCAGAGCCGTGCGCATGGCCTGCTCGCCCGCCTCCGGTCCGTCGGAGCCGTCGCCGAGCGAGTAGGTGAGCAGGAAGGCGGTCTCCCGCCCCGTTCCGGGATTCGACCCGCTCCAGCCGATCAGGATCTGGGTGCCCAACTGGGCAGGTGTGAAAGGGGCGGTGGCGGCTTTGGGTGAGGTCATGTCCGGCACCCTAACGGCACGAGACCGGTACGTGTGCACGCGTATCACCTGATCGGGTACATCTCTGTCGACCCGGGGCAATCGGCCGTGTGCGCCCCCGATCGCAGAAAAACCTGTTGACCGTCCCGGCCGCCTCCGGGCTAGGGTGTGCGCAGTTCCAGGAACCAGGAGGTGAGGACATTGATGACTGTCGCAGCGGTGGGCACTGCCCACGACCCGAAGTGCATCGTTCCCACCCCTGTGGCCGCCGGCTGACCTTGACCTTTTCTCCCCGCGCCTGATCGCGCGTTGCCGGGGCCGCCCTTGTGAAGGGTTTCCCTTGTCTTTCTCCATCTCCCAGGCTTCCACCCCGTCGCACCCGCTGGCCCCGTACGGCTGGGACGACGCATGGGCCGACACCTTCGCCCCGTACGCCGAGCAGGGACTCCTGCCGGGACGCGTGGTGCGGGTGGACCGGGGCCGGTGCGACGTCGTCACGCCGGACGGTGTCGTCCGGGCGGACACCGCGTTCGTGGTGCCCCGTGACCCGATGCGGATCGTCTGCACGGGCGACTGGGTGGCCGTCGACCCCGACGGCGACCCGCAGTTCGTCCGTACCCTCCTGCCCCGCCGCACGGCCTTCGTCCGTTCGACGTCGTCGCAGCGCTCCGAAGGCCAGGTCCTCGCGACCAACATCGATCACGTCGTCATCTGCGTCTCGCTGGCCGTCGAGCTGGACCTCGGACGGCTGGAACGCTTCCTCGCGCTGGCCATGTCCAGCACCGCCGGAGCGGCTCTGCTCGGCGACGGGACTCGGCCCGTGGACCACGAGGCGCGCCCGCTCGTGCTGCTCACCAAGGCGGACCTGGTCCCGGACGTGACCACGCTGTCCCATCTCGTCGAGGACGTCGAGCGCATCGCCCCCGGGGTACAGGTGCTGCCCGTCAGCTCGGCCACCGGGGAGGGCGTCGACGTGTTCGGGGCGATCGTCGGCGGCGGTACGAGCGTGCTGCTCGGGATCTCCGGCGCCGGGAAGTCGACCCTCGCCAACACCCTGCTCGGCGAGGACGTGATGCATGTGCAGCAGGCGCGCGAGGTGGACGGCAAGGGCCGTCACACCACCACGACGCGCAACCTCCTGGTGCTGCCGGGAGGCGGTGTCCTGATCGACACCCCCGGACTGAGGGGGGTCGGCCTCTGGGACGCCGAGGCCGGCGTGGGACAGGTCTTCTCCGAGATCGAGGACCTCGCCCGGCAGTGCCGCTTCCACGACTGCGCCCACACGTCCGAGCCCGGATGTGCCGTGACGGCCGCGATCGAGGACGGGTCCCTGCCCGAGCGGCGTCTCGACAGCTACCGCAAGCTGCTCCGGGAGAACCACCGCATCGCCGCGAAGACCGACGCCCGGCTCCGCAGCGAGACCCTGCGCGAATGGAAGCGCAGGGGCGCGGAGGGCCGGGCGGCCATGGAGCTGAAGCGAGGCAGGACGCGCTGAGGGTGGGGCCGTGGGGCCGGGCGTCCGCCCGGCCCCACGGCCCCCCGGGTCCTCAGCCCCAGATGACGGCTCCCAGCCACGCGCCCACGGCCAGCAGGCAGCAGTAGAGCTCGACGAGCACGGAGTAGCCCGTCGCCCGCAGCACGGACCTGAGGGAGGTCCACCCCGCGGCCCTGCTGCCGAGGCGCAGGCGTTCGGCGCCGTAGACGGCGCCCACGTACCCGAGGAGCCCGCCCACCACCGGCACCACGAAGAACCCGGCGATCGCCGCGATGCCGCCGGCCATCAGCGTCCTGTGCGGTGCCCCCGACTCGCGGGGGCGGCGTGCGGGAAGCAGCGCCTTGAGCGCCTGGTTCAGCAGCAGCAGACAGGTCGCGCCGATCAGCACCCCCCAGGCGACCGGGGTGGGGTCCGTCAGGGCCCACCACAGCACCGCGGCCCAGACGATGGCCTGTCCCGGTACACCCGGCACCAGGACACCGACCAGGCCGAGCGTCATCACCGCCCCGACGGCAACGAGCTGCCACACACTCATTCGACCAGCGTGCAGGAGTCCGCCCGGTCCCGCCCGTCAGCGCGTCCCCGCGGGCGGGTGAAGCCCCTGGCCGGGTGCTCAGCGCGGGGCGCGGGCCACCCAGCCGCGTTCGTAGGCGTGCCAGCCGAGCTGCAGACGGGTGGTGACCCCGGTGAGCTCCATGAGCCCCTTCACCCGCCGCTGCACCGTCCGCAGCCCCAGGTCCAGCTGCTTGGCCACACTCGCGTCCGTGAGTCCCGCCAGCAGCAGGGAGAGGATCTCCAGGTCCGTCGGGTCCGCACCCGGCCCGTTCTGCTCGCCGATCCCGCTCGCCCCGAGCCGCAGCGGCATGGCGTCCCGCCACACCGCCTCGAACAGGCCCATCAGGGACTCCAGCAGCCCACTGGCGTGGATCACCAGGGCGGCGGGTTCCGCGTGCCGTCCGGTCAGCGGCACCATGGCCAGCGCGGCGTCGGCGACCACCAGCTTCGTCGGCACCCGGTCGACCACCCGGCACTGCTCGTCGCGGCCCAGCGCCGCCGACAGCTCCACGATCCCGTCCGGCCGTGAGAGGACGTCGCGTTCGACGACCACCCGGTAGGTCACGCCCCGCATCGTCGCCCGTTCCTCGGACTCGTTCTCCATGCCGGTGACCGCGATCGGCTTACCGGTGACCAGCGCGCACACCTCCGTCGCGGCGCCCAGCTGCAGCTGGTGGAACCGGTGGGCCACCGCGCTCGCACCCGTCACCACCTCGACCAGGTCGTGCACCGCGGGTTCGGCCGCCTGGGCCCGGTAGTCCTCGGCGAGCAGGGCGGACGCCAGTTCGGCCTGCTCGAGCTCGTGGCGCTGCTGGGTCAGCAGCGCGCCGAGGGCGACGCCCGGCGGGGCGGCGACCCATCGGCCCGCCCGGGACGAGGACTGGGCCACGAGGCCCTGCTGTTCCAGCCGGCGCAGCGCGCGCTCGGTGTCCGCCTCCGGCAGGGCCAGCCGTCGCGCCAGGTCGGAGAGCTCCGCGGCGCCCGTCGCGACCAGCGTCCGGTAGACCGCTTCCTGCCTCTCGTCGAGACCTATCGCTGACAGCATCCTCGGCCCTCCCCGGATCGGTGTCGCACGCTTCCGCGCCCGTCGGACGGGTGTGCGGTGGCGGGAAGCGGCCACGGCGTAAACCCGCCGGGCCCATCATGCCCCGTGACACCGGTCTCTCTGGCAATCTGGCGCCACCGCAGCAGCAGCCGCCCCACGGCGGTGGGCCGATCGCGGAGACCGGCCCGCCGGGCGACCTTCCCGTGGGGGGTGGGGACGTCCGGCGGGTCCACCCCGCGCAGGCCGTTTCCGGAAACCCCGCGCAGGCCACTTCCGGACCGGATTTCCGGATGACCCGGTTTCGTATGCCCCGCTCGGTCGACACTAGGGACATGAGCCAGCAGGGTGACAAGCCCGCCGCCCACGAGGACGACTGGTGGCGGGCGCTGTACGACAAGTCCGCGCGGGACACCGGGCCGAGCGGCGCGCCCGACAGTCTCGATGCCCGCTTCGACTCCGTGTCCGACGCGGTGGGCCCGGAGCCGGAGCCGGATCCGGTGGAGGGCGACCACCCGGCGACGGTCGTGCCGCTGCCCGGTCCCCGCCTCCCGGAAGCCGGGCCCGCGCCGGAGCCGCCGGGGCTCCCGCGCACCGTCGGGCGCGCCCCGTGGGAGGCACCCGCAGGGCCCTCCCGGCCGCAGACCTTCGCCGTACGGCAGCCGCCGCCCGTGCCGCCGGCGGTCCAGCCGCCGGAGCGTCCCACCGTCGGCCACGTCGGGGACCGGCCCCCCACCTACGAGGCCGAACCGGCCGCCCTGCCGGAGTCCGGGGCCGACGCCCTCGACGACCTCGTCCCCGACACCGTCCTGGACGGCGCCCGCTACGGGACGTACACCCTGCGGGCCGCGTCCGTGCGCGGGGACTCGGCCCGCTTCCGCGGGGAACCCCGTCGCGACGCCCTGCTCACCGCGCGTTTCGGCGCCGGGGACGGCGCTCTGGTCCTGGTCGCGGTGGCCGGCGGTGTCCGTGGCGACGGACAGGACCGTCCCGCCGCGGCCGACGCCTGTCGCTGGATCGGCGGAGCCGTCGCCCGCAGCCACGCCCGGCTCTCGGAGGACATACGGGCGGGGCGCAGGGGCGACCTCAAGTCGGGGCTGCACCGTCTCACCGACCGGACCTACGGCAAGCTGCGGGCCCGCGCCGCCGAGCTCGGTCTCGAACCGTCCGCCTACACCGCCGGCCTGCGGTGCCTGCTGCTGCCCGCCGACCCCGAGTGCCGCACCCGGGTCTTCTTCGGCAACGGACCGGGTGGAGTCCTGCGTCTCCGCGACGGGGCGTGGGAGGACCTCGACCCCGAGGTGCGGCCGGCGGCCGGCGGCACGGCGGACGAACAGGGTCCGGACGGCGACCGGCTGACGATGGATCTGCAGATCACCACGCCCTCGTCCCCCCGGGCCGGGAGCGCACCGCCACCCGCCGAGCCCTTCCGCTTCCGCGCGTCCGTGGCCCGCCCCGGGGACACGCTGCTGCTCTGCGGGAACGGGCTGGCCGAACCGATGCGCGGTGAGCCGGCGCTGGCCGGGGAGCTGGCGCGGCGCTGGTCCTCCGGAGGCCCGCCGGGACTGCCCGCCTATCTCGCCGACATCCAGCTCAGGACGAAGGGGTACGCCGACGACCGTACGGGCGCGGCTGTCTGGGAGGCGTAACCGGGCACACCGTGGATAGATGGAGGCACGGACAGCCGGAGGCAGAGAGGGTGCGCACCCATGGCCAAGCAGAACGTGTCGGAACAGTTCGTCGACATTCTCGTGCGGGCGGGGGTCAAGCGGCTGTACGGCGTCGTCGGTGACAGCCTCAACCCCGTGGTCGACGCCGTCCGGCGTCATTCAGAGGTCGAGTGGATCCAGGTCAGGCACGAGGAGACCGCGGCCTTCGCGGCCGGAGCCGAGGCCCAGATCACCGGCAAGCTGGCCGCCTGCGCCGGATCGTGCGGCCCGGGCAACCTCCACCTCATCAACGGCCTGTACGACGCCCACCGCTCCATGGCCCCGGTGCTCGCCCTCGCCTCCCACATCCCGTCCAGCGAGATCGGCCTCGGCTACTTCCAGGCGACCCACCCCGAGCTGCTCTTCCAGGAGTGCAGCCACTACAACGAGATGATCTCCAACCCGCAGCAGATGCCCCGGCTGCTCCAGACGGCCGTCCAGCACGCGATCGGCCGCGGTGGCGTCAGTGTCGTCTCGATGCCCGGTGACATCGCCTCGCAGCCCGCTCCGGAGAAGTCGATCGAGCACGCCCTGGTCACCTCGCGGCCCACCGTGAGGCCCGGTGACGAGGAGATCGACAAGCTCTGCGCCATGATCGACAAGGCCAAACGGGTGACGCTGTTCTGCGGGAGCGGAACCGCGGGCGCGCATGCCGAGGTCATGGAGTTCGCCGAGCGGGTGAAGGCCCCGGTCGGCCACGCGCTGCGCGGCAAGGAGTGGATCCAGTACGACAACCCGTACGACGTGGGGATGAGCGGGCTGCTCGGCTACGGTGCCGCCTACGAGGCGACCAACGAGTGCGACCTGCTGATCCTGCTGGGCACGGACTTCCCGTACAACGCGTTCCTCCCGAACGACGTGAAGATCGTCCAGGTCGACGTGCGTCCCGAGCACCTGGGCCGGCGGTCCAAACTCGACCTCGCCGTCTGGGGCGACGTACGCGAGACGCTGCGCTGCCTGACCCCGCGCGTGAAGGTCAAGACCGACCGCAAGTTCCTCGACCGGATGCTGAAGAAGCACGCCGACGCGCTCGAGGGCGTGGTCAAGGCGTACACCCGCAAGGTCGACAAGCACGTCCCGATCCACCCGGAGTACGTGGCCTCGGTGCTCGACGAGATCGCCGACGAGGACGCCGTCTTCACCGTCGACACCGGGATGTGCAACGTCTGGGCGGCCCGCTACCTCACGCCCAACGGCAGGCGCCGGGTCATCGGCTCGTTCAGCCACGGCTCGATGGCGAACGCCTTGCCGCAGGCCATCGGAGCGCAGTTCACCGACCGGAACCGGCAGGTCGTGTCGATGTCCGGCGACGGCGGATTCACCATGCTGATGGGTGACTTCCTCACGCTCGTCCAGTACGACCTGCCGGTGAAGGTCGTACTGTTCAACAACTCCTCGCTCGGGATGGTCGAGCTGGAGATGCTGGTGGCGGGGCTGCCGTCGTTCGGCACGACCAACAAGAACCCCGACTTCGCCTCGATCGCACGGGCCGCGGGTGCCTACGGGGTCCGGGTCGAGAAGCCCAAGCAGCTGGAGGGCGCGCTCAAGGACGCCTTCAAGCACAAGGGGCCCGCACTCGTCGACGTGGTCACCGACCCGAACGCCCTCTCCATCCCGCCGAAGATCAGCGCCGACATGGTCACCGGGTTCGCCCTCTCCGCCAGCAAGATCGTCCTGGACGGAGGGGTCGGCAGGATGCTCCAGATGGCCCGTTCCAACCTCCGCAACGTTCCCCGGCCGTGAGCACCGGATCCGGAGGGGCCGCCGGCCGCCCTCGCCGCGGTGAAGGCCCGTCCCGGGCGCGTTCCTGACGCCCGCGCCTCACACCAGCCGTAGTGCCCGGGGGCCGGCCCGGTCCGTGATGATCCCGACGAGGTCGTCGAAGAGGGTCGGGCCGCGGCCGGCCCTCGCCTCGGCCAGCTCGCGCTCGATCCGGGCCCGGTTGGTGGGGTGCGCCCGGGGGAGCAGGCCCTCCAGCCGTCGGGCGGTCTCCTCGTGGCCCAGCGCGCGGGCGGAGCGGGCGTGGTCGCGCCACTCGATGACGAACGCGCCGTCCTCAGGGGTGCCGAAGCCGCCGCCGAGACAGTCCGCGAACGCGTCGAGGCTGCGGCCGAAGTAGCCGCCGGGGCCGTTCACCGCCTCGCCCATCACGTCCCAGAAGCTGTCCAGGCCGGTGACCCCGGAGCCTTCGATCACATACGTCACGGTCATACGTGGAGCGTACAAGCGTCATCTCTCCCGTCACCGGCCCGAGGGCCCGCGCCGCAGGTGGGGGACTGCGGCGCGGACCGGTCCGGGGAGCGGTGTCAGCAGCCGTGGTCGACGAGGTCGAAGGACTCGTAGTGGTCCGCGGTGTAGTAGTCCTCCTCGGTCTCCTCGCCCGTCACGATGCGCCGCGCACCGCGGTCGGACGAGCCGGGCGTGATGACCGTGTACTCGTGGTAGTAGCCCGTGCTCTGGCTGGGCAGCAGTGCCTCCCTGTTCTGGAAGACGGTGCCGTCCTGGTCGTACGGGAACGGGCCGCCCGCCTCGATCAGGTCGAGCGTGTCGTGTGCCTGGGACGGCAGCGCGGAGTAGCAGACGCTGCCGACCGCGGTGGTCGAGGGAGCCGTCGCGGCCGACGCGGTGACCGGGCCGCCGACGAGGAGGACGGACAGGAGGGCGGCCGCGCCGCCGAGCGTGGTGATCCGTGGGGGGATTCGCATGCTCACCATGATGACGCGCGTAGATCCCCATCCGTCAACGCCAACACATGTGAATTTTCAGTAAGTTAACCGTGAGTACGAAAATGTGACGAGCCCCTTCGACCGCCCCGGGCGTGCGGGGGGCGCGTTCATGTGTTGACGCCCGATGATGAGTGGCGGCTCCGCTGTGGGGGCATGCATCCCGTGAAGGCGTTCGAGACATGACGTCATGAAACGGAATCAGGGGAGGCCGATTCAGCGTGCGTGCGGGGGACATGGCAATGCGACAGGAGAGCCCGCCGGGCCGGCTGTACCGCAGAGTCGGCCACGCCGACCTCTCGGCCGTCGGGGAGATACGGGCCGCGCTGCGGGACTTCCTCCGCTGCAGGCGCCGGCCGGAGGAGACCGATGTGGCCGAGCTCCTGCTCAGTGAGCTGGTGACGAACGCGCTCATCCACACGAGGAACGGCGCCGTGGTCACGGTGACGTCCATGGCCGCGCGACTGCGGGTGGAGGTGCGTGACTTCACGGCCGGGCAGGAGCCCGCGCCGTACGTACCGAACGCCGACGACGGTACGCACGGCAGGGGACTTCTGCTCGTCCAGAGCCTGGCGGACTCCTGGGGAGTCACGGCCAAGGCGCTGGGCAAGGTGGTCTGGTTCGAACTGAACGTCGTCACACCCTGACGCTCAGCCGAACTGCTGCTCCAGGTCCTTCAGTTTCTGCTCCAGCGAATCGAGCCGGGGCAGGGCCTGGGTGTCGTCCTCGGCGGTGAGGTCGACGGTCGCGGGGTCACCGCTCGTGTTCTGTGCCGACGTACTCCTGGAGTTCGGGCCGTTCACGGCTTGCAGGGACGGCCGGGGGCGCAGCGGCAGTTGCCCCTGCTCCGTTATGGCGGGCTCCGCGACGGCCGGTGGGCCGCCGCCCGGTGCCGGGGCGATGGCCTGGACGTCCACCTGGCGACCGGTCCGGCCGCCGCGCCCCCAGACCCGGTTCTGCCGGTTCAGGGCCTTGATGCGCGCCCGGTCCAGCTTCGCCTGGTCCCTCCGGCGGTGCCGGTCCTGTTCCCTCTCCCGGCGGTCCTCGCGTACCTCGTCCACCGCCTCGTCCAGGGTGCGTACGCCCTCGAGGAGCATCAGCGACCAGGCGCCGAAGGTCTCCCTGGGGGCGCGCAGCCACCGCACGATCCGGATCTGCGGCAGCGGGCGGGGCACGAGGCCCTGCTCGCGCAGCGCCGCACGGCGGGTCTGCTTCAGGGCGCGGTCGAACAGCACCGCCGCCGAGAGGGACATGCCCGCGAAGAAGTGCGGGGCGCCCGCGTGGTCCATGCCGCGCGGGGCGTGCACCCAGTTGAACCAGGCGGCCGCCCCGGCGAACGTCCACACCAGGAGCCGCGAGCCCAGAGCCGCGTCACCGTGGCTGGCCTCGCGGACGGCGAGGACCGAACAGAACATCGCGGCCCCGTCGAGGCCGAAGGGTACGAGGTACTCCCAGCCCCCGCTGAGGCTGAGGTTCTGCCGGCCGAAGCCGACGAGGCCGTGGAAGGACAGGGCGGCGGCGACCGCGGCACAGCAGAACAGCAGGACGTAGGAGGCGGTGGCGTAGAGCGCCTCCTTGCGCCTGCGGCGCTCCTCGCTGCGTTCCCAGCTGTCGTCGGCCGCGGCCTTCTCAGCGGCGCGCTTGCCGCGCGCGACCACCGTCACCGCCGCCATGACCCCCACGAGCAGTACGGCGCCCGGAAGCAGCCAGTCAAGCGATATGTCGGTCAGTCTCATGCGCGGTCCCTTGCGTCACGTAGGGCGTTTCGTGCGCCATCGTGACGGAAACATCGCCGCGCTCAGGGGGGTTTCGGGACAAGTGAACGCCATTGGGTCGGCGGGCCTCATCGTTGGGCGGAATCTTTTCGAATGCCCGCCCTGGGGGGCCGAGTTGCGTTCGAATCAGGGTCACCCGACCGGGGGGTGTGAGTCGTCGAACGCCTCAGGTGGCGGGCGTCAGTTTCCGGACGCGGTCCGCGTCGCAGGTGCGCGGGCAGGTGACGCAGGTGTCCTCGGGCCGCAGGGTGTAGAAGAGGCAGCAGCTCGCGCGGTCGCGGGTGGGGAGCGATTCGCCGTTCGGGCCGGTGAGTTCGCGGAAGCCGGCCGTGCCCACGTAGGGCTTGGTGGTGCCCGGCAGCAGGAGTTCCAGCTCCCTCATCGCCCGGCCCTCCTCGCCGAGCAGATGGGCGACGTACCAGAGGCCCTCGACGATCTCGTCGGTGGCCATGCCCCACAGGGCCCGCTTCCCGCGCCTCATGCGCGGACGGAAGCCGTCCAGCACCGGGCCGATGTGCTGCGCGACCGCGTCGAGGACCTCGGCCCGCAGGGCCGCCTCGTCGGGCACGACCCGCGCGCCGGGCGTCTCTGCCGCCGGGTCGTCGGGCAGGCAGGCGAACTCGCCGACGCGGAGGGTCAGATGGCCCAGGCCGCGGTGGAAGCTGACATCCGCGACGGGGATCCGCGGCACCCGGCGGTGCGTGAACCACGGCAGGGTCACCAGGAGGCAGGCGGGCCACGCGTAACGGTGCAGCCCGAAGCTCGCCACCACGTCCGGGCGGGCCCGGGTGCCGTAGTCCCGCAGCACCTGCGCCTCGTCCCAGGCCAGGAAGTCGTCCAGCTCGGCTCCGCCCGCCGCCAGCGCGGCGGCACCGACCCAGCCGTCGCCGGAGGGCGCCGCGACGTCGTCGGCGAGCACCTCGGCCCGCAGCCCGGGGAAGACCTCGGCCAGACGTTCGTAAGGCGCCGTCAGCGGGGACGGGGCGGTGGCGGTGAGCAGGGCGGGCACGGTCATTCAGGGACCACCGAATCACGATCTTTTTGCAGGTAAGCCTTACCTTACCCGAAGAGATCGGTGTTTGAACTGCCGCCCGCTCCGCCTATCGTGCACAGGTGGCCCGCGCGCGCGAGCCGGGCCACCGGTTGGAGGAGGTACCCGTGGAGCAGGGCAGAGCGCGTGAGGACGCGCGGCCGTACGCGCCCTCGGGCACCCCGCAGGACATCCGCGTGCCCGAACAGGCACGCGGCGAACACACCCACGGCGAGCCGTCCGCCCCCCGCACGGTCCAGCGGCACTCCGTGCGGGGCCAGATCCTGGACGCCCTGCGGGCCGCGCTGGTCGGCGGAGAGCTCGCTCCGGGCGAGGTCTACTCCGCCCCCGCGCTCGGAACCCGCTTCGGCGTGTCGGCCACCCCGGTGCGCGAGGCGATGCAGCAGCTGGCCGTCGAGGGCGCCGTCGAGGTCGTGCCGAACCGCGGCTTCCGCGTCAGCACGAGAGGCCCCCGGGAGCTGGCGGAGCTCGCCGAGGTGCGCGCGCTGATCGAGGTCCCCGTCATGCTGCGGCTCGCCCGCACCGTCCCGGCCGCCGGCTGGTGCGCGCTGCGCCCGCTCGCCGACGCCACGGTCGCGGCGGCGGCCGTGGGCGACCGGGCGGCGTACGCCGAGAGCGACCGCGCCTTCCACCGCGCCGTGCTCGCGCTGTCCGGCAATCAGCAGCTCGTGTCGGTCGCCGACGACCTCCACCGCCGCTCCCAGTGGCCGCTGGTCGACGGCCCCGCCGGCCGCGGGGCCGAACTGCTCGCGGACGCCTCGGAGCACACGGCCCTGCTCGACGCGCTCATCGCCCAGGACCTCACCGTGGTGCGGTCCCTCGTGCGTGAGCACTTCAACGGCGCGGACCTCTGACGCGGGCCGGGCCGGGCGGCCCGGTACGTCAGTTCGCCCCGGCGGTCCCGGGGGGCGGTGGATCCAGCCTGGGGGCGAGCCAGGTGGGCACACCGCCCAGCAGCCTGAACAGCCGGCCGGCCTCCGCGCGCAGCCGGGCGGCCGCCTCGGGTTCCGGCTCGGCGTCCGCCAGCGAGATGAGCGCCGGAGCCGTACCCACGAGATAGCCCAGCTCCTCCCTTATCCGCAGCGACTCGGCGAAGCCGTGCCGCGCCTCCGCGCGTTCCCCCTCGCGCAGCGCGAGCGAGGCCAGGTGCCGCCAGGTGAAGGAGAGCAGCAGTTCGTCGCCCCGGTCGGTGGCGCCGGCGTGCGCCCGGCGGTAGGCGGCGCGGGCGGCCTGGGGCGAGTCGGCGATGTTCTGCGCGATCAGGCCCCGGCGGAAGTCCAGCAGCGGACGGCCGGATGCGGAGGGCGGCAGCAGGGCGGCGGCCCTGCTGAGAGCCACGCTGGCCTCGTCGGCCCGGTCGCGCGCACCGAGCAGGGTGGACGCGTAGGCGAGGTAGCCGCGCTCGCACGCCGCCGCCCCGCGCTCGGAGTCGTCCTGGGCGAGGGCCTCGGCGGTGCGCAGCGCGTCCTCGGCGTCGGTCCAGCCGGTACCCGTGTAGAGGCACCGCTCGGTGAGGAGCGAGGTCCGCTGGAGGGCGGCCGCGGCGTCGGTGGCCGCCTGCGGTCCGAGGAGCGCGGCCGCGTCCGTCCAGCAGGCCCGCGAGCGCAGCCGCCATACCGCGGTCTGGAGCGGCGGATCGTCATCTGCTGTCGTTCCGGAACCAGACATGGCGGTATGCGCCACATTGCCCTCCCCGAGCGCGCCATCGAGCTGTGGAGGCCTGCCGGCGAAAGCCGGTCGGCCAGGGTCTGCGCGCATCTCAGCACGGAATTGCACGCCGGGCCAAGGGGTGGGATCAATGTCAGGTGAAAGATTTCACAATCGCCCGGAGCCCCGCAGGGCCGTGATACGCCCGGGACGTCAGCTCATACGCAGGGCGAGGAAGAAGTCGAGCTTGTCCTCGAGGCGCGAGAGGTCACGTCCCGTCAACTGCTCGATACGTCCGACGCGGTAGCGCAGTGTGTTGACGTGGAGGTGCAGCCGGGCCGCGCAGCGGGTCCAGGAGCCGTCGCAGTCCAGGAAGGCCTCCAGCGTCTCGATCAGCTCCGCGCGGTGCCGACGGTCGTAGTCGCGCAGCGGGTCCAGCAGCCGCGCCGTGAAGGCGCGGCGGACGTCGTCCGGGACGAAGGGCAGCAGCAGGACGTGCGAGGCGAGCTCGTGATGACCGGCCGCGCAGACCGCGCCCGGCCGGGCCGCGGCGACCCGGCGGGCGTGCCGGGCCTCCTCCAGCGCGCCGCGCAGCCCCTCGGCGGAGTGCACGGCCGCGCTGACACCCAGTGTCAGCCGCCCGTCGTCGCCGAGTCCGGCGGAGAGAGGCTCCCGGACGGCGTCGAGGAGCGCGTCGGCGTGCAGCGCGGCCTCCGGCTGATCCTGATCGGCGGACTCCGCCGACGCGCCGCCCTCCTCCGGGGGCCGGGAGGCGAGCGCCGTCAGCGGGACGAGTGCGACGGCCTCCTCACCGGCGTACGCCACGGCGATCCGGTCCGCGGAGTCGGGGCCCGTCACCGCCGGGTCGACGAGGATCTCCTCCAGCACGGCCTGCGCGGCCCGGCCGGCCGGCTGCGCCGTGTCCTCCCGCGTCCACTCGACGCGGGCCACCACCACCTGCCAGTGCGGCGCGGTGCCCAGCCCCGGCAGCAGGACCGGGGCGGCCACCCGCAGCCGGGCGGCGATCTCGGCGGGGGCGGCGCCCGTCTGGACCAGCTCCAGGACCTCCTGGGCGAGTCTGCGGCGTACCGCGCGTGCGGCGTCGCGGCGGTCCCGCTCGACCGCGATGAGCTGGGTGACGCCCTGGAGCAGGTCCAGCCGGGCGGCCGGCCAGTCCCCGGCGTCCGCCGCCACGGCCAGCAGCCAGTCCGAGAGCACCGACTCGCGCACATCGGGGGACGGGACGGGCAGCGCCGCGCGGCCGGTGTTCCGGATCGGGAACAGCGAATATGCGGTGCCGTCCACCTCCGCGGGGTGCGGCCCGGGACGGCCGGTGCGGGTCGCCGCGAGGTGCAGACCGGCCAGCCGCGCGCCCACCCGCGGTGGCAGGGCCTCGCCCGCTCCGGCGATCTGCCGGCCGGTGGGGGACAGGACCCAGGCACGCAGGTCCAGGTCGGAGGTGAGCAGGTCGAGGACCACCTCGGGGCCGCCGCCCGCCGGGCCCGAGGTCATCAGCCTGCGGTGGCGGTCGACGACCGCGGCGAGGTCCCCGGCCCGCTCGCCGGAGACCTGGCGCACCACGTGTTCGGTGATCGTCGCGAATGCCACCGTCTCGTTGACCGCGAAGAGCGGCAGCCGGTTCCGCAGGCACGCCTCGACCAGGTCGTCGGGGACGGCCCCGAGCTCCGCCTCACCCGCGGCCAGACCCGCCACCCCGGCGTTCGTCAGGAGCCGTACGAACGGCTCGGAGTCCGACGCGTCCCGGCGCCAGGCCAGTCCCGTGAGGACCAGCTCACCGCCGGAGAGATAGCGGCTGGGATCGCGCAGGTCGGTGGTCATGACGCCCCGGACCGAACGGTCCAGCTCGTCCTCGCCGCCGAGCAGCCGCAGGCCCAGCGCCTTGGTGTCCAGCAGTGCGCGCAGCCGCATCGTCGATTGCCGCCGATCTCTTCGTGGGTGCGGTGGGACGGCGGAGTCTCCTGTGAATTGCGGTGAGGTTACCGCGACCCGCCATTCGTTCGAATCTACAAGACGGGAACGGGGACCAGCCAATTCCTTCATGGTTTCGGTGACTGCACCGAGTGGAGCAAGGCTTGTGTACTGGGCCACACACCGCGTCAACAACACAGGAACGGCCTCCGTCGCAGCACGGCGGGCCGACGGGCCGGCCGTCCCCAGCCCCAGCCGAACGACCCGACCGAGAAGAAGAAGAGAGCCACTCATGGACTTCCTTCGCCCCGCCAGCTGGGAGGAGGCGCTCGCCGCCAAGGCCGAGCACCCGACGGCTGTGCCCATCGCGGGTGGCACCGACGTGATGGTCGAGATCAACTTCGACCACCGGCGGCCCGGACACCTCATGGACCTGAACCGCATCGGTGAGCTGTCCGAGTGGCAGGTCGGCCCGGACAGCGTGCGTCTCGGGGCCTCCGTGCCCTACAGCGCCGTCATGGAGAACCTGCGGACCGAGCTGCCCGGGCTCGCCCTCGCCTCGCACACCGTCGCCTCGCCGCAGATCCGCAACCGCGGCGGCGTCGGCGGAAACCTGGGCACCGCATCACCCGCCGGGGACGCCCACCCGGCGCTGCTCGCCGCGGGCGCCGAGGTCGAGGCCGCGTCCGTACGGGGGACGCGGATGATCCCGATCGACGACTTCTACACCGGCGTCAAGCGCAACGCCCTCGCCCCGGACGAGCTCATCCGGGCCGTGCACATCAGGAAGGCCGACGGCCCCCAGCAGTACTCCAAGGTGGGCACCCGCAACGCGATGGTCATCGCCGTCTGCGCCTTCGGCCTCGCGCTCCACCCCGGAAGCCGCACCGTGCGCACCGGCATCGGCTCCGCCGCCCCGACCCCGGTCCGGGCGAAGGAGGCCGAGGACTTCCTGAACGCCGCGCTGGAGGAGGGCGGGTTCTGGGAGAGCGGCAAGATCATCACCCCGTCCGTGGCCAAGCAGTTCGCCCAGCTCGCGGCCGGGGCCTGCAACCCCATCGACGACGTACGGGGAACCGCCGCCTACCGCCGGCACGCCGTCGGCATCATGGCCCGCCGCACGCTGGGCTGGACCTGGGAGCAGTACCGCGGAGCGGGACGCACCCTCGAAGGAGCTGCTTGATCATGCGAGTGAACTTCACGGTCAACGGCCGTAAGCAGGAGGCGGACGACGTGTGGGAGGGCGAGTCCCTGCTGTACGTCCTGCGCGAGCGCATGGGCCTGCCCGGTTCCAAGAACGCCTGCGAACAGGGCGAATGCGGCTCCTGTACGGTCCGCCTCGACGGTGTGCCGGTCTGTTCCTGTCTCGTCGCGGCAGGCCAGGCGGAAGGACGCGAGATCGTCACCGTCGAGGGGCTGGCGGACTACGCCCGGCACCGCGACGACGCCCACCCCGGCGCGGGCTGCGCCGCCGGCACCTGCGGCACCTCGCTCGACGCCGCCCGGCGGTGGCAGGCCGGGCCCGCCGACGCGCAGAGCGCCGAGGCCGCCGAACTCTCCCCGATCCAGCAGGCGTTCATCGACGCAGGCGCGGTCCAGTGCGGCTTCTGCACCCCCGGCCTGCTGGTCGCGGCGGACGAGTTGCTGGAGACGCGTCCCTCGCCCTCCGACCAGGACATCCGCGAGGCACTCTCCGGCAACCTCTGCCGCTGCACCGGTTACGAGAAGATCCTCGACGCGGTCCGCCTCGCGGCCGCCCGTCAGGAAGAGGCGGTCCGATAGCCATGGCGCTGCACCCACGAGCCGCGTCCGTACCGGCCGGCACCCCCACCAGGATCACCCAGGGGTCGCAGACCCGGGGTGGCATCGGCGAGTCCACCCTGCGCCCCGACGGCACCCTCAAGGTCACCGGCGAGTTCGCGTACTCCTCGGACATGTGGCACGAGGACATGCTGTGGGGCCACACGCTCCGCTCCACCGTCGCCCACGCCGAGATCCGCTCCGTCGACATCGGCGAGGCCCTCGCCACCCCCGGCGTGTACGCCGTCCTCACCTACGACGACCTGCCCGCCGAGATGAAGAACTACGGGCTGGAGATCCAGGACACCCCCGTCCTCGCCCACGGCAAGGTCCGCCACCACGGTGAACCCGTGGCACTGGTCGCCGCCGACCACCCCGAGACCGCGCGCCGCGCCGCCGCCAGGATCCGTATCGACTACGCGGAACTGCCGGTCGTCACGGACGAGGCGTCCGCGACGGCGCCCGGCGCGGTGCTCGTCCACGAGGGCCGCACCGACCACCACATCGGGCACGTGCCGCACCCCAACATCGTCCACCGCCAGCCCATCGTCCGCGGCGACGCCGAGGCCGCGAAGGCCCGCGCCGACGTGGTGGTCAGCGGCGAATACGTCTTCGGCATGCAGGACCAGGCCTTCCTCGGCCCCGAGTCCGGCCTCGCGGTCCCCGCCGAGGACGGC